>Ga0181538_10002315_pt1 | contig 19955 bp, 26 predicted proteins | sample PEATcosm2014_Bin_40_FD_119773 | JGI IMG/M metagenome (GOLD analysis project Ga0181538, IMG submission 119773) | Peatland microbial communities from MTU Mesocosm Facility, Houghton, MI, USA - PEATcosm2014_Bin23_30_metaG | ecosystem: Environmental > Terrestrial > Soil > Wetlands > Peat | place... | reverse complement strand
ATTACCAGTTACGGGTTACGAAAATTTTGCAGGCTTTGTTAGTATTTACACCACACATAACAATATAACGGAGGCCAGCAATTTCCAGACCTACAATATAACACTGAATGAACTTCCACAGGACACTAATCTACACATAGGATTTGGAGGACTTTCCCAAAAATATGGCGTTGGCCTTAATAACTATATTTCTTGGGTAGGCACTCGTGATGGACCAGCAACAAACAACGGAATCGTTATCACTAATCCTGTTCAGTTTACTTTTGGCTCATTGCTGAATGTTTCTTGATTTACCTATTAAAAAATCTCCACCAAACAACATGTCTTATCTTAAATGGCACGTACAGTTTGATTTAATCTGAATAAGGGTCTAAATTATTTGCAATAAATTTAGCTTGCCTGTATGTTTATTGTGGCAATTTGCACATACTGCGGTGTTGAATTATTCATGGTTGTATACTCAACCCATATTGCACCAGTTGCATATGTTCCAACAGGAACTTTATTACCGTTTAACCTATTTACTGGAAGTACTATATGAATAGACTGGCCAGATGAAAGTCCTATGTTGCTATATGAAATATCACTTAGGTCCGTGGTAAATGCGGTAGAGTTTATTGTAATTGGCATGTATCCTTTGTTTGTTGGCTGATATTGTGGCACAAATATGAAATTTGCACTGAGCCATCTAGTCCCAGTGTTTTGTCCTAATGTTACAAAGATATTTCCTGTAGAGTGGTTATATATTTGATTCTGGCAAATATAGTTAGAGTTTGCTATGCACCCAGTAAGACCTCCCGATGGAAGACTTGAAAATGTTTGGTTTGATTCATATAAAATTAAAATAATTACTAGTACTATGATCAAAACAGTAGCTAGAATTAAAGCCTTAATTTTTTTATTCTTAGTTCTATTTGTCTCTTTTGATACAGCCATGTTAACACAAACCTATTCGAAGCCAACTTTTATATGTCTTATTACAGAAATGCTATAATGGGAACTTGCTTATCGGCTAAGTGGGCGGTAAGGAGAGAGATGGCGTCTGATTATGGGAGAACCAACATTAATTGTTATTTTGGATGCCCGTCCAAGCCAATTGAAACACACAATACCACAAACGAATGGTTCAATAACAGTGACCTGTTTGTAATAAAGGCAAGCCCGTATGATGGCTGTCCTGAAACATCATACTGCAATGTTAACAGCTCTGATACAATACAGTGGATTAGGGTAAGAAAACCACCGCCGAATAATATATTACCTGTAGCGAATACTGGTTAATTGAATTACATAGTAAATGTTTCATGCTTATAAATATGTGTTTCCATGGCCAAACAAAAAGAACCAAAACCAATTATAAAGAGAAAAACTTTAGTCTTGTTGGGATTAGCCGTTCTAATTATCATTTTTGTTCTTTTAGTATTATCTGCTCAAGGGACATTTTATGTGCCTGGGGTAAATGGAAACACATGCGTAGCAGATTCGGGGTATCTGTGTTTGAACCCTGTATACTTCCACTCTACGGGAAATATTTTAGTAACAATCGGGCAAAACACAGGTACATCATGGTTAACTGCTAACTTTGTATTTGTCCCTAAAGGAACTCTCATGATAAATGGAAAGCCATCAATATCATTTACGTCAACCCCAGCTAATACAACATACAGTACAACAGGTATTGGTTTTATAACAGGACAAACTACTCAAACAATACATCTTCCAGTAACTGGAGCAGTAAGTATGGGTACACCAGCAATAGGTTCAATCTGGGTTGAGTATACGACTATGAATAATTCAACACCGCAGTATGTGCAAATGGCCACAATCAACATAAAGGCAAGCTAAACTTATGGCTAAATGCAATGTGCGGCACAAATCCCATCTTTTTAATATAAAGGGCAAGTTTATATTTTTGCTCTATTATATCTTATCAGATGCAACTGCGGACTAGGTCTGTGTAATCCCTGGGTTTTAAATGGCAAATAAAAAAACCAGAAAATCTGCTTCCGGGAAGGCCGCGGCAAAGAATACTGCAAGGAAAAGAGTACCGTCAAAGCCGAAAACTGGCTATTACGGGCAGCAGCAGCCCTCCGGCTATGGAGATATGCTTATCAGTTCAATATGCTCCGGAAAAGGCAAAAGAGAGGCGGACGAGCTTTCCATGATATTCACATCAGTGCTATCGAATCTAACCCCCTCGATGCGAAGCCTTTATTATAAGTCAGGGATATCTGCAGGCAGAACGCTCTACAGGAAATACCAGATGGAGAGGCGCCACATGTGGTATGGGGAAAGCGTATCTGATCTTGTCGCATTTCTAGAAAAATCCGGATTTGAGAGGATAACATACAATGTATTCCCGGATATGCCGGAAATAAGGTTCAACAAGGGAAGAAAAGGGCACCTTGCAATGAACCTGCACACATTCGAGGCAGGCATCATATCAGGGTTTCTCACTGCCGCAAGGCAGCAGCAGACTGTGGTAAATGAGGTGTCATGCATTGGTAACGGATCTGATTTCTGCAATTTCACAAATTCAGACGCCATCCAGAATGAGATTGGGGCAAGGGAGGCAATTGAAAGGCTTGTGGACGGCCTGTCCCAATGCCTATTGGACAGAAATAGGGAAATGGCAGCTCCCCAATTCCTGGAGGAGTACCACATGCTCAGCTCGGAAATGCTGCTTGGGGGCGAGTACGCAAAAGAGATAAACCTGGTAGTATACAGGGTTGCGCAGGAGCTGGCAAAAAGGCTCGGCAGAAAGGCTCAAAGGGCGGATTACCTTGCAAGGGCAGCAGAGCATATTTTTGGGCTGCTTGACCTATCCAAATTAAAGGTGAGCAGCATCAGGCCGCTGAAGGCGGAAATGCGCTTTCCCGTGCTAAAGGCTAAAAAGGAGTTTGTTGATATATCTATCACTTTCCTGGGCGGCTTTCTGAGTGGGGCCATAGGTGAAGGTTCAAATATACGGACAACATCCGCAATGAGCAATGGCTCATATACGGTAAGGATAAGGGAAAGAGGAAGGAAGGAATGATTGGTGCTTGACTTGGCGCTTGAATTTATTGACACTATTGCAAAGTTTATACCAAGCATAAAGAACCCGGACAGGGCGCTCTCCCTAAGGGAGAAGATGTACTGGACTGCCGGCATACTGGTAGTCTACTTCGTACTTTACAACACCTATGCGATAGGGGTAAACCAGCAGGCCGTGAACCAGCCATTCCTGCAGCTGATAAGCATAATCTTCGCTGCAAAGATAGGCAGCCTGATAACTGTTGGCATCGGCCCTATAGTACTATCGAGCATCATACTGCAGCTGATCTCAGGGTCTGGATTATTGAATATAGACATGAATGATCCTGTGCAGAAGGGGAGGTTCCAGACAATACAGAAGATCGCAGCCATAGGCATAGCGATTGTCGAGTCATTCATATTCGTCTATACCGGCTATGTCCCTGTCTCATCGCCAGCGCTGATACCTGTTGTTGTGGCGCAGATGGCTGTTGGCGCGCTGATCATAATATACCTTGACGAGATGATGACAAAATACGGCATCACCTCCGGAATAAACATGTTCATAGCTGCGGGTGTCTCCTATGCGATTGTTGCCGGAACCCTAACAATACTGCTTCCCGAGGCCATAACCGCAATACAGGCAGGAGGCGCGGCAGCGATATCAAATGCGATCATAGCATTCGGCCCGCTGATGTTCGCAGTCATTGTCTTCCTTGCAAGCATATACGCCTATGAGATGAAGGTTGAGATACCGCTTGCATTTGAGCAGTTCAGGGGAGTTGGCGGACGCCTCCCAATACCATTCCTTTACGTCAGCGTTCTGCCTGTCATACTCGCATCATCGCTTGAGCTTAGCCTTACCGTATGGTTCAGGTTCATTGCAGGGGTGCAGGGCTCATTCCAGAACCTTGCAAGGTTCATAGCCTTTTACCAGCCTGTTGCAACAACCGGAGGCGCCACCTCACTGCAGCTCACGGGCGGCATAACATACCTTGTCTCGCCCACATTCCCGCTGCCATATTCAGCTAATTACGGAGGCATCGGCGGCTATGGGCCATATTTCACATACCTGCTTACCCACACAACCTCTTTATACATACCCTGGGGAGGGATTCTCCAGGTGCCTGAATGGATACATGTTATTGTATACACGGTAGTGCTGGTAATATTGTGCATCATATTCGGAAAGTTCTGGGTTGAGCTTACCGGACAGAACCCGAAGACGCTTGCGGAGCAGCTTGGCAGCGAAGGTTGGCAGATACCAGGGTTCAGGAGGGATCCAAGGATAGTTGAGAATGTGCTTAACAAATACATACCTACGCTCACAACTCTTGGAAGCATATTCGTTGGGCTTCTTGCGGCAATGGCAACGCTTACCGGCGCAATAGGAACTGGCATGGGGGTCCTTCTTACTGTCGGGATAATATACATGCTATACCAGCAGCTGGAGCAGGAGCGGCTCTATGATACATACCCATTCCTGGAGAAGATTGCGAAGTAGGCCTTGCTGCGCCTAAATGTGGTTTGATGCTGTTTGAGGAAGTTAGGGAAAGACTGGTCGTGCACAGGAATGTGTATAAACCTTTGGAGGATTCAAGGATGCTAGGCCACTCTGTTGAGAGATATGCATTCGGGAAGATGCTGGACCTTGGGACAGGCACAGGCATCCATGGTATCATCGGCTCGCTAAAGGGCTGCAGGATTACATTTTCTGACATAACAAAGGAGTCAGTCGACTGTGCAAGGGAGAATGCAAGAATCAACAATGTAAGTGGGGATTTCATAAGATCCGATCTCTTCTCAAACATAAAGGGCAGATTCAACACCATAGCCTTCGACCCGCCATACTTAAGGTCAAGGCCGTTGGGAAAGGGCAAAACCAATGTCAGGACAGATGGGGGCATCGGCGGCAGGGAAACAATAGACAGATTCCTCAAAACCTACAAAAAGCATGTGCTTAGAAAGCACACAGTTCTGCTTGTTGAGAGCTACTGGAATGACTTCCAGAACGACGTGAGGGAATTAAATGCAAGCATAGTGGAGAGAAACCATTATCCGCTCCTTGGCGACTTTGTTGTCTTGAAGTTCGGGAGCTTATAATCCCAAAGAAAAGCAATATAGGTGGGTATTTATATTTGAGTGGAAGATAGCTATGTGGTGGTAAAGTGGTTAGACAAACCATACCAACAATACCTGCCCGTCTAGAGGCTAAGAAGGTGAAAGCATCAGCCCAGCAAAAACCTATTGCCGAATCTATACGGCTGCCAGAGGAGCTAAAAAAAGGGATTAAGGCATCAGTAGTGCCGCTTATACTATCAGGATCCCGAAATAAGTTCTTGAGAAGAGCGGATCATTTGAATCTTCCAATGACCTTAGCATCAAGATTTTGGGAGGAGCAGGACAAGGTTACCACCATAATTACATCCACCCATAGCCTTAATCATGACCGGCGTTTTCTTTTGGTTACTGAGTTAAAGGCAAGGGATCCGGAAATGTCATACCTGCTTTTATGCGCATTTGCAATTAGGTATGGCATGCTGAATGGGCTGCAGAGCAAGGAGCATCTAAAACCTTTCAGATATCTTAGGAAGATTGCAAAAGAGCAGGGTCTGCATCATGTTTTGGTTTAAGCTGCCTTTCAAGGGCGCACTCCCTTGCCAGATTATTGGTATAACATGAAACAAATACAAAGTGGTATAGTGGCGAAGAGAGCAATGGATAAAAACGAAACATTGGCGAATCCCGAAACCGGCGAGGTCAAAACCGTGGGCGAATGGATTAAGCAAAGGTGGATGCTAAGGGGAATTGCAATCTCCCATATGGCTTTGGCCATTGCAACGCCATGCTATGGATTCATTAATATTCTCAGGATAGATAAGGATACAGATCCGGATATCGTTAGAGCCTCTCTTCTTTTTATTGCTTTTTCCTCATTCACACTGGTCAGAAACACAGGACACTGCCTAAGGAATATAGAGCAATCCAGAGAGGTAACAGCCATTCTGCGCCGCCGCAAGCAGCATATCTGTGATTAGCCAAATGCAAAACTAGAGCTTTCCTACCCTGTGCTTCTGCGTTCTCTTAAGGCGCTTTCGCCTCTTCTTGAGCCACTTCCATCTCATCCTTCCCTTTTTCTTCCACTTTCTTGGTATACTTCCCAGATAAAGCACCAGTTTTATAATTTATAAACTAACTAATAATCCTGCTAAGTTAAGTAATTAGATTACTAACGCATATATATTTAACTGTGCCTCAATAAAATACTGGTGTTTTAGTTGCACAGGGGAGTTATAGCCTATGTGGTAATACTTGTTTTGCTGATAGTCGGGGCGCTCATATATACGGGCACTAGGTTTCTTTCACCTGTGCTCCATACCACCACAAGCACAATTGCAACTACAAGCACCGTATCAACCTCAAATACCCCGAATGCAACCTCAACAACACCCACAACCATCAATTACTCAAACTCCGTCTCTCCGTGCTCGAACTTCCAGCTCATAGGCCAGCAGCTGAACAGCCAATACATCGCAAAATGCATCACCAATGGAAGCACTCTTGGCCTGTGGGTCGCTGCAGGGAATGCCGGCACCGAACAGGTAAGGATAGTAGGTGCAGATGGCAGGACTTATATAAACCAGAGCTCAAACTACAACTGCACCACATTCTTCAAGAATTTCTCTGCCCCTGCGCAGATCTATACAATAACCCTAACAACCGGTCTTGGCGGCGGGACCTGCGGAAACCCGCACATCATAATCAATACAACAACCACACTCCCAGCAGTAGTCTATACAAAAATATATAACGGAAACTTTGGAAATGGCCAGTATACCGGATGGCAGGTACAGGGGAAGGGCTTCGGCGCCGCACCTACGAATATTACAGGTGCAAACAAGGAGATGTGCTACCAGGGGCAGCCATGGTCCAATTACAACGGCACATATTTTGCAACAACCTATGTGTGCGGCACATCTGTAGCTCCTGGCAATCTCACATCATCCACATTTATAGTCGAGCCGTCAACACCTTTCCTTAATTTCAGAATAGTGAGCCCCCAGGACAACAACATATACTTTGAATTACTGAGGAACAACACGGCAGTGGTGATAGCCCATTTCAACACCTACAATCTTTCCATCACCTATAATTCAAGCTCCACATTCCAGAATGTCACCATACCGCTCACAGCGTACATAGGCCAGCAGCTGAAGCTAAAAGTGGTAAGCACTACCCTTCAAAATTATGCTGCAATGGGTGACTTCGCATTGGCAAAAAGGCCGGACCAGCAGCACGGGGTAGCGGTCAATATAACCGTACTGTCAAATTGAAAACAGGGTAGGTCCTTGAGGATATACAACACGCTTGTTCATAAAAAACAGACGTTCAGGAGCATAAAGAAAGGATTCGTTGGAATGTACACCTGCGGCCCAACAGTCTATAATTATGCACATATAGGGAACATGCGTGCATATATATTTGCAGACCTCCTGAAGCGTGTGCTCATCCACAATGGCTACAAGGTAAGGCATGTAATGAATATAACCGATGTGGGCCATCTTGTAAGCGACGCAAACCTCGGCGAGGACAAGATGAGGATTGGCGCAGAAAGAGAGCACAAGACAGTATACCAGGTTGCGGAGTTTTATACAACCACATTCCTGAATGACATGAAAAGGCTGAACCTTATAATGCCTGATGTAATATCAAAGGCGACAGACCACATAAACGAGATGCTCCAACTTGTATACAGGCTTGACGAGAAGGGCTACATATACAGAGTAGAGACCGGCATGTACTATGACACCTCCAAGTTCAAGGATTACGGTCAGTTAATGGATATGACATTCGAGAAGCTGAACAATTATCTTATCGCAGGGGCAAGAGTGGAAAGGGCAGCGGGAATAAGGAACAGCACCGATTTTGCAGTCTGGAGATTCTCACACCCAAGCTTAAAAGATATGGTCTGGGATACAAAATACGGAAGGGGCTTTCCGGGCTGGCATATAGAATGCAGCGCCATGAGCATGAAATACTTAGGGGAGCATTTTGATATACATACCGGCGGAGTTGACCACTTGCCGATACACCATACCAATGAGATAGCCCAGTCAGAGGGCGCAACAGGAAAGAAATTCGTAAATTTCTGGGTGCACAATGAATTTTTAATGATAAACGGAAAAAAGATCTCCAAATCCCTTCATAACACCTATACAATACAGGATTTAATTGATAAAGGATACTCGATAAACAGCTACAAGTACCTCATCCTTAATTCCTATTACAAGAGCCAGGCAAACTTTACTTTTGAGGCTTTGGAAAACGCAGAAAAGACCCTGAACGGCATCTATTCATTTATGTCAAGATTGTCGGAAGTCAAAAACCACAGGGAACCAAGCAATGAATTCATCAAAAAAATAGACAGGATCAAAAAGGAGTTCTTTGCCGACCTAAATAATGACCTTAACACGCCCCTCGCCCTCTCAAAAATGCACATGCTCATTACAGAGACAAACAAGAACAGCAAGATTGGATCTGGTGATGCGGCTGCAGTTCTGGATATCCTATCCGAATTCGACAAGGTGCTCGGCCTGGACTTTGCCCTGCATGCAAAAAGGAAGGATGTATCCGAAGCTGCAAAGGGCCTTGCAATGGAGCGCGAAAAGTTGAGAAAGGAACGGAAATTTGCAGAGGCCGACCATATAAGGAAAAGGCTAAAAGAGGAATACGGAATAGAAATAGAGGATACCGACAATGGGCCGGTGCTCCACCACTCAAAGATCGACTAATAATTCCTAGAACAGGCAACTAACCTTTCTTCTCTTCATCGTTTTTCTTCTTCTCAAGCAGCCTTTTTCCTATCTCAGACCTGTTATCCATCTGTATTTTTATCTTTTCGAGATCCTCAGGGCTCATAACCTTCTCCATCACATACTTTGAATAATCGATGGAGATCTGCGATATGTCCATGAGCATTGCCTGCAACTCAAACATCTTGAATGACATCTCGTTCGTGGGCTTCAATATCTCTATCCCTGCAGGCGAATAGCTGAATGCTATATTGACGAGCGGGAAGAAGCTGTCGAAAAGCATTGTTACAGTAGCGCTGGTTATGTATATTCCTTTCTTTTCGATGGGCTCCTCTATCGATCCGTAGCAGTACACAACGCCTCGCTCCTTCATGAGCCGCCCATTTATGAGATCTACAAGAAGCGGCTGCAACTTCTCCTTGTTGGTGTCCTGCATGTCAAAGTACAGCTGCACAAGCACGCCGCCCTGCGCTATTTTCTCTTCAGTTACTCTTTCAACATCAGACTTTGCCATAAGAACCATCATTTATGTTTTTATTCCTGCCTTTTTAAGTTTCTCCCTTTATGACCTTGATTGCCTCTTCCACACCCATAAGGCTTTCATTCCCTGTTACAAGATTCCTTAATTTCACCTTGTTGGACTTCTCCTCCGCATCGCCCAGAACCGCGACATATTTTGTCTTTATCGTATTTGCGTACGCAAACTGATTTGAAAGGTTTCTTGATGCAATGTTGATGTCTGTCGGTATCCCTGCGGCCCTGAAGGCGTTCGCGACCTTCAGCGCATATTGGTAATTGCCCTCAGTTACATTCGCAACAAACACATTTGCATAGGTGTACTCAATGGAGGCCGAATATTCAAGCATGTAGAGTATCCTGTCAATCCCGAAGGAAAGACCGACCGCGGGTATGGATTTTGCGCCATACAGCGAAATCAGCTTGTCATACCTGCCCCCTCCTGCAACGGATATGCTTTCATCATATTTATTCTTGTATTCGAACACTATTCCGGTATAATAGTCAAGGCCCCTCATCGTCCAGAGGTCTATCCTTATCTCGCCCCTTAGGTTATATCCCTCAAGCAGCCCAAGCGTTGCGCGAAGCCCCTTTGTTGAATTTTCCTCTCCGAGAATCCCGTCTATGTAATTTAGTTTTTCCTCGTTTGTTCCCTTCTGGCCTGCAAAAGCCATGATCTGGTCCACTGTTGAGGGGTCAAGGCCAAGCCCCTTCAAAAGCTCCACAACCTTCCCCTCCCCTATCTTGTCCATCTTATCTATTGCCCTTTCTATATCGGCAAACCGCATAGGGTCGATCCCGAACTTGCCAAGCACCTTTTCAAGCAATTCCCTGTCATTGAGGCATACTATGTAATCGATTCCTATGTCCTCAAGTATCATGGAGCCAACAGCCATCACCTCCGCGTCAGCCATGGTGCTGTTGCCGCCCACTATGTCTGCGTCAGCCTGCGTAAGCTCCCTATACCTCAGTCTCTGCGGCTCCTCCCTCCTCCAGACCTTGCCTATGTAATACCTCTTGAATGGGAGAGGGAGATCCTGGTGCATGGCCATATACCTTGCCAGGGAGACCGTGTTGTCGTACCTGAGCCCGAGCTCTTCCTCCTTCAATTCATATATGAGCTTTGAATCTTCGCCTATCGCATTCTTTGCCTTGAGGATCTTGAGGGATTCAAAGGTGGGTGTGTCTATTGTTAGGAAGCCGAAAAGCTGGAAAATGCTTTCTACCTTTCTGAGTAGCTCGTTCCTGAATAGAGCCTCGTTTGGCATGAGGTCTCGAACGCCCCTGGGGAATGGGATATCTGCCATCTGCTCATCAATTTATACGATCTAAATACCTCAAAACAAGAGTTATTAAAATGCCATCATCAAATCAGAGATTCTGGTTTATCCATTTTTTGAGCGCCTCCTTTGGCACTGCACCGACATTCATCGCCTTGAGCTGCCCCTTAACGATGAGCAGTGTGGTTGGTATGCTGCTTACATTGAAGGAGCTCACCGTCTTCTCGTTGTCATCTGCATTTATCTTTGCGAATTTTACTTTTCCCTCAAAATCTTTTGCAACATCCTCGATAATAGGGCCATACAAACGGCAGGGGCCGCAATTATGTACTAAGAATCCATTGGCAATAAAATTATAGTATTTTTCCATTGTAATGACCTGGACTTTAGGAAGATATGTCTCCCCCATCTGGCTTATTTTCTCCCATACAAACCCCCCATTTAGATTTTCAGTTGCTTCTTTAAGCCATTCATCATATCTTAAATAAGTTTGGTTTACTGTTGGTCTACCGCCCCTTTTCCAGCCCTCTATAGCACTTTTGTTAACATTTAGCTTTAACGCTATTTCTTTAGCCGGAATTTTTTTCCTGAACATGGTAACCGCAGCATCATATTTCTCCTTCCAAGTCGCTCTGTCTCTTAATCTTATTTCTAGAAATTCTTTTACATAATTTGCGTTTTCCTGCTTTTGCCACGAATAAGCATAACCTATGGAAGCTAGTGAATATGCAGATTCAAAAGAACTAGAAATCGCAATGTGTATACTTTTAGAATTTCCACCAGTTTTGCGTTTGTAAGACTCTTTATCTATAAAAATTTGTCTAATTCCAACCCCCTGCTCCTTAAGCATGCAAGCTAATTGTTTTGCAAATTCGATGCCAGAACCTAATATATCCCTAGCTTTATAAAATTCTATGTCATTTATATTCACCTTATTATAGGAACCTCTTTTACCCCTAGAAACTACTTTAATGGTAATATTAGGTCCATCACCTCCAAGATAACCGGAAAGGAATTCTCTCTTAATCTCATTTGGTGCGTTAACTAGCCATGCCGGCAGTTTGTATTTTATATTAGTTTTTCTTCCGCTAGGAACCCCCAAAATTCTCATTAATAACCATAAAGCCGCAGAAGAAACCCTAATTCTGTAAGTTTTAATTTTAATTTCCCTATTAGCTATCTTAAAACTATTAATACGTTTTTTTATGTTGCATTTAAAACCTAATTCCTTAAGATCAGATGCTAATTCTTCTATGTCCTCTTTCTGCCCTAAAAAGAACTCAACATTATGAATATGATTTTTACCATTACTGTATAAAGTTCCATCCGAAAATAGTGCACCGGTTAAACGCGAAATTGCCACCATTTTTGGATCACTATATCCAAGGGGAAGAAAATGTTTAATTTGATCTGTGCATTTGTTATTGATTTTATAATGGTTAGCTACTCTGATTAAATCTATTTCTTTAAAAATAATACCATCAGAAATATTATTGATTGATTTTTTCCTACCTGTTGGGTATACTGCAAGCTTTTCCCCAATTTTCAATTCGCATGCTCTTTTCCAGCCATTTGAAGTATAAAAAAGGTGATCATCTGTTACTTTTATCGTTCTCTCATTCTCAGTTGCTATACTTTTACAATGTCCTCCTTTAGAGGTTGTTCTACTATATGAAACTTTAGAACGCCTTATTTTTTTACCATCATATGCTAGCAGTTCATCGTTTTTATTAATAGAATCTGCCATAGACTGTTTTCTTTTGTCTTTCATTATTGTAGAGTCTGTAGCAACACACCATGGTGCCCATATGTCTACAACTACCGGAATATCCGATTTTGTTACCTCACTTTCAAAGTTTGCATCGTTGACATCAATCATGCTCATGTTTACACCCACTATAATACTTACTCTGGTAAATTATAAATTGATATGGTATAAATTTGGTGTTCAGATTAAATCTATAAAGCCCCAGCTATAGCAAGCTATTTATTGGTATAAAGCCTAATTTTATTGTGATGATCTCAAAGACCGAGCTTTTGCAATGAGGAGGATCTTGAGTGCTGATGGTGTTTATTTGGACAAGATACCGAAGAGTTCCATTAAGAAAATGGTAAAGGACGGCTCCAATTCCGATATAATAATAAGCGACAGGGCGGCGGAGGCGATAGCAAAATTGCTAGAGGACAAGGCCAAAAGGATTGCGGAATATGCTGTTGATAGGGCAAAGAAGAAGAAAAGGGCAACAATAACAGAAGAGGACATCAATGCATACAAGCTGACATTTGGTGATTGAATAGCTGCAGACAATGCAACTGCATTTGTTTCAAAAGACAACAACGGCAGAATAAAGCTTGAATACCTGCAATCCAATGAAAAAAGGTTCATCCTGTGGGAGAAGAGGCAGGGCAAGGTTCTGGAAACCATTTTTGACCAAAACGGCGCAATACTTATGCAAATGCCCACCGATCTGGACGAGAAAGGGATAAACCAAAGAATATTGAAAATCTCAGAAGTGACCAATTCCGAGGTTGTGGAAACCGCTTTTTCTGAAATTAAGCTCAAAAAGCCCTGCCCTAAGTGCAATGAAAACTCACTTGAAAGGTATGCGGAGGTCTTCTCCTCAAAAGAGTATGTGCCGATTATGCCGTTATACTTCTGCAACGGCTGCAAATCAAAGAGCTACCACCTCACAGATTCTTACCTGGAATATCTAATAGAAAACAACAGGTCCCTTTTCAGCGAAGAGGAGCTTCTAGCGCTAGGTTCAGATAGGAATGCATTCGTCAGCGAGGTAAGGGAGTATATAATAAGAATGTTTGCATCCCAAAAAGTTATGTGCATACGATGACGAGTTGGTTATATGGCTGAAGCAAACATGTTATTATCAGAGCTTTATGGTAGGGAAATAATAAGCAACACCGGGCGCAGGATAGGGTCGGTGGAGGACTTGATAGTGGATTTCGAAAAGGGTTCAATATCAACAATACTGCTTGTAAAATCCGAGGAATTGACAAGGAGCGACAACACCTCCAGGGAGTTTGTAAAGAACAGCGTAAAGTATGAGAGGGTAAAAAGCATAGACCAGACAATAATAGTGAGCGGCGATACGGCAAGGGCATAAAAACCTAACTTTTATCTATTTATTCCGCAACCGAAGACACAGCCGTATCCGCAAAGCCAAAGCTTAAAAGATTTATGAGATTAATAGATATGATCTGCATGAAGCTGTTTCCTCTGAATACCGGTGTAAGCCAGATAAGGGGCATAATAGAGATAATAAAAGACAGCAAGAACTCCATAGAGGTTTCAAAGCTGGCCGAGGAGACGAACGACGAGATAGACGATCTGTTCCCGTTGATAGATGCCTGCGTGCTTCTAAGGCTCTGCACTATAAAAGAGGGAAAGGTAAGTCTCACCAAGTCCGGAACAGACCTGGCAACCCACAACAGGAGGGAGGTCTTTGCAAAGGCTTTAAACAAGGTTGAGCCGTTCAAGAGCGCAATAGCCGTGATACACAGAGCAAAGGAGATAAGCACGCAGGAGCTTGCAAAGGCTCTCTACAAGAAGGGAATATTCTTCAACAGCGACGAGATAATGAATATAGAGATTCTGAAGAACCTGTTATTCAAGTGGGGTGTCGAGAACAAGCTCTTCTCATACAACAACGATTCTGACACATGGTCCAAATAATATAAATCAGCCCGCCACAGTTATCAGCGGCTTGCCATCTATTTTTGATAGTGCTTTCTAGCCGGTGAGCGCTTTATATACATGGTCGACCATGTCCGAGAACTTCCTGCTCCTTCTGCTTCTCGGGTATTCCATGTCTACTGTTGCTATCTCCTTCACACGCGCCGGCTTGTTTGAGAGTATCACTATCCTGTTTGAGAGCTCCACTGCCTCTTCAACATTATGCGTCACCATTATTACAGAATTCACAGGTATCTCGGTGTTCTTCAGCATGCTGAGTATATCTGCCCTAAGCGTATTTGCGGTGAGCTCGTCAAGAGAGCTGAAGGGCTCATCCATCAGAAGCACAAAAGGCTCAGATGCGATTGCCCTGGCCAGTCCCACCCGCTGCCTCATTCCGCCGCTAAGCACATTAGGGTATGAGTATTCAAAACCATCAAGGCCGAACCTCGTGAGGAGCTCCTTTGCATTTTTCGTCTTCTCCTCATCGCTTATGTCGAAGTAAGACAAGCCAAGCTTCACATTCTCAAGATTTGTGAGCCAGGGAAGCAGCCCGAAGTCCTGGAATACAAAGGATATCTCTTTCCTGGGGCCGGTGACCTCCCTGTTCATGTAAAGCACCTTCCCGCTTGTGGATTTTATAAGCCCGATCATTATCCTGAGGAGCGTGCTCTTTCCGCAGCCAGAGGGGCCTATTATCGACACAAATTCATTTTTCTTTACAGCAAATGATATGCTGCCAATTATATCTATGTCGTCTATCGCATAAGTTATATTTTGCACTTTTATTACGTCCATATTATCATTTGTACGGCGCGAGTACCTTTTTGTAGACTTTTTTCCAGAAAAGCCTATTGATAAGTATTATAACAATTGTCAGGTTTATTAAACCTATTACCATCAGTATTATGTTGCCATTTGTGAGCGAAACATCCAGCAATTTCCCCAAGCCTACATTAACAGAGGTTATGACATTCCCTCCGCCCAAAGCGCTTGTGGTGAACCTCTCGGCAACTATGCTTGCGTTCCATTCAGCAGCAATCCCTGTTATGCTGCCTGTTATGACGCCGGGGAGTATGGCTTTCAAGTATATGTCCTTCCACGCCACTTTCCCCTTAATTCCAAATATCCTCTTTACCTCATAGACCGTGTTTGATATAGCAGTCTTGTTGGAGACTATGCTGAATATCATATACCAGATCCCGCTAAGGAAGAACACAATGAAGGCGACAAGCTCGTTGTGCAGCGGCGCCTTCTTAAGCGACACTGCTATTAGGGGAAGCAGTATCGTTGCCGGTATGGATGCTATTATTTGGAACAGCACCAGATAGAAGCTGCCCCTTTTCGATATGAAAACCAGATAAACGCCGACTGGCAGCGATACTGCCAATATCACCAGGAATGCAAACCATATCCTTGCAAGGCTCGCAACCAGCGCAATAAGCACCGTATACTCATAATTAAGGTATGTGGGGACAGAGCCGCGGTAAATATAGATCGCACAGGCCGCGACAAATATTATTGCAGCATAAACAAAATACTTGTAATCAGACCAGCTGTGCACCTTCTTCTGCTTTGTTTTCACCGCATGCCTTTTATTAAATATGATTATCGGCTTTGCGAACCTGTTTCTTATGCTTACCGCATTCTTTTGTATTACGTCTAATTTTATCTTGCTGAACGGATTTATCCTGTCCAATGCCTTTACCACCTCTGACTTTCTTGTTTCATGCACCGTATATACTTCCTGTATTGTATGCCTATTGAACCGGTTTTTAAGATAGCGGAAAAAGAGAAGCCTGGTTGCGACTACAAATGCTATGAATACCGCTATGCCAATAAAATACTCAACAAAATTTCCGGAGAATGCAAGATTGGTAAGCGCAACCCCAATGCCGTATTTGACAGTATAGGCCGCATTCCCTGTGGAAAATATCTCACTCGTTACAAGATAAAAAAGCCCTATCGACCATGAAAGTATCGACTGCTCGACAAGCCTCGGCATGCTTGCCGGTATTAGTATCTTGGTAAGCCTTTCAAAGGGCTTTAGATTGAATATCCTTCCCACTTCAAAAAATTCATTTGGTATTGTCTTTATTGACTCATAGACCCCAAAAGTGATGTTCCATATCATGCTTGTTACTATAAGGAATATGACAGCCGCATTTATGCCTATATAACCAGGAAGCGTTGCCACAACAACAAATATCACAAAGGGGAAAAATGCAAGTATCGGGAGCGTCTGGAATATGTCCCATATCGGAATTATTATCCTTTCTGCAGTTTTGTTTGTCGCTGCATATATGCCAACAAACAGGCTTATTATGATTGAGAGGAAAAGTGCGGAAAACATCCTGATCCATGAGAATGACGTATCCACAATTATTGAGATTATGAAACTGATCAATTGCAGCATGATTGAGATACGAAACAAACTAATTTAACCCTAAGTGAATTCAGGGTTTAAGATGATCTCCTGTCCTTTCGCCAGAAGCGCACAGCAAGAAAGATAAGAGTTAGTTGTCTGTTCTTGATATCAGGTAAACCCTGCTGCCCTCCTTTACGGGCTCATCAATCTTGATGCCCACCGAATCGCCTTCAGAAGCCTCCGCAACATCTAACTTATTTATCTGCATGCTTGACACTATGGTTTGTACGCTCTCCTCCCCTTCCCCTATCTCTATGAGGTCGCCAACCTTAATCCCCCTTTCAAGATGTATTGCAACAACGTTTATTCTGCCAAAATATTTCTCCACAATCCCAACAAAGGTTTTTCCTTCTGAATTCTCACTGCTATGGAAACTTCCAGCATCGGCTTTCTGGTTTTTTGGCATGGCAAACCCCCCAGATTTCCCTCTCTCCTCCTCTTCATCTTTTACCAGGTCATCTATATCCTCCAAACAATCACCGCATAAAGGGAATGGAAGAACACCTTATTAAAAGAGATTTATTGGCAACGCGCCAGCAATAATATTATAAACCTATCATGCAATAGTTCAACGGGGTTGGGATATGGGGGCAACTATTGCTGCACCGGCGATAGCAACAAGACCACCTATTAGGCTAAGGGGACTAGACGAAGACAGGGCAACAATCCGGCAGTGCGTAGATGTATTTTTGAAAAGTCTGGAAGCAATGCCCTATTTCAAGCCGTGCGAAAATGAGAACCAGTCCAATCCCAACACATGTTACTCAAAAACTTATGGCGGCTTGCTGAAGGCAAGGGAGGATGCGCTTTCCAAGGCAGGCATAACCTTGGAAAATGCCAAGCATTTCCGTGAAGCACCGATAAAGGTCGTAGTGGAAGAGGTAAAAAGGGCAGGAAGACTGGAGATTGCAAATGCAGCTGAAGATTCTGTAGACCGCATAATCTGTGAAGCCCTGATGATAAGGGAGAAAGAGCTTTTCAGGGCCGTGGAAAGGAATGGAAAGATGATTGAAATAATGACAGATACTGCAATGGATGCGCTTTTGATGGCCTACCTCAGGATACTTAAAGACCGTGAATTTGCAGGCAAAAGGGGCATCGAAAGGCAGGCAAATGAAATAATGACGGCCAGAAGCAAGGGCTATGGCGTGGCTGCCTATGTTAACGGCAGGGTTTATGCATTCGCGATAAAGCCGGCCGCTTCCATATCTCATTTAAGATCTTGATGAATGCGGCAGAGAAAGCAAGCCGTAAGCGCTTCTTTTATTTTCTTTTATGCTACGGATCCATAATGAAATATATCTTTATGTTATTGGTAACCTCTAGACTCTTTGCGAGCCTGCGCATATCTTCAGGGTTCTTTCCGTAACCTCTCATCATACCCCAATATATATTGTCAGGTCTACCGCTTTCCATGCTAAGTTGTAATAAACCATCAATCTTTGCAATTTGTCTTCTTCTCAACAGATCTGACAATTTAAAAATCCCGTACCCTGGTTTTCTATCCTTGCTTATGCCAATTCCCCTATGTTGATACTCTATATTGTCAACAGAATCGACTATGGGCCCATCAGACCCATCATGAATAATGAACCCTTTGGATCTTATTTCATCCATTATTCTGCTTACCAAAACCCTAAGCTCTACCCTGTGTGGCTTATCTGCATAAATCTTCTTTGTGCCGTTTGCCGTATTATCATCCAGTAAAAATTCTGGCTTTATGTAAAAGCTGCTCAACATATCTGGGCCTAACATCCAGCCTTAATAGTCCCCTCAGTTCTAATATCTTGCTTGGTTCGGCATTTGCTGCAAATGAAATTGGGCGTGAATCTATTAAAATTGTACTTATGCTGTCTTCTACAGATCTGCCATCAGTATCTTTAAGTTCCAGTATCTCTGGATGCTTTGATGCATAAATTGCTGCATCTATGTCTTGCAAAGCGGCTACACCAGCCAAAGTCCACCCAAGAGCGTTCTTTTTTCTGTAGGTTTCTGGGTCGGTTAAAATCCTCAAGGCTAATTCTTTATGGAAAATAGCTCCGGTTTGCAGTAGCGATATCCGGGTATTTGAAGGAAGTTTTTTGTTATCAAAAACATACGTCGCAGCAGCTTTATATGATACAACAGCATGCACAGCTAGTTCATTTCTCCTTCTAAGTCTAAGCACCCTATCATCTATAACTGCTATTGCTAGTTCTAGGTCCTGTTCTATAAGCACTTTTGCATCCTTTCTTTTCATTATCCTTAAATCTTCAACTTTTGGTTTATTACTTGAAGTTTTTGTTTCCATTTTTATCACTTGGTTTAATCTGTTTTGAATAATATAAATACCTATGTTTCCATATTCGTGAAACTGGCAGGCTTTCAGAAGGCATCGAAACGATACCAATATCCAACAAAGTAAGCCCCGAGAGAGACCTCTCCTATCAATAATATGCCTTTATCCTTATCTGGCAGATGTGGATAATTAAATAGTGCTATATAAAATTAATTATGAAAAAGAGGATTTTATTTATTTGTGATGGGAATAAAGACCGCAGTCCAACAGCAGAAGCAATCTTTAATCACAAATCAGGAATAAATGCACGCTCAGTAGGAATTTACGATAATGCGATACATAAAGTAGACCAAAAAACTTTGGATTGGTCAGACATTATCATTGTAATGGTCAAAGCACAAGAACGATTTTTAAAAAGAAATTTTGTGGTATCAAAGAGCATCTATTCATTAGGTATACCTGATATATATGATTACATGGACCCAAAACTAGTAAAACGGATTAAAAACAGAATTAAAGTATTGGGGATAAAGATTAGGTAAATTTCATTAGGGGCATTGAACCCTAGTTACATGCCCTTTAGGGGAATAGGAATAATAGTGGGAAGCCCCAAGAGTTCTGTCGTCGTAAAAATCGAATCCCAGACACTGTCAAACGACGGCAAATAACTATAAATGATACACTTCTAATATTCTGACGACAAGTGGGTTATGCAATTGCTGATGCAATGATCGGACTGGTCGTATCTTTGATAATAATGGTAGCTTATATGGTTCTAGATTTGATATCAGATACAGGTTTAGGTAATGTTGTAACTGTTTAGAGTTCTGAAGTAAAAGTGGTTTTGTTCATTTATGCGAAAGGCAGATCAATTTTGTTCCTTTCGGCAAGTGTCTTAATTTTATTTTTTACAGCTTTTTCAATATCTATGTTT
>Ga0181538_10002314_pt1 | contig 19958 bp, 13 predicted proteins | sample PEATcosm2014_Bin_40_FD_119773 | JGI IMG/M metagenome (GOLD analysis project Ga0181538, IMG submission 119773) | Peatland microbial communities from MTU Mesocosm Facility, Houghton, MI, USA - PEATcosm2014_Bin23_30_metaG | ecosystem: Environmental > Terrestrial > Soil > Wetlands > Peat | place... | reverse complement strand
TTGCCTCCCCCGTCAGCTCGGTGCCTGGCACGGTCGTCCCGCGGATGGGCTTGGCGTTCTCGTCGATGACGTCGCCGGTGGTGCTGGTCCTGGATGACGTGCACGTGCTGCACAATCGGGAGTGCCGGGCTGCGCTGTCGGTGCTGGCCGATCATGTGCCGGACGGCTCACGGCTGGCGCTGGCGGGCCGGGTCAAGCCGCCGCTGCGGGTCGCGCGGCTGCGGGCCGAAGGCCGGATTCTGGAGATCGGGCCTGGCGACCTGTCGCTCACCCGCGACGAGGCGGCATCGCTATTGCGCGACGCAGGCATCACACTGGGTGAGGATGACCTGGCAGAGCTGCATCGGCGTACCGAGGGATGGCCGACCGGGCTGTATCTCGCGGCGCTCTACCTGAGGGAAGGAGGTTTCCTGCCCGGAGCGGCGGTCTCCTTCGGCGGCGACGACCGGCTGGTGAGCGAGTACATGGAGTCGGAGTTCCTGGCGCGGATCTCCCGGCACGAGCGGGCGTTCCTGACCCGGGCCGCGGTACTGGATCGCATGTCCGGCCCACTGTGCGAGGCGGTGCTCGACCTGCCCGGGTCAGCCGCGACCCTGGCCGAGCTGGCCCGGTCGAACCTGCTGCTGGTGCCGCTGGACCGGCGGGGGCAGTGGTACCGCTACCACCACATGTTCCGTGACATGCTCCTGGCGGAGCTGGAACGCGATGCGCCCGACCTGATCGCTGTCCTGCGGCGCCGCGCCGCTGGCTGGTACTTGCGGAACGGCTGGCCCGAGGAGGCGCTGGAGTACTCCATGGCAGCTGGGGACGTCGACACAGTGGCTGGCTTGGTGGCGGTACTCGTGGTGCCGACCCACCGGCAAGGACGGGTCGCGACCGTTGAGCGGTGGCTCCGGTGGCTGGAAGGTCGGGGCGGGATCGGGGGACACCCGATGGTCGCTGTGCTGGCCGCGCTCTTCTGGGCGTTGATGGGGCGGCCGGCCGAGGCCGAGCGGTGGGCGGACGTGGTCGATCGCTGGCAGTACGGTGATGCGGCGCGGCCCGGTGATCCTTCTACCGAGGCGTGGGCCGCCGTCCTGCGGGCCTTCCTATGTCGGCGCGGGGTCGAACAGATGCGCACCGACGCAGACGAGGCCGTGCGGAGGTTCGCGGCGCAGAGCTTCGTGACGCCGGCGCCCGTATTCCTGCAAGGGATCGCGCGTGTCCTTTGCGGTGACCTCGGTGATGGCGACACGTCCCTGGAGAGTGGGATCAGCGTCGGGGAAGAAGTCGGCGCGCACGAGGATGTCGCGCTTGCGCTGTGTGAACGATCGCTGGTGGCGATGACAGGCAGCAAATGGGACCAGGCCGAAGCCCTGGCCGGCCAGGCAAGCGCCGTTTTGCGTCGGGCCGGGATTGCGGAGAGCTACGCCACGCCCCTGGTCAGCGCGGTGCAGGCCCGCGCAGCCATGCACCGCGGAGACGTCCCGGCAGCGCGCCAGCAGCTCGTCAGCGCCCAGCGTCTGCGGCATTTGCTGACCTACGCACTTCCCTACCTCGCCGTTCAGGCCCGGATCGAGCTCATCCGCGTCCACCTCGCCCTCGCCGACCTAGCAGGCGCCCGGACGCTCATGCGGGAGGTCGATGAGCTGCTGAGGCGCCGCCCCGGCCTCGGGAACCTGGTGGGCGAGGCCCAGGTGCTCCGGGCCCGGCTCGCGAAGGAGCGCGGTTCAAGCGCCCCCGGAGCGTCGGCACTGACGGGTGCCGAGCTCCGCCTCCTGCCGCTGCTCTCCACGCACCTGTCGTTCCCCGAGATCGCCGCGCAGATGTCCCTCTCGCCGCACACCGTCAAGTCGCAGGCGTACTCCATCTACCGGAAGCTCGGAGCCTCCTCCCGCAACCAGGCGGTCGCCCAGTCCCGTGAGCTGGCGCTCCTGGACGGGTGACGACCTCTCTTTCATACCATCGCGGCGATCAAGCTCACCCGGAGCCGTCAGTGCGCCCGGAGCCATCAGTGCGCCCGGAGCCGTCAGTGCGCCCGGAATCGAGCGCCGGGACGCAAGGAGTGCCTGGGCCGATGGCGTAAGCCTGGGCATCAGATCAGCTCGAGCTGTCGGGCACGGCGGACTGCCTCGCTACGACGAGTCGCGGCCAGCTTGCGATAGATGTTCTTGAGGTGGGACTTGACGGTATTCACCGAGATGTACAACTCGGTGGCGACCTCGGTGACACTCAGCATCTCCGACACGGAGCGGAGCACCTCGCGCTCACGATCGCTGAGGTGCTCAACGATCAGGGGCGCCGCCGGCACCGCCGCGAATGCGGCCCGATTGCCGCCGACCGCCGCGTATGCCTGCGACTCGACCTGGCTCAGCCTTTGTTCGAGCCACGGCGGAACCAGCCACCCGCACCGGGCCATGGCTACCATCCGGGTGGCCACCCCGGGCCGCCCTTCAGCAACGCCAGCGCGCGCCGCTGCCAGGCGCGCTATCGCGCCCACCAGCTTGTCCGGGCGGACGCCAAGGGCGGCGTCCGCGTCCTTGAGCCGACGGCGCGCCGCGCGCAGCTCATTGCGTTCTAGGTGCACCCATGCGAATGCGACCAACGCCGCGGAATTCGGGTGCTGGACAGGTCCCAGCGGCCCGTCGGCCGCGAGGGCCTCTTCGGCCTGAGCGGCCAGCTTGACGGCACGGCCCAGCCCGCCGCGCAAGGCCTCTACCAGCGCGAGATATCCGAGGCAATCGGCTCGTTCGTACTCGGCGCCGGAATCGGTAGCGGCGGCCGCACCCGAATCGAGGACGCGGGCCGCCGCACCGAGACGGCCCGACCATAGCTCGACGGCTCCGCGACAGGACAGCACGCGGGTGCGGATTTCAGGATGCCGGGCCAGCTTCTGGTCCGTGACCCGGTCGACCAGCACCTCCGCGGCGGCAGCGGCGGCGGCCGCGCCCGTCAGGTCTCCGGTGCGACGAGAAGCGGCGAGGCGGATCATCGCGGCAGCCAGCCGGGACGCGGCTTCCTGATGGCCGGGAAGGCCATCGAGGATGCCCTGCGCGACTCCCAACGAGGCCGTGCTCAGGTCATAGCGGCCAGCGGACACGGCGATGGCGGCGGAGACCAGCAGCGGCTGAAGCTCACTCGAGGCCGCACTGTCCGGCATGCCCCGGAACTCGCCGGCCAGGGACCGGCTGCCCCGGGGCTCGATGATTTCCCCGATGGCCAGCCCGTCGATGACCATGCCGGCGGCCAGCTTCCAGTCGCCGGCCTCGGCGGCGTGCCGTACCGCATCAGTGAGCGGGCCGTTCCGCGCGAACCACCGGGCCGCCCGGTAATGCAAGGTGGCTATGCCCTCCGCGTACTCGCGCCTCAGCTTGAGACGCAGTACCTCCGCGAACAGCGGGTGGTACCGGTACCACCCGTGCCCGACCGGCTGGACGAACGCGTTCGTGTGAGCCACCGCCCGCAAGATCCCCGCCGCATGTTCCTGGCCGGCCATTTCGGCGGCGATATCGCCGCCGACACGTTCCAGGACGCTTGTTCTCAACAGCAGGTCCCGGACCTCGGGCGGCTGGGTATTGAGCGCCTCATCCACCAGATACCCGGTCACGGCGCTGTCCTCGGCGATCAGCTCCTTGACGAATTGGTCAGGATCGGGATGGGTGGTCATCGAGATCGCGGCGAGGCGGATGCCGGCCGCCCAGCCCTCCGTCCGCTGGGTAAGGCACTCCAGCGAGTCCGCGGACAGCTCGATGCCATGCTGAGCCATGAGCAGGCCGGTTTCGGGGACGCTGAGGGCCAGGTCACCGAACCGGATCTCGGTCAGCCGGCCGGCGAGCCGGTATCGGTGCAGTGGTAGCAGCGGGTCCATTCGCGAGGTGACCACCAGGCGCAGGCCAGACCCCGCGTTCCGCAGCACGTAGTCGAGGCTGTCCAGCACCCTGGACTCCGTCAGGAGATGGAGGTCATCGATGATCAGCGTCACCGGCGGGTCCTGGTCGGCCAGCGCCGACACAAGCCGCCGCAGGAACAGGTGGCCCACCGCCTCCTCCGGTACGGCAGCCGGCAAGACTCCCGGAACGGCAACGCCGGCCCGGTGCAGTGCCGCGACGACATACGACCAGAAGACCGTCGGCTGGTTGTCGTAGTCATCCAGAGTGACCCACGCAACCGCGCCGTGGTCCGCGGCGGCCCACAACGCCAGGGCCATCGTCTTGCCCGCACCAGGAGGGCCGGTGAGAACGGTCAGCGGGCTCCACCGCCCATCCCGGGCCATCAGCTCGTTGATCCGTGGGCGCGGAACGGCCCAGCCCGGTACGCGCGGCACGGTGATCTTAGCTGCCAGGACAAGATGGCTGACGGCGACAACCTGCCGACCGGTGCAGCGGGTCTCCGCCCGGTCAGCCACACTGGTCGCCATCGAGAACCCCCGTTCCCGGCCAGCGAGTTGACGGTCGCTCACCATTCGTGATCACCTTCGCGGTGCGGGCCGAGGCCACTACACCCCGCCCCTGCGGCAGGGCTAACTCGCCCTGACCATCACGAAACGCCGGTTGGTCCGGAGGCACATCAGACGATTGGTATGAAATCCGGTGGGTCCCGATCTCGTCCGGTCGAGGATCGCGATCTTCCCGTGCAGCCGCGTGGCCATCCTCGCCGCCACGGGGGGAGCCGGCTCGGCGAGGGTGGACCCCGCCGGTCTGGTCGCCGAGGCGTGCATCGCGCTCCGCGAGCCAGACCGGCGCCCAGCCGTGACCGGGGGCATCGCCGGGTCCATTTACCAGCCGCTACGCCAGGGAAAGCGAGACAACCGGCAGCGGCTCGGCCATGGTGAGGTGATCGGCACCGCTGAACCGAACGATAATCAGATCGTCATCGCCCAGTTCTGCCAGCTGACTGGCCGGCGCGATAAACCTCATCGGCTGCTGGCCAGCGTATTTGGCGTAATTAGGCTGCAGCCCGAAGATTATCTCGCCGTCCAGCTCCGGGCCGAGCTCGGTTATCCGACCGGCCTCAGCCAATATCTTGGTCATAATTGATCTTCCTTCCTTGGTGACGGGGCCTGGTATTGGGTACCCATCTCTCCAGGTCACGCAGCCGGACCTGCAAGATTTCTGACCGGTCAGCCAGGCTTTCCCTGGTCTAAGATTCCCCTCATTCCCAACGTATCTCGGATCGGCAAACTCTGCAATTTTCCTCCAGTCTCACCGGTCACTCAAACTGCTTTAACGCAACGAGCCCGCGTTGTTAACTTTGACGCAACGAGCCCGTATTGTTAACTTTGACGCAACGAACCCGTATTGCCAACGTAGCGAGCTCGTATTGTTTGTGAATTGCAGGTGCCTTTCAAGTTACGTAAATCGCTGCCGCTTCGCGGCTCAGCCAGCCGGTCACGAACCGGCGACCTGGGCGTCCGGGGCACCACGGAGTCGGGTCGGTGGCTCGTGCCGTGCGAAGCGCCGCAGCGTTCACTCAGCTCACAGCGTCACCGATTGACTCATACGTTCTGGCCAGCTGCAGCCAACTGCCCGGCCAGCTGCAGCCAACTGCGCGGACATGCGGCCATGACGGCGCCGGTCCAGTCAAGGCGCCAGCTCAGTTAAGAGGACAAACGTCCCGCGGTTGTCAGGCCCGTTGACTCTTCGGATGTTCATGTCACCGTGATCGGGTGAGGTAAGCAGTAATGGCTGGCTCCGGCGGCATCCCGCCCTGAACGAGGTATAGCCATTTGGAATCTGCGGACGAGAAGGACGTGATCACCGGTGGCTGCTGCAACACCTGACGACCAGAGCACGAACAAGACACACGCGAAAAGTGGATCAGCAAACAAGAACGTCGCTGAGGACGTCGGCGCGGTGGATGAGGCAGTCGGCGCGCTGGACTTCCTCCTGCCCGACGCCACGGTGGGCATCATGCGCCGGTTCTGGCCCGACGTCACCCTGGCGCGCTGGGCGGTCAAACTGGCCAGCCAGCCGGCGGTCGTCGCGGGCCAGGCCGCCAAGCTGTCCGCCGACCTCGCCAACATCGCGGCGGGCGGCTCGGAGATCGCCCCGGACCGCCGGGACCGCCGGTTCGCGGATCCGGCGTGGAAGTCGAACCCGCTGCTCAAGCGCACGGTGCAGACGTACCTGGCCCTCGGCGGGACCGCCGAGACCCTGCTCGCCGACGCCGCGCTGGACTGGCGGGACAATACCCGGCTGAAGTTCGTGCTGACGAACCTCATCGCCGCGTCCGCGCCCAGCAACAACCCATTCCTCAGCCCGGACGCGTGGAAGGCGGCCATCGACACGGGCGGCATGAGCCTCGTCCGCGGGCTGCGCGCCTTTGTCACCGACATGTCCTCCACCCCGCACATCCCGACCATGGTGCAGCCGGACGCGTTCACCGTCGGCAAGGACATCGGGGTGACGCCGGGCTCGGTGGTGGCCCGGACGGACGTCTACGAACTCATCCAGTACAAGCCGAGCACGCCGACTGTGCACGAGTTCCCGCTGCTCATGGTCCCGCCGATGATCAACAAGTACTACATCACCGATCTGACGCCCGGCCGGAGCATGCTCGAGTTCTTCGTCGCGCAGGGGTATCAGGTGTTCGTGCTCTCCTGGCGGAACCCCGGCCGGGAGGCGAGGGACTGGGGTGTGGATACCTACGGTGAGGCCATCGTGGACGGGATGGGCATAGCCCGGGAAATCACCAAGTCCCCCAAGATCAACGTCATCGGCCTGTGCGCCGGCGGCATCATGACCTCCATGGTCGCCTCGCACCTGAGCGCCACCGGGCGGCTCGACGAGATCTCCGCCCTGTGCCTGGGCGTGACACTGCTGGACATGACGCAGGCGGGCACGACCGTCTCGCTGATGGACGAGAACGCGGCCACGGCGTCGATCCTCGCCTCCCGCGTCCGCGGCTACATGTCCGGGGCCTCGCTCGCGGAGATTTTCGCCTGGCTCCGGCCCAATGACCTGATCTGGAGCTACTGGGTCAACAACTACCTGCAGGGGAAAACACCGCCCCCGTTCGACATCCTCTACTGGAACGCCGACACGACCAGGATGCCCGCCGCCCTGCACCGCAATTTCATCGAGATCGCGATGGCCAACGCGCTGACCAAGTCCGGTGCCACCACCATGCTCACCACCCCGGTTGATCTCTCCAAGATCGACCTCGACACCTACGTCGTGGCCGGCATCGACGATCACATCTCGCCCTGGCCCTCGGCCTATCGCGCCACCCAGATGCTGGGCGGCGAAAAGCGGTTCGTGCTCTCCAACAGCGGCCACATCGCCGCCATGGTCAACCCGCCGTCGAACCCGAAGGCCACCTTCCGGGTCGGGACCAGCACCCCGCCCGACCACAAGGAATGGCTGGCGCAGGCCGAGACGGTCCAGGGCAGCTGGTGGCCCGACTACACCACCTGGCTGGAAACCCGAAGCGGCGACGTGAAGGATGCCCCCAAGAAGCTGGGCGACGCGAAGTTCCCGCCGCTGGCCGACGCGCCCGGGACCTACGTCCTGGAGCGGTAGGCAACGGATGTGGCCCGGCACCGGCGAGGCCCCGGTGCCGGGCCCCGTCGTGCCGGGAGTGCGATTCGCCCCGAACGGACATGCCGCGGGTTATCCGCCGGCCGTGGCTTTTCCGCCGAACGGGCCCCGCCGGGGGGCGACTCCCAGCAGGGCCCGTTCGGGTCAGAAAAGATGGGCCCGCCAGGGGCGCCATCCTGCGGCGTTATCCCTCGCGGAACTGGACGCCGAACCCGCCGCGCGGGTAGTGCCACTTCAGGGCGCCCGGAGCGGCGACGGCCAGGCAGGTACCGCACTCCAGGCAGGCGGCGTACTCCACCGAGATCGTCCCGTCGGGTTCCTCGGCGTAGACGTGGGCCGGGCAGCACGCGACGATGGCCCGGCCGGTTCCGGTGGCCTTGGCGATCTCCTGGTTGACCTCGATGTGGGACTCTTCCTCGTCGAGGTTGAACCGGTTCTTGGCCAGCCGCTCGGGGACCGACAGTGGTTTCATAGCGCGCGCCCTCCTGCGATGCCGTCGCTGACCAGTTGCCTCATCTTCAGGGGGGAATGCGCCAGCGCCCGCCGGGCGACGCTCAGCAGGTGCCGGCGGGGCTGGGTGTCGAGGCTGAAGGCGCCGTACAGCACGTCGGCGACCAGCTCGCCGTACTGCTTGTACATGCGCTCGCGTTCGAGGAAGGCGGGTGCCTTCGCGTAGGTCTTCATGTCCTGGCCGGCGTAGGAGGCGAAGAACTTTTCCCGGTAGCCGGCCAGGCCTGCCTTGGAGGTGTCCTTGCTGTCCAGGGCGGCGCCGATGCCCTCGGCCGCGGCGACGGCCGAGGCGACCGCGAGGTCCATCCCGCGCACGGTCAGGCCGGTGTTGAGGGTCAGGCCGGCCGCGTCCCCCACGACGACCATGCCGTCCATGGCTATCTCGCCGACCATCTTCATGCCGCCTTCGGCGACCAGGTGGCAGCCGTACTCGGCCAGCTCGCCGCCTTCGAGGTACGGGGCGATGTACCGGTGCTCGAGGAAGTGATCGAAGACGTCGGTGACGACCTTCCCCTGGGCGGTCAGGTCGTCCAGGCGCACGACCACGCCGACGGACACCGAATCGGTGTTGGTGTAGAGGAAACCGCCGCCCCCCACACCCTCGGTGCAGTCGCCGACCACGGCGAGGGCCGCGCCCTCGTCACCGGTCAGGTTGAACCGGGCCTCGATGGTCTCCTGGGGCAGCGAGACCACCGACTTCACCCCGACCGCAAGGTGGTTCAGCGGCTGCTTCTGCCGGAGCCCCACGTCCTGGGCGATGAAGGAGTTCACGCCGTCGGCGGCGACGACCACCCGGGACCGCAGTTCGTCGTCGCCGGCCTGGACGCCGACGACCCGGCGCCCGCCCGCGTCCTTGCCCGCGCCGTTGACCGCGCCGTTGGCACTACTGGCCCGGGCGTCCTCGGTCAGCACCCGGTCCACGCGCACGCCCGGCATGACGGTAACGCCGGCCTCCTCGCATTTTTCGGCCAGCCAGGGATCCAGCTTGGCCCGCAGCACGGTGACCGCGTTGACCGGGTCCGCCAGGCGCGTGTCCTGGTAGTCGATACCGACGGAGCTGGTGGCGTTGAGGAACGTGACGCAGTTACGGGTGATCCGCCGCTCGACCGGGGCCTCGTCCAGGAAGCCGGGAAAGACCTCCTGGATGCCCCGGGAGTAGAGCACGCCGCCGGACAGGTTCTTCGCGCCGGCCGCCTCCCCCCGCTCGATCAGCAGGACCTCACGTCCCTGCTGGGCGAGCTGGTAGGCGGCGACGCAGCCGGCGATCCCGGCGCCGACGACGATGACGTCGAAGTCGGGCTCAGCTGTTTCTGTCATGTCGCACCGTCATCCGTGGGCTAGTCGCACCGTTATCCGTGGGCTATTTGAGGGCGCTGGTGATCGCCGGCACCAGGTCGTAGAGGTCGCCGACGAGACCGTAGTCGGCCTGGGTGAACACCGCGGCGTTCGGGTCGGAATTGATCGCCACGATCGTCTCCGCCCCCACCACGCCGACCATGTGCTGCAGCTGGCCGGAGATCCCGACCGCGAGGTAGAGCTGCGGGCTGATACGGGCCCCCGAGCTGCCGATGTAGCGGTCCTTGCCCATCCAGTTGAGGCCCTCGGCGACCGGGCGTGAACAGGCGATCTCGGCCTGGACGGCCCCGGCGAGCGTGTCGATCAGCTCAAGGTCTTCCCTGGCCTTGAGGCCGCGGCCGACGCCGATCACGCGCCGCGCCGCGTTGAGGTCGACCTGCTCGAAATCGGACATGTTGGTCTCGAGCACGGTCAGGCCGTACGGCGTGCTGGAGATCTCCTCGATGGGCACGCTGTCACCGCTGGCCGCGGGGACGGAACCGCCGTCCAGCAGCAGGGCGACCGGCCCGGAAATCTCGACGGTCTCCTCGGAGATGTCGCCGTACACGGCGTTCAGGACGGTGGTCTTGTCCGCGTCTAGAGCGACCGAACGGGCCCCCGTCAGCACCGCGGCCCGCAGACGGGCGGCGGCGGCGCCGAGCAGCACCCGGTCGGCGGGGTTGCGGCCGCTGAGCACGACACGGGGCGGGTCGGCCGCGACGACCTCGGCGACCGCCTGGGCGCTGGCTTCGGCGGGGGATCCCTCCGGCGCGCCGCACCAGACCACCCGGTCGACGCCGCTCGCCGCCACCACCTCGGCCACCGGCCGGGGCCCGGCGACGACCGCCGCGACCTGCCCGGCGGGCCCGCCCAAATTGCGTGCGACCGTGATGAGGTTGCCGATCGCCGGCTGCTCCGCGACGACGATCCAGGCATTGACGCTCACTGTGGAGTCCTCTCTCTCATCCTGCGGGCCCGGCGGGCCCCGCGAGCCGTCACAGCGCGCCCACTTCGCGCAGTGCCTTGACGAGCTCGGCGGCGGCCGCGGCGGGGTCGGTCGTGTCCAGGATCTGGTTCTTGCGCTGCTTGCGGGCCGGGCGGGACGTGCCGGTGACCGTCATGACCGCGCTCTGCGCGGGCACGTCCAGCGCCGCGAGGTCCGCATGGTCCACCGGCTTCTTGCCCGCCGCCAGCAGGTCCTTCATTCCGGGCACGCGCGGCACCGTGGCATCCGCGGAGGTGGCCAGCACGGCGGGACCGGAAATCTCCAGCACCTGCGTGCCGCCCGGGATCGCCCGCGTCACGCGCAGCGCGCCGGCCTGGCCAGTCACATCGGTGACCTCAGCGACCGCCGGCCAGCCGAGCTCGCCGGCCAGCACGGTCGGCACCATCTTGGCCGCCACGTCGACCGACGAGTCACCGGTGACGACCAGGTCCACGTCGCCGATGTGACGGACCGCCCCGGCGACCACCGCGGCCAGCTCGGCCTGCCCGGCGCCCTTGAGCGAGTCATCCTCGATGATGACGACCCGGTTCAGGCCGCGAGCGAGAGCGGCCTTGCACGCGAGGGGCGAGCCAACGCCCTTGGCCCCGGCCGTCACACCGATCAGCTCGGCCCCGGCGGCCTCGGCGAGACCACGCGCCAGCTCGATGGCCACCGGGTCGTAGGTGCTGATCCCGGGCCGCGCCCGGCTCCAGTCCACGGTGCCGTCGGCGCCGACGGTGGCTTCCTCCGGATCGCTGGTCCACTTGTAGGCGACCACAATCTTCATAGCGCTCCTCCTGGCGGCGGCCACCGCGGCACGTGGGCGCGATGACGCTACTTTCCTGGACTTTACTGTCGCGCCGGCCCTGGGCCGACCATCATCACCGGAGGGCGGCGCGCGCGATCACCATACGCTGGACCTCAGAGGTGCCCTCGTAAATCTCGGTAATCTTGGCGTCGCGGTAGTGTCGTTCGACCGGATAGCTTTCGGTGTAGCCGTATCCGCCGTGGATCTGGATGGCCTTGCCGGCGACCCGGGTGGCCGTCTCGGAGGCGAACAGCTTGGCCATGGCGCCCTCGGTGGAGTAGGGCAGGCCGCGGTCGATGTTGGAGGCGGCCCGGTAGACCAGCAGCCGGGCGGCGTCGATCTCCGTGGCCATGTCGGCGAGCATCCACTGAATGGCCTGCAGGGTCGCGATCGGCTTACCGAACTGGATGCGCTCCTTCGCGTACGCGACGGCCGCGTCGAGGGCCGCCTGGGCGATGCCCAGCGCCTGCGCGCCGATCCCGATCCGCCCGCCGTCGAGCGTCTGCATGGCGATCTTGAAGCCGTCGCCTTCCTTCCCCAGCAGCGCGTCCCTCGGCACCAGGCAGTTGGTGAAATACAGCGGCGGCGTGCTGGATCCGCGGATCCCGAGCTTGTGCTCGGCCTCGCCGACGGAGAACCCGGGCGTGTCCCGTTCGACGATGAAGGCACTCATCCCGCGGGTGCCCTTCGCGTCGGGGTCGGACTTGGCGAAGACGATGTACACCTCGGCGAAGGGGGCGTTGGAGATGAAGATCTTCGACCCGTTCAGGACGTAGGAGTCGTCCTTGAGCACCGCCGTACACGTACCGGCCGCGGCGTCGGTCCCGGCGGCGGGCTCGGTCAGGGCGAACGCGCCCAGGCGGCGGCCGGAGGCCATGTCGGGGAGGTACTTGTCCTTCTGGGCCTGGGTCCCGAATTTGTAAATGGGGAACGTGGCCAGCGTGGTGTGCGCGGTCATGATGACACTCGTGGTCGCACACGCCCGCGCCACTTCCTCCAGCGCAATCATGTAGCTCACGTAGTCCGTCCCGGCCCCGCCGTATTCCTCGGGGTAAGGCATTCCCATGAGGTTCATGCCCGCCATTTTCGGGAGAACTTCCTCGGGGAAGCGGTGGTCACGGTCGATCTCTCCTGCTACCGGCGCCAGTTCGGCTTCGGCGAACTCCCTTACCGTCTCGCGCACCAGCTCTTGCTCGTCGGTCAGCTCGAAGTCCATGTAACGGGCACCTCCCAGAATTGCCGGCTATACCGGCCTGATTTAAAAATTCAGAATTAATAATACCCGACACCGGGAGAATTAATTCCCCGCATACCTGGCACCAACAATAGAGCCTAAATTAATTCGGCCGGCCGCCGGTCACGTAGGGCCGAAGGTCCCGATCATGCCGGCCAGCCGGCCACTAGATGCCGCAGGCCGAGGGACTTACAGCGCGGGACGTTCGTCCTCTTGCCGCGGGGCAGCCGCTGAACGAGGCTCAGGACAGCATCTGCGTGAAGAGCTTCCTGGCTGCGAGCCAGTCTGCCGGACCTAACCGGGCAGATCTGGGCAGGCCACGGTGGCCTGAACAGGTAAGGGGAACGTTATGACCGAACAGAACGATGTGGTGGTGCTGTCCGGCACCCGGACGGCCATCGGCCGGTATGGCGGCAGCCTCAAGGACATCCCGCCGTGCGACCTGGCGGCGACGATGGTCCGCGAGGCGGTAAGCCGGTCCACGGTCGATCCGGAGGACGTCGGCCACGCGGTCTTCGGCAACGTGATTCACACCGAGGTCAGGGACATGTACCTGAGCCGAGTCGCGGCCGTCAACGGCGGCCTGCCGGTGACCACGCCGGCCTTGACCGTCAACCGGCTCTGCGGCAGCGGGCTGCAGGCCATCCTCTCGGCCTCCCAGATCATCACGCTGGGTGACGCCCAGGTTGCGGTGGCCGGCGGGGCCGAGTCGATGAGCCGTGGCCAGTACTGGGTGCCGGGCTTGCGCTGGGGCCAGCGGATGGGCGACGGCAAGGTCATCGACGCGGTGGTCGGCGGGCTGTCCGACCCGTTCGCTGCCTGCCACATGGGCGTGACGGCGGAGAACGTGGCCGAGGACTTCAGCATCTCCCGCGAGGATCAGGACGCGCTGGCGGTCGAGAGCCACCGCCGGGCCGCGGCCGCGACGGCGGCGCACTACTTCGACGAGCAGATCACGCCGATCCAGATCAAGGTCAAGAAGAACACCGTCGACTTCGCGACCGACGAGCACTTCCGGGAGGACGTCAGCCTGGAGTCGATGGCCCGGCTGCGCCCGGCGTTCGCCAAGGAGGGCACGGTGACTGCCGGGAACGCCTCGGGCATGAACGACGCGGCCGCCGCCGTCGTGCTGGCCAGCAGCGCGTACGCCAGCAGCCACGGCCTGCAGCCACTGGCCCGCCTGGTCGGCTACAGCGTCGCGGGCGTCGAGCCCAGGATCATGGGCATCGGCCCGGTGCCGGCCGTCAAGATGGTGCTGGAGAAGACCGGCCTGAAACTCGACGAGATCGACGTGTTCGAGGTGAACGAGGCCTTCGCGGCCCAGGCCCTTGCCGTCGTCCGCGAACTCGGCCTGCCCGAGGACCGCACCAACCCCAACGGCAGCGGCATCTCGCTGGGGCACCCGGTCGCCGCGACGGGCGCCATCTTGACCATCAAGACACTGTACGAGCTGAAGCGCACCGGGGGCCGGTACGGACTGGTGACGATGTGCATCGGCGGCGGGCAGGGCATCGCCGCGATCTTCGAGCGCCTGTAACAGGCTAATAGGGAGCGGTAAGCAGGCACTGACGGGAGCGCCCCCGCGGCCGAGGCCGCGGGGGCGCTTTCGGTCTGGTTCCGCCGCTACAGATCGGGCATCAGGCCGTGCTCGGGGAAGACGGCCGACCGAGTGGCGAGGATGGCCCGGTCGATGGGATCGGACGGGTTGTATCCGGAGTCAAACCGGGCGAACTCTGGCTCGGTGCCGTCCGTCATGGTCTCCGGTGCTTCCCGGCCGGTACGGCGGGAGGCGTCCTCGCGCCAGGGCGCCGGGATACGCACGCCGGGGTCAATCGGGTAGCCCGCCGCCTCGGCCAGCAGGAGCGTCCAGGTCCGGGGCACGACCTGAAGCAGCTCATAACCGCCACCGCCGGTCAGCAGCCAGTGACCGCCCGCCACCTCGTGGGCCAGCCGGTGGATCGCGGCGTTGGCCACGCGCTGCGCGTCGATCGACAGCCGCAGGTCGGCCAGCGGATCAAGCCAGTGCGTATCACAGCCGTGCTGGGTGACCAGCACATCCGGGCGGAACGCCCGCAGCAGCGGGGGCACCACGGCGTCGAAGGCCCGCAGCCACCCGGCGTCCCCCGTGTCGGCCGGAAGCGCCACGTTGACAGCGGATCCCGCCGCGCCGGGGCCGCCCGTTTCCGATGGCCACCCGGTGCCCGGCCACAGTGCCGCCGGGTGCTCGTGCAGGCTGATCGTCAGCACGTTCGGGTTGTCGTAGAAGGCGGCCTGCACCCCGTCACCGTGGTGCACGTCCATGTCGACGTAGGCGACCCGCCGAGCGCCCGCCTGGAGCAGCCAGCTGATCGCGATCACCAGGTCGTTGTAGACGCAGAACCCGCTCGCCTGGTCGCGCATCGCGTGGTGCAGGCCGCCGGCAATGCTCGCGCCGTGCTGCGCCGCGCCCGACCACATGGCCCGGGCCGCCGCCAGGGTGGCCCCGGCGACCATCGCCGACGCGTCGTGCATGCCGACGAACACGGGATTGTCCTCGTTGCCCAGGCCGTACAGGACCGCCGGGACATCCGGCTCCGGGCCGCCCGGTTCCGGGCCGCCCGCCTGCCGAACCGCGGCAATGTAACCCTGGTGGTGCGCCGTCTCCAGGTCCACTTGCGTGGCCGGCCCCGAGCGCTCGACCGACACCCCGGGCGCCGAGAACACGCCGAGCGCTCGGGCCAGCTCGATCGTCAGTTTCACCCGCGCAGGCGCCATTGGATGACCGGCCCCGAAGTCATAGCCAGCGAGCCGGTCATCCCAGGCCACGCACAACGTGCAGCTCATGGCCGGTCAGCACCAATGCCGACTAGCACAACGGCCCGGTTAGCACAAGGGGCCGCCGGCCACGTAGATCACCTGACCGGAGACGAAGCCCGCGTCCTCGCCGACGAGGAAGGAGACAGCGGCCGCCACGTCAGCCGGCTGGCCGACCCGGTTTACCGGTATCTGCTTCTTGTAGGTCTCCACGAGGTCCTCGAACGACATCTTCAGGCTGGTGGCCATGTTCGCGGTCATGTCGGTGGCGATGAAGTGCGGTCCGATCGCGTTCGCGGTGATCCCGAACTTGCCCAGTTCCTTGGCGAGCGTCTTGGTGAAGCCCTCCACGCCGGCCTTGGTGGCCGAGTAGTTGGCCTGCCCGCGGTTGCCGAGCGCCGACGACGACGAGATGTTGACGATCCGCCCCCACTTCTGCCCGCTCATGTACTTCTGCGCTGCACGGGTCATCAGGAACGGGCCACGCAGGTTGACGTTGACCACCGTGTCCCATTGCTCGTCGGTCATCTTGAACAGCATGGCGTCGCGGGTGATCCCGGCGTTGTTCACCAGCACCGTCGGCTCGCCGAGTTCGGCGGCTACCCGCTCGACCGCGGCGTTCGCCTGATCGGTCTTGCTGACATCCGCGCCTACCGCGAGCGCCTTCCCGCCGGCGTTCTCGATCTCCTTCACCGTTCCCGCACAGTCGGCCTCGTTCAGGTCGAGGACCGCCACGGCCAGCCCGTCCGCGGCCAGCCGGATGGCTATCCCGGCCCCGATCCCGCGCGCAGCTCCGGTCACGATGGCAACTCGCTGTGTCTCCTGTGACATAATTTGTACCTCTCCTCTGGCCGTGGCTGCCCGCACCGGGCTGCCCTCAGCCGGCCGTCTCGGCTGTATCTTCGGTCGCGCGCCAGTCCCCCGAAAGGGACTTTGTGCCCTGCCTTACCGGGAAACTGGGCCCGGGGCCAGGTCCGGCGCGGATTCGCCCCCGTTTGGCCGGCACCGTCAACGGGTATAGTTCATCTAGATTCATGCCAGCCCCAGCCCCCGGCATCCGCTCGATCAGTGAGGATCTATGCAGTTGCTACGGCGCGGCCCAATGCAGCCTGAGGTGACCGAAGAGCTCGTCAGCATCGCCGGCCAGCAGATGCGTGTCTCGGTACGCCACGGGACCAGTCAGCCAGTCCCGCTGCTCCTGATCAACGGCATCGGCGCCAGCCTGGAGGCCCTTCAGCCGTTCGTGGATGCGATTGACCCGTCCCGGACCGTGATCCGTTTCGACCCTCCCGGCGTCGGCGGCTCACCCGTGCCCCGGCGCCCATACCGCTTCGCCGGGCTGTGCAAGCTGATCGCCGGATTGCTGGCCCACCTTGGGCACGAGTCGGCCGACGTCCTCGGCATCTCCTGGGGGGGCGGGGTCGCGCAGAACTTCGCCGCATTCCAGCCAGCACGCTGCCGCCGCCTGGTGCTGGTCAGCACGGCGACCGGTACGCTCATGCTGCCCGCCAGGCCCGGCGTCCTGGCGCGGATGGCCACGCCCCGGCGCTACACCGACGTCGGGTATCTCGGGCGTGCCGCCCCGTCCCTGTATGGCGGGTCCGCGCGGACCGACCCGAAGGGCGCCAGCGCCCTGATGCGCGGGAACAACCACGCCGCGCAGTCCCGCGGCTACCTCTACCAGCTCACCGCAGCGGCCGGCTGGACCAGCGTGCCGTTCCTGCCGTTCCTGCGGCAGCCGACGCTGATCATGTCCGGAGACGACGACCCGATCATCCCGCTGGCCAACGCCAAAATGATGCACCGGCTCATCCCGGACTCGCGGCTGCACGTGTTCAGCGGTGGCCATCTCGAGCTGATCACCCGGGCCGGCGAGCTGGCGCCGGTGGTCGAGCGCTTCCTGAACGCGGACGATACCGGCGGCCCGCGGTCCGGCCGCTTCCGGCACCGGGTCGCCGATTAACCTTCCAGGCTCTCCATCTGGTCGTGCATCGACGCGGCCGCGGCGGTGACGAACCGCTGGATGACGGACAGTTCCCCGGTGGTGAATTCGTCCAGGATGGCGTGGTCATCGAATCTATGTCCGAGGAATGTCGGTGGCCCGTGGGATGATTCGGTTATGTGTTTCCCTGGCAGGACTGCGCGGGATGAGGTGCTGGCCGGCCTGGCGGCGCTCGGCCCCGGGGTCACGGACGCGGTCGAGCTGCTGAGCCAGGTCCGTGAGCTGGCCGGGTTCATTGACCGTGCCCAGGGGGAGCTGGCCCGGCTGACCGGCGCCCTGGACGCCGCCGGCGGCGCTTCGGAGGCCGGGTATTCCTCCACCGCGGCGTTCTTGCGCCATGCCTGCGGCCGGTCGGTGGGCCGGGCCGGTGAGCTGGTCGCCACCGGCCGGGCCCTGCGCGCGCTGGAGGCGACCGGGACGGCATTACTGGCCGGGCAGATCTCCTTCGATTCCGCGCATGTGATCTGCCGCACCGCCACCCAGATCCCCGACCCCGCGATGGCGGCGGTGGCCGAGGAACAGCTGCTGGCCTTCGGCCGCTACCCGGAGCCGGCCGGACCGGATGGCGGCCGGCCCGGCCCGGATGGCACGGATGCTGACCTGGGCGAGGCGGCCGGTCAGCCCGGTGGCCCCGGCGCGCGCCCGGCGTGGGCGGCCCCGGCCCTTGATCCCGGCCAGCTGCGCCACCTGGGCGAGGAACTGATCTACCGCGCCGACCCGGCCGGCGCCGAGGAGCGGGAACAAAAGCGGTTCGAGCGCCGGCACCTGTCGTTCGGGTTCACCCTGGAAGACGCCGGCACGATCACCGGGGCGTGCGGGGATCGCGTGTCAGCGGAAATCATCAAGACCGCGGTGCACGCGTTCGGGCCGCCGCTGGGGACGGAGGACACCCGCACCGCGGCGCAGCGGCGGATGGATGGCCTGACCGCCGCCTGCCAGGCCGCGCTGGACTCCGGCACCGCCGGCACCCGGCACGGGGCCGCCCCGCACTTGAGCGTCATGGTCGACGAAGCCACCCTCGCCGCCGGCGCCGGCGGCACCGGCCCCGGCCCAGCCGGGACAGCCACCCCGGCCGCTACCGCAGCCGGGACGGCCGGGACCGGCCCAGCCGGGGCCGCCTGCTCTGGCCCCACCGGGCAGAACGGGCCGGGTACCCCCGGGACCGGCCCAGCCGGGGCCGCCTGCTCCGGCCCCACCGGGAGCGGCGCGGCCAGCGGGACCGGTCAGGAACCCGGGCCGGCCGGCGCACCGCACCTGCCCGGGCCGCCGCCGGCCCGGACCGGCTACGGGGCCATGCTCACCGCCCGCCAGGTCCTCGCCCTGGCGTGCCGCGCCGACCTGTCGGTCATCCGCTGGCGCGACGGCATCCCGCTGGACGTCGGCCGCCGCTACCGCACCGAAACCCCCGCCATCCGCCGCGCCCTGGAAGCCCGCGACCAGGGCTGCCGCTTCACCGGCTGCGGCATGCCGGCCGTCTGGTCCACCGCCCACCACCTGCGGCCCTGGAAAGACGGCGGGACCACCAGCCTCAACGACACCGCCCTATTCTGTTTCACCCACCACCACTACTACATCCACCTACTGGGCTGGACCGTGAGCGGCGATCCCAACGGCACCCTGCGCTTCACCCACCCCAACGGCTGGCTCACCCTCGACAGCCCCCTGCCCACCCAGAACAAACCCCGCGCCCCCTAACCCCGGCGCGGGCCGCGCCCGCCCCGCACTAACCGCGACGTGAGACCAAAGACGGCGGTTCACCTAGAGCGTGTCTCCTATATGCCGGTCCAGGTGATGCCACGGACAGGACGACGGCGGCGGGCCGCGGGGCGAGGGGCGGCCGGACAGCCCCGCCCGCGCGTGGCGCTGAGCTCGGGCCCGGCACGCGAGGCTGGCAGACTGTCGTACGCGCAGCAACCGCAACACCCTGAGTCGAGATCGGATCGAATGTTGAAGGCAGTCCGTTTCAGCCAGTTCGGGGGGCCGGAGGTCCTCGAGATCGTGGATCTCCCCGATCCGCGTCCGGGTCCCGGCCAGGTCCAGATTGCGGTGCGCGCGGCCGGCGTCAATCCGAGCGACTGGAAGAAGCGCAAGGGCCTGATGGATGGGGAGCTCCCGCAGACCATGGGCCACGAGGCGGCGGGTGTCGTCGACGAGCTCGGCGAGGGCGTTGCGGACGTGGCCGTCGGCGATCGCGTGTTCGGCTTCTCCGCCGAGGGGGCGGCCCAGGCCGAGCTGGCGGTGCTGTCCTACTATGCGCCGATCCCGCCGTCGCTTGACTTCCCCGGCGCTGCCGCGCTGCCGGCCGCCATCGAGACGGCCACCCGCGCGCTCGGCCAGCTCGGCGTCGGGAGCGGCAGCACGCTGCTCATCAACGGCGCCTCCGGAAGCGTCGGCAGCGCCGCGGTTCAGCTCGCCGTGGTGCGCGGTGCGCGCGTGATCGGCACCGCCAGTCCGGCAAATCACGAGTACCTTCGCTCGCTGGGGGCCGAGCCTGTCGCCTACGGCGAGGGCCTCGCCGGGCGGGTTCGCGCGCTCGCGCCTGACGGCGTCGACGCGGCGCTCGACGTCGCCGGGAGCGGCGTCCTGCCCGAGCTCATCGACCTCGCGCGCGGCCCGGAGCACGTCGTGACGATCGCCGACTTCGGTGGCGCGCAGGAGCACGGGGTGACGTTCAGCAGCGGGGATGCTGGCCGCGCGGTCCACGCGCTCGCCGAGATCGGCGAGCTGATCGAGTCCGGGCGCTTCTCGCTCCCGGTCGCGCAGACCTTCCCGCT
>Ga0181538_10002312_pt1 | contig 19973 bp, 8 predicted proteins | sample PEATcosm2014_Bin_40_FD_119773 | JGI IMG/M metagenome (GOLD analysis project Ga0181538, IMG submission 119773) | Peatland microbial communities from MTU Mesocosm Facility, Houghton, MI, USA - PEATcosm2014_Bin23_30_metaG | ecosystem: Environmental > Terrestrial > Soil > Wetlands > Peat | place... | reverse complement strand
TTCTCATGGCCGCGTCGCGCCGCCTTGTGGAATGCGACCGATACGTGCGAGAGGGCCAGTGGCAGCATCCAAAATGGGAATTGTTATGGGGCGCCGATATCCATGGCAAGACGTTGGGCGTGTACGGCCTGGGACGAATCGGCAAGGCGGTGGCGCGGCGCGCCCGCGGCTTTTCCATGCGCGTCCTTTATCATGATATCGTCAGCGCCGCACCCGCCCTCGAGCAGGAACTCGGCGCACAGTTTTTGGATCCCGAGACACTTCTCCGGGAAGCGGATTTCCTGACCCTGCACGTTCCGTTTACACCCGAGACCCATCACCTTATCGGCGTGCGCGAGCTTGCTATGCTCAAGCCCACAGCCTTCCTCATCAACGCGGCGCGCGGCAAGTGTGTGGACGAAGCGGCGCTGGTCGAGGCGCTCGAATCGAAACGCCTGGCCGGAGCCGGATTAGACGTGTTCGAGAACGAACCGCAAGTCCATCCCGCGCTTCTGAGCATGCCAAACGTCGTTCTGGCGCCTCATGTGGGGAGCGGTACGGCACAAACACGCCTCGCCATGGCCATATTGGCGGCGGAGAATCTCCTCGCAGCCCTCGAAGGCCGCCGCCCGCCTAGCCTTGTCAACCCCGAAATCTACACGTAGACGTCTTACTGCCAGCCGGCGAATGCGGGGGGTGCATTCGTGCTCCGGATTACAATGGATTCCCGCATCAGCACAGCCCCGTCAGGGACGCGATAAATCAGCCCAGGGAGTGAGAAGGTGTGAAGAAATCGGCGAAAGGCAAAAATATGCACGCGCTGTCATTCTGAGCGCAGCGAAGAATCTCGCTTTGAGTTCCTTCGCCATCCGCCAGTTCCATCGGCAGAGCGAGATTCCTTCACTCCGTTCAGGACAGGCTCTTCGCTGCGCTCAGGATGACACCGAAGGACTCAGGATGACAGGCATCGATTTTTTCACAGGTCCTGAGCCCTGGGTTGGACCGCCCTCACAATCCGTCGGTTGACGGACTACTCGCTTACGCCCGTCGTCTGACGAGCCGACATATTCAACAAACATCTGGGACGCAACGCCAGGCGGCGATTCGCGGCGCTTAAGTCACCGCTCGATTTGCCGATAAACAGTACTTCCGTGCTCTAGCGGGTTGTCGGGCAGAAAAATAGTATTGCCTATTAAGTGTAACGCAGGGAGGCTACGATGAAGCTGTTGGCAATCTGCTGGACGGCTGGGTGGGTCGTTGCCGCAATCCTTATAGCCGCCAGGAAGGGGCGCTCCATGGCGCGCGCCGCCCTGGAGGCGTTGATCCTTGGGCCGTTCGTCCTCTTACTACTCAACCTTGCGAAACAAGCAAAGAAAAAGTGACAACACCTGGCGGGGCAGGCCAGGCTCTCTCGAAACGGGAATTCTCGCTTCGCCTAACGAGGCCTGCAAAATATTGTGACGGACCAACCCCCTCACCTGTCCGCCGGCTGACGGACACCCTCTCCCCGAAGGGGGCGAGGGCCTAAGCTCGAGTTGTTTCTCCCCCTCGCCCCCTTGGAACCTTGGCTCGAAATCACTGCTCAGAGTGAGACGTACGGCCGTCTCCCCGGGGATGCGCGCTGCTGTAGCATCCGGACGGCTGGCGCTACCGCCGTGGACCTCGTGTTATACTGCGCGTTTGATAGCGCAAAGGTAGAAGCGACATGCCAAAGAAGGTGACGCTGAAGTTTCTCGCGGACCGTTTAGGTCTCTCCAAGTCAGCGGTCTCGAGTGTTCTCAACAACGCTCCCTTAGCCCAAAGCTTTACGCCCGAAACTCGCGAGCGCATCTTTAAGGCCGCCAAGCAATACAACTATAAGCCCAACTACTTCGCCCGCTATCTCAACCAGCAGCGCAGCTACCTGATTGGCGTGCTTTCGCCCGATCTGGCTGAAGGCTACGACGCCAGCGTCTTGGGGGGGATCGAGGAATACCTTCTGCACAGCGACTACCGCTACTTTCTGGCTACTCACGAATGGTCCAAGAACCGCATCGACCGCACCATACAGATGTTCCAGGAAAGGGGCGTGGACGGCCTCATTCTCATCAACACCTCGCTCACCTCGCCGGTGGATCTTCCGCTGGTCGTGATCGGCAAAGGCAACCGCGTCAAAAGCGCCATCTCGATCGCCATTGACAACCACGCGGGAATCCAGAGCGCGCTCCAGCACCTGGCCTCTTTGGGCCACTCTAAAATCGCCTTTATCAAAGGCCACAAAGAAAGCGCGGATACTGAAGACCGGTGGAACGGCGTTGTCGCGGCGGCTCGGGACCTCTCGATAAAGCTCGACCAGAGGCTGGTGGTGCAACTGGAACGGCTCGGCGCGCAGCAGATCTCCGGCATCGAAGAAGGCGCGGCTTGCGCCCAGACGCTCATCGCCCGCGGCCGTGAATTCACGGCCTTGATGGCCTTCAACGACAGCTCTGCCATCGGCGCAATCAACCACTTTCGAGAGCGTGGATGGCGCATCCCGCAGGACCTCTCCGTTGTGGGCTTTGACGACGTCGCCGCGGCCCGCATCGTTTTTCCCGCCCTCACCACCGTGCAACAACCGTTGCGATTGATGGGTGAAACCGCCGCGCGCGAAGTCATCGAGGCGATCGCGAATGGGATGAAGAAACGGCAACTGATTCTTACCCCGAAGTTGGTCGTCCGCAATTCCACCGCACCTGCGAAGTCAATCATCTCGAGCTAGGCCTAGTGCTTGGTTGGTTTAATGAGCCAAATTTCACCGACCTTCGGAAGGGCGGGGCTTCAGTCCCGCCGCGTATGGGTGCAGGATTGAAAGGGCCTTTAGGCCCTGAAGCCAAGCCGCTTCAGGGGCTAAAGCCCGGGAATCATTTCGCGAGATTGGCGGCGGGGCTAAAGCCCCGCCCTTCCTGGAACGCCGCAGTGCGACGCGGACTTTAGTCACCAAGTAGTAGTACAAGCAAGATTCGAGTAGTGTCCTGATTTCGGCGTAGCGCTGGCCTTTAGGCCAGCATCTGCCGACCTAAAGGTCGGCGCTACCAGTCAAATTAAGACGCTACCAAGAGCGCGCCCATTCTGTCTTCTCCTCACTTGGCCAAAACAAAGCGCCTCTGATTGAGCATGTTGGGAGTATAATGACGCGGGCGGCAGGAACCGACGCGGAAGTCTCAAGGCAACTCCGAAGTGTGTTCGCCCCGCATAGAGATGTCGTTCGAAACAACAAGCTGTTACGCTCGAGGCCTGGCTCGAACCAGGACCGCATTCATCCTGCTCATGCTGGGCACAATCGTCGCGGGCATGTCAATGCGCCGAGCGCGTGCGGCCGCTCAGCCGAAGAGCGGCGCAGCGGGGTCGACGGCGCGCCTTGCCTCGATCACCATCGACTATCCCCTGGAAGACTCGATTTTCCCTCCTGAGATTATCCCGCCAACACTCATCTGGCGCGACGCCGCGGGAAGCGCCACGCATTGGCGAATTGACGTCTCCTTCGCGGACGGCTCAGCCCGCTTGCTCGCCGAATCCGCCGGCGAGCCGCTGCCCATCGGCGAGATTGACCGGCGTTGCGTTTCCGCGACGAACCAGTTGCCGACTCTCACCGCGGAGCAGGCTGCGGCGCACACCTGGATTCCCGCGGCTCAGGTCTGGGATGCGATCAAGCAGCACTCAGTGGCAGGCCCTGCAGTAGTAACCATCAGCGGGTTCAGCGCACAAGACTCCAAACATGCCGTCTCAACCGGCCGCGTTACGATCACTACCTCGAGGGATCCCGCCGGTGCGCCCATCTTCTATCGCGACGTGCCGTTAATGCCCTCCGAAACCGAAAAGGGAATCATCAAACCGCTGGCTCCGAATGCTATTCGGCTGATCCAATGGCGGCTGCGCGACATCGGGAAAAACGAGAGCCGCGTGGTTCTGAAGGACATGGTCACCTGCGCAAATTGCCATTCCTTTTCACGCGACGGCAAGACGATGGGCATGGACATGGACGGTCCTGCCAATGACAAAGGACTTTACGCGATCGTCCCCGTTAAGCGCCAGATGGCCATCAACACCAGCGATATGGTCAATTGGAACCCTGCGCAGGACCCGAAGGTGAGCCTGAATCGTGTGGGATTCATGTCGCAAGTTTCTCCGGATGGGAAGTACGTGGTGACCACCGTGAACACGGCGGATCGGGCTCCCCAGAACAACTATTACGTAGTCAATTTCAAGGACTACCGCTTTCTTCAAGTGTTCTATCCCACGCGCGGAATTCTCGCCTGGTACAGCCGCGAAACCGGCCGCCGGGAACCTTTGCCGGGCGCGGATGATCCCGACTACGTGCAGGCGGACGGCGTCTGGAGCCCCGATGGCAGCTACCTGGTGTTCGCGCGAGCCAAGGCCAAGGAGCCTTATCCTCCCGACGGGAAGATGGCGGCCTACGCCAACGATCCGATTGAGGTGCAAATTCAGTACGACCTCTACCGGGTTCCTTTTAACGGCGGCAAAGGCGGGCAGGCAGTGGCCATCGCGGGCGCGTCTGACAACGGGATGAGCAATACGTTTCCGAAAGTCTCGCCGGACGGGCGCTGGATCGTCTTCGTGAAGTGCCGCAACGCCCAACTGATGCGCCCCGACAGCCAGCTTTGGATCGTGCCGGCCGCAGGCGGGCAAGCGCGGCGCATGCGCTCGAACACTCCGCTCATGAATTCCTGGCACAGTTTTTCGCCCAATGGCCGCTGGCTGGTATTCTCCTCGAAAGCACGCTCGCCCTACACGCAGATGTACCTCACCCACATCGATGAGCAGGGCAACGACAGTCCCGCCGTTCTGGTGGAGAATTCAACTGCCGCAAATCGCGCCGTGAACCTTCCCGAATTCGTGAACATTCCGCAAGACGGCATCGTGGCCATCGCCACGCCCGCTGTCGAAGTGTACAAGAAATTCGATCACGCGACGGAATTGGGCGACAAAGGTCAATTCGAGGCCGCTATCGCCGAGTGGAAAGAACTCCTGTCGACAAACCCGGATGATTCCCGCATTCACAACAACCTGGCTACAGCTCTAACCCGCACCGGCCGATACACGGAGGCGATCCCGGAATTTGAAAAAGCCCTGGAGTTGAATCCCCAATATCACACGATTTACAACAACCTCGGGCGCACCCTGCTGGCGGCAGGAAAGCCGGACGGGGCGATTGTCACTTTTGAGAAAGGCTTAGAGTACTACCCTGAATCCCCGGACCTGCACGACCACCTGGGCCTCGCCCTGGCCAGCAAAGGGCGTTTCGACGAAGCCATGGCGGAGTTCAACAAGGCCTTGGAGATCGATCCCAATTACGCCGACGCCCACCGAAACCTTGGCCGCGCTTTGGCGATGTCGGGCCGCCCTGACCAGGCCGTTCCGCACTTTGAACGAGCCCTCGAGATCAATCCGGAGTTCGCGGAGGCCCAAAGCGAACTCGGCCGCCTCCTGGCCGTGGAAGGGCAATTCGACCAGGCTATCCCTCATTTGCAGAAGGCGCTGGCCATCAAACCCGACTTGGTGGAAGCCCACTATTATCTTGGGGCCTCGCTTTATTTTTCCTCAGGACGTACCCAGGAGGCGCTGGCTCAGTGGCGAGCAGCGCTGCGTATCGATCCAAATTTCGTACCGGCCATGAACGACGCCGCCCACGCTCTGGCTGCAAGCCCCAACGCTTCGGATCGCAATGGCGAGGAGGCGGTGAGACTCGCCGAGCGGGCAGTCGAGCTTTCTGGCGCGCGGAATCCCGTCTACGTCGATACTCTGGCGGCCGCCTACGCCGAGGTGGGAAGGTTCGCAGACGCTGTGGCCACCGCGCACAAAGCTTTGGAATTGGCCAGTCAGCAGCCCCGCGGACAATTTGTCGAGGGCCTTAAGACCCGTATCAAATTGTATGAGTCGCAGCGACCCTACCGAGACACCATGGAAGACGCCCCCTAGTGCTTGGTTGTCTTGATAAGTGTAATTATTCTTAGCCCTGGGCAGGGCGGGGCCTTGCAGGCTGCGGAAGAGGTCCCCGGACTGTCATCCTGAGCGCAGACTTCATGATTCTTCGGCTCACCACTTGGCATGAAAATGATTCCCCTCCCTGGTAAGGAGGGGTTAGGGGGGTTGCGCTTTGCCGATGATACCACCCACCACCCCTGCCCCTCCTCCCGCTCAGGAGGGGAGTCATTTTCATGGCAGCGAAGGGTCTGCATGTTGCGTGTTTTCAACGAGATGCTGCAGATGCTTCACTTCGCTCAGAATGACAGAAAGACATCTTCCGCAGCCTGTTTAGCCACGCGCTTCCGACGCCAAACGAATTAAGAACGGTAACTTCTGCAAGTAAGCACTAAGCTCGACCTACGCCGCCCTATAGTTTGCATTTACAGGCCCTGTAATTATTTTCCTTGACAAAAATAACATGATCTAGTATAAACGCGCCCGGTTGGTAGCCATTGTCCACTGCGGAAGCAACGACGTCGGCTGCTCCCGTGGTAGTGCTTGTTTCATGTCCCCTGATCGAGATTCTTTCCCAACCTGCAAGTCTGGATGGTACTTTCTATTTGCGTCGGGCCCCATCAAATGAGGAGGATTGCTAGATGCTGTCACATTCAAACAAGATTGGTTCGACCGGCATACGCCGGCTGGGGCCAATCCTGGCGCTCGTTTGCCTGTGGGCTTGTCTATCGGGTACGGCCATGGCGCAGGTCATCGTCGGCTCCATTTCGGGTGTTGTGAGCGACCCCACGGGAGCCGTGGTGCCGGGCGCCACGGTTTTATTAACTGATGCGAACAAAGGTTATAACTACAGTGCGGTTACGGACACTGTAGGGCGTTACGTTATCTCAGACCTTCCCGCCGGCAATTACCGGATCAAGGTAACGGCGGCAGGGTTCAAGACTTCCACGCAAGACGGAGTCGTCTTGGAAGTCGCCGCCAAGCTGGCCCTTGACTTCCACCTGCAAATCGGAGCCACGAGTCAATCAGTCGAAGTGGTTGGCGCGGCTCCTGTACTTTCCACTGAGGACGCAGTTACCGGCCAGGAAGTTGACCGATCCGAGATCAACGACCTTCCGCTCGTCGACCGTAGTGTCCTCGACCTGGCGTTTCTGTCTCCAGGTGTCACTCAGGTGCCCGGCTCCTCGTACGGTTTTGGCACCGGAATGAACTTCGTCTCGAACGGCGGCCGCAATGACACGTCGGAGCTTCTGGTCGACGGCATTTCCGCGACCAGTTATGAGCCGAATACCGCCATCTACACGCCCCTCTTCCAGCCGAATGTGGACTCCGTGCAAGAGTTCAAGATTATGCAGAACAACTACTCGGCGGAGGAAGGCTTCTCAGGCAACACCTACATCAACATGGTGATGCGGTCTGGAACAGACAATTTCCACGGCGACGTTTACGAGTTCTTGCGCAACAAGGATCTGGACTCGCAGAATTTCTTCGCCAACGAGGCGGGCGCCCCGCTTCCTTCCCTGCGGCGCAACCAGTTTGGCGGCAGCGTCGGCGGTCCGATCCGAAAGGATAAGACTTTCTTCTTCTTCGACTTCGACGGTGTCCGCGAGGCCAGCGGTGACCAGCGCGCGGGCGGTGTCCCTTCCGTCGCCGAAAGAGCTGGCGATTTTGGAGAGATTTGCACCAACCCCAAGCAAGGTGACTCGACCTTTAACTCCCAGGGCATCTGCAACAACGCGAACTACCAACTGTGGGATCCTTATTCAGGTTACTACAGTGCCTCAACCCCTGGACGCGTACTTCAAGTCCCGATTCCTTTCAACAACATGGCCACGTTCAAGAGCGCCGGCAATCCGAATCTGCCCGCACAATATCAAATTCCTGCCGTCGCCGGCAACCTCATTGACCCTGTGGCTTCGAAGATGATGTCGTACTACCCGATGCCCAACGTCAACGTCGGAAACGCGAATTACAACCCTTACAACAACTGGGCCGTTTCGGGCGCCGACACCGATGGCAACAACCAATGGGACCTCCGCATTGACCAGCGCTTCAGCGACAAGATCAACTTCAATGCCCGCTACTCGATGAGCTCGGGCCCCTATCAGGGACTCAATTGTTACGGGAATGCGCTGGATCCTTGCACGCAGGGCCCCGGAGTCGGCGGCTCGCGGCAGGTCGCACTGAACACGAACTACGCGATCAGCCCGGCGACAGTGTTGAGCGTTTCGTTGGGATTCACGCGCGGTTTGTCGGATACGAAAGGAATCGCCAAGGGCTTCCCCAGCTTCAGTCCTGTTACCGATCTTGGCCTTCCTTCCTACATCACCACCGATGGAACGATCGCGGCGCCGAACTTCTATATGTACGGCGGATACGTCAGCCCGAACGGAAATGAATCAATCGGCGCCCAGCCCTGGTCCGTGTACAAGAATGGCAACCAAGTCTACCACCTGCTCGCAACTCTCACGCACGTCCGCGGACGGCACGAGCTGAAGTTCGGGGGCGAGTGGCGCGTGCAGCAGCAGAACTGGTTCCAGGATGGCGCTCCGGGAGGCGTGCAGATCGAACAGCAGTATGGCACGTCGCAGTACCCGTACTGGGGCGGCGGCGATGCCATGGCTAGCTTCCTTACCGGTGTGCCCGATCCCACCACCTGGGGTGAGTATGAGATATCGCCTCATTTCAGCACCCAGAACTACCGCTGGGGCGGCTTCGCGCAAGACAACTTCAAGGCGACCAAGAAGCTCACGGTCAACGTGGGGTTGCGGTACGACCTGGAGATTCCGCGCACCGAGCGGTACAACAAGGAAAGCTGGTTCGATCCAACCCTACCCCAATCCATTAAGCCCGCAGCGATCCAGGCTTCGACATGGCCTAGTGTGCTAGGTGCTCCGCCGGATGTGACCTCGCCGGTGGGGGGTCTGGTGTTTGCCAGCAGTGCGCAGCGCCACAACGTAAATACGGCCTACCACGATTTCGGGCCACGCTTAGGGATTGCCTACAGGCTTCGTGAAAAGCTGGTCATCCGTACCGGCTATGGTCTGTTCTACAATCCCACCACGTTCGGCACGCAAGGCGCCGGCGTGACGGGCAACGAGGGCTTCCAGGCAGTCACGAGTCCCATCCTCACGATGAACAATGATGGCTCGACGCCTTGGGGACGCGTCTCGGATCCTTATCCGAGCGGTCTGCTCTACCCCACGGGATCGTCGCTCGGAGGCGCCACCAACCTGGGCCTCGGCGTCACCGAACCCCTGCGTAACGAAAATATCCCACCCTATACGCAGACCTGGAGCGCCGGCTTCCAATATGAACTTCCTGGAGGCTGGCTGATTGACGCGAACTACCTCGGCACCAAAGGAACCCACCTCTACTTCTACGGCTCGGGCTCTCTATCAACCCTGGGGCCCTGGGTAGAAAAGGAGGCCACCAACCCAGCTTTAGTAACAGGGCTGAGTACGTACGTCGCAAATCCGTATTACGGGGTAATCAATTCGCCCGGTTGTGGCATATGCGCGCCGACCATTCAGGCCGGCAACCTCGTAAAACCCTTCCCGCAGTTCAGTGGCGCCTCCGAGACGGATTGGCCTGTTGCCAACTCGATCTATAACGCCTTCCAGTTGAAGATCGAGAAGCGTATGTCGCACGGACTGAGCGTACTGGCGTCGTACACGAACTCCAAGTCCATCGACGATGCCTCGCTGTCCACTAGCACCGGCTGGATCGGCGGATTCTCGTCGTTGCGCGATCCCAACAAGCTGACAGAGGAACGGTCTCTCTCCGAATGGGACATCCCACAAGTGTTCGCGTTCAGCTACATCTGGCAAGTCCCCTACGGAAGAGGCAAACAGTTTGGCAGCAAAATACCTGCGGTCCTGGATTACGTTCTGGGCGGTTGGCAAACCAGCGGCATGTGGCGCTTTGACGATGGCCAACCCATCAGCATTGGCGTCACGGGCGCCGAGGCTCCGTGGGGGTACGCAGCTTCGTATCCCGATATGAGCGGCCGTTTGGAGAAAAATCCCAAGTCGCAGTGGCTCAGCAACGGCTACTTCGCCAACGCTAAGACAGCACTTTACGTGCCGCCCAACTTCACCATCGGCAACGCTTCTCGCGAACAGCCCAACCTGCGCTCGCCGGGTACCAACAATGCAACTCTGGCTCTGTTCAAAGATATCTCGTTAAGTAAGATGCGAGAGGGCGCGAGACTGCAAATCCGGGCGGAAGCCTTTAATGCACTCAACCACCCGGTCTTTGGCGGCATCCAGACTACTTTCGGAAACGGTAACTTCGGCCAAGTCACCAGCCAAGCGAATACTCCTCGTAACATTCAGATGGGTCTCCAACTCTACTTCTAACCCGTCTGGCCGTAAGACTTCTGGGGGAGGGGCTTCGCCCCTCCCTTTTTTGTCTTCGGCGAGGTGCTGCGCTCAAGCGCGCGCGTCTCGCCTCCGCTCTAAGGGCGCACCGCTGCGCTCGAAAGCAACCCTGCCCGTCCATGCTTCTTCAACCCGAATTCCGAGGTTGCGAGGCTCTGTGAGAATAAACCCCTCACCCGGCTCGCTACTCTCGCCACCCTCTCCCCAAGGGAGAGGGCTGAAATCCATCATCGTTGACGGCCCTCTCCCTTGGGGAGAGGGTGTCCCGCAGCCGGCGTAGTCATCAGCCGGTGCGGGACGGGTGAGGGGTTACTTCCGAAGAATCATAACTCCCGTTCCGTTCCCGAGGTTATCGAGGCAGGCAATTCAGTTTCAACGAGTTGGCCTGGCAACCCCAAATTCAACTTCCGGAATTCGGGCTCAATCTGCCGATCAACGCTTCCTCAATCCGCCGATCCTGAGGTAGAATAGCCCTTGCTTCCCGGTCCGCCCCTCGCAGTTAACTGGTAATATGAGTTGTGCATTGAACCGCTCGTTCGCTCTCCTTTTCTTCGTAGTCGCGGGTATCGCTCAATCGCCGCCCGGGCTAGTTCCGTCTGACGTGCTGCATCAGATTGCCTTAGAGTTCCAGCAGGGGGACGTTTCGGGAGCAGAGCAAAGCCTGCGTGCAGCTTTGAAGCAAGCTCCGCGCGATCCCGCCGCCCTGAGCTTACTGGGCGTCCTTCTGGATGCCCAGCAGCGCTACAGCGATGCCGAATCCGCTTACCATCAAGCGCTCGCCGTGGCGCCGGGCAATCCCGGGGTTCTGAACAACCTGGGAAATCACTACATGGCAGAGGGCAAGACCGACCAGGCACGGGCCGCGTTTCTGAAAGTGCTCGCCGCCGATCCCCGCCACCCAAACGCCAATCTTCAGTTAGGCCAACTCTCGGTGGCAGCCCGGCAAGGCTCCGCCGCGCTCAAATATCTTGACCGCTTGCCTTCGGAAAGCAAGGCGTCACCGCCGGTCGCAATTCTGAATGCACAGGCGCTGAAGCTCACCGGTCAGGAAGCGGCCGCCGTCACTCTTCTCCGCGATGTCGAGAACAAAGCTTCGAAGGACTCTAACGTGGCGTTCTCGGTGGGCGTCGCTTTTGCCGGCTGGAAATCTTACACGGACGCAGAGAACGCGTTCACTCGCGCACTCGAGGGCGATCCCGCCAACTTCGACATCCTCTACAACCTCGGCCTCGCGGCGCAAAACGCGGGAGATCTGAAACGTGCTGAGGAGGTTTATCGAATCGCGCTCCAACAGCGCCCCAATGACGTTGACTGCCTTTTCAACCTGGCGAGCATCTACACACGAAGCGGCCACTTTGACGAGGCGGTAATGCCGCTGATGCAGGCCCATAAAGCGGCCCCCAACCGCCCGGAGATTCTCTTCGCTCTGGCGCAGGCCAGCCAGGAGATCGGCTTCTACGGCGACGCGGCCACAGCCATTGACGAGTACCTCAAACTGAAACCACACGATGACGTGGCGCGGCGGGAGCGCGGGTTCTGCCTGATCCGCTCCACGAGCCTCGACCAGGGGCTCGAGGACCTGCGCTGGTACGCGCAGCGACACCCCAAGGACGCTCGCGGCCTTTACGAGCTGGCGATCGGTGAGACCGTGCGCACGCCCGATCAGGCGCTTCAGCATCTGGACCAGGCACTCGCCATCGATCCGAAGTTGAGCGCGGCCCGGTTCGCGCGTGCAGTCCTCTATTACGAAAAGGGCCGGACGGAACAGTCCGTCAGCGAGTTGAAGCTCGTGCTCTCCAAGGAGCCCGACAACTTCCGCGCTCTTGACGTGCTCGGCCAGGACTACGCGCGGCTAGAGCGCTACCCGGAGGCTGCCGAGGTCCTGGATCGCGCCGCCAAACTTGCGCCCAAAGACGCCAAGATCCTCACTCACTACGCCCACGTCCTCACGCGCCTGGGCCGCAAGGAAGAAGCGGAAAAGGCTCTGGCAGATTTTCGGACCTTCTCGTCGGCACAAGGGCCGCGGCCCAATCGAGGGTTGTTCGATTACCTCAATCTCGCGCCGGAGAAGCAATACGCGAAGTACATGGAGAACCTACAGCGAAACATCGGTCTTCGCCCGAACGATCCCGCGCTGCGCGTGCAATTGGGCAACACCTACCTCGAGCAAGGGAAACCCGAGGCGGCCATCGAGGCTTTTCGCGCTGCCAGTAAGATGACCTCTGACCCTGACATCCTTGCCTCCTGCGGAAAAGCCCTGCTTGACGGTGAGCAATACGCAGCGTCGCGGGAATTCCTGGAGCCCGCTGTGACCGCATTTCCTGCATCAGCCGAGCTACGGTTGGACCTTGCCATCGCGGTCTTCAACTCCGCCGGGCCCGAGGCCGGGCTAAATACTTTGGGCCAGACGCCCCCGGCCGAGCGCAAGGGAGACTACTTCCTGCTGCGCGCTCAAATCCTGGATAGCATGAACAAGCCGGAGGAAGCCGCTCAGGACCTGGCTCGGGGCTTTGCGACTGCGCCCACGCGACCGGACCTCTATTATCAGGCTGCCCTATTCCTCATCAAACACGAGCACTATAAGCAGGCCATCGCATTTCTCGATCAAGCCAACCAGGCCATCGCGGACGCGCCCGAACTCGAACTGCTCCAGGCCATGGCTCATGAACTGGTTCGCGACCACGAAACCACCATGCATATCCTGACGCGGATCGAGTCACGCTGGCCCGAGTGGGCTCTGCCCTATATGATTCAGGGCATCACGCTCGCTATCCGTTTGCGCTCGGCGGAGGCCGAACCGGTGCTCAAGAACGCCATCGCCCTGGGCGCCGATGACGGTATTGCCAATTATTATTTGGCTTTGGTCATCGTAAACAGCGACCCCGAGAGAGTCGAGGAAGCCCACCAGGCCATTGCAAAGGCACTGCAAATGAGCCCGGACGATGTCTACGTTCAGTCACTGGCGGGGAAAATCGACTACCTGCGAAAGGATTATCCCTCTGCGCTCGAGCACCTCAACGCCGCGGTGCGTTTGTGGCCCGAAATGACGGAGGCGCACGAAACATTGGCGGGGGTGTATCGAGCTATGGGCGAAAGAGAAAAATCCGCCGCGGAGCTCAAGGAAATCCTCCGCGTCAAGCAGGCCCATCCCACTGCGGATCAGACGCCGCCCTTCCCGATGGAAAAGCTGCTGTTCTCGGTGCAGGTCCCTGCCAGGGGGGAAGCAATAGGCAGTAGGCAGTAGGCGTTTGGCCTGAGGCAGGTCAATTGCTCCCCTCGATCTGCCCACCTGCCTGCCCACCTGCCTACTGTGCCGCCTTGGCGCGCTCCAACTCCTGTTGCGCCTTGTCGTGAAGCCCCAAGGCCGAATAGGCTTGCGCCAATGCGGAGTGTGCCTTGGCCATATGGGGAGCAATCTCGACTGCCCTTTCCAGTTCACGCGCCGCGTCTTGCGGGCGGTTCAGATAGAGGTAGAGTTCTCCCAACGCTTCATGCGCCTCGGCGTAATTGGGGAGGATTTTGATCGCCTGTTCGAAAGCCTGAATGGCGGGCTGCGCTTGCCGGCGGCGGGAATATACGACCCCCAGATTAAAAGCGGCCGAGAAGTTTTTAGGATCGAGTTCGAGCGTTCGCTCGAAGGCTCGCTCCGCAGCTTCCAGATCGCCCGTCTCGAGTCGCGAAACCCCCAGGTAATATGCGGCGACGGAGTTCTTGGGGTCCAATTCGAGAGCCGACTGGTAATACTCGGCGGCGTGGGGAAAATCGTTCAAGTGGAAGTACTCACCCGCCAAGAGAAATCGAATGGTGCCAGAACGCGATCCCGCCTTTTCCGCCTGCTGGAGTTTACGGAGCGATTCCGCGTAATGCTTTTGCTCCTCGTCGATGAGCGCCGCGGAAACCAACTCATAAGCCTGGATGCGATCCTTAGGATCGGGCAGAGTCCTACCGCTCGCGTCCGCGAAAGTTCCCGTAGAGACTGCCACGTAACCAAGGGAACGCAGGCTCTTCATGAGCGCAGGATCAGCAACGGCATTTTCCCTGGATGCCCCGCCGGTCGAAGGCGTGTAGCGGCTGAGCAGATTGCGCAAGCGATTCCTCATGTCCTGAGCCAGCGCCGGGCGGGCAGAAACGAGATTGTTCAATTCCTTCGGGTCGGCGTGTGTGTCGTAGAGTTCAGGACGTGTCGTCTCGATATACTTCCAGCCGCGCGCTTGGACGCTGCGCAGGGAGTTCCAGCCGAAGTGAAGCAAGGGAGGATAGCTCTCCGCATATAGGTTCGAGGCGCCCTCGCCCGCGCGGCCGGCCACCAGGCTCAGCAGGCTGCGTCCCTGGACGCCGGCTGGGATGGGGATTCCGATCCCTTGCAGAACAGTGGGCATGACATCCACCAGCGATACCTCGTCCGGAACCATACGAGGCGCGTCGCCGGGGATTTTTATGATGCAGACGACGTGCAGGGTGGAGTTGTAAACAAAGAATCCGTGCGTTTTCTCGCCATGCTCACCGAGACTTTCACCGTGATCGCTCACCACCACCACGACTGACTTCTCGAGCAACCCCTGTCGCTCGAGTCCAGTCATGAGCCGCCCGACCTCGGCGTCGGCAAAGGCGATTTCCCCGTCATAAGGACGGCCGCGGTAGCGCTCCGCATAGGGCGCCGGAGGACGGTACGGGCTGTGCGCGTCGTAGAGGTGAACCCACAAGAACAGGGGCTGCGGCGGATGGCGGTTCAGCCATTTCTGCGCCTCATCCACGACCTTGTCGCCGGGACGCTTCATGTCATCCAGGTGCACTTCTTCCGTGCCCGCCAACTGAAAATGATCAAAGTAAGTGTCGAAACCCTGGTTCAGGCCGAAACGCGAATCCAGCACGGGCGCGCCAAGGAAAGCCGCCGTGGCGTAACCGTGATCGTGCAGAATTCCGGCTAACGTGACGATGCCCGGCGGCACCCGATTGCCCACGAAATCGTGTACGCCGGTGGCAAGCGGATACATTCCGGTGAGAAGCGACGTGTGCGCCGGCAAGGTGATGGGCACGGGCGTGAAAGCCTCGGTGAAGCGCGCGCCCTGCGCGGCAATCCGGTCGATATTGGGCGTCTCGATCGCGTCATATCCGTAACACCGCAGGTGATCGGGACGAAGCGTGTCGAGCGTAATTAGGACAACATTATAACTAGGCCCCTGGGCAGCCACTGAGGGGGCGAACAATATGGCCAGAGCCAAAACCATCAAGAGGCGTTTGGCGCGTAGCATGCAAATCATTCTACTCCACTGCGGCGATTTTACGTCCCACCGGGCGAGGGAAACTCGCCGCTGTGGCAATGAAGTGGCGAGACACCCACCCTATTTTAATGTCACGTCTACCGCGATTTCGCGCTGTCCTTCCGCCGGCGGCGGCACCACCGCGCCCTCAGTCGCCACGCCATTAACTCTCAGCGCCGCTTGATTGCCTTCACCTTCGCGCGTCACGGTGATGTGGTAAGTTACGCCGCGGAACATACGAGTAGCTTTGAATCCCCGCCAACTCTTGGGTATGACGGGACGGATCTCGAGCCCTTCAAAAGACGGACGAATGCCCAGAATCCACTGCGTGATGGCATAGTAATTCCAGGCTGCGGTCCCCGTCAGCCAGGAATTCTTCGCTTCGCCGTGCGTGGGGGCATCGCGCCCGGCGATCATCTGCGAATAAACGTACGGCTCGCATCGGTGCAGGTCGCTGATCGATTCTCGCGCGGAAGGGTTGATTCGCGCGTAATAATCGTGGGCTCGATCGCCATTGCCGACTCGCGTCTCGGCAATCATCACCCAGGGATTGTTGTGGCAGAAGATGCCGGCGTTTTCCTTGTACCCAGGCGGGTAAGAGGAGATTTCGCCCAGTTCGAGATAGTACTTCGAGTACGCGGGTTGCTGCAGAATGATGCCGTGCTTCGTGGCGAGACGTTTCGCGACCGAGTCCATCGCCGTTTGCGCCCGGCCATCGTCGAGCCCGATGCCGGCCAGCACGCAAAAGCCCTGCGTCTCGATGAAAATCTTTCCCTCGGCGCATTCTTTCGAGCCAACTTTGCGGCCGAAGTCGTCGTAGGCGCGCAGGAACCACTCGCCATCCCACCCATTTTTGCGGACCGTGTCCTCCATCTTGGCCACTTCGGCAAGATAGCGTCGCGCTTCGTCCTCGCGCCCACGACGCCGGGCGATCTCCGCCAGTTCCCTGACCGCGAGCACAAACAGCGCGGCAATGAAAACGGATTCGGCGACCTTGCCGTCCTTGTTCGTCGTGGTTTGGAACGATTGTCCCGGTGTGTCGGAGAAACAGTTCAGATTAAGGCAATCGTTCCAGTCGGCGCGGCCGATCAGCGGAAGCCCGTGCGGCCCCAGGCGGTCGAGCGTGTATTGGAAGCTGCGCTGCAAGTGCTCATAAAGCGGCTGCTCAGAGCCCGGCGCGTTGTCGTAGGGGACGGGTTCGTCCAGGATGCTCCAGTCGCCCGTCTCTTTCAGGTACGCTGCGACACCCACGATGAGCCAGTGGGGATCGTCGTTGAAATTACTTCCCACATCGTTATTGCCGCGCTTGGTGAGCGGCTGATACTGGTGATAAGCGCCGCCGGTGGGTAATTGCGTAGCCGCGAGATCCAAAATGCGTTCGCGCGCTCGCGCCGGAACCATGTGCACAAAGCCCAGCAGGTCCTGGTTGGAATCGCGAAATCCAAGACCGCGTCCAATGCCGGACTCGTAGAACGAAGCCGAGCGCGACATGTTAAAGGTGGCCATGCACTGGTAGGCATTCCAGACGTTGACCATGCGGTTGGTGTGCACGTCTGGCGTCGCCACCTGGCAGATCGCGAGCAGCCCGTCCCAGTATTGTCGCAATCGTTCGAAGGCCGCCTCGGCGTTGGCGGAATTCAGGTATTTCGCAATAACCGGCTTCACCGTTTTCTTGTTGACGGTCTGCGAATCGGGCGGGTCGAACTTCTGCTCCTGCGGGTTTTCGTGGTAGCCCAATAAGAAAATGACCTCTTGAGTCTCGCCGGGTCCCAGGTCGAGCTTGACATGATGCGCACCTATGGGCGCCCAACCGTGCGCGACAGAATTCGACAACCGTCCGCGCTCGACGGCCAGCGGCTTCTCCCAGCCGCGGTACGGTCCCACGAAGGCCTCCCGTTGCGTGTCAAATCCTACTGCCTGGCGCGGGCAGGCGAAGTAAGCGAAGTGATTGCGCCGCTCGCGGTATTCCGTCTTGTGGTAGATCACGCCGTCTTCAATCTCAACTTGGCCGATGCTGAAATTACGTTGAAAATTCGTGGCGTCGTCATTGGCATCCCACAAGCAGAATTCGATGCTTGAAAATACAGAGAGCGAGGCAGGCTGAGAACGGCGGTTGGTCGCGGTGAACCGCCAAATCTCGAGGTCTTCGTCTAAGGGGACGAAGTAATTGGTCCGTGCTTCGATCCCTTTATAGCTCGACCCGATGATGGTGTAGCCCAAGCCGTGACGGCAGATGTAGTTCTCGGGATTGTGCCGGGTCGGCTGCCAGGAGGGCGACCAGAATTCGCCGGATTCCTCATCCCGCAAATAGATGTACCGGCCACCTAAATCATATGGAACGTTGTTGTAGCGGTAGCGCGTGACACGCCGCAGCCGCGCATCACGATAAAAGGAATAGCCCCCTGCCGTGTTCGAGATGATTCCAAAATAGGCCTGGCATCCGAGGTAATTGATCCAGGGCAAGGGGGTATCCGGTTGCGTAATAACGTATTCTCGATTTACGTCGTCGAAATATCCATATTTCATAAGGAGGGCTCCAGGAATGAATGTCGGTACCGCGAAACGGGTTGCCGCTTTCACGGGAATGACTGCTTGTCAATGGACGCGCAATTATACCCGAATCGTACCAGCGCGGCAGCGGAGCGTTGAAAGCCTCCCCAAGGTTAGGTTACCCCTCCCCCTCTAACCAGTCAGTCCCATAGGCGTTAAACTAAGCGCTTCTGACGGGTCCCGAAGGGACCGAAAATCGTTAGCCGGAGATGAAACCTACGGAAAGTGCGGCCTACGAGTTTCAGCCAACCCCGCATTGTTTTTGTCCCCTTCGAAAAGGGTTATAATTCCTTCCGCTGACATCGTTGGGAAGCCTCCGAAACCAGCTAAACGGCGACCCAAAGCAATCAATAAGCAAGTCTAGTAGTTTCAGAAAAGCTCAGAATAGTAGACAGCCAATGATGAATCCCTGAACTTTCCAAATGTTTGAGTTTTGCTGGCTATTACTAAGGTTAGTATACTGGCTTGCTTCGTTAACAGCGACAGGTTGGTGGGCGTACGGGTCGGCCTTTGTGGTCTTCGTGGGGGTTGTCGGAGAATCAATCGCCGCACTCACGAATTGGATTAGACCAGAGGATCGGGCGAAGAGGCTTGAAAAAGCCTCAGCGCTCGTACTAATTTTGGGTCTCGCCGGAGACCTGGTCTCTATACACATGACTGAGATTGCCACGGCATCACTAAATGAAGAGGCTGCTAATGCTAGAAGGGATGCCGGGAATGCAGAACTGACAGCAAACTCAGCGAACTCACTGGCGCAAGGGGCAGCATTAGAGGCTGGTAAGGCCAGAGAGCGGGCAGTAAGAGCTGAACTAGAATTGGCCAAGTATAAGGCACCCCGGTCGCTGACGCCAAAACAGCAAGCTATCATCGTATCAAAGTTGAAGCGCTTCGCCGGGACCCGTGCCAACATGCTTGCGTATTCATCCGACGATGAGATAGTCGGAATATCCCGCCAAATTGCAAATGCACTCAGATCCGACGGTGCAGGGTGGAATGTGCGGCTTGTTACTGCGAACGATTTTGATCGAACCGTGTCTGGCATCCTTGTTGAGATAGACCAAGGGGTTGCTGCCGAAGTGTCGTCACCTTTTCGTAATACTTTTTGGGTTGATGCGGCCAAAATACAAGGTGCGGCAAAATCCTTAGTTGAGGCGCTTAATTCCGCGGGAGTAAGGACCAATGGTCCAGAGCCGACGATGATACTTGGGGTTAGGGGCACGCCAGGACTTTTTCGGTCTCCAGAGCAAAGTTTGCAGCAATTTGCACTTGACGATGCCGCTAAGATAAAAATTACGATTGGAAGAAAGCCCCAATAGCATCTCATTTTGCCGCTCCAGCGTCGATCACGCTCTGCAGGGTTTTGTATATTTCTCCAAACTGAACCGGTATCCAAATCCATTTGCAAAGCCGAAAGGAAACTGAGACACTCATTGTCCTTAATCCCACCCGTGCTGCGAACGGAGACAAGGACATGCGCGATTCCTCCGCTGAGTCCTCAAGCTACGCACCGCGTCGTCGCCCTTGGACCAAAGAGACTCTTCCTCTAAAGAGGTTCTATGAACCTTCATCCCATCGATATTGCGATCATCCTGGCCTACCTCGCCACTTCGGTGCTGGTGGGCTATTGGGTTTCCCACCGCGCGTCACGCGACATGAGGGCGTACTTTCTCGGCGGCAACGTCTTGCCATGGTACGTGCTGGGCATTTCGAACGCCTCCGGCATGTTCGACATCAGTGGAACGATGCTGCTGGTCTACTGGATGTTCATCTACGGCCTGAAGAGCGTGTGGATTCCCTGGCTTTGGCCGACTTTCAACCAGGTTTTCTTGATGGTCTACTTGTC
>Ga0181538_10002310_pt1 | contig 19977 bp, 14 predicted proteins | sample PEATcosm2014_Bin_40_FD_119773 | JGI IMG/M metagenome (GOLD analysis project Ga0181538, IMG submission 119773) | Peatland microbial communities from MTU Mesocosm Facility, Houghton, MI, USA - PEATcosm2014_Bin23_30_metaG | ecosystem: Environmental > Terrestrial > Soil > Wetlands > Peat | place... | reverse complement strand
TGAATGAAGTAACTGTCCCAGCCGTACATTTCATTGAAGCGTCCGCCGGGGACCACGTAGGGATGGGGGAGATAGAGGAGGCCGGATTCCTGAGTGTGGTCCAACTTCCGCACGTTCACTTTTAGCTCGCCTTGAATGCGGGCTGCGTCTTCGTCGTCGGCTACCCAGAGGGTTATGGGACCTTTCTGGGCGACCTTTGAGTCGACGGCGGAGTCGGCAAGCGAGGCGTTGGAGCGCGTGAGAGTCTTCCAGCCTTCGTGGATGTAGTTGCGGATCTCGGAGAGTGGGGCGCAGGTCTGGGCTCCGGCTGTTGAGAAGGTTACGAGGAGCAGGAAGACGAAGCGCCCGGCAAGGCGGCCGCGGCCGGCATATCGGATGAAGATTCGTTCGATCAAGAACCGGCCTCTTTCAGGCCAAGAATCTGGTTGGATTTTACTCCGCTATAAATCTCCTTCAGGCCCGACGGCCAGTGAATCTCCACGTCGGCTGAAGTCGCGGAGCCGAGGCCGAAGTGCAAGCGGAGATCGCTTTGCGAGTAGAAACTCGATTGGCTCAGGACCTCGGCGCGCTGGCGGCGGCCGGCGGCGGTGACGAAAGCTTTGGCGCCTATGGCGCTCCGGTTGGATTTCGTGCCGATCAATTTCAACTTGAGCCAGCGATTGCTGTTGCTCGTCTGGTTGCGCAGCAGCGACGGGGGCTCGCCCATATTCATGATGACGACGCCGATTTTGCCGTTGTTTTCGAAATCGCCAAAAGCGCAGCCGCGGCTTGCGTGACAGGCCGTGATGCCTGCGCCGCTATCGTCGCTCAGGTTCTCGAACACTCCGCCGCCCAGGTTACGCAGCAGGATTCGCGGGTTTTTGTATTTGTACCCGGTGAAGAATTGCTCCAGCTCCGGATACACGTTGCCGTTGACGAAAAGGAGGTCTATGAGACCATCGTTGTCGAAGTCGGCGAAACCCGCTCCCCAGCCGACGTAGCGAGTGAAAGCTCCCAGGCCGGCCTTGGCGGTCATGTCTTCGAAGCGGCTGCTTCCGTGGTTGCGATAGAGGATCGGCGTATCGTCGGCGAAGTGAGTCTTGAAGATATCCAGTCGGCCGGAGTTATGGACATCGCCGATGGCGACGCCCATTCCGGCCTGTTCGCGCCCGTCCTCGTTATAGGCGACGCCGGCCTCGAGCGCGATGTCGGTGAAGGTGCCGTCGCGATTATTGCGGTAGAGAATGCTGGGCGTGGAGTCGCAGGCAACAAAGATGTCCGGCCAGCCATCGTCGTCGAAGTCGGCGGCGACCGCGGTCATGGCATACCGGTGGTCCGCTTTGGCGATGCCGGAACTTTCCGAGACGTCCGTGAACGTGCCGTCGCGGTTGTTGCGATAGAGGAAGTTGCGTCCTGTCGGCAGCCCCCGGGGGCCGCAATTGACGGCGATGCCTTTCCAGGTGCAGTTTTCGGTTGCGCCGGGCAGCGGGGCGGTTTTCAGATCGAAGTTGAGGTAGGTGCTGACGAACAGGTCCAGAAAGCCGTCGCGATTGTAGTCGGTGAACGTGCAGCCTGCGCCCCACTCGGGTTTGGAATGGAGCAACCCGGCTTCTTCGGTGACATCGGTGAAGGTACCGTTGCCGTTATTGCGGTAGAGAATGTTCTGGCCCCAGCAACTGACGAAGAGATCGTCGAAGCCATCGTTGTTGTAGTCGCCAACGCAGACGCCCGACGCCCACACGGCACGCTCCAGTCCGGCCTGCTTGGTAACGTCGGTGAAGGTACCGTCGCGGTTGTTCTTGTACAAGCGGTTGGTGGCCCCTGGAGGGGCGCCGGCGATCTGCGAACCGCCCGGGACAAAGATATCGAGCCAGCCGTCCTGATCGTAGTCGAAAAAGGCGATCCCGCAGCCGTTGGTCTCCAGGATGTATTTCTTCTTGTCGGGGTTGCCGTAAACCACGGGAGCGGTGAGTCCCGCTTTCGCGGCGATGTCGGTGAACTGGAACGGCGCTTCGGAGGAGGGTCCGAAGGCGAGCAGCGGGAGGCTCAGAAAGTCGCGCCGTCTCACTTGATCCCTTTTCCTTCCACCGCGGTGTAGATGCGGTTGGCCGCCAGCCCGGGAAACTTGTCCACCAGCCCGCTGGGCCACTGAATTTCGATATCCGCGGTCTCCGCTTTGGCCAGCCCGAAGTGTACGCGCAGATCGTGCTGGGATATATAGCTGCCGCCGCTGCGGACCTCATCCATTTGTTTTCGCGTGCCGGTCAGGCAGTACAGGCGCGCGCCAATGGCGGAGCGATTCGATTTAGTGCCGATGCACTTGATCTTGATCCAGGTATTTCCGTTGGTGGAATCGCACCGCAGCAGTTGCGGCGCCTGGTTGACGCAGTTGACAACCACATCGAGGTCGCCATCGTTATCGAAATCGCCGCAAGCGCTGCCGCGCCCGGCCGCTTTCTCCGTGATTCCCGGGCCGGAGCTTTCGGAAACGTCGAGAAACCGGCCGTTGCCGAGATTGCGGTAGAGCACCTTGCGCTGCCGATACCCGTATTCGATAGCGGTTTCAGCCACCTCGGGATAGACATGGCCGTTGGTGAGCAGGATGTCGGGCCAGGTATCGTTATCGTAATCGAGAAAGATGGCGCCCCAGCCGAGAAAGCGGGTGTTGCGGCCGAGCCCGGCCTGAAATGTCGTGTCTTCGAAAAAGCCCTTACCGCTGTTGTGATAGAGGCTGGACGTATCGCCGGCGAAATTCGTTTTGACGATATCCAACAGGCCGTCTCCGTCGTAATCCGCCGCGGAAACTCCCATGCCGGCTTGCGACTTGCCGTCGGCGGAATAAGCCACGCCGGCTTCGATGGCGATATCCGTGAAGGTGCCGTTGCCGTTGTTATGGTAAAGGGCCGAAGAAGTGGAGTCGTCGGCGACGTAGATGTCCGGCCAGCCGTCATTATCGAAATCGGCCACCAGCACTCCCAGCGCGTAGGTGCCCGGCGTTTTCAGAATGCCGGCCTGTTCGCTGACATCGGTGAAATTGCCCTTGCCGTCGTTGTGCAGCAGGATGTTTTTGCCGCCGTCGAGGCCAGGAGGTCCGCAGGCGACCTTCAGATTCTTATAAAGACAGCGGCCGCTGTCGGGGCCAGCCACCGTTTTAGGGTCGAAGTCGATATAGTTGGCGATGAAGATGTCGAGCCAGCCGTCGCGATCGTAATCGACGAAGGCGCAGCCGGTATTCCAGCGTTTCAGACCAGCCGCGGTGACGCGCGTGGTCTTGGCGACGCCGGACTTTTCCGACACGTCGGTGAACGTGCCGTTGCCGTTGTTGCGATAGAGCACGCAATCGCCCCAGTAGGTCACCAGAAGATCGTCGAACCCGTCGTTATCGAAATCGCCGACACAGCAGCCTTGGCCCCAGCCGGTGCGCGCCAGGCCCGCTTTCAGAGTCACGTCGGCAAAAGTGCCGTCGCGATTATTCCGGTAAAGCCTGCTCACCGGGGCGTCGGACGGCTTCCAATCCGCTTCAAAGCGCGTGCCGTTCACCAGAAAAATATCCAGCCATCCATCGTGATCGTAGTCGTAGAAGGCGACGCCGCATCCGGTAGTCTCGAGCAGAAAGCGGTTTTTGTTTTCGGCGCCGAAAATCGTCTTCGAACAGAGTCCGGCTTCACGCGCCACATTGACGAACTGCGGATTCATCGGAGGGCCCGCGGAAAGCAACTGGTCGAGCGTGAATACCGACGCCGAGGCGCACAGGGATCGGATCATTTGGCGCCGGCTGAGTTCCGACATCAGTGCTTTCCTTCCAGACCACGGCGCGCGCGCGCCAGGTTGTCTCTGGCGACTTCATTCGACGGGTCCACTTTCAAAGCTCTCTCGAACACCGGCACCGCGCCGGCAAGATCGCCAGCCGACGCAAGCGCCGCGCCCAGATTTGTCAGCACATTGGCGTTCTCCGGCTCCAGTTCGGCGGCGCGGCGGAAGTGAGCAAGCGCTTCGTCGAACGTTCCCGTGGATGCCAGCAGGCGTCCCGCGAACGTGTGGGCCTCGAAGTCGTCCGGGTTGGTTGCCAGATAGACCCGCAATTCGGTCAGCGCTTCCGCGTTGTTCCCTTGCGCGGAAAGAGTGCGGGCCAGATTATACCGGGAGTTCCGGTATCCGGGATCGAGCGCCAGTGCCTGGCGAAACTCTTTAGCGGCAGCCTCGAACCGATCCAGTGCGAACAAGTCCACGGCGAGATTGTTGCGTGCGGTAACGCTCGCAGGCTGGATGCGCACCGCTTCGGTGAGATAAGACAAAGCCTCTTCGGGACGGCCAAGCTGCTGGAGCGCTGCGCCCAGATTGAAGTGCGCCACAAAATCGGCGGGATATTTCTCGATCCTGCGCCGCATCAGGGCCTGCTGGAGAATCAGCCGCGGATCTTCGTCGATGGTTGAGGAAGTGGGCAGCACCTGCAGCCAGACATGCCCCATCTCGTCGTCGCTGCGATTACCCGCCCTCACTTCCTTAGGCGGGTTGTGGGGATTGCGCGGATTCTCTGCCGTGTTGTCGTAGCAGATCCGCATGGCGACCGTGGTTCCGGCTGGCAAGGCAATAGGCTGGCGATAGCGGTAGGAAGCCTGCCAGTTGATGTCCCAATGGTCGATTTTGAGCAGCGATAGCCGCTTACCGTCCGGCAGCTCGGCCCATGCGTCCACCTGTTTCCCGAGGAAATGTGCATGCGGATAGACGGCCAACAGGCTAACGTCGGCGGGCAGCTTGAGATGGTCCGTCACGGCGAAGCTGCGGCTTCCGGGCGGTATGTCCAGCGCGCCGTCATGTTCCAGTTGCAGCAGCATTGGGTGCAGTGACGGAGCCTCTGCAGTGAAGTACAACCCCAGCTCGGCGTCCACGATTTCAGGCTTGCCGGAGGGCTGAAGGTGCAGATTCACGATCAGGTCGGAACCTGGATCGAGCTTCCACGGCATATTTGCCGGCTCCTGCTGCACCGGCGAGCCGGGTTTCCAGAAAAGAAAATGAGAGTCCGGGTCGAACTCGCCGGTTACTTCCGTGATGACATCCATGCCGCCGAATCCCGGTTGCCCATCCTCTCCGTCGCGGCGGCGCAGGAGGCGCGACCGGTCAATAATCACGTTGGCGTGATGCACCACCCGCTTGTTGCCGGGGCGCAACTCGAATGCGCGAACGTACTTCGTCTCTTTCAGGTTGACCGGAAGCACGAAATTTCGAAAGACGTCTCCCGCGGCGGCCTTCAAATGATAGACCTGGCTCATGCGCACGATCATGTCGGGCGTTCCCAACTGCCATCCCTGGGTGAATCGCGGCGCCGGAGGCAGATCGGCTGGATCGCCCTCGGCCATGCCTTGGCTCACCCAGCGGGCCAGGGTATCGATCTGCGAGTCACTCAACCTCAGCGAATCGGCGAAATCGCCATAGCCCGGCTCCGGCATCCATGGCGGCATATAGCGCTGCCTGGTTACCTGCACGATCAGGGCGCCTCGCTTACGCACGTCGGCATAGCTGAGCAGCGAAAACGGTGCGGCTTCCCCCGGGCGATGACAGGGCGCGCACCGCTCGAAGATAATGGGCGCGATGTTCTTGGAGAAGGTCGGAGGCTCTGCACCGATTGACATTGACAAGACCGGCATCGACAAGAGCGTCAGGGCCAACGACAGTCTTCTCCGAGTGGACATCTTCTACTTCGATTTTACGCGCAGTTCGCCGCCACCAGCCTGCTCCGGGATTCTGATACGCAGCACGCGGTTCACTGCATCATACATCACAATCGAAACAGGTTTGCCATTGAGGGTTACATTGGCATTCGCGGTCTGACCGTGGAGCACGACTTCTGTTTCCTTCCACCATGGCGCGTAACTGCCCTCGCGCGCGCCGAGTTTCACCCGAATCTCGCCTTCCGCAACCTCGCAGGTGAACGACTGCCTGAGAAACTCGCCGCGCCGATACGCGAAACTGATCCCGTCGTCCTGATAAATCGATCCGTTGCAGTTCGCGCCCGGGTACACCCGCAGTTCGAGGGGACCTTTGGGCGTCTCACTGGTGCTCTGAACCAAAGGCTGCCGCGGGATAATGGAGCCGCCCCGCACGAAAACCGGAAGTTCGTCGAGGACTGGCTTGATATTGACTTCGATGACGGCGGCTGGACCTCTAGCCGCGCCGGTAATCACCGGATCGCCTCCCGGCGATTTGCCTGCGATTTTCTTGCCCGTCCAGTAGTCGTACCAGTCGCCGGAAGGCAGTCTGGCCGAGTAGTCCTGCGGATCTTCCTGAAACATGGCTGGCGCCACTAACAGACTCGGTCCCCACATAAACTCGTTGCCGGCATCGATGTCCACATTCGGGAACTCCAGGAACAGCGGGCGCATGAGCGGCATTCCGTCGCGCGAGTTTTCTTCCGCGAGAGTGTAAATGTAGGGCATCAGGCGGTACCGCTCTTCGACGAATTTCCTGCGGATGGCTTCGTGAACCTCGCCGCCCACCCAGGGTTCCTGAGGATTGGTTCCCTTCTCCGTGTGATCGCGGAAAATCGGATTAAACGCGCCAACTTCAAACCATCTGGTGAGCAGATCCATGGGCGGCGAGCCGCCAAAGCCGCCGATGTCGTCGCCGACGATGCCGAAACCGCTCAGACCGAGATTTAAGAGCATGGGAATGCTCAAGCGCAGATGGTTCCAGGTGCTGTGGTTGTCTCCCGTCCACGTGGCCGCGTAGCGCTGGCCACCGGCGTAGGTAGCACGGGTCAGTACGAAGGGCCTCCGATCAGGATTCAGCTTCAGGAGTCCTTCGAAAGTGCCTCGCGAGTTCTCCATGCCGAAGACGTTGTGAGCTTCGCGCTGCGTCACGGCCCGCGGTTCAAAGCCCGGCTCTTCCAATCGGCCCCTTACGTCGAGGGGAATCGTCTTGGTGGACGTTTGAAAAACGGCCGGCTCGTTCATATCGTTCCAGAAGCCATCGGCGCCCATGGAATAGAACTGCTTGTAGAGCGTCCCCCACCACTCCCGCGAGGTACTCCGCGTGAAATCGGGAAACACCGCCGGGCCCGGCCAGACAATGCCCGAGTAAACCGTGCCGTCCGGATTCTTGACAAAATAGTCGCCTTTGATGCCTTCGTCGTACGGAGCATAGTCGGCGTTCGGAAGCTTGGCGATGTGGAGGTCGGTAATCAGCACCGTATGAAATTGTTGGGCCTTCATGTCCGCGAGCAGTTTGCCCAGGTCGGGAAATGCCTTGGTGTCCACCGAAAAAGGGCGGTTGTGGTTCTGGTAATCGATATCCAGGTACAGGACATCCGCGGGAATGCGGTCCGCCCGCAGACGGGAAGCGATCTGCCGCAATTTCGCGTCGGATTCGTAGCTGTATCTCGACTGCTGGAAGCCCAGCGCCCAAAGCGGAGGTAGAGGCGCCGTGCCTGTCAGCCAGGCGTACGTTTCGACAACGTGCTTGGGTTCCGGTCCCTGAAGGAAGTAATAGTCGATAGGCCCTCCTTCGGCGCCGAACGAGTAACTATCCCGAACCTCCTTGCCGAAATCGAAGCTGGAGCGCCAGGTGTTGTCGAGCAACAGGCCGTAACTTCGGCCGGCGCGAAAACCGAGGAAAAAAGGAATGCTTTTGTAGATAGGGTCGGTGCTCTCCTGGAATCCCGTGTCGGTGTTCCAGAGGGTGAACGCCATGCCGCGGCGATCGAGAGCACCGGTCTTGTCTCCCAAACCGAAATAGTGTTCGTTCTCCGGCATGTCCTTGTAGACCCTAAAACTGTCTCCGTGGTATTCGACGGGCCGCCCCGGCGTATCTGAACAAAGGACGTTACCTTGAACGTCGCTGATGGTCATCCGCAAGCTGCTCTTCTCGACGCGGACTTGGAGTTGAGCAGTGGAAAAGCCCACCGCCGCTCCATCGTTGACGGGTGTTACCGGGACTCGCACCGTACGAGCGGCCGGCAATACTGCCCACGATGCGTCTTCCGGCAGAGTACCCTGCGGCCCGAGGCGGAAGCGCAGCACATCGTCACGCAGGGCAACGATCCGGATGATAGCGGATCCACTGCGGATTTCGATGCCATCGGGCGTTGCCGCCGACGAATCGACGGAGTTGAAGATCCGCACGGGCTGCGCGGATGCCGCCACGAGGCAAAATAAGACTGCTGCAAATGTCTTCATAAGTAAAAAGCCGGCGGAACTTGAGGTCCCGCCGGCTCTGGCTAAGAAACGTCCTGAAGCCTTCTTCAGAACTTGATTGTGCCTGAGAACTGCAGCGAGCGCATAAAAGCGCCAGGGGCAAGTCCCGTAATCTGCCCGGCGTTCGGACTTTGAACGTCGCTGTTCGGACTGCCGAGGTTGGTGTGGTTGAAGGCATTCCTTGCGTCAGTGCGAAGAACAAAGCCGATTCTCTCCGTAAGGTGGAATGTCTTAGAGATCGACAGATCCTGCTGTATGAAATGGGGGCCGATCAGGGTGTTGATCGGGTAGTTTCCGAACGTATTGGACGCAGGGAACAGGAACGCGCCGCCAACTCCACCCACAAACCATTGATTCCGGTTTCCCTGTGCCCCGGCATAGGGACTCCCACTTCCCAGATCGGGCCGGTTGTTGGGGCCGACATTGGGTTGGATCCCCGAGCCGTAGTTCTCCAGCGACGGACTGAAGGGGTACCCGCTGTAAAAGGTCGTGATGCCGCTGATCTGCCAGCCGCCGACGGCGGCGTCGACCGCTTTGCTGATATTCGACCCGTATTTCAAGCCTCTACCGAATGGAACCTGGTAGATCTGCGAGATCGTCAACTGGTTGTGACCGAATAAGTTGGAATAGCCCTTGCCGGCAGCGCGATCGTACTCGAAATAGTAGTTGGAATCGTAACCCCAGCCATCGCCCCACTGACGTTGATAGGTATAACTGCCCTGCAACGTCCAGCCTTGGAGGGCCTGGATCTTGATGGTGCTCTGGAAGGAATTATAGTCCTCGTTGGAGCAGTTGCAATAGTAGGAAAGGTCGTTGGTCCAGCCAAATATGCTGTAGTACGGCCGGTCGAGATTGGTGTTGCTCACTCCCGGCACGAACACTGCCTCGTTCGGATTGACGCTCTGGCCGGTCCCGATGAATCCGTGCCGGTTTTGATTACCCACATACCCCGCGGTGGCCGCGATTCTATTGGTGAGTTGGCGCTGAATCGTGGCGTTGTATTGGTAAGTTGCCGGCGGCGTGAGGGTCGCGGGACGGAATTTGGGGTTGATGCCGGGCGGGAGCGGGAACGTTCCATTGGAGCCCACGGTAACCGGCGAAGGAGCGGGCGGACCCGCCGCCAGCGTAAACACATCGGTAAAGCCATTGGGAGGCTGTATGCTCTGATTGGTGAGAGTGGGCGGGTTTTGCGTCACGTTGTGACCGAAGTTCGAGCCGAAAACGCCCAGATCGTAGCCCACTCCGAACCCGCTCCGGATGACGGTCTTGGAATCGAGCTGATACGCCACCGCGAGGCGGGGAGCAAAGTCTTTGTAATTCGTCTTCTGGATGCCATGGGAAGATACCCCTCCCACGCCAAAAACATACATCAAGCCGTTTTGCAGGTCGAGCGTCGCGCCATTGCCCGCGGCGTTCACGCTCTCAGGAGTTACCAATTCCCAGCGCAAGCCGTAATTGAGTGTGAACTTCGGGGATATGCGCCATTCGTCCTGTCCGTAAAAGAACAGGCGCGGCTGATGTTCCATGGCATCGGTGCTGGTGCTGACGTAGCGCCCGAAGTTCGTCACATCTCCCAGCAGGAACGTCGCCAGGCCGCTTCCCCCGGTCGGATTTTGGCCGGCCACGGGCACCACACCGGTGAGCCCGGGGTTGAAAGTCAGCTCGCCCGCGCGATGTGTGTCGCTGGGCACGCGGAGGTTCGTCGCGTAACGCAGATCGACGCCGACTTTGATATTGTGCTTGCTTACGGTTTTCGAAAGGTTATCCACAAATTGAAACTGTTTTTCCGTCTGCGTCAAGGGACAATTGCACTGATTGACGCCCAGCGCGTAGCCCAACTGGTAAGAGTCGTTCGGCGAGTTGATATCGAAGTAAGGCAGCCCTGACGTGTAGGTCTTGTCGAGATTCAGCCCGGGAATACCCGCCGCCAAAGCGGGTTGTGTGCCGTACCCGTTGGGAACGTCGAAGACGTGATACCGGAACCAGCCGAAGCGGAATTCGTTGATCGTCGTAGGACTGAGGGTCGTGGTCCACCCGATCGCGACGCTATACTGGTGGGAAGCCGAATTACCGGCATAATTTCCGAAATTCGGTCCGCCCGCGGTGTAGCCGAACGCGCCTGGCGCCACCTGCGTGTAAGCCTGGGAGCTGAAGCGGCCAAAGATACTATTCTTCTGATTCAAGTAGTAGTCTTCGCGGGTGTCATAATCATTGCCGTGGACCGCCACAGCGCCGTCCGCCGCGTAGTTGTTCACGAAAGGCGCACCCGGTATCTGTTGGGTATTCGGCAGTGGGAAATAGTTCATGATCGCCAGCGCCTGTTGGGAGAGCTGGCTGGTGGGAATCGTGTTATTGGGATAAGGCGTCCGACCCACGCCAGTCGCGAGGTTCCCAGTGGTGGGGTCGTAGAGCTGATAGACCTTGTTGTACGCCAGCCAGTCGCTGAAATTACCGGTCCGGTTCAGGGCGTCAGGCACGCTGGTAACCAGCGAACCGCCCAGGGTCTGCCGGTTCAACTGCATATCGCCGAAAAAGAACAACTTGTCCTTCTTGATCCGTCCCCCGAGCGAACCCCCGAACTGATTCTGGCGGTACGTGGCAGCCGGCAGGCCCACAAAAGGATTAGCCGCGAACGTGGTGAATCCAGGCGTGTTGAGCTGGAGGTATTCGAACGCGTCGCCGTGGAAGGAGTTGGTCCCCGACTTGGTGGAATACGACGCCACGCCTCCGCCCACATACGAGAATTCGGCGTCGAAGTTCTGCAGCGCCTGCTTGACCTCTGAAACCGAATCGAACGTGGGGTTTATAACGATGATCCCCAGAATCGGATCCTGATTAGTCGTGCCATCAAGCTCGTAACCCATGGCGGAAAAGAGCTGCCCGCTGACCACCATCTGAACACTCGCCTGCGGGTTCTCGTCGGAGGCATGCTGCCAGCCGAGTTTCGCGGAGCCGGGCTCTAACAACTCGTAGGACTGGAGGTTGCGCCCGATATTCGGCAGGTCGTTGACTTCCTGGGCCGTATACGTCTGGGCGACGTCAGCGCGGTCGGTCTGCAGCAAGGGCGCTGTCGCGTTGACCTCAATTTGCGTGTTCACTTCGCCGACTTTCATCGACGCATCGAAGCGCGCCGCTTCGTCAACGCGGACTGGGATCTCGTTGGACACCACCGTTGAGAAGCCAGGGACTTCAATCGCCACCGTATAGGTGTCGGGAACCAGTTGGCCTCTACTGTAATTGCCAGCTGTATCCGTCACGACTTCGAACTTTGCACCCTTGTTTATGTCTGTAATCGTCACTTTTGCGTTGACGACGACCGCCCCGTTCGGATCGGTGACGGTACCGAAAATACTGCCGAAAACCTGCTGTGCGTAGCTGATCGAGGCGTTTGTGCTCAACACGAGCGCTAAACCGATCAGGAGCATGAGACGACGTTGGCTCGACATGACTATTCTCCCTCCCCCTTCTGAGTGCCTGGCCCCTCCCGGGATCCCCAATGAGCCCGGAAACAAATCTGTCCTAGTACTTTCCCATTAGGACAGTGAAGCTCCCGTTAGTCTGACCCCGAGGAGTCACGGTTTCAAGTTCGATTGTGGTATGACACGGTTAACGAGATCCTAAACCTTTTAATTGCAATTGGTTTGCGGAAATGTTACTGTATGTTTCATGCCGGAAATAGGCGTTTCCACCGCGTTGCGGGAAGCGCTTCTCGCTGAAGTTGGCAGGATTGTCAATAGCGAGGTACTGCGCGGGTCAGAATCATTGTGTCACTTGCTGGAATATCTGGCGAACCATTCGGTGGGCGAGCGAAGCGGTTCCGTCAAAGAGCATCAGATCGCCACAGAGGTCTTCGGCCGTACCGCCGATTTCGATCGGCGCCTCGATTCGACGGTGCGGGTTCAGACCAGTCGTCTGCGCGTCAAGCTGGGGGAATACTATGCCGGCCCCGGAGCGCGGGACCCGCTCATTGTCGATATTCCGCGAGGGGCCTATTCGGTGGTGGTCCGTCCCCGAGCCGTTCCGGATGAGACGGTTCCGCGGCCCGAAACGAGTCAGGCCGAAGTTCGCCCGGCCGAAGCTGCGCCGGTCTTACGGCGCGATCCCTTCAGAATCGCTTTTTGGCTGCTCGCAATGGTGTGCTGCGGCCTGATCGTTTCCTTGGTGTATGTTGCACGCCAGCGGCCGGCTCCGGTTGCCGAGGTGCGTCCGGAGATTCCATCATCCTTAAAAGCGTTCTGGCATGTGTTCATGGCCGCTCCGGAAAGGACCTGGGTGGTATTCAGCAACGCGGAGTTCGTCGGCCGGCCGGAAACCGGTCTGCGGTATCTCGATCCGGCTAAAGATAAGAACGAAGCCATCTTCGACCACTACACTGGAATCGGCGAGGTGATGGCCATTCACGAACTGGATCAATTATTCACACAGTTCCGCCATGGCGTTGTCGTGAAGCGCGGCCGTCTTCTCGCCATGGACGATGTCAAGAACAACGATCTGATCTTTGTCGGGTCGCCGTCCGAGAACCTGACATTACGGGATCTGCCGGCCATGCAGCAGTTTCAGTTTCGCCGGCTCGATTCAGGTTCGCGCAAGGGGGACCTGGCGATCGTCAATCTGCATCCCGCGCAGACAGAGCAGGCGGGCTACATCGCTTCGCAGGGCCTTCCGGTCCGCGAAGACTATGCCGTTATCGGCTTACTGCCGGGTCCCACTAAGCAGCACTGGGTGATGACCCTGGCCGGGGTCACCACCATGGGGACACAGGCCGCCGTCGAATATGTGTGCAGCGCCACTGGCGTGGAGCAGTTGTTGAAAACGGCGCGGAATGCGCGAGGCGAGGTCTTGCCATTTGAGGCCGTGATTCGCGTGGCCGTCAGCCATGGGGTGCCGGTGTCAAACCAACTGGTGGCAGCGCACCTGCGGACGCCGTAGTCTATTTCTTCTGCTGCAGCGTTGCCGCCTGCTCAGCTTCCTTTTTTTGTTTGATGGCAGCGCCTTTTGCGAACGCCTCTTTGCTGCCTTCCAAATCCCCCTGGACGCGAAGAATCTGGCCGATAATATTGAAAGGTCCGGGATCCTCGGGCAGCAGGCGAGCGGATTCGCGCAACTCTTTGAGAGCTCCTTCCTGGTCGCCCGACTGTTTCAAAACCGTGCCCAGCAGATAGTGCGCCTCCCCGTAATCGGGCCTTTGCGCGATGGCGGCCCGCATCTGCTTCGCCGTCTCTTCGAAATCGCCAAGCTGCCAGAGCGTCATACCGAGCGTGTAATGCGCTTCCGGCAGGTCGCTGTCCAGCCGGATCGCCTCCAGGAATTCTTTTTTGGCGGCCTCCAGATCGTCCTGCTGCTTGAGCGAAAGCCCCAGATTGTAGTGGCCCACCGCGGAGCCCGGGTCGACTTGAATAACCGAACGGAACTCGGCCTCCGCCTTGCCGAATTCGCCGGTCTTCAAGTAGGTGAGTCCGATGTTGATCATGGCCTCCGAGTTGGCGCCATCCATATCGAGGACTTTTCGGAACTGCTCCAGCGCCTTTTCAGGCTCGCGGGCTTGGATCAGCATGAAGCCGTACCGGTTCCGCGCAGTGAGGTCGGCGGGATTCAGCTCGACGGCTTTGGCGTACGCATCCGATGCTTGCCGCAAAGCCCCGGTCTGCTGAAGAGCGAGGCCCAGGGAGTTCCAGGCCGAAGAGTTCCCGGGATCGAGGCGCGTGGCGGTCTCCAGTTCGGTCACCGATTCCTGGTAGTGGGATACCCCGAAGAATGCGAGGCCGAGCTTGAGGTGGTAATCGAAGACGTCCGGCGCGAGCCGGATCGCCGTCTGAAGGTACGGAATAGCCCGGTTCGGATCCTTCTCCAGCCAGAAAAGAACGCCCAGATGATAGTGCGCCGCGGCATAATTCGGATCGAGCTGGACCGCTCGTTCGAAGTGCGGCTTGGCTTCCGGGTTACGCTTCAGAACCGCCAGCAAAAAGCCAATCTCATCCTCCAGTTCGGCGGAGTTCGGATCGGCTTGGGCCGCCTTTTCAACTAACTCGAGCGCTCCGGCGGCGTCCCCGCTGGCCTTCCGTGCGTCGGCCTGCTGCTTCAGTTCCGCTGCCGTTTGACCATTTGCGGCCACGGAGAGGCACGCGGCGAAGAAAAGGATCCGACCGAACATCGAGTCTGCCGCCATTATACTGGACATTATGCCCATTGGCGTTTTAGTTGCCGCGATGCTGATGTTCATGGCCGCGGACGATCACTCCGCCGGGGTGGAATTTTACAAGCAGCGGCAGTTCGCAAAAACCATCGCATCGCTGGAACGCGCCGTGGCCACCGAGAAGCCTGGGTCGCCGGAATATCGCGAGTCAGCCGTGCTTTTAGGCCAGAGTTATTATCTGACCGCGCATCTGCCGGAAGCCACCGCCTGGCTTCAGAAGGCTGTCGATGACGGGGTCCGCATCAACGAGGTCTTCTATATGTTGGGCAACTGCTACATCCAGCAGCGGGAGCCGGTAAAATCGCGAGCCGCTTTCGCCGCCATGTTCAGCGTGCCGGTTGAATCGGCCGCGGCGCATCTGCTCACCGCGCAGTTCATGATCCGGCAGGAATTTGAGGAGTTCGCCCAGAAGGAACTGGCCCGCGCAGTGGAGCTCGACCCGAAGATTCCCGAGGCTCACTACCTGCTTGGGATAATGGCCCTTTTCCGTAACGAACTTGATAAGGGCATTGAGGAAATGCGGCAGGAGATAGCGATCAACCCGGACTTCGCGATGGCGCACTATAGACTCGGCGATGCCTATACACGCCGCGAGGATTGGGACGCCGCGATCCCTCCTCTGCAGCGGGCCGTCTGGCTGAATCCGGATTACAGCGGACCTTATATTCTGCTGGGCAAGGCCTACTTCAAGAAGAAGGACCTGGGGTCAGCCGAAGGCATGCTGCGGCGCGCGATCAAAATGGATCCGGCCAACTACCAGGCTCACTATATGCTCGGCCAAGTGTTGATGCAGGCAGGCAAGACCGAGGAAGGCCGGAGGATGCTGGAGGAATCGCAGAAGTTGCGCGATCCAGGAGACAAGTAAGAGGATAGTCACTGGGCTCCAGCGCTGGTGTGATGGTTTTGTCTCTGGTGTTCCGCGCGACTGCGTGTTTGGCCGTTTTGTTTTGTCTGCCACTGTTCGCAGAGGACGTTGGTTGATCACGCTCTGCGATCGCAGCCTAAGCAGCAGCTGTGGCACTCTCTACCGGTCGGATTCGTTGTCGATTCAATGCTCACTTCGGAACTTCAGCACCAACTGGTGACGACCCTTGATTTCTGGACGCAGGGCATGCAGGCCGGGCCTGAGTGAGGTCGGGCTGAGCGGATCGAAGCTAAACAGCGCGCGGTACAGAAGCTGGCTATTTCCGCTGGAAGGTGAGGGTGATCGGCATGTGCTCCGGCCTTACTACATTGACGAGCATGGAGCCATCCCCGGCCAACGTGTAGCTCTCGAGAGTAATCGCGCCGGATTGCGTTGTCGTCACCTTCAAGACGTCGTGATCCCACCTGGTCTTGCTCTTAATGTCTTTGCCGGTGTGAATCGTGGCGTTGTTTTCGGCATCCGTAATGTCCTTGTAGAAAAAAGTCTCCGCCGCGCCTTCGTATACGAAACTGCGAGAGACGATGATAATGCCCTGCCGATCGCTGATGGTCACGGTTCCGGACTGGACTACCGACTGGCCGGCAAAATCGCTCCTGGTAGGCACCAGCGTCCAGGTGCCGTTCATCGCGCGATGATCGCGCGCGAACGCGCCGCAAGCAAAGAGCGCGGTCAACAGGGCCGCTCGAACAACGACAGCTGAACAGGATTTCATAATTGCCTTTGACTGACTCATACACTGCTCAGGGAATGAGCAGACTGACGTTCGGTTTCGTGGAGCCAATAAGGAGGCCGGCCATAGTGGAAATGGAGACGGCTTTCATATTCCCGGGTGATCGGCCTGGACTCGATATACTCCGGGCCGTCCTTGATGGCTTCACGGGAAAGCCCGGTGTAGACTTTAGCATCCGCCCAACTCACCCGTTCAATCCAAGCTGGAGAAACCAGCACCTTCTTGCCCGGCAACCAATTCCGCGTAGCCACTTCGATGTAGCGGATCGCCCAGGCTTCATCGTCCACGATAAAGCCATCTACATGGCCGATTTCACCGTCTGACGCCTCGATGTGATAACCGGTCACGGCCTCGGTGCTGCGCAGATGCGAGTCCTGCGATTCTCTCCGAACCCTATCGGCGATCGCTCCCGCAGAGACCTTGATAGGTTCAGCCAAAGCTGCCGGGTAGAACGCCGGGCCCCACAGATAGGGACCACCCCAATAATAGGGATATCCGTAATACCCAAGAAATGCGGCTTCGTGCTGCCGGGAAACGGGCTTGTGGGTATCGATGGTGGGGCTGTTTTCAACCTGGCTTTTTGTCAGCGCCAGATCCAATTGCTTCTCCGCCCAGTCCGTCCGCACTACGGATATCGGTGAAATCAGCACTCGCCGGCCGCTGAGCCAGCCACCGGTCTCTACGACGAGGTAGCGGATGGCCCACGTCTTATCGTCGAAATAAAGGTCAGCCACGGTTCCGATCTCTCCGTCCACGGCTCGAATCGCAAAATCCTTGACGTGCTTATTCGTTAACATTTTCGATGCCTTCCTTCCGCGCTATACTGCGGCCGCCACTTGAGGCGCGTGCACGGTCAGGTTGAAAGGCCGTGTGCTTGCGATTATGCCCCTCGCTGCCGCGACTTCTTTGGCAGTGCCATGCACCATGAGCAGGAAGTGGTCGGTCTTGAGCGCCAGTTCGTACTGGAGGACGCTGTCCTTCGGTATACCCATGCTATAGAGCCCCGCGCCGACCGCGCTCAAGCCGCCAACTACCGCAGCACCTTCCAGCGCTCCTACGATCCACGCAACCACGGGGCCGGCCACCAGCACGGGACCGATACCGGGAATGGCGAAGAAGGCCGATCCGAAGAGCAATCCCCACAAGCCACCCCAAAATGCGCCGGCCTTACCCCAATACTTCATACGGTCGCCGGCATTGTAATACCCCACCACATGTTCATCGGTGTGCGTATCCTTGCCAATGATGGACAAGGTGCGCAGGTCGATTCCCGAGCGCTGCAGTTCCTTGATCGCTTCCTCTGCTCCGGCATGCGTTTCATACACCGCTACTACGGCGTTTGTTTCAGACATTTGATTCTCCTTGGGTGCCGCAGCAAGCAGTGCACGTGCACCACCAAGTCTTGTTCGCCGATGAAGGCCCGTGGCGTTGCGCATTGCCTATCCTGGATTCCCGGCCCACAATTGAGATGTCCGGCCGGGAGTCGTGCAGGATCTGCCGTTGCAAGTGCAGAGTTCGCACAAGAGGCAGTCGTCAGGCTGGTATCGAAGCGCAAAGCGATCCTTAAAGATTGGTCCGCCTCGTGCATATGTGGAGGGAGTCAGCAACGCTTCCTGAGGAGGGAACGCCATGCACGAGGTCCATCGAAAGGCCGCCGAGCAGCACGAACTAGCGGCGCAAGCCCATCGTACGGCGGCCGAACATAACGAAAAAGGCGATCGCACGGCGGCAGACTGGCATTCGGAACGAGCTCTGGAGTACTCCGATCACGCTTACAAGCTTGCCAAGGAAGCCGAGACGAAGTCGGGGAAGATAGGGAGCCTCTAAATGTCTACTCGTTATAACCACGGATCGCATTACGAGAATCACCAAAAAGCTGCCGAGTTGCACGACAAAGCCGCCCAAGCCCATCGCAGCGCTGCGGAAGCCCACGAGAAGCAGGATCACCAAAGCGGGCAGGAACTCTCCAGGCATGCTCTTGAGCACTCCCGACAGGCTTACCAGCATATTGAACAGGTCCATCGGGACGCGGCGAATGAACACGGCGTCGCGAGCTTTGGGCACGCCGACATTGCCACACTGGCTCATGCACTCTGGCAAGCCCGAGGCTGTCCGCAGGGATCGCCGGAAGAGGACTGGTTCCGGGCCGCGCATGAATTACGAGCTCGCGCAGAACATCTCGAAAAGTAGGGCCGAAATCAAGGCTCGGTTGGCCATGCACGTGCCAGGGTGAGCCTAAGTGAAAAGTGAACCCGTGCCCGACATTCGTCCAGTGACACTCGAAACCATTCTGGTCGTTGATGATAACGCCATGGTTCTCAAAGTTGTGGTCGAGGCCCTCAGGCACGCACACTTCCAGGTGCTATCGGCGGACAACGGACCCGATGCCATTGAACTGGCGAAGGACACTGAGGGGAGAATCGACCTGCTCCTATCCGACATAGACATGCCTCAGATGTCAGGTCCGGACTTGGGATTAATGCTCAAAAGGACCAGGCCGGACCTGCACGTGATGTTGATGTCGGGCGGAGCGACCGGCAATCTACTGGTTCTCAACTACGGGTGGGCGTTCATTCAGAAGCCTTTCGTATCAGCGCAGCTGGTTCAAATGATCCTCGAGGTATTGCGTTCGCCAGACCGGTCACAGCCAGGCGGGCAGAAATTCGATAGCCGCAAGGACATTCGCTGATAGACCGGTCTGGCAGCCCCCCGGTCTAGCGCGCTTTCAGCGCCACCTTAATTAAGAGCGTTGTGCATGGAGGCGCTACCGAAGGAGTCGTAAGCTTTCAGGATTTCATCCAAGTGCGAGACGGTGTGTCACCACCTTGCCGGGCTGGAGGCTGCCGGACTGAAATGCTCTCATCAGCATGGGCGTCGTTGACCGTGCCACACGATCAGGTGGTCAGGGAGCCCGACCACTTCAATCGCACGTCCCCTTTAAGGATGTGAACGTCCGATCCGCAATAGTCGAGGTCGTAATGCGGACAACGGCCTCGCCAGACGAGGAAGTTTCAAGTTGAGCGGTGATCATTGGGCGGCAACCCGCAAAGCGCACCAGCGCCCTAATCCCTCTCCAGATATTCCGACGGCACGTCATCCTCTGGGACCTGCCTGGTGTGCACTTCAGATACGTCCGCATCGGGCGCGTCTTCTACTCCGCCGATCGCTTCGGCCTCAAAGGATTGTCCCTCCTCGATCAATTCTGCGACGCTCTCAGAGCCTGCCTCCGCGACGTCGGACAATCCCTGGGTGTCGCCAGATTGGCCGGCTGTGTCCGCCGGTTGACTCTGCTCCCCGGTCGAAGTGACAGCGTAGCTGCGGATTTCTTTATGGATTTCCCGCTTCATGCTTTTTTCGTTGGCACGCGACATGCCAAATGGTTTTCCGATGCCAAATGGTTTCCGATTTCCCACTGGCCACTGGCCTGCTATTGTATGGGCGGAAAAATCATGAAACATACTTCTTCGCCACAGATGCAACTCACCGGCCGGGAGACTGAAATCCAACTGTACGGAACAGTCGTCAATCGGCCCTTATCGCTCGATCACAAGGTTCGCCTGGCCAGCGTCGACGGCCTCAATCAGATTCTCGCCGACACCATGACCTTACGCGATATGTACAAGAAGCACCATTGGCAGGTTTCCGGGCCGACGTTTTACCAACTCCACCTTCTCTTCGACAAACACTACGGCGAGCAGGCAGAGCTTGTCGACGCTCTGGCCGAACGCATTCAGACCCTCGGCGGTATCGCGATCGCCATGGCTCACGATGTTGCCGAGACAACGCGTGTGGCTCGCGTGCCCCGGGGACGCGAAGACGCCACCATTCAGTTATTCCGCTTGTTGCAGGCTCACGAACTCATCATCGCTGAAGCCCGCGACGCGGCCCATGCCGCAGCAGCGAGCGGCGACGACGGAACTAATGACTTGCTCGTCAGCGACGTCCTGCGCCGGAACGAACT
>Ga0181538_10002309_pt1 | contig 19982 bp, 12 predicted proteins | sample PEATcosm2014_Bin_40_FD_119773 | JGI IMG/M metagenome (GOLD analysis project Ga0181538, IMG submission 119773) | Peatland microbial communities from MTU Mesocosm Facility, Houghton, MI, USA - PEATcosm2014_Bin23_30_metaG | ecosystem: Environmental > Terrestrial > Soil > Wetlands > Peat | place... | reverse complement strand
CGCGGTCGAAAACGCCTTGGTCTGCCGCCTCCGCCAACTGGAATCCTCACCCGCCCAAATCCAATCCCTCACCGGCTTTGACTGGATTGTTAATGTTAGATTGAACGCAATATAGTATAAGATAGTCACGCGTGCCTAAAACCGGCCACTCCAAATGACTTTCCAGCGAGCGGATAAAAACGTCGTCGGGTGGCACGCCCCACTCCACAACCTTGCCTTCCACAATGCCGGCCAACATTTCGAAGAGTTCCGGAAGAAATTTGTCGCGAATGTAAGTGTGAACGTCCGGGCGTTTGCAGTCGCCGGGGGAAGTGAGGTTAAATCCCAAATCCCAATCTTTCAATCGCCGCTCGACCATCGGAACATTCCACTTGCTGCGGTCAAAAAGGACGAAGGTATTGACGTTCCAAGTAAAGAAATACGGAGCTTGAATGTTGTCCGCTTTGTTGAAGGCATCCTGCATCAATGCCGGGTCGAAAGGACTGCGGCCCTCAGGAGTGCCGGGGAGTTTTACTTCGCCGGCGAGAACAGGAGTTTGGCTGCCCTTGCAAAAAACACGCAGGTCGGAACGTTTGTTGTTTCCCGTCCCGTATTGCTCAATCTTGGCGTGTGTAAATGGCCAATCTGGACGCGAGGAAAATAAAGCGTCGGCCCAAGATTTGACGTCGGCGCAGAAAGCGACTTCGTTTTCGCGGACTTCCTGTAATTTGCTCATGCAATCAGTTTAAGTCGCCGCGCCTTGTCCATCAGCACACGGGGAAAGGCTTCGTTTTGACCGTTCAGCATGGCGCGAAGCTAATCACAATGCACCCAGTTCGACAAGCGAGATGAACATCACCGCAATCCGCGCCATGCAAGCCGAGACCATCTGAAATTGATCGCCTGAGACGGAAGATGATTTTTGGGCCGCGTTGTGCCAACCTTTTCCTGTGACCAGCCATCAAACACACCGAGGTCTCGCGCCCCAGGATGAACGGCTCTTTGCCGACCGGCATCTCCCCGCGTTGCGCCGCCGCCGCCGGCGCACGCAGGGCGGATCGCACAAACATGCGGGAATAAAATCTTGAACCGATTCGCTCACGGTGTTATCGCAAGCTGGAATTTCACAATTATAATTCCGATATGCAAAAACCGCGCCTGAATTTCTGGCAAATCTGGAACATGAGCTTCGGCTTTCTCGGCATCCAGTTCGGCTGGGGCCTGCAGATGGCCAACATGAGCGCCATTTACAGCTACCTCGGCGCGAACGCCGATGCCCTGGCCATCCTGTGGCTGGCCGCGCCCGTCACCGGCGTGCTCATCCAGCCCCTGATCGGGCAATCCAGCGACCGCGTCTGGACGCGGCTGGGCCGGCGGCGTCCGTTTATTCTGGGCGGCGCGATTCTCGCGTCACTGGCGCTGGTCTTGATGCCCAATTGCCCGTCGGTCTGGATGGCGGCGGGACTGCTCTGGGTGCTGGACGGAACCATCAACGCCAGCATGCAGCCGTTCCGGGCGCTGGTGGCGGACAATCTTCCCGAGGAACAGAACGCCCAGGGTTTCGCCATTCAATCCCTGTTCATTGGTCTGGGCGGAACCATCGCTTCGGCCTTGCCCTGGATGATGACCAACTGGTTTGGCGTCACCTCCGAAGGCGCGGGGCAGGGACATGTGCCCAGTTCCGTCCGGCTCTCGTTTTACATCGGCGCGGTGGCGTTCATGGGCGCAGTGCTCTGGACGGTTTTCAGCACCAGGGAATATCCGCCGTCCGATTCCGAACTGGCCGCCATCCGGGCGCGGGAATTTGATTGGACGCTTGGCCTGCGCGAAATCTTCGCGCTGATTTTTCACCTGCCCCGGCGGATGTGGGAGCTGGGATTGGTCCAGTTCTTCACCTGGATCGGGATGTTCGCGCTGTGGGTCTATTTTCCCCCGGCGGTGGCCCGGAATATTTTTCATGCCGCGCCCGGGTCGGTGGAAATGGAAGCCGCCGGTTCCTGGTCGGGCTTCTGTTTTGCCGCGTATAATGCCGTGTGCTTCGTTTTTTCATTCGTGCTGCTGTGGGGCACGAAATACACCGGCCCCAAGCTGATGCACATCCTCTGTCTGGCGGTGGGCGCGCTGGGGCTGGCGACGGTTCCGCTGACTTCGGACAAATATCATCTGTTGATTTCCATGACGGCCATTGGCATCGCGTGGGCGAGCATACTATCCATGCCTTATGCCATGCTGGCGCCGTCGCTGCCGAAGGAAAAGGTCGGGGTCATGATGGGAATGTTCAATTTGTTCATCGTGCTGCCGCAGATTGCCGCCTCCAGCCTGCTGGGATGGGTCCTGAAAAATTATCTGCACAGCGAACCCATGAATGCGCTCATCTTGGGTGGCGTGAGCATGGGACTGGCCGCCCTGCTGACGCTTTTGGTGGTGACCTTCAAGCAAACCGGCGGGGAATCCAATGCGCGCGGCGTGGCCGGCACGCATTGAGGGCAGGTTTTATTTCGGCACCACCCGGTGGTAAATCCGCCACTCGAACCCGTTCAAATGGAGGCGGGGCAGGCTGTCCGCCGGCGGGACCGGGATCCCGTCAATGCGCACGGGCTCGAAGCCTTTGGGTATTCGGTCCCGGATTTTCGCGTCGATTGGCCGGTTGGAGAAGTTGATGATCACCACGAACTGGTCCCGGTCATCCGCGCGCATGAAGGTGACGACGTCGGCTTCGTCGGAATTGCGCAGCCAGGTCACGTCGCCGTTCCGAAAACAGGCGTATTGTTTTCGCAGCCGGATCAAGTCCCGGTAAATGTTCCGCAGCGGCAGACGCTCCTTTGGATGCCAGAAAATCGTCAGCTTGTCGAACAGCGCCGGGTCGCCGGATTCGGTCGCGTCGCCGACCTCCATGCCGTTGTAAAGCAGAGGGACGCCGTCGAGCGTGAACATCAGCACGGAAGCCGCCAGCGCTCCGTGGATGCCGTAGCGCGCCACCGCCCGGGCCTCGTCGTGATCATCCGAGACGCGCATGTGCAACGCGCCGGGCGGGAACCGCCGCCGGCTCTCCTCCCAGGACGCCTGCAAATCCGAGGCCGGCGCGCCATTGATCAAAACCTTGTTCAGCGTGGCCAGCAGCGGCCAGTCGTAATCAATGTCGAACGCCTGCACGAGCAGTTCCGATTTGCTCGCCTCGGCCAGCAGCATGATGTCCGGCTTGGTCTTTTTCAATTCGGCGCGCGCCGCCACCCAGAAATCGGTCGGGATCATGGAAGCCACGTCACAACGGTAGCCATCAATGTCACATTCCTGGATCCAGTATTTCATCATGGTGATCATATACTGCCGAAGCTGCGGGTTGGTGTAGTTCAGTCCGGCCACATCCGTCCACTCCGGAATGGGCGGCAAAATGTTTCCCAAGGCGTCCTGCTTGTAAAATTCGAGATGTTTCATCATCACACTGTCCCAGGCGGTGTGGTCCGCCACCAGGTCCATGATGACCTTGAAGCCGCGGGCATGGGCTTCGGCCACCAGGTTTTTAAAATCGGCCAGCGTGCCGTAGTTGGGATCCACGGCGTAATAATCGCTGATGGAGTAGGGGCTCCCAAAGCCGCCTTTGCGGCATTTTTCGCCGATGGGTTGAATCGGCATGATCCAGAGGATCGTGACGCCGAGTTTTTTCAACCCATCCAGCCGGGCGGTGACGCCGGCGAGGTTGCCCGTCGGGGAAAAGTCGCGCGGAAAAATTTCATAGATGACACCGGACCGGAGCCAGTCAGGCACGGTGCGGGCGGTGGCGCCTGAAACATCGGCGTCGGCTTTCGCACCGGGTGAAAATAAAACGAGCGCGGCGGCCAGGGGAAGCAAACCCTTGGTCAAGCGATGGAAATTCATACGTATTTAATACCCATTGCGTTTTGCTTTTGCAACCGCATGAAGATACAACCCGCAGAGGAACAGCCCATGCAATCACCTTAGCGGCGTGTGCTGGGCCATCCAGGTCAGATCATTCACACTGGCTTGATCAAGCCCGCTGACTCCCTGCAAATAACTGCTGCTATTGGGGTTAAAGGGTTGAGTTGTGACGCTCCCTCTCCATATGTGGAGATCCGAATGTCCATCGGCATAAATTATCCCGGCGGCTTTGGCGTGCAAACTTCCCGGAAGCTCCGTGAAGGTCGTTCCGTTTCCACTCGCATCCGCCGGGTTGACGTAGAGTGTGGCATCATCGTCGCTGTTGGGATGTTCATCCATGATCACCCAGCAATCCGATGGCCCGGGGGTGTGCATGTCAGTAATTTTTGTTGCATTGTAGAAGGCCGGCCAGGCCCCGCCGTTGGTTGGAGAAAACCACTTTGAACCGGCGCCCATCGCCCCATTCATGGCGCAGGTGCGGAGGCGGTGATCCCACGCTCCTTGGTTCACGGAAAGTTTGTTGTCCGCCGGACAGACGAAGATTCTTAGCGATTTGGCAACATAACTTCCAAAGAGGGCGGTGCCGAGAATGGGATTATCCACCGTAAGATAGATGGTATTGGTGTTGTCTGCTTTCGCGGTCCAATCCATCGCAACCCCAAACGGGCAAATCCAGTTCGCTTTATTGCCGCCGACATTTTTATCGGAATTGGTCACCAGTCTATCTTGGTTGTCGTCGGCGTACATCAACCACGCCAGCCCCAGTTGCTTGTAGTTGTTCATGCACTGAATGCCCCAAGCCCGGATTTTTGCCCCGCTCAAGGCGGGCAGGAGCAGGGCCGCCAGAATAGCAATGATGGCAATGACGACCAGCAGTTCGATCAAGGTGAACGCAGACCGGCGAGATTTCATATTCATAAGTATGCTGCTGGTTCACTTTCTGAACCGTTTCCCGCCGGGCCGGCCGTGGCCGGCCCGGCGGGTTTTCAATTATGCCAGTAAGTTCATGGTGCGGGTTGAATCAGGCGGAAGAACTGGCTGTTGCTGCCGGCCGGCAAGCTTATGGAACTGGCACCCGTGGTATTCGGGACATCCAGCCAATTAAGCAGATCGGAGCTGCTTTGCAGGTTGACATTGGGATAACTCAGCCAGGTAATCGGAACCGATCCGCCCGAGGGGCTGCCGATGGCAAGACCGCCAACTTTCGGCTCCACATATTGTGTGCCGAAAGTGTCCAGGGGCAGGTTGTAAACGCCATCGGTGCTGCGGATATAGCGGAAATGGTTTTGATATGCAGCGGCTTCGTTATCAGTACCATCTATGGAGTATTTGTAAGTCAGCGAGCGGGCATGTCCTTTCGGGAAGGTTTGCGTATAGGTATAGATTCCGCTGCCGGATGGATTGTTGGCCAGTATGTAAGATAGCAGAGAGTCGGGATTCCAAGTCAGCCAGCCGAGAAAATCGCCATTGACGAAAACGTAGTCGCCGTCCGGATTAAAGGGCGTACTCGTGCCATACCACACCGCATTCGTCATGCTGACACTGAAAGTGACGACGGTGTCTTCATTGAGCACGTCATTCGGCGAGGCATCATCCCAATAAACCGGGGGGATGTTCGTGCTGGCCAAGTTGGGCACCACGACGGTACGGTTGACCCCGCCGACTCCGCCCAGGGCATCGTACATGGTATTCCCATAACTGAGATAGCGGAATTGATAATTCACGGAAGTGCCGACCGCAATCAAGAGGTTTGAACTGGTGTAAACATTGGGGTTGGCTGCGTCGGGATTGTTGGTGCAGGGCGCGCCGTTCCAGCCATTAGGGAGGGCATCCCCGTTCACGGTCACCGAAGCCGGATTGAATCCCGGATCATTGGCCGCCACCAACGACATGTCCACCGAAAACTGGACATTGCAATAAGCGGGCGGACCGCCGGCCTGCCAGCGGCCGTTGGGCAGATCGAGCTGGAACAGCACCGCCTGATTTGCGGTGGTGGTGGTAACAACGGCGTTTCCGTCGTTCATGCCAAAATCAATGCCAATAGCTGCATCATTCCAAGTCGCCGGTGTCCGAAATTTGAAGTTATGCGTCCCAGGAGTCGCAATGATATAAATATTGGTATAAACGCCGGCAGAACCTGCCTTCAAGGTCATCTGGGCAAGTGGGTCGCTCCCCGTGCCGTTGTTGCCGTTGGCGACGGTGTTTCCCCACTGCGGGTTGGTGAAGTCTCCCGCGAGTTCCCAGGCGGCGCCGGTGTCAGCGTAGCCGACCCGGTTTGCCAAGGGCGTCCAACCGTCGGCCGGGGTGATGGTTCCGGGGTAGAAGTAAACGGTGGCATTGCCACTGGAGTCATACATTAGCTGCATGTTATTGGCCGGCCAGGTATTGACCCACGTGCCGTCAGTCACTTTCAACCCGTTATTACCTCCGCCGCCACCCGGGTAGGAATCCGGAGTCTGGCCGGTAATCTGATAAGAGTATTGATGATTTCCGTTAACCACTCCGTTGTCGGTCATCGCGGTTGCGCTGGGATTTGACCATCCGTTATAGTTGCCAGCCACGTAGTATGGCTGTGCCTTTGAGACGGACACGGAGGCGGCAACCAATCCGGCCGCTGCGAATATTTTGAATAGATTTGGTTTGAATGGATTTTTCATATATCAAGTAAGTTTGGTTCGTTGTTACCACTGACCTTACGACCCGACTGAAGCATCGTCTACCACATGTTTGTGCGGTCACCCGCGCAGGTATTTCACCACCGCCTCCGTGCGGGAGTGGACGTGGAGTTTTTCATAGACGGTCCGCACATAGCTGCGCACGGTGTCAATGCTGATCTTCATGCGATCGGCAATTTCCTTGTAGGCATAACCATTCGCCAACTGGTTGAGGAACTCCCTTTCGCCTGGCGTCAGCCGCGAGACCGACAATTCCCCCTCCGCCGGTTTGGAAAAGAACTGAACCACGCGCCGGGCCAGTTGCGGGGTCATGGGCGAACCGCCGCCATGAACATCGCGGATGGCCTCCAGCAGCCGCGCGGACGCGGTGCGCTTGAGCAGGTAACCGCTGGCGCCGGCCTTGAGGGAATTAAACAGCGAATCGCTGTCCTCATAGACGGTCAGCATCAGGAACTGGACGCCGGGCATGGCGCTTTTTAACTGGCGCACGCATTCCACGCCCTTGATGCCGGGCAGATTGATGTCCATGAGCACCACGTCGGGCGGATGCCGCGGGATTTCCTTCAAGGCCGTCTCCGCGTCCGGATAATCGCCGGCCAGCTTCAGGGCGGGTGCGCGCCGGATCAGTGCCGCCAGGCTCGTGCGGATCCCCTCATCGTCATCCACGATGGCGACTTTGATTTGCATGTTCTGGGCGATGGTGGCGATCACACACTACTGTTGCCATAGTGTGACCGTGTTGCAACCGCATGAATGTGCGGCAAATGGCGTTTGGACTCAAGTGTTTCAGGGACCGGTTCCATCAACCAGATGGACCGCCAGCCTGACGGTGGTGCCCTTTCCCGGTGTGCTTTGCAATTCCAGGGTTCCGCCGATGGCCTCGGCGCGGCGGTGCATGTTGCCCAAGCCATGCCGCCTGCCTTCCGTCGGCGGCATGGACGGTTCGAATCCCCGGCCGTCATCCTGAACCAAAATTTCCAGCGCATCCGCGGAAACCTTGGCCTGCACGCGAACCTCCTTCGCCCTGGCATGCCGGAGCGCATTGGTCAGCGCCTCCTTGACGATGAGAAAGATGTTGTGACGCACGTCCGGCGGCAGCGGTTTTGTCGGCAGATCGTGCGGCAGGTCAAGCCGGCAACGCGTCGGATTGTCCTCGAACAACTCATTCGCAAAGTGCGCAATGTATTCGACCAGGCTCTGCAACGAATCGCTGCCGGGCCGCACCGCCCAGACGATTTCCTCCAGTGCGCGCACGGTCTGGCTGGCGGCTTCGGAAAGTTTGCCGGCGTGAAAGGTCACCTGGTCCGGATTGTCCTTGTCCGCCTGAAGCAGGGTGCTCAACAGCGAAATCCGCGTCAATGACGAGCCGAGATCGTCATGCAGGTCCTGGGCAATGCGGGCGCGCTCCTGCGCCAGTACATGCTTTTGCTCGGCTTGTTTCAATTGAATCTGATATTTTCGTTTCTCCACCACGCGCACGGTGCCGCCCACGGCGGAAAGCACAAACAACGCCACCAAGCCAAAGAACCACCAGGTCTGCCAGAACCGCACCACTACAAAGTCATCGAATGAAGTCGCCACCGCCATGTCGCTGAAAATCCACCCGTTGCCACCGCCCTCGTGCCGGAGGCGGATCTCGTCAAAGGAAGCGTTGGCCTTGAACTCCGTGGTGATGTTCTCCGGCTGGTTTTCCGCCGTGGCCCCGTGGCTGAGGTTGGGATCAAGCCAGACGGTTACCAAATCATCCCCGTCGGGCACGTATTGCACCCGGAAGACAATCGTTCGGGGATGGTTGTGGTCCGGCAATTCGTAAGGCATGCGAACCCCCATGGCTGCGGCTTCCGGATGGGCGGACCTTAAATTAAATTCTCCGGCGTCTATGGCGACCTTGTTGGACGGCCCGGTTTCGGACGTGTAGGCCGCCGAATATCCCCAGGCTTCCAAGGCATTGCCGACCCCCAGCCGGAACTGGTTGCTTTCCACCAGTTGAAACAGGGCGTAATAGGGCTCGTTTTTGACGTCGGAAAGCGGGTCAACCTTGAATTTGAAATAGAGCACGTCGCTGGCCTTGTCGTCCCGTTTGACCTTGCCCCCCAGAATGTCCGATCCATCCGGCGTTGCATGAATGACCCGCGAGCCCGGATCGCTCCACAGAATTTTCGCCCGCGCCGGCAAACCAACCAGTATCGCCAGGGACAGCAGCACGACCATTGTGGTGGGGCGGGTCATGGGAAAATTATGCCGCCGCTCGGGCGCGGGCACAAGCGCCGGAAAATAATTTCCACGCACATTCATGCGGTTGCTTGCGCCGTCCGGATTTGGCACTAGTGGCTGATGATTTTAAAGTCTTCTCCGGCGTTTCGCCGTTGTTGCTCTGCCACTTTGTGCCTTGTCACCTGGTTTGCGGTCGGTCTGGCCGGGGCCGAGCCACCCGATTTCATCACCGGCAATGTTCGCGTGCAGTTGCTGTCCGATACATTGGTCCGGATCGAATGGCAGGGAGCGGAGGGTTTCGAGAACCGCCAGACGTTTCACGTGATGAATCGCGACTGGCCGGGCACTGCTTTTACCACCAACACCGATGGGAACGACCTTGTGATCCATGCGGCCAGTTATGTCGTTCGCATTCCACAAAACGCCGGGTTTTTGAACGGTGTCCGCATCGAATCCACCAATGGCCGGGTGCTTTATGCTTGCGACGGCAAACTGACGAACAGCCAGTGGCTGCCGGCGCCGGCCGACAAACCGATGGTGTGGTCGTTCGCCGACTCGCCACGGCTGGTGCCGCCACGATGGGGACTTACGCCGCCACTCCAGACGCCAGACGCCAGATCCCAGACCCCAAACGGCGGCTGGGACCTGGGCAATTCCGCATCGGGCGGGACGCCGGATGTTTACGTTTTTGTTCCGCGCGGCGATTACCGGCAGTTGCGAAAAGATTTTATCAAGCTGACCGGCCCGACGGAAATGATGCCGCTGTTCGCCTTCGGCGCGTTCGACAGCCGCTGGTATGATTACAGCGAGACGACGGCGTTGCAGCAGATTGACGATTACCGCGCGCATCACATTCCGCTGGACGTGCTCGTGGTGGACACCGGCTGGCGAGCGGGCGCGTCCACCGGTTATCAACCCAACACCAATCTTTTTCCGAACCTGCCGCGCTTTTTTCAGGAAGCCCACGCCAAAAATGTCCGCGTTTTGTTCAACGACCATCCCGAACCGTTGAAAACCAACGTGACCGGGCTGGACGCGACGGAATTGAATTACCGTTTCAACGGCCTGGCCGGTCTGCTGAACGACGGGCTCGACATCTGGTGGTATGACCGCAACTGGTGGGTCGCGCTGGTGCCTGCCGCTCCGAACCTGCGCAAGGAAGTCTGGGGCATGCGGCTCTATCACGACACGACCGCGCGCATCCGGCCGGAGCAGCGTCCGCTCATCATGGCCAACGTGGACGGCATTGACAACGGCCTCCGCAAACGTCCGATGGACGTGGCCGCGCACCGGTTTCCGTTCCAGTGGACGGGCGACATCGGGCCGGGCTTCGAATTTTTGCGGCGCGCCGTGGAGAACACGGTTTATTCCGGGGTGCAGTCGCTGTTCCCTTATGAGAGCGACGATTTGGGCGGCCACGTGGCCAATCCGACGCCGGAGGAATACATCCGCTGGATTGAATACGGCGCTCTCTCGCCGGTTTATCGTCCGCATTGCACGCACAATCTGAAGCGGATGCCGTGGACGTTTGGGCCGGAAGCGGAACAGGCGGCGCGGCGGTTTGTGGACCTGCGATACCGGCTGCTGCCGGTGTTTTACGCCGCCGCCCGTGAAAATTATGAAACCGGCGAACCGCTTCTCCGCCGGCTCGACCTGGATTATCCGGATTTCGCCGAAGCCGGCCGCGACGATGAATACCTGCTGGGCAAAAACATCCTGGTCGCGCCGGTGCTGCAAGGCTCATTGCAAATCGTGCCGGGGGAATGGTTGAAAACCCCGAACGAACAGCCGGGTTTGCAGGCTGAATTTTTCCCCGACACAGAGCTTTCCGGCGCCCCGGCTTTGACGCGGACGGATGCGGTGGTGGATTTCGATTGGAGCAAAACCGGTCCCGCGCCGGGTCTGCCGACCAACAATTATACGGCGCGCTGGACGGGAACCATCGCCGTGCCGGCGTCAATCGGTGACGTCGTGCTGGCGACGGTGGCGGACGACGGTGCGCGGGTGTGGATTGACGGCCGGCTGGTGATTGACGCCTGGGGACCGCACGATGCGACGACCTCGCTGGCGTCCGCCGCGTTGACGGCCGGGCAGCCGCACCATTTGCGCATCGAATACCTGCAATTGGAATACAGCGCGGTCATGAAACTGCAATGGCGGTCGATCCATGCCGGGTCCACCCTGAGCGCAGCCTGGCTGCCACCGGGAAACTGGATGGACGCCTGGACGGGCGGAATGATTTCCGGCCCGGTCATGGTGACGAACGATGTTCCGCTGGGTCAGATTCCCATTTACATCAAATCGGGCGCGGTGCTGCCGCTGGCGCCGGAGATGCAATACACCGGACAATTGCCGTGGGATCCCGTCACGCTCGATTTGTATCCACGCGTTGGCGAGACCAATTCTGCGATGTTGTATGAGGACGACACGCTGACGACCGCCTACCAGCGCGGGAAGTTCCGGAATACGCTCATTACTGCGTCGGCTGATGATGCGAACCGGACGATTCACGTGAACATCGGCGCCGCTGCTGGAACTTATCATGGCGCGGTAAAAACGCGGGCCTGGATTTTGCGCATTCATCCGCCGGCGGATTGGCCGAAGGATCTGGCACCGACGGACGTCAGGATGAACGGCAAAAAAATCAACACGCCAGTTCATCGGCTCAACCGCGATGTAACGGCGATGCCCTTTGGCGATCAGGCCGGCGCGCCGGATGCGGATGTGTTTGAAGTGACGCTGCCCGCCGCTTCAGTTTCCAAAAATCAATCGGTAGAAATCTCCTTTTCGCCGCTGCATTGATTCACCGATTTGACGGTTGTCAATTCGCGGCGGCGACAGCGCTTTGGTGAGGAGAACCCGGCGGCTTCGAGTTGCCGCAAACAGCGTAGGACAGTGCGTCTCGCCTGTCCGGGTACGGGGGAAATCTCCGGTTGAGCCGAAAAGGCAAACTTTTACAGAAGAGAACGAAGCAAACAAAGCAGGGAATCTTTTTTTCGTTCCCTTGGTTGCCTTCTGTTCAACGCCATGCTGGTGCGGGTTCGCCTTTGGAGTGCGCAGACATGTCGGCGCTTTGAAAGCGGTGACATGTCACCGCAGTCCATAAAGCTTGGGCGGCTCCGGCGGGACCGGCGCGGAAACGCGGTGGCTTTCCTGCCGGAACCATCCGCCCGCAAAACCGTTCGTAATTGAAGTAGGAGACGACGTGAGGAGTCTCTGAATAAATCTCTGTTTCGATAAGGAACCCAGGAAATTATGAACCGGCTTTTCTCCTGTATTCATGGATTCCTCATTCCGGAGAAATTCAAACCGTGAAGGAATCCTTGCGGCGGCGGCGGAATTGGCAAAGGCACGTAGTTTTTTGACGCGACTTGAGCCGCGTGGGAAGCGGCGAAAGGAATTCGGTGGAACCGAAGGCCCGCGAGGGCCGAGCGAGCGGGCGCGAGCGAGTCAATTTCACAAATTGACACGAATTTCCAAGCCCGTCAGGGCTGGCATAGTTGTAGAAAATTGAAATCAGAAAATCCCAAGCTCCGTAGGAGCGGCATCGTCGGCGAATGGTTGGAATATACCGCTCCTACGGAGCTTGTCCCTCGCCCATCGGATGGGAGAGGGTGGCCGCAGGCTGGGTGAGGGTTTTCAATTTGTGGTTCTACAAAGATGCCGCGCCTGACGGCGCTGGTGGCGGCTCCGGCGGGAAGCAGGCAGAAAAGCTCGCGGATGAAATCAAGGAGTTGAACGGAGAGGCGGCGGAACGGATCGGGTAGCGTGGATTTTGCCTTGCCATTCAGTTTTCATGGATGTGTATGCCGAGCCGCAACCAAACGGAAACGCCTTCAATGCAGAGACGCCGGGAACGCAGATAACGAAGATTTTTTCCTTGGTTTCCTTCGTTTGCTTCTGTTCAAATTGGCATCGAGCCGGACCGGAGGCCGGCGCTCCCAAACATCGAACACTCAACTCTCAACCTTCAACACCCAACAAAACAATGGAGACCGGCGCGACGCCTGTCCTACGGTAGGAGCTTCACCCGGTAAAAACGCTGGGTGACGGAAACGGGCGGGGCGTCGGTGAAACTCAAGTTGAGTTGCAACGGCCCGGCAAGGTTCGACGACCCGGGCAGATTGCTCCAGGAATTCAACAACGAGTTAGCGTAAACGACCTGATAACTGTATCCCGGCATCGTGGCCCAATTCAAGGTGAGGCCGGCGGGAGTTTCACCCGCGCTCAAAATCCTGAATCCGCGCGCCGGGTCAAGCAGGTCGAACACGCCGTTGCCCGGCGAATCGCGCAGCGCGGCGATGGGAATGACGAAGAATTCGTTCGGGTCAATGTTTGGCCCGGAGCCAGTGGGGCATTGCGCCACGAGCGGGCCGCCATTGGTCGTGATGTAGGCGGCGGCGCAGAGATAAATGTTCGTCGGCAGGTAGCCGAAAGCGCCCACCAGGTCCAGAGTGCCCTCCAACGCGCCGGAAACCGCCGAAGATTTTGCGCACGCCCAGTTGGTCGCGGCGTTGTTGACAAACCAACTGACGTAGGTGTTCAGGCTTTCACTGGCGAGGTAAGGCTTGTTCGCGGCGACGGCGATGGTGCCAGCTTTGGCCCACGGCGCGGCGGCGGTTGCGCCCGGCAGGAGTTGGTCGCTGACGAAAATGAAATGGTCGTTCGGCCCGCTGGTGCCGGGCGACCAGGTGGCGACGTAAAGCGTCGTGCCGCGTACCGCGCCGTAAAGCACCATGCCGCTGCTGGCCAGCAGATAGCCGGGATAATCAAACGCGCCGTCCAGCGCAAAGGGCGGAATGCTGACTGTCACGGCGGGCGTGTTCGTGCAAATTGTCGCGCTCGCCGGCGAAACGCCAACGCTGTTGGACGCAACGATAGAATAACAGTGCGAAGAATTCGCCGCCAAGCCAGTGTCGGAGTAGCTCGTCGAAGCCGTCATCGCGATGGTTGAGTTGTCGCGGCTCACGAAATAGCCGGCCGCGCCGGCGGCGGCGGACCAGCTCAAATTGATCTGGTTCGTCAGCACGGGTACCGCGGTCAGGTTTTGCGGCTGCGACGGCGCTTGTGCATTGTTGTTCGCGTCCACGGTAAAGTTCCAGTTCGCGCTGCCGTTGTTGTCCCACGTGCCGGAGCCGTTGTTGAAACAGCAGTTCAAATTCGTCGCGGTGCTGGGAACCGTGACGGTGGATTGCCACCAGTTCGAGGCGGAGTTGAACGTCATCGCGGCGTCGGGCGAGACGACGGGATTCCAATTGTTCCAGCCGAGGTGAAGGTAAACCGGATTGGCCGAAGCAATGGCGCGTCCGGTGGCGACATATTGAATCGTCACGGAATTTCCCGCAACCGGCGGAGCAGGGAAGACTGACACCGGCCCGGCACCGCTGCCGCCGCCGCCGGAACTGCCGCCGGAACCGGCCCCGACCCAGACGTGCTGGATGGGTGATTTGTAAGTATTGCCGCGCGCGTCAGTCGCGCTAACGTAGTAATCCACGAACGCATTCGAGATGCCGCTGACTTTGGTATAATAATAATCCGCGATGTATTGCGGCGTCACGCTCACCGCATTTGTGACGCGCTGAGTCATGTTCGAGGTCTGCCATGCGCCGGTGAGCGGGCCGCCGGCGTAGGTCTTGAACTGGTCGCTCGTCGGCGGATTCGTGCCGTCCACCCGAAGCATCAGGCTGACGTTTGTTATGCTCGAAACGTCGTAGGCGTAAGTCCAGATCCAAAAATCGGAATTTGGCTCAACGGTGACCTGGTAGCCGTATTGCACGCCGTAGTTCGTGCCGCCCGGATTCCACGGATGCCGCTGCGGAATAAAAACCGTCGGCGGTGTGGTGTCGGCGGCCGGATTTGCGGCGATGATGGAATCCACGTTGCGCACGGCGTTGGATTGCGCGATGACGGCGCGGAGACATTCATCGCCGGTGCAGCCGTAATAAACAAAGCCGCTGTCGAGGCCCGCCAGATAGTAATGCCAGCCCAGTTCCACGCCGTTGGGTGTGCCGGAAAAACTTCCGGGGTCGCGCACCTGGTCAAGTTTCGGTGTGAGGCCGGAAATCTGCTGGGCGGTCTTGACGCGGTTTTCCGTGGCGATGATGACGCGCCAGTTGTCGGCCTTATCGCTCGTGCCGAGGCTGGGATCAACGACGTTCGCGCCGTTCGACGTGTAGCTCGGCGGCCAGTGCCAGTTGATGAACATCGGCGAGCCGAAATCGCCATCGGCAAACACCCAGCCGCCGTCCTCGACGTGGACCACATCGTTGGTGTTTGGCGGAAAGTCGGCGATGAATTGCTCGATGGTTGTCGGTTCATAGCCGTCCGCGACGGCGGTGCCGGCCATCTGGCCGACCCATTCGTTGTAGTAGGAATAACCGCCGCTCCAGGCGTTGTCGCCGTCATGCGCGCACAAAACGAGCGCCGGTTTGGCCGGATCATTGCGCGCGGCGATGGGCGCAATCTGCCCCAAATCCCAGGTGCTGTAACTGTCGTCCCATCCAAACACCTGGTCGCTTGGGGCCAGAATGATTTCGCTGGCCGCGCCGGTGTTCGGGTCAACATAGCGGGCGTAGTGCAGTTGAAATCCAAACGGCATCACCTGGGTCGGCGAGCAGCCACGGGCAATGCTGGTGCGCTGATAATTGCCCGCGCCCTGCGGCGGATTCAACTGGTCGGCAGGATTCGGCAGGTCGCACATCTCGCCGCCGGAGCCGGTGGCGATGGGCATGTCCGGGCAGGCGCGCGCGAGATGATTGTTCGCCACCACCGTCCACGCGATGCCGGCCTGGTTGAGAATCGGAATCATGTGTTCGGAAAAACAGGTCTCGGCGGGAAAGTAGCCACGCGAGAGCGGCACGTTGGTGCCCCAGAAAATCTGCATCTGCCGCTGGTGGAGGCGCAGTTCCATATCGAGCGTCTCGTCGCTGACGAGCGGCGCGAGCGCGTGATGGTAGGTGAAATTCACCAGGTCCAGGCGCGGTTTGCCGCCGCTGGTTGTCCAACTGCGCGCGGTTTGGTTGCCGTTGTTCCAGCCGCTGCCGTAACCAAGCTGGCCGGCAACGGCAAGGCTCTGGACATTTTCCATGAGCGCGCCGGAATAATTCACCTGCGCGCCGGCGTTGGGATAGCCGAGCAGGCCGCTGATGGCGGAGCCGGGTTCGCCCTGGTAGGCGTTCACGCGGTCGGCCTCGCCGAAAATGGAGCTTAAAACCTCCGGCGAGGGATGTGGCCGTCCGGCATTCTGCTGTTGAATCGTGTCCCAGGCATTTTCGTAATGGTCGGCACCGTAGTTGCGCCGGTCGGGCCAGTAAATGGGCTGGTGCAGGTGCCAGAGCCACGTTGTATGCACGCTGGCGTTGGTGTCTGCTTGAACGCCTGCCGGCAGGAATAGTGCAACAACGCACCATGGGATAATACGACGAAATAACATCATTTGGCCTGGATCATAAATTAACCCCCTGACGCGACATAAACCACCGCATAATCATGCGATAGCAATCACGGCCAAAGCATGGTATGGACAAGCTGATGTCAGCCAAAATCGCAAAGCGACCCAAGCTTCAACCAGGGCGCAGAAGACTTGTTGTTGCCGCGCGTTTTTTTAGGGACGTGATTAATCCACAACCCAATTGCGCCATTAAAAAATTTATTGAACTCCATTTATGGCCGTTCTGCGATGGCGTTGCTTTCGCGAAAAGCCCGTGCCCTGATTTTTTTTGGCAGGCTGTCGTTGGCGATACAGCTTTGGGTCGGACGGCTTGATCCCGGTGATAAAAACCAGCCATGAACAAAAATCATCTTGTCCACACAGCATCAAAAAATCAATTTCCCGCTGGTTCCAATCTGGCGGCTTTGGCCCTCGTGGGCGCCGCGCTGGCAATGGCAACAACGGTGCCCGCTCAATCCAGCCGGCCGGGTTGGGGTTCAACTCCGTATCATGACGCACAGGGAACGGGCGTCACCTTCCGCGTCTGGGCGCCAAACGCGACGAGTGTTTATCTTCCTGGAAATTTTAACAACTGGTCATTAAACACGACTCATCTGATCCAGGAGACAAACAACGGGGCTGGCGACGGCATCTGGTCGCTGGATCTGCCCGGAATAACGAATGGCACACAATACAAATACTACTTGAACGGAAATCTCTGGAAGCAAGATCCGCGCGCGCGGCTGGTCACCTGGTCTGGTTCGAGCGGCAACAGCATCGTCTATGACCCGAATGCCTTTAACTGGGCGGGCGACAGCCTGGCCCCGCCGGCACTGAATGACTTGTTCGTTTATGAACTTCACATCGGCACGTTTTACACCAACTCGGTTTCCAGCAAATTGGTGGCGGCCACCAACAAGCTTGATTACTTGAAAAGTCTCGGCGTCAATGCGGTCGAAGTCATGCCGATTGCGGAGTTCCCCACTGATGCTAGCTGGGGCTATAACCCGGCCCAACTATTTGCCGTGGAGAACATCGGATACGGCGGGACGGATGGATTTAAAACCTTTGTTCAGGCGTGTCATGCCCGCGGCATTGCCGTCTTGCTGGATGTGGTTCACAACCATTACGGCCCAACGGATCTGGACATGTGGAACTTCGATGGCTATTCAGGCGGCGGCCCGCTCGGGGGCGGCGGCATTTACTTCTACGAGAGCAATACCAACCTTCAAATCACGCCTTGGGGGAATACGCGGCCAAACTTCAGCAGCAATCAGGTGTGTAACTTCATTCAGGACAACTTTACCCTGTGGCTGAGTGAATGTCATGTGGACGGGTTCCGCTGGGACACGCCCGACACCATGATGCACGGCAACGACGGCAGTTATATCCCCGCTGCGGACAGTCTTATCTATGCCATTAACACCATGATTCACTACAATTATACCGGCAAAATCAGCATTGCCGAGGATGTGTATAATTACGACGGATTCGACAGCGCCTGGGATACAACCTTTCCTGGCACGGTCACCACGCAACTGGCGTACACCTCGGATTCCAGCCGCGACATGAGCGTGATTGCGAACGCGGTGCAGTATAACGTCCGTTACGGTGGCACGGCGGGTACGGGCCGCGTGGCCTTTCTCGAATCGCACGATGTGGTCGGCAACGGCGTCCGGTTGGTGACGGCGATTGATCCGGTTACGCCCAACAGCTACTGGGCGAGAAAACGTTCCACCCTAGGCGCCGCCGTGACCCTTACGGCGCCCGGCATACCGATGATTTTCCAAGGCCAGGAGATGCTTGAGAATCAGCATTTCAGCACAACCAACACCGTGGATTGGAGCAAAACGAACACTTACAGCTACATCGTCCAGCTTTACCGCGACCTCATCAACGCGCGGCGCAACTTGAAAGGTTATACTCCGGGGCTGGAAGGAGACCAGTGCAGCATGCTGCAAGTGGACAACGCCAACAAGCTGGTTGCTTTTCATCGCTGGACATCCGCCGCCCCGAATCAGGACGCGGTGGTGATCGCCAATTTCGCCAACGACACCCTCAATAATTATAACCTGAACTTTCCATCGGCAGGCAACTGGTATGTCCAGTTCAACAGCGACTCCACCAACTATGGCTCGGACTATGGCAATGTGGGCAGCTACGTCGTGACCGCCAGCGGCAGTCCGGCTACGGCCAGCATCACCATCGGGCCCTACAGCGCGCTCATTCTATCGCAAGTCCCCAATATTTCACCGACACTGGCCATCACCCAAACGAACGGCATCGCGACCATCTCCTGGCTGAACTCTTATTCCGGATGGGTGTTGGATTCAAGTGCAACGCTTGCGGGAAATCCGCCGCCTTGGAATCAGGTTTCGGCATCGCAATACCAGACCAACTCGACGACGGTTTACATCAACGCCATTCCATCAGGCGGCGCGGTCTTTTATCGGCTGCGCAAACCATGATCATCCACGCACGTTCTGCGAAATCATGACTCCGTCTTGAGCTTCCAACATGTCCCGCTGCTGTTCGATCTGGTTTTACGAGTTTGTCACCCAGGCTTGGAACTAGCCGGCATACCGCATGAATATGCGGTGGCAATGGGGGCCGTATCACTGTTAGTATAACCACGCAGAATAATCTGAAGAGAACAACCTTGGAAAAATGACGATATGAAAACCACAAAAACCATCATTGGAAATTTTGCCGTCGCAACCATCGTAAGCGGGCTTGCCATGTGTGCGCACGCTCAATACCTGAACGGAACTTTGGATGCCGCCTTCTACGGCAACGCATTGGCTGTTCAAACCGCCAACACCGGTTTCGGCTCGGGACCAGCGTCATCCGGTGGTAATCAGCTGGATGCCGCCTACGGCCAGATCAGCGGCGGGAATCTTTATCTCTTTTTCGCTGGCAACACATCGGATGGCAATTTTCTGGATGTTTTTATAGCTGATGGCCGGGCGGGGCAGAGTACTTTCAACGTTTCAAGTGGTGGAACGACGGCTATGAACGGCTCGATTTTCAGCCCCGGGTTCCTCGCCACATTCTCAGTAAACGTGAACACTTACGCTGGCACCATGTATCCCAACGCGTATGACTTGGTTAACAACGTCGGAGGCTACACTGGTTCGGGGATTGCGGATGGTGGTGGGACTATTTCAGGTGCTCCTGCCGGCAACGGCATACAGTTGGCTGTGAATGAGTCCAGTCCCGCCGGCTCAGGCGTCAACACTGGGGCTGGAGCTTTGACGGTCATGACTGGCTGGGAAATGGCCATACCGCTCTCCCTGCTCGGGAACCCAACTTCGGTGAAGGTGCTTGCCGACATCAACGGCAACCCCGATAATTACCTGTCGAACCAATTTCTCCCCGGTTTGCCGGATGGAACACCCAATTTGGGCAATGGCGGCGTGTTTAATTTTGGTTCGACTTCCGGTGAATACTTCACAGTATCCGCTGTTCCCGAACCCTCGACCCTGGCGATTTGTGGTTTGTCTGGTCTGGCCATGTTGTTTGCCGTTCGCAGACAGAGGTAGGAAGCAGGGTTGTATTGCATTGGTTGAAAGCCTCGCGCAAGCGGGGCTTTCTTTTTTGGAACCATCCCCCGGCATCAATCAATGCGGACGCCAGACACTGGCACGGGATGGGGCGATTGTTCAAACCATGCTTATCCGGTTGCTTGCCAAAATCGAAATTTAGTTTATAACCATTCCTATGGACCCTCGCGGCTTCCCTACCAGTCTCCCGGAATTCCAACAGGTTTTCCCGGATGACCATGCCTG
>Ga0181538_10002308_pt1 | contig 19984 bp, 15 predicted proteins | sample PEATcosm2014_Bin_40_FD_119773 | JGI IMG/M metagenome (GOLD analysis project Ga0181538, IMG submission 119773) | Peatland microbial communities from MTU Mesocosm Facility, Houghton, MI, USA - PEATcosm2014_Bin23_30_metaG | ecosystem: Environmental > Terrestrial > Soil > Wetlands > Peat | place... | reverse complement strand
GATCCTCCGGCGACAAATAGCTGAACATCGGCTTCTGACTGAGATCATCTCCGCGCATACAACATAGACGTACAGAAATGTTCCCGGTAACCAAAAACTTACTTTTTCAGCAGCCTCTTTAGCATGCCCCACCTCAACCCAAGCCGGCGAAATTCTTGAGCTCGATAGAGTGCCGCTCGATCGCCTGCCGCACCTCGGGTGCGATCAGCGCGGCAAGCTCGCGCTCGCGGCTTTCCTTAAGGCGGGTGGGCGCATTGCGTAGCGCCTCGCCCAAATGTCCCGGATGGCACATCAACTCGGTAGATCCTTCGGGTAGCGCAGCGGCCAGCGCCGTCAGTTCCTCGCACCCCAGGCGGCCGGTCATCCGGAAACCGGCGAAATGATCGACGGTGCGGCAGCTGTGCGCCGCCAGCACGCGATCGAAGCGGCCTCGCAACAAACTAAGCGCGCTGTTCGCCAGCCGCGTCAAGCGCGGCGCGCCGCCAAGGCCGTGCATCGGAAAATCGAACGGACGGCGTACCCACGGAATGCCGAAATCCCGCGCCACGCGGGCTACTGCTTCAAGCACCGCCGGAGCCAGATGCGTATGCTTGTGAGTGTCGAGGTGGGTGGGCCGGATGCCGGACGCGATCACGCGCCGCGTCTGGCCGGCAAGCTCGTCATAGAGCCGGATCTGGCGGCGGGCCAGCGCCCACAGCAGTTGCGCCACCGTGGCAGGGAACGGCTTACCGGTCACCAGCGAGCGTCCGCCGATCAGCACTAGATGGCAGCCGACGTCGAGCGACGGAGTTTCGCGCGCCAGCCGCACGGCATCGTCGAACGCGTCACCGTTGGCCATCAACGTGGTCGCCGTGAGGATGCCGTGGCGATGCGCCTCCACTACGCCAGAGTTGACGTCCGGCGTGAATCCGAAGTCGTCCGCGTTCACCACCAGTTGGCGGCGCGCGCTCAAAACAGGCCCAGCCGTACGGACAGGAACCGCTTGGGATTGGCGTGCATGTCCTTGGCCAGCGCTTGGAATTCGCGCGTCGCGCTGGTGAGCGCGTCGTAGAGTTGCGGGTTCACGGCCAACTGGCCCAGCGTGCCTTGCCCCGCGTTGATCTTGTCCACGGTGACGTTGAACTTGGCCACTAGATCGTCCATGCGGCTGTAGAGTTGTTCGTCCTTGATGAGCTTGCCGGCGGTGCCCTTCCCGGCGTTGAGCTGATTGAGCAGCGCATGAATCTCGCTCAGCGACTGGCGGGCTTCGTCATACAGCGCCGGGTCCTTGAGCAGCTTGCCCGCCGTGCCCTGGCCGCCCTGCAAGCCGGCAATCATCGAGTCGACACGCTTCAAGGGCGCGTCCAGGTCGCGATAGAGCGTGTCGTCGTAGATTAGTTTGCCCAGCGTTCCGTTGGCGGTGCGAACGTCGCTCAACAGCTTCTGGCCTTCGGCGGCGATGCCGTTCAACCGGTCGTAGAGTTCCTCGTCCTTCAACAGCTTGCCGACGTTGCCCTTGCCCTGCTCGATCCCGCCCAGCAGGTTGTCCACGCGCACGACGATGGTCTGCAAGCTGTCGAGGACCACTTTCATTTCCCCCATCAGTTGCGGGATGTCCTCCAACTGGGCGGAGCGCAGCTCGGCGCCCGGCTTCACGGCGACCCGGGACACGCCCTTGGTAATGTCGATCACCTTGCCGCCCAGCAAGGTGGAGGCGGCGATGGCGACCGTCGAATCTTCCGGAATCTGCGGCAAGAATTCCGGCTTCACGTCCATGTCGAACTCGACCGCGCGCTTCGGATCGTGCGACTCGGTCAGCCTGGGCATCTCGAGAAAACCGATGACGATGCCGTTCAGCCGGACTTCGGTGCCGTCGGGAAGTCCCGCCGCGTTGTCCATGTACGTGCGCAGCAGCGCGTAATGGGTAAACGGGCTCTTGCTCGACGTCAGCAGAAACACCAGAATGAAGAGGATGATGAAGGCCGTGCCGGCGACGATGCCGATTTTGAGTTGCGACCAACGAACTTTCTTGCGATCCGCCATGCGTTATTCCCGCCGCTTGCAGAACCTCGAAATGTAATCGTCGGCCGTGGACTCCATCCGGTCCTGATCGCCTTCGAAGACTAGGCGGCCCTCGCGCAGCACCATGAACGTGGTGCGCGGGAGCGGCCCATCCCAGTGGCGGGCCGGCTCCAGACGCCCTTGCTTCGAATTGTAACGGAAGTTGGCCATCAGGTTCCCGTCCTGGTAGCGATAGGTCACCAGGATCGTGGTGGTTTTCGCCATGTCGCGCTCCTTGATGAGCAAGGCCATGATGGTGTGGGCCGTGATCGGGTCCAGGCCGGCGCTGGGCGAATCGTAGAGCACCAGCGGCGGCCCGGTCACCACCGCGCGGGCGATGGCAGCCCGGCGGCGCATGCCGCCGGAAAGCTCGGCGGGGAACTTCTCCAGCGTGCCGCCGAGTTCCACGAAGTCCAGCGCTTGCTCCACCCGCCCCCGCACCTCACTCTTCGGACAGCGAATCGCTTTCTGATTGAGCAGCGGGTACGCGACGTTCTCGGCAATGTTGAGCGAATCGAACAGGGCGCTTTCCTGGAACAGCATGCCGATCCGGCTGCGAATATCGAAAAGCTGCGCTTCCCGCATCTTGCTCAGATCCTGTCCGAAGACCAGCACGCGGCCGGAATCGGGCCGTATCAGGCCGAGGGCGGTCTTCAAGAGCACCGTCTTGCCGCTGCCGGCCGCGCCCAGGATCACCCGGGATTCGCCCTCGAAGGCCTCGAAGGAAACGCTCCGCAGCACCTCCTCCCCATCAAAGGAAACGGTGACGTTTTCAAACCGCAGAACGCTGTGTGCGCCGCTTTCAGCCATCAGCTTACACCCTGGCTGACAAAGAACTCCGTGATCATCACGTCGGTGATAAAAATCATGATGGTGGCTGCCACCATCGCCTGCGTGGTGGAGCGCCCCACGCCCTGGGTGCCTCCGGTGGTACGCAAACCGTAGAAGCAGCCGATGAGGGAAACCACCACGGCGAACACCAGCGGCTTGATCAGTCCCTGCGCCACATCGTTCCATTCGAGCGCCTGCCAGGCCGAATTCCAGTACAGCCGCGAAGTGAGGTGCAGTTTCACCACGGAAATCACCCAGCCGCCGAACAAGCCCACGAAATCCGCGATCACAGTGAGCAGCGGCAGCATGAAGCAGGTCGCCTCCAGGCGCGGCGTCACCAGCTTTTGAATCGGGTCGGTTCCCAGCGCGCGCATGGCGTCGATCTGCTCGGTCACCTTCATCGACCCCAGCTCGCTGGCGATGCCGGAGGAGTTGCGCCCCGCCATCATGATGGCCGTCAGCACAGGGCCCAGCTCGCGCGCCAGCGTGATCGCCACCAGGGTGCCGGTCTTTTCCACCTCCCCGTATTGCGCTAGGGCGCGCGCCATCTGCAGCGCCATCACGATGCCGGAAAACAGGCCCACCAGCACCACTACCACCAGGCTGCCTACGCCGATGGTGTCCATCTGCAGGATGACGTCGTCGAGGTAATGCGGTTTGCGGAAGATGTTGCGGAAGGCTCTGCCGGCGAGCACGACGAATTCCTGAACGGCGAGGACAGGCTCCTTCAGCAGATCCAGCAAGCAGGCGGGTTCTCCGAACTCCGATGCTACCATAACAAGCGTGGAGCCCCCGCGCCCGTAACGGCGGGGCGCCCACCCCGCGGCCCACACCCGTGAAAGGTCTCACCGATATCCCCGGCATCCGCGTCGGCCACGTCTCCGATTACGAGGCGCTCACCGGCTGCACGGCGATTCTGTGCGAGCAGGGCGCCGTGGGCGGGGTAGACATTCGCGGATCGGCCAGCGGAACCGAGGAAACGCCCACCCTCGATCCGGCTCATGTAGCGGACCGTGTCCACGCCATCCTGCTGGCCGGCGGCAGCGCATTCGGATTGGAAGCGGCCTCCGGCGTGCGACGTTACCTGGCGCGGCGCGGGGTGGGGTTCGCTTTCGGCGGCGAGCGCGTTCCCATCGTGGCGGCGGCCATCCTCTTCGATTTGGGGCTCGGCAAGTCGAACGCCCACCCCAATCTGGCGATGGGCGAAGCGGCGGCGGCCGCCGCCACGGCCGAACCGGTTGCCGAAGGCGCGGTGGGCGCCGGCACAGGCGCCACGGTGGGCAAGATTCTGGGCATGCAGCATGCCATGAAATCTGGGATAGGCTCGGCTACAGTGCAGCTCGACCGCGGGGTGCTGGTGGCCAGCCTGGTGGCCGTGAATGCAATGGGCGACGTGCGCGACCGGACGAGCGGCAAGATCGTCGCCGGCGCGCGCCGGGCGCCCGCCACCCGCGAGTTTCTCGATACCGCGGCTTACATGAAACGCCACAGCGCGCTGGCGGGCAGCGCCACGGCGCCTAAGAACACGACGCTCGCGGTGGTCGCCACCAATGCGCGCCTGACTAAGTTGCAGGCCCGGAAACTGGCTGAATCCGGCAGCCTCGGCATGGCGCGCGCCATCTGCCCGGTGAACACAATGGTGGATGGCGACATTGTTTTCGCCCTGTCCCTGGGTTCGCTCGAAGCCGGCATCGACTCGCTCGGCGTGGCGGCGGCCGAGGCGGTGGCGGAGGCGATTCTCCGCGCCGTGAAATCAGCGCGCGGCATGGGTGGGCTGCCGGGCCTGGCGGGGTAGTGTCGCTACCAAACGTTCTCGCTAAGTCCGCGTCTTAAAAGAGTGTCCCCGCGCAGCCAAAGTCGTCCGCAAGCCGAGTGATATACTGAAAAATCACATCCAACCCATTATGAAAATCTCCTGCTTCCTTCTATTGGTCTGCCTCAGCGCATGCGTCGCGCAGACTCCTACGCCTCCTCCGGCGAGTCCTCCGCCCCCAGCGGCCGCCGCGCCCAAGGCCGCTCCGGCGATGCCCGCAGCCAGTGCCCAAATTCCGGCGCCACCAGCGGTGAATCCCCAGCCCCCCGCCGCCGCCCAGCCCAAGGCCGCTCCCGCGATCCCCGATCTGCCCGATCCGACGGTCATCGCCGAGTTTCAGGACGGCACGAAGTTCACTATGGGCGATTTAAAGAAGCTCTATCCCGCGCTTCAGCCCCAACTCCAGAATGCCCTTAAGCAAGATCCGGTCGAGTTCTTCCACGAGTACGCGACCATGCTGAAGTACGAGCAAATCGCCCTCGAGAAGAAGCTCGATGAGCAGAGCCCGACCAAAGAGATACTCTTTTGGGATCGGCTGTTCAACCTGTACATGGCGACGTTGCAGGACGTGTTCTCGACTACCACAGTGGATCAGACAGAGATAGTCAACTATTACGGCAAGAACAGGGAAGGCTTCAAACAGGTCAAGGTGAAGGCCATCTATATTCCCTTTGCCGACTCGGCTTCCGCGGGAGACAAGTCGCTGACCGAAGCGCAAGCCAAGGCCAAAGCCGAGAAGCTGGCCGCCCAAGCCAAAGGCGGCGCCGATTTCGTGAAGCTGGTCAAGGAGAACTCGGAGGACGCAACCTCTAAGGCCAAGGACGGCGACTTCGGAACGTTTTCGACTACCGATCCGCTGCCGGATCCCATTCGCGAGGCGGTGTTTGCGCTCCAAATGGGCCAGGTCACCGACGCCGTGCGGCAGCCTCACGGCTTCTACATTTTCAAGGCCGACATCGTGACCGTCCGCCCGCTTTCAGAAGTGCAGGACCAGATTTTCAACCTGCTCAAGCAGCAGCACGCCGCAGAGTGGGTCAAGCGCACCGACGCCGGAATCAAGGTCGATTTTCCCAACCCCGCCTTTCCGCCGAAGGGCGTTCCCGGCACGCCGGTCAAGTAAGCGCCCGGCGCTGGAAACAACCAGTTCAATCGCCCGGCGACCACTCCTTAACGGCGAGCGGCTCTGAACGCGTATCGCACTCGCGGCCGTGAGCCGGCGGTTGCTAAAGTTATTACATAACGAGGCCTAAGCGGGGCTAAGCGCGATTATCGACAGTCAGCCCGACATGGTGAACGTGGCTGAGACGGGCAAAGGGTTCCCAACTGGGGACGCCATAAGGCGCGGCCTCGGCCGGGTCGCGCGTCCCGATTCCCCGCAGGCATCCGCTCTTATGTCAGCTTGCCCCGCCAGCCCTCAGGCCGCCCGGCGTTTTCTCGCCGCCAATGGGGCGTCCGGGGTTAAGCCGAGGAGGGAACGTACCACATCTCGAAAGCGATCCAACCACGACTCTGGTTCAGGCTCAGCGAGCGGCTGCACAGTCTGCGGGGCGAAAACATTGCGGTAGTAGTCCAACAGGGCGTTATCGACATCATCCACGGCCCGCGCGTATTGCCGAATGTAGCTTTCTGTGTAGACGCCACCCGGCAACTCCTGGAACGCGCCGCGCTCGATTGCTTCCAGATAGCGCAGACGGATCTTGGTTGCAATAGCGATCTGGACCAGCGAAAGGCCCTTTGCCTTCCGGAGTTCCATCCAGTCCTGAGGCAGTTCAATCCCGCGCGATGACATAGCTACCACCACTGCATTTCCATTGCAAAACGGCGCGTCGCCTGTGATACCGGACGTTATGAACCGTCAGCATCAGTCAGGCGCAGTTGTTACTCGGAATTTTTTATATGTCCACGATTCGTCATGTATTTTTGGGGTGCTTGATGGATAGCGGGATTCTAATTACCAAAGCTAATGATCGGAGCGCCGGACCTTCCCGAACTCATCGCGCGCTGCCAGCCGCTATACTGAGGAACGTTATGCGCCGCGTGCCGATTCTCTTGCTTCTGACCTCCGGACTATTCGCCCAGTCCATTCGATTCGCCGAAGACCGCCAGGTCTTTCTCCTGACCACCAGCCAGAATTCCTACGCCCTGGGAATCGCTCCCGACCGCTCCCTGAGGAACATTTATTGGGGCGCCCCTTTGTGGAACCTCGCCGACCTGCCGGCCCTCGCGCCGGCCCGCGAACTGTCGTCCTTCGACCCGAGGCAGATGATGGAGAACGAAGAGTACCCCGGATGGGGCGGCACGCGTTACTACGAACCGGCGCTCAAGATCGTCCGCGAAGATGGCGACCGCGACCTGGTGCTGCAATATGTCTCCCACCGCATCGAGCAGAACGATCTCGACATCTCCCTCAAAGACATTCGCGACCCGATCGAGGTGACCCTCCACTATCGCGTCTATCCGGAGTACGGCATCATCCGGCGTTCCGCCACGGTGCGCAACGGCACGGCGCATACGCTGACCAGCGAGAGCGCGCAATCCGCCACCTGGTACATGCCCGCCGGAACCGGCTATCAGCTCAGTTACCTCAACGGCCGCTGGGCTGCCGAAACGCAGCTCGTGCGGGAGCCGATCCACGAAGGCATGAAGGTGATCGAGAGCCGCAAGGGTCACACCAGCCATGGCTTCAACCCATGGTTCGCGGTGGATCAGGGCGACGCCAACGAGGAATCCGGCCGCGTCTGGTTCGGCGCGCTGGCCTGGAGCGGCAACTGGCGCATCACCGTCGAGCAGACTCCCTACCGGCAGGTCCGCGTCACCGGCGGATTCAACTCCTTCGATTTCGCGTATCCGCTGAAACCCGGCGAGACGCTCGAAACGCCGGCATTTTACGGCGGTTTCTCGGCCGGCGGCTTCGGCGGCGCATCGCGCTTGCTGCACCGCTTCGAGCGCGAACGGATTTTGCCCGGCGGCGCATCCGCGCGGCTCCGCCCGGTGCTCTACAATTCCTGGGAAGCCACCGAGTTCGACGTCAATGAAGCCGGCCAGAAAGCCCTCGCCGCCAAGGCCGCCACGCTGGGAGTCGAGTTGTTCGTGATGGATGACGGCTGGTTCGGCGCGCGCAACAACGACCACGCCGGCCTCGGCGACTGGGTGGTCAATCCCAAGAAATTCCCCAACGGCCTGAAGCCGCTGATCGATAGCGTCAACGGCCTCGGCATGGACTTCGGCCTCTGGGTAGAGCCGGAGATGGTCAACGCCGATAGCGACCTCTACCGCAGCCATCCCGACTGGGTGATGCATTTCGACGGCCGCCCGCGCAGCGAGCTCCGCACCCAGATGGTCCTCAACCTGGCGCGCGACGACGTCCGCGAGTATATCTTCGGGGTCCTCGACAAGCTGGCTACCGACTATCCCATCCGATATCTGAAATGGGATATGAACCGGCCTTTCTCCGAGCCGGGATGGCCGGAAGCGGGTCCTGCCGAGGAGCGGAAGCTGTGGGTGGCCTACGTGCGGAACCTGTACCAGATCATCGACCGCCTGCGCGCCCAACATCCGCGCCTCGAAATCGAATCCTGCTCCGGCGGCGGCGGCCGCATCGATCTGGAAATTCTGCGGCGCGTCGACGAAGTCTGGGCGTCCGACAACACCGACGCCTTCGACCGGCTGCGCATACAGGAAGGCTTCTCGCAGGCGCACACGGCGCGGATCATGTCGGCCTGGGTTACCGACAGCCCCAATTGGGTCAACGGGCGCGCCGTGTCGCTCCCCTATCGCTTCCTGGTGGCGATGCAGGGCGCGCTGGGCATTGGCAGTAATCTCAACAAATGGACCGGCGAGGACTTCGCTCTGGCCGGCAAGATGGTGGCGCTCGACAAACGCATCCGCGCCACGGTCCAGAACGGCGATCTGTATCGCCTGTTCTCCCCGCGAGCCGGAGATTTGACGGCCAACCAATACGTCGGGCCCGGCGGCAGACAGGCCGTCCTTTTCGCCTTCCGCCACTCGCAGGAGTACAACACCCCAGCTCCCACCATCCGCCTCCGCGGACTCGATCCGCGCGCCATGTACCGCATCGAATCGATCGATAACAAGCTGGTCGAGAAGCAGCCCCAGCTCAGCGGCGCCTATCTGATGGAAGCCGGACTGAATGTGGACTTGCGCGGCGACTTCGACGCCACTGCCGTGGTGCTGGAACGCGTCGATTAATTAGCCCGTTTAGGGTCCCTCGTTGACGGCGAACCGGCTAGGCATGTAAAGTATTTTGGCCCTGGGGCCGATAGAAGGGGCATGAGGACGCTAATTGTCACTCTGCTCGTGGTATCGGCCCTGCCCTGCGCGCGGTCCGGTTCCAACAACGTCTACGTCAGCCGCTCCGTACCCCATTGGAGAGGCACTGCCACGAAGAGCCATTCCGCCGGCGCCCGCGCCCGGAATACCAGACCGGCGAAGCGCGCCAGCGGCGCTAAGGATGCTAAGAGCGGGATTAAGCACCGCCCAGCGGTCAGACAGACGTTCCAGGCAAGTCGCCCACGCCCGCCCACCGGCAGATCGACGCGCATATGCCGAGGCTGCCGATAGTGCTGAATAACACCCGCTGACACCGCAAGCCGATTACACCCGCGCGGGTTCCGAAATCTCCCTATCGCCCACAACCAGCCAGTTGCCGCTGGTATCCAGTGCTGCAATCGCCGATCATCCACCTCAGGCGAAAGCCTGAGTGGGAGCGCGAATCCGCGTCGCAATCCTTGAAGAAACAAGCACTTGCGTGTGAAGGATCTCCCGCAGGTGCCCATTCCGGCGACCCGTAATATCGAATCGGAAACGGGAGATAGTCGTTGCCAGCCGCTAAACTCCCAAAAAGACAGGCAGTTTGACCATCGTCAGTATAGGACTCGATCCCCCGGAAGGTGTACGATTGGCAACGTGGGCGTGGAAAATATCGATTCTTACCAGGAACTCAAGAAACTCGACGAACAGATCGAGTCAGCCACCGAACTGGCTGCGCTGAAGCCGATCTATTTCCGGCTGAATGAAATCATCCAGGCTTTCCCTGGCGATTTCGACGTGCAGTTCACCGGAAACGAAGTCAAGCAGCGCCTGATGGCGCGTGGCACGCTGCTCAAGCAACAGGGAATCTCCCCATCTCCCCCTGCTCCGCCTCAGCCTGCGATGCCGGAGACGCAGCCGCCTCCGCTGCCAACTCCTTTCCCGGAGACCGTGGCGGCGGCACCAGTCGCCGAGCCCGAACCGCTCGAACCGGTCGCGTCGCCCGCGCCGCCTGAACCGCCCGCCCCACGCGAATCATCCGTGATGATTACGGCGGCGCCGTCGCCGTCATTTCCTCTATTTCCGTTATTCGCGGGCGCGCCGGCTCAGCCTGAGCCGCCTGCGCCGCCAGCTTACTTCGCGGATACTGTGGGGCCGGCGCCGGCCGCCTCACCCGCCGCACCCGTGATGCCTGGGGCGACGTTGTTGGCGCTCTCATACCCTTTACACGGCTCCGCTTCGCCGGAACAGCCTCCGCTGGCTCTCGGTGTGACGCCGGCCGAACCGCCTCCCGCTCCGCCTCCGCCTGCGATGCCGGCGGCGCAACCGGCTCCGCCGCCAATTTCTGTCCCGGATATCGTGCCCTCCGCACCGGCCGCCTCACCCGCATCGCCCGCGCCGGCGCCGTTTCCGCTGCCATCCCCTTTATTCGACTTTACTCCGCCTGAACCGCCTCCGCCCCCATTCGCGGTGACACCTGAGAATCTGCCCCAGCCGCCCGCTCCGCCTGTTGCCAAGCCGGCCGCGCAACCGCCTCCGTTGCCGCTGTCATCCCCTTTATTCGACTCGGCTCCGCCGCCAGCGCCTCCGCACGCACTCCCGGCAACGCCTGAGAAACCGCCGCAGCCGCCTACGCGTCCGCCTGCGTCGCCGCGCCGCCCGTTCAACTGGAAACGCCCGGTGGTAATCGCGCCAATCGCTGGTGTGCTGGTTGCCCTGATAATCATCTTTTTTGTTGTGCATCAAACTCGCACGCGCAACGCGATCAACGCGGCGCGCAACCGGGCGGTCGTGCAGGTCGACATTGCGACCACTCCTCCGGGCGCGTCCGTGAGGGCGGTTGCGGAAAAGCCTGCGGCAGGCGGCAACGAGTCCACTTGCACATCTAACTGCAAACTCGCGCTGACGCCAGGCACCTACCAGATCTCCGCGTCTCTGGACGGCTTCGAGCCCGCGGCGGGCGCCGTCGCCGTGAGGGCGCTCAAGCCCGTGTCGATCAGCCTGACACTTCAGCCGCAGGCACTCTCGGTTCGTCTGTTGACCGATCTCGTACAGGGCAAAGTCGTGGTGGACGATCGGCCGCCGGTTGATCTGCAGGAAGGTCAATTGGTACTCGACAAGATGGCTCCGGGTACGCACACCGTGAAAGTCACCGGGCCGAACGGGGACGCATCGTTCTCGTTTGAGATGGCGAATGCGCGGCTGCCGGCCGTCACCGGCCCTGTTAACGCGCGGAACATGGTCGCCGTGCTGGTGGCCAGCTTCGGCAAGCAGGCGCGCATCGTGACCAATGCTGGTCCCTGGAAGCTCGCGGTCAACGGCCAGCCGCAAGGCGATGCCGGTCCGGCCGGAACGGACCTCACCGGTTTTCAGCCGGGTGTGAATGAGGTCGTGGTGGGCGAGGGCAAGGATCAGCGCAACATGAGCGAAAGCTTCGGCGCCGCGCCCATGCTGACCGCGTTCCTGAAAACCGACGTCAATGCCGGCACGCTGATTGTCTCGACCAGCCAGGACGGCGTGCGCGTGTTTTTGAACGGCAAGGAGTACCGCCGGCTCACTTCTAACGGCCAGTTGCGCCTCCCGATCCTCGGTAAGGTCTCGGTGCGGGTGGCCAAGAGCGGCTTTCAGGACGAGCCCGAGCAAACCGTCGATGTGAAGAAAGGCGCGGAAGTGCGCCTGCAGTTCAACCTGAGACCGCAGCCGCAATTCGGCTCGCTTCAAATCCACGGCGCGATGGCCGGTACCGAGGTTTTGGTCGATCAGAAAATCGCCGGCACTGTGGGACCGGATGGATTGTTCAACATTAGCGAAATCCAACCAGGCGATCACACCATCGAATTGCGGCGCGACCAGCGCCTGCCGAAGCGTTTGCAGCGATCCTTTCAGGCGGGCCAGACTGTAGTGTTGACGGGCGCGGACGCCGTGTTGGCTTCTGCCAACGGCACCATCCGGATTGCTGCGCGCAACCCGGCGTCGGCGACAGTTACTTACCGCCGCGGCGACGAAACGGAAGCGCACGAATTTCGAGGAAGCCAGATCGAGTTGCCCGCGGGGACCTACGTGTTTTCGGCCACCGCACCGGGATTCAACGCATCGACAACGCGCGTCCAACTGGCCGCCGGCGAAAATCGGGAAGTGGACTTCAACCTGGCTCGTGAGCAGGCGGCGCCTCCGCCCGTGGTGGCCAACGCGATGGCGTTGTTCGAGGACGCGCAGAGCTGGACTAAGGACGGGGACAATTGGGTCCACAAGGGTGGCGGATTCGTGCCCTTTAAGCCGCCGCCCAAGGGCATCCTCACCTTCAATGTGGAATTGGTCAAGGGCGGCGGCGTATTCCGCGCAGGCGCGATCCGCTGGTGCCTCCAGTATCTCGACTCCAAGAACTACTTGCTCTTCGAGATCGACCGGAAAAATTTCAGAGCCTGGGTAATCAAGAACGGCCAGCGGCTCGAGCGAGTACCCAAGACGCCGCACAATCTGGGCAACCAGAAGACGTTCACCATTCAGATCGAGGTGACCCCGGATCGCCTGGTGCAAAAGGTGCGCGGGGGCGAAGAGTGGAAAGCCCTCGATACCTTTGCCGAACCGGGCCGCGACTTCACCCAGGGCAAATTCGGATTTCTGATTCAGGGAAACGACGAGATCGCGATTTCCGATTTCAAGTTCCAGCCGCGGTAACGGCTGTGGCGCACGCACTCGTGCGTGCCGTGTCGAGACTCTTCTCGGCGTGTCTTCAATCCGTGGCGCCGTGCGCTACGGGCCGAATGCCGTTTCTGATAATATCTCTGGCATGGCGCCAGCTAACGTTTACCCACCGGGCACTGAATTCTCGAGTCGCGCCCATGTGAAGAGCATGGACGAGTACCGGGCGCTCTATCAAAGAGCCGCCGAAAAGCCCGAGGAATTCTGGGGCGATCTTGCCGCAAAGGAGCTCTTCTGGTTTCAGAAGTGGTCTCACGTCTTCGAGTGGCATCCGCCGTTCGCCAAGTGGTTCGTCGGCGGGAAGACCAACGCAAGCTACAACTGCCTGGACTGCCATCTGGCGACGCATCGCAAGAACAAAGTGGCCATCCTCTGGGAAGGCGAACCGGGCGATCAGCGGCAGCTTTCCTACCAGGAACTGCACCGGCTGGTGTGCCGCTTCGCCAACGTGCTGAAGGGGCTCGGGCTGAAGGCGGGCGACCGCGCCGTCATCTACATGGGCATGGTGCCGGAGCTGCCGGTGGCGCTGTTGGCCTGCGCGCGGCTGGGCGTGATCCACAGCGTGGTGTTCGGCGGCTTTTCGGCGGAGGCCCTCAAGACGCGCATCCAGGATCTGGAAGCGCAGGTCGTCATCACGGGCGATGGCGCCTGGCGGCGCGGCAAGGAGGTGCGCCTCAAGGACGCGGTGGACGAAGCGCTCACCGGCTGCCGCAGCGTCAAGGACGTAATCGTGCTCCGGCGCACCGGCGGCGCCATCAACATGCAGGAGGGCCGCGACCACTGGTGGCACGATCTCGACCAAGGCGTCAGCGAAGTCTGCGCCGCCGAGGAGCTGGATAGCGAGCATCCGCTCTACGTGCTGTACACCTCCGGAACCACCGGCAAGCCGAAAGGCATCGTGCACTCGACCGCCGGTTACCTGCTGCAAGTCACGATGACGATGAAGTGGGTGTTCGATCTGCGCGACGACGACACCTTTTGGTGCACGGCCGATATCGGCTGGGTCACCGGCCACAGCTACATCGTCTACGGGCCGCTTTCGGCCGGCGCCACCACTGTGATGTACGAAGGCGCGCCCGACTTCCCGCAGCCCGACCGCTTCTGGAGACTGATCGAAAAATACCGCGTCAACATTTTCTATACGTCGCCGACCGCCATCCGCTCCTTCATTCGGCAGGGCGACCAATGGCCGAACGGGCACGACCTGTCGAGCCTGCGCCTGCTCGGTTCGGTCGGCGAGCCGATCAATCCGGCGGCCTGGGAATGGTATTACAAGGTGATCGGGAAGGAGCGCTGCCCGATCGTCGACACCTGGTGGCAGACCGAGACCGGAGCCATCATGATCTCGGCCATGCCGGGCGCGGTGCCGCTCAAACCCGGCTCGGGTTCGCTGCCGCAACCGGGCATCCTGTGCGATGTGGTCGACCTGATGGGCAAGCCGGTGGGCGATAACGCGGAAGGCTTCCTGATCGTCAAGCGGCCGTGGCCCAGCATCGCACGCACGCTGTGGGGCGATCCGGACCGTTACCGGCAGCAGTATTGGGAACGTATCGAAGGCGTCTATATGACCGGCGACGCGGCGCGGCGCGACGGAGACGGCTACTACTGGATCCTCGGCCGCGTGGATGACGTGATGAACGTCAGCGGCCACCGGCTGAGCACGATGGAGATCGAATCCGCGCTGGTGCGCCATCCCGCCGTAGCCGAAGCCGCCGTGGTGGGCAAACCGCACGAGATCACCGGCCAGGCGGTGGCCTGTTTCGTCACGCTCAAGAAGGGCAATTGGGACCATCACGAGCTGGGCGAAGACCTGCGCAAATGGGTGGCGCACGAAATCGGCGGCTTCGCCAAGCCGGAGCAGATCCGCTTCACCGATTCGCTGCCGAAGACCCGCAGCGGCAAGATCATGCGCCGCCTATTGCGCGAGATCGTCACCTCGAATACCGTCGCCGGCGATGTCACCACGCTGGAAGATCTCTCCGTCGTGACCCGCCTGTCTGCCCAGCACGACGAAGACTGAGGGGGGCGTTCGAGTTGTCACGCTCGGCCGCCGATTCTCCAATCGGCACATCCTGAAACGAAAATGTTTTATACAATTATGTTCAATGGGCTTAGACAACCTCAGAGTTGACGACGACGGCCTCGTCTGCCCCGACGTGCACCACTGGGCCGAGGAGAAGTACCGCCTTCTGGGCCTGTATGACGAGCTGTTCTCCGGCGGCATGAAGAACAAGTGGGATCAGAGGGTTTACATTGATCTCTACGCAGGAGCGGGCTTCAGCCATGTCCAGGGGACCAGTACGTTCTTGAAGGGCTCGCCGATCATTGCCCTGACCGTAAGCTGCCCGTTCGATAGATACATCTTCTGCGAGGAGAATGAAGAACTACTGCTGGCGCTAAGGGCAAGGTCGGCGAGAATCGCGCCGGATGCGAACATCAGCTACATTCCCGGGAACTGCGATGCAATGATTGAGGAGATTTGCGAGGCGGTCCCAAAATGGTCATCCGACAACAAAGTGTTGAGCCTTTGTATGGTGGATCCGTTCGATATCGGCATTAAGTTCGTCACTCTGAAGAGGCTTTCACAAATCTATGTCGATTTCGTCGTGCTGCTTGCAATCGGGATGGATGCGAATCGGAACTACGATTACTACGTCGAAGGGGATTCGCCCAAGATCAATGAGTTGCTCGGGAACACCGAATGGCGCGAGCGCTGGAAGGCCGCAGGGGCGCCGCGGAGCAAATTCAGCCAGTTCTTGAGGTCGGAATTCTCAAGAAGCATGGAGTCTCTCGGCTACCTTCCGACGCCACCAGAGCGCATGAAATTGGTGAGATCGGATGAAAAAAATTTACCGCTTTACTTTCTCGCGCTATTCTCGCGCCATAAGACGGCTCACAAGCTCTGGGACCAGGTTCTGAGGTATGGCACCGACCAAAGCAGCTTCAGCTTCGAGTGACCGCCATGTCTCTGCTTTCGAAAATCGAATGGACCGATGCGACGTGGAACCCGGTTCGCGGCTGCACGAAGATCAGTCCCGGCTGCAAGCACTGTTACGCGGAACGATTCGCCGAACGGTTCCGAGGGGTGAAAGGACATCCGTTTGAGCAGGGGTTTGATCTGAGGCTGGTTCCCGAAAAGCTGGCGGAGCCGCTGCGGTGGAGCGGGCCCAGGATGGTTTTCGTGAATTCGATGAGCGACCTGTTCCACGAGGGGGTTCCGCAGTCGTACATCTTGCGAGTGGCTGCGACGATGCATTTAGCGCGCTGGCATACATATCAGGTGCTCACAAAACGATCCGAGCGTATGCGTGATATGCTTCGCGGGCCGCTCCAGGGCGCGGCGAAGGAAACACATATCTGGTGGGGGGTCTCGGTGGAGGATCGCAAGCACGGCATACCGAGAATCGCGGACCTGCAGGCGACAGACGCGGCTGTCCGCTTCTTGTCAGTCGAGCCGCTCCTGGAGGACCTCGGGAAACTGCCTTTACAAGGCGTCTCGTGGGTGATCGTGGGCGGGGAGAGCGGGCCGGGAGCGCGACCGATGAAGGAGACCTGGGTGCTTGCGATTCGCGAGCAATGCGAAGCCGCGAACATCCCGTTTTTCTTTAAACAATGGGGTGGTGTTCGGAAGAAGGCCGCTGGCAGAACGCTGCTTGGCCAAACGCATGACGGGTTTCCGAGCCGGGTCCGGCATCCTACGTTACCGGCGCGATTGCGGCTGCGGCACGCCGCCGATATTGAAAGCGGCGCGCTGGTCCAACTCGGGACGGCGTAGCGTCCGTCCCGAGGATGGCGCGTGATCCCTGTGAAGCGCAACAGGCCCTCAGTTCGTGGTGTCGCCGATCCACGCTGAACGAGCGATTGACGGCCCAATATGGGAATCCAAGCGCGGCCACCCCGCGGGCGTATAATCGAGACTCAGGTGTCGATTACTACCGGCACGGATGCGCCGGCGCCGCCTCAACGGCTCGCTTGCGCGTTCGTCCGAAAGCACGGAGACGGGATCATGAAACCAGCTTTGCGATTGGCCGCCGTTCTGGCGGTGTCCGCGGGTATGGCCACGGTGTGCGCCCAGACCAACCCGCGTCCGCTTCCCCGCCTGGTCCACAAGGAGGGCCGCTATGCTTTGTTTGTCGATGATGCACCGTACCTGATGCTGGGAGCGCAGGTGGGTAACTCGAGCGCCTGGCCCGGCTGACTCGGTCCTGAGCCGACAGTAACAGCATAAGGGGAGCCCTGTGAAATTCTATCTTGCACTTATCGTAACTCTGGCCGCGCCGGCGCTGTGCGCGGCGGCTGAAGGCGTGGCCGCAACCCCGCCGATGGGCTGGAACAGTTGGGACTGTTACGGCACCACCGTGACCGAAGCCGAAGTGAAGGCCAACGCCGATTACATGCGCGAGCGGCTGAAGCAGAACGGCTGGCAGTACATCGTGGTCGATATCCAGTGGTCCGAGCCGAATCCCAAGGCGCACGGCTACCGCCAGGATGCCGCGCTGGAGATGGATGCGTACGGCAGACTCATCCCCGCCGTCGACCGCTTTCCGTCCGCCGCCGATGGCCGTGGCTTCCGCCCCTTGGCCGATTATGTTCACGGCTTGGGCCTGCGTTTCGGCATCCACATCATGCGCGGCATTCCGCGGCAGGCCGTGAAGGCGAACCTGCCGGTACTCGGCACCAAGGTGCACGCCGCTGAAATCGCCGACGTCAACTCCATCTGCCCATGGAACAGCGACATGTATGGCGTCGATATGAGCCGGCCGGGGGCGCAGGCTTATTACGATTCGCTGCTCAAGCTGTACGCCGACTGGGGTGTGGATTACATCAAGGCGGACGACATCGCGCGGCCTGCGCACCGCGAAGAGATCGCCGCGCTGCACGGCGCCATCCGGAAAACCGGCCGGCCGATTGCCCTCAGCCTCTCACCGGGACCGGCGATGGTGAAGGACGTCGAATTCCTGCGCGAGAACGCCAACATGTGGCGCATCTCCGACGATTTTTGGGACGATTGGCGGCTGCTGCGGCAGAACTTCATCCTGATGTCGATCTGGAGCGCCGTGGGCCGCCCCGGCGCTTGGCCCGATGCCGACATGCTGCCGCTCGGCCGCATCGGGATCCGCGCCGAGGTTGGCGAGGCGCGCAGGTCCCACTTCACGCGGGATGAGCAACGCACGCTGATCAGCCTCTGGTCGATCGCGCAGTCGCCGTTGATGTTCGGCGGCGATCTGCCATCCAACGACGAGTTCACCGAGTCGCTGATTACCAATGACGAGGTGCTGGCGGTAGACCAGACAGGCGCGCATGGCGGAGCCTTCGCGGAAGGCGGCGACAGCGTAATCTGGGCGGCCGATGCCCCCGTCGGCGCGAAGTTTTTCGCCGTCTTCAACGTGGGCGACCATGCACCGATCGACATCCGGGTAAACTGGCAAGCGCTCGGTATGCCGTCCGATTGCACCCTGCGCGACCTCTGGCAGCGGACAGACGTGGGCAAGCTTCGCGGCGGCTACACTTTCCATGTGGCGCCGCACGCCTCGGGCCTCTACAAACTGGCGCCGGCCAAATAGGGTGGATGGAGGGGCGCGTCCCATTCATCGTGCCGGCGTTTTCCCGCTACGATAGAAACACGATGCCAGGCGGCAAGCGGGGCAGGCGCCCTTACCCGGTTTTCCAGTTGCAATCCTGGGAAGCTTTTTTGAAGCTCATCACCAAGCCTCCCTACTCGCACTGGGCGTTCCGCGGCGAGCGCAATGAGCGCGGGCCGCTCTACAGCTCGCTGTCTCTCTACCTGCGGAATTTCGGCGTGGCGCCGGAGGCATGGCCGCTGCAGGAGGAGCGCATTTTGCGCATCTTCAAGCGCAAGGCGCACCAGTTTCTGGCGCGGCCGCCGGAGTGGGACGACGACTTCGAGTGGCTGGCCCTGATGCAGCACCATGGGGCGCCGACGCGTCTGATCGATTTCACCTGGTCGCCTTACGTGGCGGCGTTTTTCGCCCTCGAGCACGCGCTCGCCGAGGGCGTCGTCTGGGCCATGAACCCCGCGCGCATCGACAGCAGCCGCGCGCGCAAGCCGGTGCGCACGGACCCGCGCCGTGAAGGCAGCTTCCAGCGCCATTTTCTGAAAGGCCATCACCGGTTCATCTGGATGGGCGAGCCGCACACCATGAACCGCCGCCTGATCGCGCAATCGGGCACCTTCGCGGTGCCGGGTGTGCTCGACATGCCGGTGGATGAAATACTCCGCGACGCCGACCAGGAAAACATTCTGGCCAAGTTCGTTCTCGCTCACCCGGTGCGCGAAGTGGCCCTGCGCGAGTTGTACCGCATGAACATCACCTACGCGACTTTGTTTCCGGACCTGGACGGGCTGGCGAAGTCGATGGGTTACGAACTGGAATTTCATTGGGGCTACAATCCGCGAACGATGGAGCGTTACGACACGTAGCGACCGGCGGCGCAGGCGGTGCGATTGCATGCCGCGCGCTGTGGTACCATCCGATGCCGGGGCGGGTTGGTGCACGGATGCACGGGTTCGCCGCGCTGGCGCCGCGCCGTTTTCCTCAAAGGAGGCAGGTGAGATGAGAAGAGCATTCTTAGTTACGATCCTGATGTTCGGTGGAAGCAGCCTGTTCGCGCTCGATAACGGTCTGGCCCGCACACCGCCGATGGGCTGGAACAGTTGGAACAAGTTCGCATGCAATGTGAGCGAGAGCCTGATCCGCGAAGCCGCCGACGCCATCGTCAGCACGGGCATGAAGGATGCCGGCTATCAGTTTGTGGTCATCGACGATTGCTGGCAGGTTTCGCGTGACGCCGGCGGCAACATCGTGCCCGATGCCAAACGGTTCCCGGCCGGCATGAAGGCGCTGGCCGACTATATCCATTCCAAGGGGCTCAAGTTCGGCATCTACTCCGACGCCGGCACCGGCACGTGCCAGGGCCGTCCCGGCAGCCGCGGCTATGAGTTCCAGGATGCGCGCCAGTACGCGGCCTGGGGCGTCGACTATCTGAAGTACGACTGGTGCAACACCACGACGCAGAATTCGGTCGCATCCTATTCCATCATGCGCGACGCTCTGGCTAAGTCCGGGCGGCCAATCGTCTTCAGCCTCTGCGAATGGGGATCGTCGAAGCCGTGGCTCTGGGCCAAGGACGTCGGCAATCTGTGGCGAACCACCGGCGATATCCAGGATAAGTGGGACGTCGAGATGAAGTGGGGCGGCCACGGCGTGGTCCAGATCCTCGACCTGCAGGACGGCATTGAGTTCGCTTCCGGCCCCGGCCATTGGAACGATCCCGACATGCTCGAAGTGGGCAACGGCGGCATGAACG
>Ga0181538_10002307_pt1 | contig 20011 bp, 20 predicted proteins | sample PEATcosm2014_Bin_40_FD_119773 | JGI IMG/M metagenome (GOLD analysis project Ga0181538, IMG submission 119773) | Peatland microbial communities from MTU Mesocosm Facility, Houghton, MI, USA - PEATcosm2014_Bin23_30_metaG | ecosystem: Environmental > Terrestrial > Soil > Wetlands > Peat | place... | reverse complement strand
CCGCCATCGCGCTGGCGGCGGATTTGATTCGCTGCGGGATGCTGGATGCCGCGCTGGCCGGCGGCTCGGATGCCTTTGCCACCAGCACGCTGGCGGGTTTCGAAGGTTTGAAGGCGACCTGCGAAGACAAGTGTGCGCCGTTCTCAAAGCCTTTCGGATTGAACCTGGGCGAGGCGGCGGGTTTCGTTTTCCTGGAGACACCGGAAGCCGGGGCCAGGCGCGGCGCGGCGGTGCAGGCCGGGTTGCTTGGCTCCGGGATGAGCAACGACGTCTATCATTGCTCGGCGCCGGAACCGGCTGGGAGCGGTCTGGCCAGCGCGATGAGGCGCGCCCTGGCCAACGCCGGCCTGGCGGCGGAGCAGGTCAGTTACATCAACGCCCACGGCACCGGCACGGAGGCCAACGACAAGGCCGAAACCAAAGCCATCCGCAAGGTCTTTGGCCCGCGCGCGGAGTGCGTGCCGGTCAGTTCGACCAAGAGCATGGTGGGCCACTGTCTCGGCGCGGCGGGCGCGGTGGAAGCCATCGCCGGCATCGTATGCGCGCGGGCGGGAGTGCTGCCGCCCACGGCTAATTTCACCCAGGCGCGCGATGGCTGCGCCCTGGACTGCGTGCCAACGGCCGGACGTCCCTGGCCCGGCCCGCGCATTTTTCTGAGCAACAATTCCGCCTTCGGCGGCCACAACGCCAGCCTGGTCATCGAGGTTGCGGAGGAACAGAAAGCCGCGCTCTCCGAGGCGCAGGACGTCGCGGAGCCGGTCTGCATCACTGCTTGCGGGATGGTGTCCTCGCTCGGTGTCGGAGCGGCAAGGCTGCGGGATGCGCTGAAGCGGAACCGTTCCGGCCTCTCCCCGCTGTCCATTCCGGGACTGCCGCCGATGGCGGCGGGATTGGTGCATGGCGCCGAGGTGGAGAAGTTCGACCGCCGTCTCGATTTGCGCGGCCTGGACCGGTCCAGCCGCTGGGCCGTCGTGGCCGCGGGCGCGGCCATTCGCGAATCGGGCTTTCCGGAAAAGCCGCGGGACTTGGCGGAACTGGGTCTGTTCCTCCATCTGGCGTCCGGGCCAAGCTGGGCGGAGTCGGAGTTTCTCACTTCGTTCCTTAGCAATCACCGGCAGGTGCGGCATATCTCCGTGTTCCCCTATATCGTGCCCAGTTCCATAATGGGCAATGTCTGCCGCGCGTTCCGGCTGGCCGGGCGGAATGTCACCTTGAGCGCCGGCCCCGGCGCCGGCCTGATCGGGCTGGCGTCCGCGGTGGCTGCCCTGCGCTCCGGGCAGGCGGCCGCCATCCTGAGCGGCGCGGTGGATGAGCTTTCGGAACGGATTGTGTCGGATCATTACCGGGCGGGATTGCTTTGCAGCGACGGAGGCCTGCCGCCGGGCGAAGGCGCCGTCGTTTGGATGCTGGAAACCGCCGCGCGCGCAAAAGCGCGGGGTGCGCCCCGGCTGGCGGAGATTTGCGGCATCGCCTGTTCCACCGAGACCAGCCGCGCCGGCAGGCCGGATGACTCCCCGGCTGCGCTGGAGGAAACCATCCGGGCTGCGCTCCAGGAGGCTGGCGTTAAGGCCGAAGAGGTGGCCGGGGTCTGCGCGGACGCGCCGCCTGCCCGGCTGCAAGCAATCGCGGCGCGGATTTTTCCGGCGTGGCTGGGTCGGCGCGTCAGTGTCGCCAGGCTGACGGGTCAGATGGAAGGGGCGCAGATTCTGGCGGACCTGAGCGTGGCGATGGGACCTTCCGCCGCCGGCGGCGTCTCCTCCGGCGTTATCCTGGGCGTGGTCAGTTCGCCGCAGGGCCTGAATTGCGCCGTTGTGCTGAATAAAAATCTTGAAATCCCGGCGCACAGATGATAGATGATTGCCTCTTTCCGAGGTCCAACTCGAAGCTTGAAGCGGGTCGGGCGTAAGACCCGCGACGGTCTCAAGGCGGGAGTGTTGCCTCGGCGGACAAAACGTCAGTAAAACCAGGCCATGTCAGACGATTTTCAGTCAACGATTGAGCGGCGCGCGCGGATCATTGCCACTTTCAAGGAAGAGTTGATCCTCCGGTTGAACCTGCCTTACTCGGCGGAGGATTTGCACGAAGACATCTCCCTGCTCGGTTCCGGCTTGGGTCTGGACTCCCTGGACGCGCTGGAAATCGTCCTGTGCATCGAAAGCTGCTTCAAGATCAAAATCCCCGACCAGAACATCGCCATTCTCCGTTCGATCAACACCGTGGTGGATTATGTGCTGGAGCAGCAAGCTCAACCGGGAGGCGGCGCGTGAGATCCTCTGTGCTCAAGCCCCGGCTGGCTGCCGTCGGCGCTATCTTCCGCGAGCGCCACGGAGCGGAGGTCGCCGCCCAGGTCGCCGGGCGCGCCGCGGAATATGCCGCCGTGCGCGATGCGGCGGGGTTGGCGGATTTCTCCTTTCTTCACAAGTTCCGCGTGCCGGCGGAAAAGGGGCTGGATTTCCTGGATGCGCTCCTGGCGGGAAATGTTCCCCGAATCCGGTTCGGGCGCGTCTTGCATACGTTTCTGGCGGACAGCGAGGGGCTGTTGCTGGGCGATTGCTACGTGGCGAACAATGACGAGGAATTCGTGTTCCTTTGCGAGGGCATCGCGCCCGACGCGGAATTGCCCGCCATTCTGCAAGCGGCGGGCGCCGCGGAAGCCGGCCTGGAAGACTTGACGGAGAGCCACGCGCTTCTCAGCGTGGACGGCTTCAAGGCCTGGGATGTGGTGAAGGAAATCTTCGGCGCGGACGTGCTGGGGCTGCCGTATTTGTCCATCGAAGTCTATCCGTTTCAGGGCGCGACGGTGCGGCTCCTGCGCGCGGGCAAGACATCGGAGTTTGGCTACCTGCTGCTGGCGGAGCGAGCCATCGCCCCGGCGCTGTTCGACGCCCTCCAGGCAGCGGTTGTCAAGCGCAACGGATGCCTCTGCGGCGTGGATGCTCATGACGACTTGCGGCTGGAAGGCCGCTTCCCCAACATCCAGGCGGAGGGACTCCGCGTGCGCGACCCGCTGGTGCTCGGCCTTCAATGGATGATTGATTTCGACAAGGAAAAGTTCCGCGGGCGCGACGCCATCCATGAACGCCGGAAGAAAGGGCTGCGCAAAAAAATCGCGGGCGTCGCCGCCGAGCCGGGCAACGGCGCGCTCGTGACCGGAGCGCGGATTTTCCACGCCGGCCAGCCGGTGGGCGAGGTGGTGGCCGACTGCCACTCTTATGTGCTGAACCGGCGGCTGGCCCTGGCGGTATTCCCGGTCGAACTGGCGTATTCGGGCCTCTCCTTCCGGCTCGGCGCGCCCGGCGGGCCGGCCGTCAAGACGATTTCCATGCCCCCGATCATGCCCAGGAGCCTGACGGTGAAGCTGGACGAAATGTGACCGGCGCATGACAAATTTCTTCGGATCTTCGGTAGGGCGTCCCGATTCCGAATCGGGAGCCGCCCTGGATTTCAGGGCCGGGCGGCAGTTCTGCCCTGCCAGCAAGGCACTGTTTCCGGCAACATTGGCGGCGGTCACAGACCGCCGGTACAATGCAAGAGCAAACTAGAAATGGTCTCACGCATGTCATCTGAATCCCGCCTCATCCGGCGCAAGCTCTCGCTCACGCCTTTGTTTCACCAGACCGACATGATGGGCGTCATCCACAACGCGGTTTATTTCCTCTGGTTCGAAGAAGGGCGGATGCAAATCCTGCTGGAAATCCTGCCGATGGAAGAAGCCTTCCGCCTCGGCGCGGCCATGCCGGTCGTTGAGAACACCTGCCATTATCGCAAGCCGGTGAAGTTCGGCATGCCCCTTCAGCTCCACACCACGCACCGCGTCGAGCCGGCCTATCATGGGCGCCTGGTCTTCAAGCATTACCTGCTGCACGACAAGCTCCGCACGGAAATGGCCTGGGGCGAGTCGGTCGTGACGCTGGTGGACCAACGCGCCAACCAGTTGATCAAAGTCTGGCCGGAATCGGTATGGCAGCGCTACCAGGCCTTGAAGTAACCCTCCCGGCTAATCCTAATCTTAATCTCCCCGCAGAAATCCCCACTCCAAATACCATCGTGAATCGTCCATCTGAAAACAAAGTTGTCATCGTCACGGGCGGCTCCCGCGGCATCGGACGCGCCATTGTCGAACGGTTTGCCGCGCTGGGCGCGCGCGTCTTCTTCACCTACCATCAGCGCGAAGACCAGGCGCGGGAGGTGGCGGCCGCGTGCGGCGCGGAGCCAATCCAGTGCGCCCAGGCGGACGCCGCCGCCATTGACGCCGCCGTGCAGCATGTCGTCGCAACGGCCGGCGGGATTGACGTGCTGGTCAACAACGCCGGCATCACGCGCGACAATTGGCTGATGCTCATGCCCGCCGAGGATTGGAACAAGGTGCTGGACACAAACCTCGGCGGCGTCTTCCGCTGGTGCAAGGCCGTCAGCCGCGTCATGCTCGGCGCGCGCAAGGGCGTCATCATCAACATCGCTTCGATCTCCGGCCTCATGGGCGTCGCGGGCCAGACCAATTACTGCGCGTCCAAGGGCGCGCTGCTCGCCTTTTCGCGCGCCCTGGCGGCGGAACTCGGCCTCCGCGGGATTCGGGTCAACGCGGTTGTGCCCGGTTTCATCGAGACCGACATGACGGCCAAGGTGCCAAAACCGATCCGCGAGCAGAGCCTCCAGCGCATCCTCCTCAAGCGTTTTGGCACACCCGCCGAGGTCGCCGCCGCCGTCGCTTTCCTCGCGTCGGACGATGCCGCCTACATCATGGGCCAGACGATAGTCGTGGACGGCGGATTGACGGCCACAGTGGCTTAATGGACTGGCAATGAATGTCTTCCTCTTTCCCGGCCAAGGCTCCCAGGAGGCTGGCATGGGCGCCGACTTGTTCAAATCCGATCCCGCCTTTTGCGAGCTGGTTGCGGTTGCAAGCGAACTGGCTGGCGAAGATTTGAAAACGATCTGCCTTCGCGGGCCGGAGAAGAAGCTGGTCCAAACCCGGCTGCTGCAACCGCTGCTGGTCGCCGTTTCCCTCGGCTATCTGCGCCACTTGAGCGGGCGCGGCGTTCAGCCCGATTTGGCGCTCGGCCATTCGCTGGGCGAAATCACCGCCCTGGCGGCGGCGGGCGTGGTGACACCGCCGGACGCCGTGCGCATCGCCGCCAAGCGCGGCGAGTTGATGGATGCCGCCGCCGCCGGCGTGGACGGCACGATGCTGGCGGTGACATTGGAAGACCGATCCAAACTGCTTGACTGGCTCAATTCCGCTCCATGCGGTAAAGAGGTGACGCTGGCCAATGACAACGCGCCCACGCAGGTAGTCCTCTCCGGCGAACGCTCCGCCCTCGCGGCCTGCGCCGAATTCATCGCCGGCGAAAAGCTCGGCCGATGCCGGCTCCTGGCCGTGTCGGGTCCCTGGCACAGTCCGTTCATGGCCGGGGCTGCGGCTGATTTCGACACCTGGCTGCGGCAGATTCCCATGCAGCAGCCGCGAGTGCCGATGCTCCTCAACGCAACGGCAGCCCGCGCGGATACAGTCGCGAATATCCGCTCCCAGATCAGCAGCGCGCTGGCCCGGCCGGTGCGCTGGACCGGGTGCATGACCGCGCTGCGCGCCATGAACCCGCGCTGCCTGTTCGAGATCGGCCCCGGCCGCGTCCTGGCCGGCCTGGCCCGCGCGAACGGCATTGGCGATCCGACCCGGATACTCCCTGTCAACAACCTTCGCGGAGTGGAATCCGCGTCGCTTGAAGCCGTTATCCGTATCAACGCCTGACATTACTATGGCAAGTCGTGACCGCAAAGTGTTCTTCACTGTTTCCAATGGAATGAGGAATCTGGTCTTGCAACTTGTTGGGATGGCCCGCTCTTCAATCCCAAAGGGATTGGATCATTCAGCCCAGGGTTGGCCCGATTCAGAGAGGGCCTGCCCTGGGTTTCTGTATTGTATTTGACAACCCTGAAAGGGTTGCATCTCAAAGCACTATGGAAGAGATACAACTCCTTCAGAGTTGTGCTGGCGGCGCTTCCTGGAGGAACATTCCCGGCAGAGGAAATGGACCAAAGGCAGAAAGCCGGAGCCGGTTTATCCATTGCTGGTTCACACGCTCGAACCGCTGGTTTATTTCAGCCCCGACGCGGGTGATAATCTGCGCGCCATCCGGGATGATGAAACCTGTCGCCCAGGAGGCGGGCACCGCCGATCTGGCCGCCATCGAGGCGGAAATCAGGGAACTGGACAGCGAAATTGACACCCGGGTGTGCGACCTCTACGAATTGACTCCCGAAGAACGCGCCCTCATCGCAAAGTCTTAGAAGAAAATTGAAATGCGGGCTTGATTTATCGGGCAAGACAGTGGAAAAAGTCCGCCCATGACTCCAAATCCATTTCTTGGCGTTGTTCTTCACTGGCTCGGCGGCCTGGCTTCCGGCAGCTTTTATGTGCCGTTCAAGGGCGTGAAAAAATGGTCGTGGGAGACTTATTGGATGGTGGGCGGGGTTTGCTCGTGGATCATCTGCCCGTGGGCGTTCGCCTGGTTCCTGACCAACGACCTGATGGGAGTGCTCCGGCAGCAGAGCGCCAGCACGCTGGAGTGGACGTTCTTTCTCGGCCTGCTCTGGGGTTTCGGCGGGCTGACCTACGGGTTGACGGTGCGCTATTTGGGATTGTCGCTGGGCACGGGGCTGGCGCTGGGATGCTGCGCGGCGCTGGGCACGATGGTGCCGCCGATTTGCAAAGCCATCGTCCCGGATTTTTTTGTGTTCGAGAACAGCACCAGCATTCTTGAAGTGGTGAAGACCACCGGAGGATTGGTCACATTGCTGGGCGTGGCAGTTTGCATCGCCGGGATATGTGTCGCGGCGCTGGCGGGTTACACCAAGGAATCGCAGATGCCGGCGGAACAGAAAACCAAGGCGATCAAGGAGTTCAGTTACAAGAAGGGCATATTGGTCGCCTTTATTTGCGGCGTCACCAGCGCCTTCTTTGCCTTCGCGTTGCAGGCCGGCAAGGGGATCAACGCGGCCACGCGCGCGGCGGGCACGCCCGAAATTTGGACCGGCCTCCCCACGCTGCCCGTCCTGCTCCTGGGCGGCTTCGCCACCAATCTCATCTGGTGCGTCTGTCTGCACCTCAAGAACCGGAGCGGCTATCAGTATCTGGCCTCCCATGTCCGCCAGGAACACGCGCATCACAGCGGCAGCGACGGAGGCGGGCAAAGCGCCGAAGCCGCAGCCGCGGCCGCCAGCGGCGCGGTGGACCTGAAGGTCCCCGTGCTGGGCAATTACATATTCTCCGTCGTGGCGGGGACGACCTGGTACTTCCAGTTTTTCTTTTACACGATGGGCGCGTCGCAGATGGGCGCCAAATACGATTTCGCCTCCTGGTCGCTGCACATGGCGAGCATCATCATTTTCGCCACGATGTGGGGTTGGATTTTCCATGAATGGAAAGGCTCCAGCAAGAAGGCGCACCTTCTGATCACGGGCGGCATCGCCACCCTGATTCTCTCCACTTTTGTCATTGGCGCCGGCGTCGGCTGGACCAAGCTGCTGGACTTCCTGCGCGGCCAGTGATCCATGGCGGCTTGTAGCGGCGGTCTATGACCGTCGCTAAATCCCCCAGGAATCCATCGCAGAGCGCCAATCCTGCCCTCCCATACGTCCCATTGCTCCCATTCCTCCCATCTCGGTTCCGTGGAAGCGTCGCCCTGCCCTCCACAATGGAGGCATTACGCCGCGCGTCAGCAGACGCGGATGACTTCCATCTGGAGCAGCGCGCCGAGCTTGCCGATTTTCTCCGCAAGATGGCCGGTGCCGACGGCGCAATGGTGGGCCGGGCCGCGGCGGTTCCAATCGTTGACAAACTGGCGCGCGCCGATGCGGAAACGGTAGCGGCTGTTCGTGTTGCCGATTTCCATAATCGGGCCGGGCACCGATTCCGCCTCCGCCACCAGAAATTGCAGTCTCCCCTCCGCGCTCTGCACGACGGAAAGAAGCGTCACCGGCCCGTGCCGGACCGACATCTCGACGGAAAGCCCCCGGCCTGTCTTGCCGTGAAAGACCCGGAGGGGACGCACTTTGATTTTGCCTTCGGCGATGCCAATGTGGCCCGGTCCGTCGTGGCCCATCAAAACCACGTCGTCCTTGAAATCCATCGCGTAAAACTCGGTGAACGAGCCGCCCGCCTTGAAACTGTCCATGATCTTCATGGCCTGGACATTCTTGATTTCGTATTCGCCCGCCACGGGGATGCCGCGGGCGGTCAGGAGGGAATTGCCCAAAATGATGGAACTGATGGCGTCCTCATTTTCGGGATTGCCGGCGCCCGAGTAATAATAGGCCAGCGAGCCAAGATCGTGCCGGCGGACCAGCCGGTCCAGCGCAACCGAGGTGCGCGCGGCGCGGTCCAGTTCGCCCGCCGCGCAATCGGGCTGCACGTCAAACACGCGCCGGAAGTGCGCCACGCGCGCCTTGATTTGCGCGGCGGACACTTCGCGGCGCAACGCCGCCAGATCGTCCACTTCGATGTCCTCGAAATGGCCGCCGAAGACGGCGCAATGCTGAGTAATGTCGGAGGAAATATCCAACATGCCGCAGTAATAATGCCCCATCAGGCCCACGCGGTTATGGGAGAGCAGATGCGCGACGCGGGCGGCTTCGATCCACCCGTCCACTTCATTCCAGCACGGCGGATCATCCTCCAGCATGCCCGTGATCTGGTGGCAGGCAATGCCGCACCGCTGAAAGACACTGGCGATTTCCGGCATCGGGCAGGTCCCGCAATGCGCCAGCCATTCGCCGGTCATCGCGGTGCGGTCGGCCATTTTGTTGAACGCCGCGTAGTCAATAGCCGGCGCCGGCTGGAGATTCAGCACGATGACCGGCACGCGGGCGCGCCGCACCACCGGCAGCACCGTCGAGGACAGCGCATAAGTGGTGACATGCAGGAAAATCACGTCCACGTCTTCCTGGCGGAACCGGTGTCCGGCCTCCATCGCCTTGGGCGGGGAGTCAATGAGGCCCAGGTTGACAATTTCCACGCCCGGCCGCGCCAGGCGGTCCGCGACGGTCCGCACATAGCCCTCCAGACGCGCTTTCAATCCCTGGAACTGCGGCCAATAGCTGTCAAGACCAATTCCAAACAACCCGGCGCGCAAGGGACGGTGAGAGGAATTGGGAATGGGGAATGGGGAATGGGGAATGGGGGGAGTTTTCATGTCACAATTCTCCAATCAAACTTTTTCGCGGTCTTCATCGCCCGATCCTCGGCGCGGCCTCATTCGTTGTCAAGAACCGATCGAGTCACCCTGAGTGCAGAACGAGAAAATCATGTCTGAATTTGGGGAGCGCACGCGCCCCCGCGTGCAGGGTTCAGCGCCCTCGCTGAACCCAGTCCCGGATGTCCGCGACGAGGGCGTCGCTGACCACATCCCGATTCGGAATCGGGATGTGCGCTCCCCAAAAACGTTGCAAATGGTGGTAGTGCCAAGATGCGCCCGGCTGTCCAAATCCGGCAAACAGCGCCTTGACCAATGAAGCCACGGCGATTAGCTTGGCACCATGAACTTCGGAATTCTTTTCGAGAAGGTTGAAGACAAGGACTTTCCTCCAGGCTATTTTTACGCTCACATTCCGAGCCTCGGTCTGACCACGCACGGCGTCGGCGTGGACGGAGCCAGACAAGCCGCACTCGACTTGGCGCGTATTTGGCTGGCGGAACTTACGGAAGAGGAATTTCGCAATCTCTGACCCTATTTCCCCGCCGCCCTCACCAGCAAAACCGGGATCAGCGACTTGTGCCGCACCGCGTGGATCGTGCTGCCAAAAACCAGGTCGCCGATGAACCGGTGCCCGTGCGTCGTCATCGCGATCAAATCGCACTCCTCCTGCCGGGCCGCGCGCAGAATTTCCGTCGAAGGCTCCCCCAGCGCCAGGCGCGTTTCCACTTGCAAACCCTTCCCGCGCAACTCCGCCGCTGTCTTTTCCAGATACGCCCGGTCCTCCGCCATCTCCTCCGACTCCGCCAGCTTCAACTGCTCGTAATTGCGCGCCACCCAGCCGTCCGCGACGTGCAGCAGGAGTAATTCGGAATGGAAATGCCCGGCCAACTCCGCGACATGCGGCAGCAGCGAGCTATCCGCCCGGCTGTTCTCCAGCGCGACCAGGATTTTCTTATACATGACGATGACGATTGGCCCCGCCGCCGCTTCCGCCGGCCGGGCCGTTAAAATCAACCGCCGATTGCCAATCCGCGCAAGCACAATCGGCGGGCGTTCATTTTGCCGGGCGCAGGACAAAAGCCTTCACCGGGGACGCCGGCGGCTGACCATCCCGGCCTCCAAGGCTTCAAGGCGCCGGGGGGGGAAACCGGCGTCACACCCGCTACACCGCTACACCCGTTGAATACCAACGACTTACAACTTGCCGACCCGCTACATTGTAGCGGCAAGCGCTACATTTCTTGGGAGTCCCGATTCCGAATCGGGAACAGCCCTGAACATCACCGGTCTCGAAGTGGCGCTGCTCCTCAACTTCAAGGAATCCAAGCTGGCATGGAAGCGCGTGGTGCGCGGGTGACCGCAGTGAGGGCTGAGGGAATTACCACGGATTACACGGAGCACACGGATGAAGACGCAACCCCTATCCACCACCGCGGATTTCCACTGATAACGCCGAGGAACCCGAAACATGATGACGGGCTGGAATGGCTGCGCGAAATCCGCCGCAAAATGGCCGCGAAATTTGACCACGATCCGCGCAAAGCCGCCGCCCATTATCAGACGATGCAGCAGCGCTACGCCGACCGCCCCTGCCCAGGGCGACATTCTGGCAGCCATTCAGCGGCATCACGACGGTGACTGGGTCGACATGCCGGAGGAAAACGGCCAAGAGAACGAATTATCCGCGCAACAGGGCTTTCGCCTTCTCTCGGCATATTGTTCCGCACAAGGGGGTAAATTCTGGATCATCACAGACGGAGACACGTCGGTTACGACTTTGTTGCTCCCGGAAGGCTATTGAAATCATGCCTCCCCCACCAGGGTGGTTTTTTACCTATTCATGTTTTGCGAGCGATCATGCCGCGTGTGCGTGGAACTACGACCACTGGGCGGAAGGCGCATCTTGACAGTGCGAGGCGCGCAGAGCACCATCAGTCCATGCCACATAACGACGAGATCATGAAACTTGGGGCGAAAGTGGTGGATGAAATTGACCATTTCGGGCCAGGAGCTCCATTTATCGCATACGTTAACGTCACACCCGAAGACGGAACCGAACACGTTTTTGTAACTGGCGGGAGGTATGACATGAGGCGACGAGAATCTTCTCCATCGGTTCAGTACGTGCGTTATCGGCTCCCCCTCGGGCGAATTGCTGAAACCAAACCAGGAGAAATAGCAATAGTGCAAGTGCCCCTGTACGCCGGCCCTCGAATAATACCGGGTCAGTACTACGAAACTCGGTACACAATCCTTTCACGTGACATTTTCCGCCTCCAATCGATTGATGACGTCGTCGAAGCAGTTGAGAACCAGATAACTTTTCCTGACGGCACGGTCTTCGTCCCGGCGTTAAGACAGTGGATTTCTCGAACAAAGGAGGAGATCGCCGCCGAGGCTGCGAAGCCGCGCCGTCGCCGCATCGCCGAAAGATTCGAACTTGCCGGCATTCCGGTTGTCGACGCTTCCCAAGGAGAAATCTGGCGCCTGGATATTCAAAGGTTCATCGTTATCAGTGGAGCCCCAGGCACTGGAAAAACCACCACTGCAATCAAGCGCATCGCGCAGAAGACAGATGCGAGTGCGTTGATTGAAAGCCATGAGGTGACTGGAATTTCAGTGGACATTTTACGCGCATGGCTTCAAGGACCAAAGAACTGGGCACTATTCACGCCAAGCGACCTTTTGAGAAGTTACCTCCAGCAAGCACTCGGGCAGGAAGGGTTGGCGGCAACCGAAGACCGAGTTCCTGTTTGGGCGACCACGAAAATCAGAATTGCTCGCGATGTTCTTCGCCTCATCGGTCAAGGCAGATTCTTTTCTCTCGCGGGGGAGTTGGTCGCAAAGCGCGACAGCAAAAGCCTGAGTGCTTGGACTCTTGCGTTTCGTGACCATTTTGAGAAACGGATTCACGAGGAATTGGGACGGGCAGTTTCCGAGCAAGCCAAGCTGCTTGAGGGCACACTGCTGGAGTTGAACCGCGTACCCCTCGAAAAAGTATCGGACGCTCAAAAGGCCATCGCCGACATTTGGAAGGATGTGGCCATCCTTGGCAAGATTCCGGAAGGAACGCGACTACCTCGGACTTTGAGGAGCGCCCTGGCAGTCAAAGCGAAGCTCCAGCGGCTTCTCGAACGACACAAAGAGGAGACCTGGCCAGATTCTGAACAAATTGGAATCAAAACGCTCCTCGCTGGTGCAAGAGAAGTAATTACTAAATTCACTGATGAAGCCAACGATTCACTGGACGGAGTCCTTCGAAAGATGCCGGCCGTCTACCAGGAGTATCGCCTTCGCGCCTCAGAGGGCGGGCGGTTCTATCATCCGGAGGCGATGGGTGAAGTGAATGATCGCCGCCTCGACCCAATCGAACTCGACAGCCTGATTTACGTGTCTCTCCTCCTTGTGCGAGACGCCTTCGCGAGGGACGAATTTGCACACCGCCCAAGCGGCGGGATCACGCAGCGATTGATGAACGAGTTTCGTTATGTCGTCGCTGTCGATGAAGCCACCGACTTTTCGGCGGTCGAATTGGCATGTATGCGACTGCTGGCGCACCCTGTTTTCAATTGCGCAACATTCTCTGGCGACCCAATGCAGAGGATGACCAGCCAGGGGATTGGCGACTGGCAAGAGATTTCTGAATTGGTCGAGACACCTGAGACCCACGAATTACGGTTCTCATACCGGCAAAGCAAAAAGCTTCTGAAGATAGCGGCTCGCCTTTTTGAAAAATCGGTTGGCAGGCCTGCTCCATTTGAAGCTGGCTTTGCCGAGACCCCTGACGAGCCCGAAGCACTGCATTATCAGAATCCATCACGAAAAGATGTGGCTGTTTGGCTGACCCAGCGCATTGGGGAGATCTACCAAATTTGCGGGCAGCTACTCCCCTCGGTTGCGGTACTCGTGCCTGATGAGAACGATGTTCGACCTCTTGCTGACCTGATACGTGAACCCTTGCTCGAAGCCTACGGAATTGAAACTGAAGCATGCCTCGAAGGCCGAATACTTGGAACGCAGGCCAAGGTGCGCGTTTTCAGCGTCCAATTCATCAAAGGGTTAGAATTTGAAGCTGTCTTTTTTGCCAGCGCGGACCGGATGGCTGAATTCACGCCCGGTCTGGTCGACAGATTCCTTTACGTTGGCCTTACACGCGCCCGTAATTTCCTCGGCGTGACGACGGACGGTAATTTTCCAGAGGCGCTTGCACACGTTTCCAGCTTCTTCAAACAAGGAACATGGGCGAATCTCATGCCGCCCTCAACTCCGCAGTGAGCAGCAGAAAAGGACTCTGTCACGGCTATTGGTAGATTCTGATTTGACGCTCATCAAGCGTCACGTCAACCGGGTCGGTTGTCGGGATCAAAAGCAGAAAGCAGAAAGCGGAAATTCGGGCGGGAGGTGTTGGAATCAAGGCAAAGCGCATTGGGTGAATTACGGCAATCGGCCCGATTTTGGAGAAGGCGAGGAGGGGATTTGGGCTGGGCGGCAGCGCAGCCCCACCGGGGGTGGTGGAGCGGTTTTGGAGGGGTTGAGGCGGGACACGGCTCCGCGGGAGCGTCGCCCTTCCTCAAGAACTTCGTGTTGCATTGGGAACCAATGGTTTGGCCGGGCATGGCCGGGCTTTCTTTGGTGCCGGTACGAGGCGGTCTGCGTGTTTGGCTTGTGCTTTTTGCAGGTGGACAACCATCCGGTGCAAGTCGTAATCAAAGCGGGCCGCCAGCTTTTCGCGCACCTGCCAGATTTCTTCAAGAAAGTCGTTTTTCATAATACTGATTTCAACATAAGCTCCTTTGGCGTGCAAATCACGGGCATTTCAAAGCCGGCTTGGCGGCAGGCGGCTGCGAGTTGGCCGCTGATGGCTGCGTTAGCCAGATGCCGGCAGTTCCATGTGAGAAGGAAATGCATCCGATGCACCGCCGCCACCGCCAGATGCAAGGCGTCGTTCGACGCCTTGGGTGGGATCATTCCGCTGTCGAGCACGGCTCTGGCAACCTTCTCGACATCGTCGTTGACCTCAAGGATCGGCAATCCGCGAATTTCGGCCAATCGTGCTGCGGCTGCCGTCTTGTCCCCTTCTTCCGCTTCATCCAAGACGACTTGAGAGACGAACAACTCAAAGTCGCGGCGGCGGGTGCGCCACCAGTCCCTGGTGACTTGCTGATCCGCGGCGATGATCAGGTCCCTGCTGGGCCAGGCGGTCAGCAAGCTCGGAATCGTCGTTTCCAAATAGACCTTCGGCTTCATGGGATTTCCGCTGATGTTCGATCTGGCGCACGCACGGAGCGTTTGAAAGCCTTGACCGCGTCTTTCAGGCGTTTGTTGGGTTTGCGGGGATTGTCCATCAGGGCAAGTATTTGCCGCACATCCCCTTGGGAAAGCCGGATGACGGACTCGAGGTGAATGAATTTTCCCATGTTCGTATGGTGCCACTCTCTACCCGGATTGTCAACGCGGCCCAGCCCGGATATTTCATGGCCCGCACGAAACGCCTCCAGCCTGGAGCGCCGACTTGCAGCCGGCTTGGGGATGGGGATGACGCTGAAAGCCGATTCAAAATCGGCGCTCGTGCGCTTGAGAATGAGCGTGCATAGGAGGGCGCAAAGAACTTTGTCCTGCACTTATGCCACCCCGGCCGTTTCAATTGCTTTTGACAATCGGGCGCAACGACCCCAATTTTCGCGCTGGCAAAATGATGAATCAAACGATGCTATCTCAAAAGGCGATTCCCAAACGGGAACGGCTCATTTTCGCGCTGGATGTCTCCACGGTGGAGGAGGCCAAACTTTTTGTCGAAAAGCTGGGCGATGCCGTCCTCTTTTACAAGCTGGGACTGCAAATTTTCATGGCCGGCGGTTATTACGAGCTGATTGACTGGCTCGCCGCCCGCGGCAAAAAGGTGTTTGTGGACCTTAAGTTCTTCGATGTTCCTGAAACCGTCCGCCTCGCCGTGGCGCAATTGCGCGGGAGGAAAGTCGAGTTCGCAACCGTGCATGGCAACGACCGCATTCTGGAAGCCGCTGTCCGCGACAACACCGGGGTAAAGATCCTCGCCGTTACGGTGCTGACCAGCCTGGACCGGGGCGATTTGGACGACCTGGGTTTTGCGTGCGATGTGGAACAATTGGTCCTTTCCCGCGCCAAACGCGCCCTGCAACTCGGCTGCCACGGCGTCATTTCCTCCGGCCTGGAGGCCCCCAAACTCCGCGAGCACTTGGGCGGCAAGTTCCTCGTCGTCAGCCCCGGCATTCGTCCCGTGGAAAATAAACCCGCCGACGACCAAAAACGCACCGTGGACGCCGCGCAAGCCTTCCGCAATGGCGCCGACTACATCGTGGTGGGCCGTCCCATTAGAAACGCCGCCGATCCGAAAGCCAAGGCGGAGGAAATCCAGGCCACCATCGCCGCCCTTTTTCCCTGATTTCCCTCATGACCTGCGCCGGGGTGTGGCGTATCATTGAACCGTGCATCCGGCGGACATTCAGCAAATCGGCAACGAACTGGCCATCAAGTGGGACGATGGCTGCGAGAGTTTCATTCCCCTGGAAACCTTGCGCTGCCGCTGTCCTTGCGCCGGATGCCAGGGCGAGCGGGACATCATGGGCAACCTCTACAAAAGCCCCGGCGAGCCGCTCACGCCGCAGTCGTTCCAACTCGCGCGCATCGTCAATGTCGGCGGCTACGCCATCCAGCCCGTCTGGGCCGACGGCCACGCCAGCGGCATCTTCTCCTTCGAGTACCTGCAAAAGCTGGCCGAAACGTAAGCCGTTCTGCAATCCGCAATCCGCCCCGTCCTCCGTAGCTTTAGCCCGGATATTTCATAGTTCTTAGGTAGCATCCCGATTCCATCGAGACCCGTGCCGCCGGGCCACTGGCCCGGCGGAAACGCACCTGCGCCTCAAGGCAAACGCGCTGCCTTGTGACGACAGTCTTTCACTCCACGTTCCGGTCGGCGAGTCGCCGACCGGCACAGGCGAGTCGCCTGTGCTACCCATGGAAATCGGGTGCGACTGTGAAATATTCGGGTTAGAGCGGTTTCAATAATGTCGTAGCCGTTGAACCGCTCAGAGTTGTAGCGTCGAGCCTCTGGCTCGACAGATTCGGCCAGAGGCCGAACGCTACATCACCGCCGGCCACAATTTTAATTAAACCGCTTTAGTGAAGGAGGAAATCCGCCCTCCTTCGCGGAGCCTGCGGAGGGCGGGCAATCCGCAATTCTTCCTCACGCTTTTCCGCCGAACGTCACAAAATCATCCACGTCCAGCAAGTCGAACCAAGTCGCCAAGTCCTCGCGTTTGGGGGCGACGGCCGCCTGCATTTCACTGAAGTACTTCCGTGTTTCCAGGTCCGCCGGCGCGCGCTGCTCCGCAAACGCCGACCAGGCGGCGATTTCGGCGGGAGACCGCTTGAACTTCGCGTTGGCCTCGATCCAGGCGAGGACTTCGCCGTCGCCCTTGCCTTGCGCCAGCACTTTCTTGAGCGCCTCGGCCTTGATGCCGACGAACTCCAGAAACCTCTGATCCAGCGGGCAATTGAAGTGGTATTCCCCCGCCTTGTTGTTGATAGTGGCCCGGCCCTTGTCGAGCATCCGGGGCAAGGTCGCGTATCCACCCAGCCGCACGCGCGGACTGCGCGGCGGACGTTGCGTTAAGTCAATTGATTGTATAGGCATAAGTAATGTTTCCTTTCGAGTTCCATCAACGTGCCACGCGCCCCCGAAAAAGCAAGGCCCACAAGCGCGACGCGACGTGGAGTGCGGAACGCAGTTCCGCTTTGCTCCTGAATTGCAGGCCGTGGGTGGAAAGCGGCGCTGGCGCGCGCGCACTCCAAGGCGGCCTGTCGGCCGCATGCCGCGTTTCCAGTCTTGCCTTTGTCCGTTGATAAGAGCTTTCTGAATCGCCGCTGTGACTGCGCCAGACACCATTTACTTCGACTGCAACGCGACCACGCCGCTGGACCCGCTGGTGCGCGAGGCCATGCTGCCGTTTTTGGGCGATGTCTTTGGCAACCCGTCCAGCGTCCATCATGCCGGGCGGCAGGCCCGGGCCTTTCTGGACGATGCCCGGGATCGGGTGGCCCAAGTTTGGCAAAGCAAACCCAGCGAAATCATCTTCACCAGCGGCGGCACGGAAAGCAACAATCTGGCCATCTTCGGCGCGGCCCGCCTTCTGCGCGACAAAGGACGCCACCTCATCACCTCTCCCATCGAGCATCATGCCGTGCTGCATTGCTTTCATCATCTGGAGAAACGGGAGGGGTTTGAGGTCACTTGCCTTCCCGTCAATGCGGAGGGCCTGATTTCGCCGGACGATTTGGCAAAGGCCATCCGACCGGACACAATCCTCGTTTCCATCATGGCCGCCAACAATGAAACTGGCGCCATCCAGCCGGTTGCTGCTTTGGGGGAACTTTGCCGTTCTCGCGGCGTTCTCTTCCACACCGATGCCGTGCAGTGGTTCGGCAAGGAACAGTTTGAGTCCATTCATCAGTTCAATGCCGGCCTGGTTTCCGTTTGCTCTCATAAGTTTTACGGACCCAAGGGCGCAGGCGCTTTGTTTCTGCGCTCTCCCTTGCGCCTGGACCCGCTTCTCTTCGGCGGCAGCCAGGAAAATGAACACCGTGCCGGGACCGAAAACCTGGCCGCGATTGCCGGTTTCGCCGAAGCGCTGACCCGGTTCATCAAGCCGCCAGTATTTTGCTCCAAAACATTGGCCCCTCTTACAGCCCGGCTGGTGGCGCGCGCGACCTCCGTGGACGGCGTCATCTTCCGCGGTTCGATGCGGCAACGGCTGGCTAATACCGCCGCTTTTACCGTGGCTGGCTGCGACAGCACCACCCTGCTAGCCGGCCTTGATTTAATGGGCATAAGCGCCTCCAGCGGTTCGGCATGTTCGGCCGGTTCGTTGAAACCATCCCATGTTCTGCTCGCGATGGGGGTTGAGAAATCCCTGGCAAATTCACTCGTCCGCTTTTCCCTCGGTCGCGCTTCCACTTTGCAGGAGGTTGAGACGGTCGCGGACGCCTTTCTCCATGTGATCAAACGGGCGCGTTGGCCTTGAATTATTTGTGAATTGCCTGTGCCCAGTGCCAATAACCCAGCATTTTCCCTTTTTCCGGCTTCCACCGGGTCTTTATCCACACCCAATTTTTCTTCGCAAGTGCCCCATCTCAGCCTTGACAACGCGATTTCTTCGGTTTATTCACCAGCCTTAATAATAATCTTTCTTTCTATAAACAAATATCATATTAAAGGACCGCATGAATCTGACTATCGCAAAAGAAAAGCTGATCCACGGGCTGCAGTCCGTGCAAAACGTCATAAGCACCCGCACCACCCTGCCCATCCTCTCCAACGTCTTAATGAAGGCGGAGGACGGCAAACTGGAGTTCACCGCCACCGATCTGGACGTGACCATCAGTTGCATCGTGGAGGCCAATGTGAAAAAGAAGGGCGCCACGACCGTCCCCGTCAAACGCTTCTTCGGCGTGGTGCGCGAATTGACCAGCCCGGAAATTGAGTTGGAAGTGGACGAAAAGTTTGCTTGCAGCGTGCGGGCCGGCGCGTCGTTCTACAAAATTCACGGCTTGAGCGCCGACGAATTTCCGCCCGTCCAGAAATTCAAGGAAGACAAGAAAATTATTCTGCCGCAGGAGAAAATTAAGAGTATGCTGCGCAAGACCTCCTTTGCCATCTCCAGCGACGAATCGCGCTACGTTTTGAACGGCATTTTCTTCATCCTCAAAGAGCACAAAATGACCATGGTCGCCACCGACGGGCGCCGCCTCGCATTGGTGGACGAAGAAGTGGACATCCCGGAAAACAGCCAGGGCGAATTCATCATGCCCACCAAAGCCGTCAACGAAATGACCCGTTTGCTTGGCGACAAAGGCGACGTCCAAATGAAATTCACCGACAACCTCGTCTCCCTTTCCTTAACCGACGAAAAGGCCAATTCCGCCGTCATTATTTCCAAGCTGGTCGAAGGCAACTATCCCAACTATAAACAAGTCATCCCGAGCGAGTGCAAAGAACGCGTGGCCCTTCCGCGCGAAGAACTCCTGGCCGCGTTGCGCCGCGCCCAAATCATGACCAGCGATAAGGCGAACTCCGTCAAACTGGCCATCAGCCGGAACAACTTGGCCATCACCGCCAACTCGCCGGACGTAGGCGAAGCCCGTGAAACCCTGGCCATCAACTTCGCCGGCAAAGACCTCCAAATCGCCTTCAACCCCGCCTATCTGATAGACCCCCTCGCCGTCCTGACCGAAGACGAAGTATTCCTCGAGTTAATAGACGAGCTAAGTCCTGGCGTCCTAAAAATCAACGGCCCCTTCCTCTACGTCGTCATGCCCATGCGCCTCACCTAATCACTTGCGCCATTGAAGGCTGCGCTGCCGCGCAGCCCAAATACCCCCTGCCGGCTTCCCAAATCGCCACAAACATCATTCCGGGAACCGACCCGGTTGACGCGCCCCATGATGAGCGTCAAATCAGGAATTACCAATAGCCGGGACTGACCTCTCCTCTGGACCTCCTCTTGGAAAAGAGCAAAAAGAGGAAATTGTTTGCCTCTTTTGTGGTATTCTTTCGCATTGAAGGGTGAATGATCGAATTGCCCATGCCTCAGCCATTTGAACGCGACATTGAAGATTTCAACGCGGCGCTGGAATTGCCGCCCGCGGAGCGCGCCGCTTATTGCCTGAGTGTGACCTTGCGCAAGCGGCTGCAAGCCCACGCCCCGGGACTGACATCGCGGGCCGTGCTGGAAACCCTTTCGGGCATTCTGATGCTGGACGTCCATGTGCCGTTGGCCGAT
>Ga0181538_10002300_pt1 | contig 20026 bp, 15 predicted proteins | sample PEATcosm2014_Bin_40_FD_119773 | JGI IMG/M metagenome (GOLD analysis project Ga0181538, IMG submission 119773) | Peatland microbial communities from MTU Mesocosm Facility, Houghton, MI, USA - PEATcosm2014_Bin23_30_metaG | ecosystem: Environmental > Terrestrial > Soil > Wetlands > Peat | place... | reverse complement strand
CGTCAATCCGTCAGGCGCGCAAATTAATTATTTGGGCGGCGTGGGCTTGGTGGATCGCTGCCAGTCGTGCCACGTCGGCACGGACCCTCTGATCGTTCCGGTCACGATGACGCTCACCAAAGCAAATCTAAAACTGGGCAACAGTGACGATGCGCCATTCGGCAGCCATCCCGATCCGGAAATGATGGCGTATCACCCGCTCGAGAAATTCGGCTGCTCGCCCTGCCACGGCGGAAACGGCCGCGCCCTGGATACTGTCGAGAAAGCTCACGGCCGCTACGAGCACTGGCTCTGGCCGCTGTACTACAAGGAAAATTATGATGCGGGCTGCCAGCAGTGCCACGCGTCGGACATGGTCACCGAGCATGCACCGGTGCTCACGCGAGCGCGCGAACTGTACCGCATCAAGGGCTGCATCGGCTGCCACCAGTATCAAGGCTTCGATAATCAGGACGAAATGCTCGTCTCCACGCGCCAACAAATTCTCCAGCTCGCGTCGGAGAAGAATGCCGACCAGCTCGAAATCGCGCGGCTCAACAAGCAAGGCGACCAGGCCAGCGACAACGACAGCGCGAATCGCTTCTACCAACAAGCGACGAATCTCACCGTCACCATCAGCCGCATGGACGCGCGTGCAGAATCGCTCGAGCAGTCCTCGCACAATTTATTGCAGGAAATCAAGAAGGTCGGGCCGGACTTGAAAGAAGTCCGCATGAAGCTGCGGCCCGAATGGATTCCGTACTGGATCGGCCACACGCGAGATTTCCGGCCGACCACGAAAATGCCGCAGTTTCGTTTGCAGCAAGATGAAATCGAAGCGATCGCCGCGTTCATTTGGCAATCGGGTCTGCCCGGTCCGGCGCTTCCGAAACAGGCCCCCGGCGATCCGGTAAAGGGCAAAGCGGCCCTCGAATCTCGCGGTTGCCTTGCGTGCCATTCGATCGGTGAAGGCTCGAATATGATTGGCGGCGATTTCGCCGCGAACCTGAGCCGCATCGGCGAAAAAGAGAATTACGACTATCTCGTCCGCTGGATTCACGACCCGCGCGAACGCACGAGGCCCTACGACCCATTTGTGAAGCGCGACCTCGGCCCGGATGATTACACCAAAGCGGGTGTGCCGTTCGTATTTGATCTCCAGCATTCGCGCAGCCCAGTCAGCGGGCACGAACTCGTCGTGCAGCAACCGACCGTCATGCCCAGCCTGCGCCTTTCGTGGGATGAATCGCGCGACATCGCCAGCTACCTGATGACGCAGAAACACGCCGACGCGAGCTACGCTCCCGCGCCTTACATGGACGATCCCGCTCTCAAGGCCAAGGGCGAGGCCCTGGTGAAGCACTACGGTTGCGCAGGTTGCCACGAAATCTCCGGCCTCGAAGACGAAGGTCGCATCGGCACAGAACTCACCAACGAAGGCAGCAAGCCGATCGAGCGCCTGGACTTCTCACTCTTCACCGAAGATGCGAAAGCGGGCGCCCTGCCGCCGGGCAGCCCGTCGCTGCCGCGCGGACAGTGGTACGACCTCAAGGGCTTCTTCGAGAATAAGCTCGCCGATCCGGGCGTCTTCGACACCGGGAAATACAAACCGGACCCGATGGATCGCTTGCGCATGCCGAAGCCGAACCTGACGACCGCGGATATCGACGCGCTCACGACGATGTTGCTCGGCTCGGTGGATCCATCGCTGCCGCCGGACTACATGTACAAGCCGGCCGATCAACGCGCCGCGATTCAAAAAGGCTGGTGGCTCATCACCAAGTACAACTGCATGGGCTGCCACCAGATCGACGTAGGACAAGCTTCCGTCCTGATGACGCTGCCCATGTACCAGGGCGAAAACAAAATAGGTCTGCCGCCGATGCTCACCAGCGAAGGCGCGCGCGTCAATCCCGAATGGCTGAAGGGATTTCTCGCGAATCCGGCGCTCAGCACCACGGACACCGATCGCGACGGCGTGCGCTCCTATCTGCAGGTGCGCATGCCGACGTTCTATTTCTCCGACGACGAGATCCGCACGCTGGTGCAATTCTTCGAGGCCGTCTCGAGCCAGCCCGAGCCATTTATTCCGCAGCAACTCGTGCCGCTTACCACCGCGGAAACCGGCATGGCGCGCGATCTCTTCACCAGCACTGCCGCTCCCTGCTTGAAATGCCACATGACCGGCGTCGCCACGCACGACAAAATTGCCACGGCCCCGAATTTCCTTTTGGCCAAGGATCGGTTGCGTCCAGCCTGGACCGAACGCTGGATCACGAATCCCGCGCTGATTTCTCCGGGCACCGCGATGCCTTCCGGACTTTTCCGCAAGGAAGGGGATCGCTGGGTTTTCGCAGGTCCGCTGCCGCCCGCGATGAAATCCTACGAGGGCGATAACGCCGATCTGCTCGTGCGATATATGTTTGAATTAACGCCCGAGGAGCAGAGAATGCTGACCAGCCGTTCGGGCGGCGGAGGCAGTGGCAAGTAACGCCGCGCGTCATGGCGTTGGAAGGTTCGCGCCCTAAAGAGTCTTGTAAGCAGGAATTAGGAATCTAGACAGGAGGAAGTTGCTAGTCATGAATCGCAAATACAAGCTGTCTTTGCTTCTCGCAGCGGCTCTCGTCGCCACCATGGTAGGTTGCGGCAAGAAGCCCGAGGAATCGACGAGCGATAACACAGCCGCACCCGCGGCCGCACCCGGCAAGACCGTCGATCCCACCACCGTCGGCGAAATCACCGGCAGCGTAACGCTCGATGGCGCCGCACCCAAAATGAAGCCCATCAACATGTCGCAGGAATCGGCCTGCGCCAGCCAGCACAGCTCGCCCGCTCTCACGGAAAACGTGGTCACCGGGGACAAGGGCGCCCTTGCAAACGTAATTGTGTACGTCAGTGCGGGACTGGACGGCTATTCGTTCACGCCGCCCTCGACTCCGGCCACCATCGAACAAAAGGGCTGCCAGTATCATCCACACGTGCTCGCGCTACAATCCGGGCAGAGTCTCGAGGTCGTGAACAGCGATCCCACCACACACAATATCCATCCTGAGCCGACGGCCAATCGCGAGTGGAACGAATCGCAGCCGCCCGGAGCCGCGCCGATTGATAAGAGCTTCGCGCGTCCGGAAGTCGCCATCCCGGTGAAGTGCAACGTCCATCCGTGGATGAAGGCCTACATCGGCGTCTTCGACACTCCCTTTTTCCAGGTCACAGGCAAAGATGGCGCGTTCGATCTGAAAGGATTGCCGCCGGGCACCTACACGCTAATCGCATGGCACGAGCAGTACGGCGCCAGCGCCCCACAAGCCGTCACCATCGGCCCCAAAGAATCCAAGGCCGTAAATTTCGTCTTCCACGCCGCAGCCAGCGGTGACTGAGCGGCCCTGGCAGATTGACGGATATTTCCGTGCGGCGGGGCGCGAACCGTAATCCGCACCCCGCCGTTTTTTCTGTAAATTTCGGCGGACCTCCGCGCCCGGAAAGTGTATTCTTAGCAGTCAAACTTGCGACATGAATAGGCTACTCCATCGCTTCGCGGTCTTTACCGCGGTCAGCACGTTTCTGCTGCTGATTGCGGGAGCGCTGGTCACGTCGAACGACGCGGGGCTTTCGATCCCCGATTGGCCGCTTGCGTACGGCGGCTTGCACCCGCCTATGGTGGGCGGCATCATCTACGAATTCAGCCATCGCGTGATTGCCGCTACGGTTGGCATGCTTACGGTCATCCTCGCAATATGGCTTGGCATGCGCGAACCGCGGCGCTGGGTGCGCTGGTTCGGCGTGGCGGCGCTCTCGACGGTGGTGGCGCAGGGAATGCTTGGCGGCATGACGGTCCTCTTCTTCCAGCCGTCGTCGGTTTCGGCGGCCCACGCGACTTTGGCGCAAATCTTCTTTTGCCTCACGGTTTGTCTCGCGGTCTTCACCGGCGAGTGGTGGCAATCTGATTTGCCCGCTGTGGAATCCGCGGAGCCGTCGCGCATTAAGAGTCTGGCGCGAGTGACCGTCGCCGTCGTCTTCCTGCAATTGATCCTCGGCGCGGAGTTTCGGCACAAGGCATTCGGCATCATCCCGCATCTCGTGGGCGCCGTGGTCGTCACGCTGCTGATTTTCGCGCTCGCGGGAAAACTCAAGCGTCAATTCGGCAATGTGCCGGCGCTGAGAGGCTGCGCGCTCGCGCTGCAAATCCTGATCGGCACGCAACTCCTTCTCGGCGGGGCCGCCTGGTGGTCGCGCATTTACGCCGCGCAGTTTCCGCAGCCCGTCGGCATCACGGTGGCTCTCACCGTCATCCACACGGTCACGGGAGCCCTGGTGCTCGCGTGCACCGTCGTCACTGCGCTGGTCTGCCGCCGCCTACTCCGTTCCGAAGCAGCCGCAGTCGCGCCAGCCGGCGCTCAGCAGGGAAGTGAGCAAACCGCATGAGGCGTCCTCGATGAGCACGTCGCCCGTTGCAGCCGCTCCGGCGCAAACGCGCTCGATGGCGTATCTCGCCCTCACGAAGCCGGACGTATCGTTCCTCGTCGTGCTTACGACGCTCGCCGGTTACGCGCTCGCTTCGCGCGGCCCGCTCGATTGGCTGCGCATGTTGCACGCCGTGTTCGGCACCACGCTCGTCGCCGCCGGCACCTCCGCGCTGAATCATTATCTTGAGCGCGAATCGGATGCGCGCATGAGGCGCACGGCCGCGCGCCCGCTGCCAAGCGGCGTCCTGAAGCCGTTGCAGGTCCTGGCGTTTGGTGGCGGACTCATCCTCGCCGGCACTCTCTACCTTTTGCTGGCCACAAATATTCTCGCGACGCTCGTGGCCGTCGCAGCCTCCGCCGCTTATCTGCTGATTTACACGCCGCTAAAACCGCGCACCACGCTGGCCACGATGGTCGGCGCGTTTCCCGGCGCAGCGCCGCCGCTCATCGGCTGGGCCGCCGCGCGCGGGCATCTCGATCTCGACGCCTGGATCCTGTTCGCGATTCTGTTCCTCTGGCAATTCCCACATTTCCAGGCCATCGCCTGGATGTATCGCGAGGATTACGCGCGCGCCGGAATCAAGATGCTCCCGACTGTAGACCAGAACGGCCGCCGCACCTTCCGCCAGATTCTGCTGACAGCTGCCGTACTCATTCCCGTGAGCTTGCTGCCCGCCGTCACGGGTCTCTCCGACGTTCGCTATTTTTTCGGCGCGATAGTTCTCGGCATGCTTTTGATCGCGGTGTGTCTCTGGGCTCAATCATCGAAGACGAATGTGCGCGCGAAATGGTTGATGCACGCAACGGTGCTGCATTTGCCGTTGCTGCTCGCGCTGCTTTGGTGGGACAAGATTCCGCGTTAGCGAGCGGCTTTGTAGGACAGGCATTCTTGCCTGTCGGCGTTTTGCGGCGCTGGGAACGAGGGACAGACAGGAATGTTTGTCCTACCGAACCGGGCGAGAGTGAGGTCATGCCATGAGTGAAAAAAAAGGAACCTCCGAGCTCCTAGCCATGTCAGCCGTACTCGTTGTGCTCTCCGTGCTCGGCGTCGTCTCCGCGTTCGTCACGCACGTATTCGATTCGATGGACGGCCTGCTGCTACTGGCCGTCTGCCTGATGATGGCGGGAATTTTCACTCTAATGATATTGTGGTTTATGAAAGACGCCGGTTGGCTGCCGCGCCGTTCCGACGCCTCCGGCGATAGCCCCGCCGCTCCAGGAAAGTAGATCCTAACTCCGGCCAAACGAGGATTTCTCCGCTGGCACTCACGACACGCCTGATGCCCGTCCCTCCGCAGCCCGATTCCAGTTCTGATCCGAAGCCCTCATCAAGCAACGGCGCGGCCGCGAGTTCCGGCGCAGCCCCCAAGGACGGCGCCCCGAAAGAACCGAAGAAGGGAAGCCGCCGCTCGCTCTACGCCGTTCTCGTGTTGGCACTGCTCTTCGTGCTCATGCCGTTCCTGTTCTGGCAAGCCACCTGGTTCGGCCGCCCCCTCGACGACGCGCAGATACTGCAAGGCCTGAACGATCGCGAACATCCGCGAAACACCCAGCATGCCCTCGCGCAAATCGAACAGCGCATGGAAAATCCCGATCCCGCCGTCCGCGCATCGGCCCGGCAATGGTATCCCGAAATCATTCGTGTCGCGGCGCAGGGTGGCGACGAGCTTCGCCTCACTGCCGCGTGGGTCATGGGACAAGACAACGCCGAGCCCGCCTTCCACCAGGCGCTGCTTACGCTGCTGGGCGACGTGAATCCAATGGTTCGCCGGAATGCCGCTTTGGGTCTCATCCGTTTTTCAGACGCTGCCGGCCACGATGAAATCGTTGGCATGCTCTCGCCGTACACTCTCGTCGCCCCGTCCAGTGGCGCACTCGCCACCCGCCTGAAGCCTGACGAGACTGTAAACGCTGGAACATTGGTAGGCCGCATAACGGAAGGGAATCAGAAAACGGAGGTGCGGTCTCAGGTTCCGGGGACTCTCGATCACTGGCTGGTGGCTGATGGCGCAGCTGTCGATGCCGGACAGCCCATCGCCATCCTGGATCCCAGTAGCGACATGGTCTGGGAAGCCCTGCGCGGACTCTATTTCATCGGCCGCCTGGACGACTTGCCCGCAATAAATTCATTCGCCCGCGGCGCGCCCGGCTTTTCTCCCCAAATCCAGCAACAGGCTCAAATCACCGCCCAAGCCATTTCCTCCCGCTAGCCCCGCTGCAAGCCTCTGCACTAACGGCTATTGCATACTCTGGCACAACGTTTGAATCTAATTTGTTCGCCGTACGTCCCTGAGCCGTAAGATTTCTACAGGTAACGTCTGCGAGAGAATATCGCTTTGAGAAAGGCAACTATGTGGCCTCACAGCATAGTAACCCCGCCCGCTTATGAACGACCTAGGGCGCGGACGAGCGGTTGGATTTGCTTAGCCGCTGTGATTTTCGCTGCCGTGTTGGTGGGCGGTTGCGCGACGGGCTTCAACTGGCGGACGGCTGCAGGTGCTCCGAGTACAGGCCCTTTCACCATAGGTGGAAACGTGCTCGGTCTGACGGGTACCAACCTCGTTCTGCAGGATAACGGTGGCGATAACCTCACCATCAACGCCAACGGCGCGTTCACCTTTGCTACCGCCGTGGCCAGCGGCTACCTTGTCACGGTGAAGACACAGCCCACGAATCCTACGCAAACTTGCAGCGTGACTGACGGGACAGGCACCACCACCGCTAACGTGACCAGCGTTGAAATCGTTTGTGGGAACATCTTCACTGTCGGCGGAACGATTACGGGGCTTGACGGATCGGGCCTCGTCCTGCAGGACAATGGCGGTGACAATGACACCATATCGGGTACTGGAAATGTTAACTTTACGTTTGCTACGCCGCTCATTCCCGGCGCCGCCTACGTCGTCACGATACTGACGCAGCCCTCTAATCCTACGCAGGCCTGCAGCGTCGCAAACGCCAGCGGCAATGTAAGCGGCAACGTTACCAACGTTCAGATCTCGTGTTCACAACCTAAGTTCACTGTCGGCGGGTCCGTCGTCGGCCTAATCGAGGCCGCGGGGGACACCCTCGAACTGCAAAACAATGGCGGGGATAATCTCCTCGTCACGGGCGACACTAACTTTACGTTTCCGACGTTGGTTACCTACGGCGGCCTGTTCAATGTTCAGATTTTCCTCCCTCCATCGAGCCAACCCCAGCCCTGCAACGAATTCGGCTATACGGGCATCGCCACCGGCAACATCTCGGGCGTCCTCGTGGATTGCCAGCACAATGATTGGAACTGGATTTCCTGGTATCTTCCGTCTACAAACACGGGCGACAACCTTGGCGCGGTGACCACGCCGCTCTTTCCCTATCAACAAGTCCCTCCTCCCGATCTAGGCACCCCGGGCGGTCGAGTCTTCCCGGCGACGTGGACTGACGCGCAGGGGAACAGATGGCTCTTTGGCGGAAACGGCTACCCTTATCCTAATCCGCTTATTCCGGCCAGCCAGACTGTCCCAGGATTCTTGAACGACCTCTGGGTTTACGACCAGTCAGTTGGCGGTTGGGTCCCCGCCAATTTGCAAGTACTTAATCCGTCCTTGAACCTGTACATTGACAACGTTGCGCCGCTCGAAGAAGAGTCCGCCTCGGGTGTTTACGGCACTCTCGGTGCTCCCACAGGGGGCGCCCCTGGCGCTCGCTGGGGCAGTTCCACTTGGACCGATGGAGCAGGCAATCTCTGGATGTTTGGCGGTCAGGGATTTGACGCCTCCACGGAGGACTTCACGCTCCTCAACGATATCTGGGAATGGGTGCCAGGTGGCCTCGACGGCTTCGGCGCGGGGACCTACACAGGAGAATGGATTTGGCAGGGAGGTTCCAACGTTGGCAACAAGCCGACTGTTGCGAATTTCCCCGGCGGACGTTGGGCTGCCGCAACTTTTACCGATGCCGCCGGCGCTAATGTTTGGATGTTTGGTGGCCAGGGCGTCGATTCAGCGGGCAACACCGGCGTGCTTAGCGACTTGTGGAAATACAACATCGGATCGAGGACGTGGACCCTGGTTTCCGGATCCTCCCTTTCCAACAAGAATGGCGTCTACGGCACCCAAGGAACTCCCGCAGCGACTAATTTCCCCGGTGCCCGGCAGAACGCCGTCCTATGGGTAGATGCGTCTGGCAAGGTTTGGCTCTTCGGTGGCTTTGGCTACGATTCGGCCGGCACCGGCGCTCCCCTGGGCGCGACCCTCAACGACCTATGGGTATTCTCGGGTGGCCAATGGACTTGGGTCTCCGGCAGCAACGTGGCCAACAAGAACGGTACCTATGGCACTCAGACGCTGCCAGCCGCAGCGAACGTTCCCGGCTCGCGGTGGGGTGCCGAGGGATGGACCGATGCCTCTAACAATCTCTGGTTCTTCGGTGGCTGGGGATACGGCTCAATTATCTCCCACCCGCAGGGATATTTGAACGACATTTGGGAGTATCAGCACAGCACCGGCCAATGGATCTGGTGGAAAGGCTCAAACGACGTCAATCAAACCGGCCAATACCTGCAGAACGGCATCCCCTTCGTGAATAATGTCGTGGGTGCGCGCAGGGGAGCCGGTGTCTGGGTGCCCGACGCGAGCGCATGTCCGGTAAGTGGCTCTGCAGGAAACGGCGAAGCGTGCTATCTCTGGCTCTTTGGCGGAGCCGGCTATGACAACTCACAGAACACGTCTCCAGGTTACCTCAATGATTTCTGGACGTATCTTCCGTTCCCATAATAGATCAAAGATTTCAGCGGGCTGTGATCACCCGATAGCCCGCAATCTCGCGAGCCACAAATGAAACGGAACAGCCGGGGAGGCAAGCAACCCCGGCTGTTCCGTTTTTGACTGGACCTTCAATTAGCCACCGGCCAGTTACGACCGGCCTTTTCGACTGGTGAGAGCCGCTAGAAGGGAAGTGTGCCTTCTTTGGCCTCGTATTCGGCCAATGGCACCATGTCGATCGCGTCCCAAGGGCATCCTTCAAGAAAGGCCCCATCGGGGCCCTTGCTGGTGCAGAGCTTGCAACCGATACAGAGCAGCGGGTCTACAATGATGCGGCCCAAAGGTGGATGGTCTGGATCCGACTGCCAGAACATGCAATCCTCAACAGGGCAGTAGTCCACACACGCTGGCGAACCCGCGCAGCCCGTGCAACACTCGTTGATCACGGCCAGAATATGCGGCTTGCGCTTCCGCTTGGTGGTGGTGCCACCGGACCGCGGCAGATCCTTGACGACCTGCCCCGCAACGTACTCTTCAATGCTAGGTTGTGTGTAGGCCAATCGTTGCCCTCGATAATTAAGCGTCACACCATTCTACAAAGTGAATCCGCAATGTCAATTGCCGCATTGGGAGTCGTTTTAGGAGGGCAGGCATTCCTATCTATCTTCCTTCCCGCCTCGCAGAACTCAAGGTGCAATCTGCGAACAGCGCCGACCCGCACCGCAGCACCCGTTTACAGCATCTGATATACTGAGTCCATAGAGAAAATGCCGGGGATACCGGCAAGGAGCGCATACAAAATCATGATCACGGTTACGCCGATCGCGACCTCGAAGGTCAAAGAAATTATGGGGCAACAGAACCCTGTGCCGGCAGCGTTGCGCATCGCTGTCGTGGGCGGCGGCTGCTCGGGCTTCAGCTATCACATGGCGTTTGACACCCAGGAGAATCCGACGGACAACGTCTACGAGTTCGACGGGCTGAAAGTCCTGGTGGATCAGATGAGCGAGATGTACCTCGAAGGAATCTCGATCGACTACATCGAGACACTCGAAGGCGCCGGCTTCAAGTTCAACAACCCGAATGTGAAGAGTACATGCGGTTGCGGAAGCTCGTTCAGCGTATAACTCGCGAGCGACGACGCTTCCCTGTGAATACAGTCATTTCGACGCGGGCCACGGGAATCTTCCTGGTTGGCCCGCGTTTCGTTTCTTGCGACATAATTGAACGAAGTCTTGATAAGGCGTCGTGAAAATCGCTCTGGCACAACTCGATCCGACCGTTGGCGACTTCGCCGGAAACTCCGCGCGCATACTGGAAATGGCCCAGAAAGCTCGCCAACGCGGCGCGGATCTCGCCGTCTTCTCCGAGCTCTGTCTCTGTGGCTACTTGCCCCAAGACCTGCTCGAGCGTCCGTCATTCCGCGAACGCAATCTCCGCGAGCTGAACTGCCTCGCGAAGAAGCTGCCGGTGCCCGCAATTGTGGGTTACGTTGGCCGCACCGGAGAAACCACGGGCAAGTCTGCTACTAACGCTGCGGCGCTCATCGCGGATGGCCAGATCGCCTTCGAACAGCGGAAAATGCTGCTGCCCACCTACGACGTGTTCGACGAATCTCGCTATTTTCAGCCCGCGCGCTCGCAGCAGGTCTTTCCGTTTGCCGGAGAACAGCTGGGGATCACCGTCTGCGAGGACATCTGGAACGACAAGAATTTCTGGGTCAATCGTCTCTACGATCGCGATCCCGTCGCCGAGCTCGTGGGGCAGGGAACTACCCTGCTCGTTAATTTGTCTGCCTCTCCGTACGTCATCGATAAGCGCAAGCTCCGGCTGGAGATGCTCCGCTCGATCGCGTCCACGCACAACAGGCCAATCGTGTACGTCAATCAGGTTGGTGGTAACGATAGCTTGGTGTTCGAGGGGGGCAGCCTTGTTGTCCTCCCGGATGGCCGCGTCGCTGCTCAAGCTGTCATCTTCGAAGAGGATTTGGTGATGTTTGACTCGGCAAGCGGAGTCGGCGATATCCATTTGCAGCCAGCAGACGAATTGGAAGTAGCCTATCGCGCCCTGGTCTGTGGCACGCGCGACTACGTGCGCAAGTGTGGTTATCGTCGGGTGGTAATTGGATTGAGCGGAGGCATCGATTCCGCCACTGTCGCGGCAATCGCCGCGGCCGCCGTTGGCCCCGAGAACGTTCTCGGAGTCTCCATGCCTGGCCCATATTCATCCGAGGGTAGCCGAACCGACGCTGCGCAGTTAGCCAGGAACCTGGGCATCGAGTTTCTGGTAATGCCCATCACAGATATTTTCGCTGGCTATCGCGGAGCTTTGTCCTGCGCATTCGCCGGACGGACGGAAGATGTGACCGAAGAGAACTTGCAAGCGCGTATTCGCGGCAATATTCTCATGGCGCTCTCAAATAAACAGGGTGCACTGGTGCTCAGCACGGGAAACAAGTCAGAAATGGCGGTGGGATATTGCACACTCTACGGCGATATGGCCGGGGGACTCGCCGTCATCTCCGATGTTCCGAAGACCATGGTTTACGCGATCGCCGAAGTCATCAATCGGGAAAGAGAAATCATCCCTCGCGCCACCATCAACAAAGCTCCCTCCGCGGAACTTCGTCCCAACCAGAAGGATAGCGACTCCCTTCCGCCCTACGATGTTCTCGATCGCATCCTGAAAGCGTATATCGAGGACTTGCAGACCCCAGAGCAGATTGCCACTCAATTCGGTTACGAATTGGACCTCGTTCGATCGATTGCCCGCAAAGTGGATCGCAACGAATATAAACGGAAACAGGCGCCTCTAGGGCTTAAGATTACAACTCGCGCGTTCGGCTTTGGCCGGCCGTTTCCGATTGCACAGAAGTTTGATCCTTAGGAGGAGTTGCTGTGAGACTTGTGCCCAGCATTGCCCTCGCCATTCTTGTCAGCCCTGCGCTGGGGTTCGCGCAGGCTCCTGCCCCGAAGCCCGCGCAACCAGCACCAAATTCTGCGTCATCTCCCGAAACGGTGGCGCTGCAGAAGAAGATCGAACTATTCCTGCGTCGCGCGTACGCCTGGGGGCCTGAGTACAAACTGGAAGTGGGACCGTTGAACGAGAGCGGCATTCCCGATCTTTACGCGGTGACTGTGAAGTTGAGCTATACCGGCCAGTCGGACTCAACCGTCCTTTACGTGAGCAAGGATGGCCGATATATGTTTCGCGGGGAGCTGCAGGACATGTCCATCGACCCCAATGCGGAGACACGTAGCGCTATCCACATTGAAAACGCCCCTTCGGAGGGGCCAGCGGACGCCCCAATCACAATGGTTGAGTATGCGGACTACGAGTGTCCAGGCTGCAAGCAATTCAATTCACTGTTGCCGGCCATCCTGTCTAAGAACCCACAGGTGCGAGTCGTATTCAAGGCATATCCCCTGGCCGAAATTCACCCCTGGGCAATGACCGCTGCGACGGCCGCTCGATGCGTGAATCAGTTGAGTCCAACGCAGTTTTGGAAGTTCCACGATTCCATATTCGACAACCAGGATCTAATTTCCCCAGAAAACGCCTGGGACAAGATATTGGACCTGGCTTCACAATTTGGGGTAAGTACCGATTCACTGAAGGCGTGTATGGTAGATCCCGCAATTACCAAGGCAATCCAAGACGAGCAACAGGAAGATCAAGTCCTACAGATCTCGAGCACGCCAACAATCTTCGTTAACGGACGAAGAGTAGTGGGCCCCGACGTTCAACTAGTTCAACAGTACATAGATTACGAGCTAGACCACCGCGCAGGAGCCCCTTCCAAAGGCGTTCCAAAGCCTGGCACCTCGCAATAGAAAGCCCTGCGCCCCCTACTTCGCTCAGTCAGTCAGCCCAAGCTAAACAGAGCAGCACAAGAGGTGAACGTAGATCTTCGCCTAATCGAACAGGCAATCCGCAACCCACCCAAATCTTCACCGGGGTCAAGAATCCAGCTTGAACAACATAGTATATCTTAGCAGACGCGTAAATGCAAGGGGTATTTTGGGGATGGGATTGGACGGGATGGGAGTTGGTCTGGCATCGCGGGTTGGGGCGGAGTTGGCTGACTTTGGGCGGAGTGCGTCGGGCTGGGGCGGGCTTTGGCGGACGATGGCGGGCCTGTTGGGCTGGTTACGGCTCACCTTCCTGGCCGGGGAGCCCCCGGGGGCCTGGCGCGCGGGGACAGGTTAATTGAATAGGGATGCTGCGCCTCGGACATCTAGGGTGATGGGGCCGTCTACGGGGACGGTTAGCTTTTGGGATTTGGGATCGTATTGGTAATCGTGGCCTCTGAATAGAGGGACGCCGTTGCGGGTCAGGGTTAGGCTGGCGGGAGTGGCGCGGCAGAAGATTTCTAGCGTGCCGGTGGCGTCCAGGTCGCCTACGACGATCTTGAAGCCGGAACGCGGGGAGGTTGAGTCGGGCGGGGCTGGGGCTACGGTGATCGTCGCGGCTACCGCGCCGGTGTAGTAGGAGAAGGCGCTCGGGTTGCGGCCCGGGTAAATTTGGATGTGCAGGGTGGGATACCAGTTCCCTTCTGCGGCCAGGTTGGGCGTCGGGGTGGCATCGGGCGGCGTCACGGCTGCGGGCGCGGATTGTGGTGGCGAGGCCCGCGGAGAAAGCGGCGGACGGGCGGAGGCAAGCTCCGCCCCTACGGCGGAGGGGGGAATTTGCGCTGCCGGCTGAGGTGCCTGTCCTGTTTCAACTGGCGTGGGAGCAGATTCTGGAGAGGGATGGACAGGCAAGAGTGCCTGTCCTACTGGGGGCGGAGAGGACCAATTATTATTTAGCCTTACGATGTCGCCTTTCGGGATTATGGCGCCTTCTCTTACGAAGACTGGGATTACGTTTAGCGGGGCGGGGATTGTTACTGTGGTGCCGCCTCTGTAGACGGTGCGGAGATCGGAGCCCTCTCGGAGCCAAAGAGTGGCCGTGGTTCCCTTCCCGGTTTTTTGCGCGTTTTCGTTGGGAATGGCGGTGGAAGGGGGCTGAGAAGAATGGACAGGCAGGAATGCCTGTCCTACTGGCGCGCCGGGAAAGTACACCTTTCTGCTTGTCGCGCCTTCCTCCAGGATTGGGGCTACCAATAAATTTTCGCCGTAGAGATATTCGTCCGTCATGTCGGTGACCGCGGGATCATTCGGGAAGGCGAATTCCAGCGCGCGCATCACCGGCAAGCCTGATGCTCTCGCGCTGTACACATGCGAGCGGACGTACGGAATTAGATCGGCGTGCGTGGTGGCCGCTTCGCGTGCGATGGCGACGACTTCGTCGTCGTAATCATCCCAGATGGTGCGCTTCGGGCCGATGATGACCTCCATCAGCGGGCTATAGGCGCTGAACTCTAGCCAGCGTGCTTCGAGATCTTTATCGGCGGGAAGGAAATAGCCGCCGGTGTCCGAGCCCCAGATGGGAAAATCTATCGCGCCGGCGCGCAGGGCGTTCTTCACGGCCATTTGCAGGCCGGCGAAGCTGGACCAGGTATCGCCATTCCACACGGCGGTGTAACGGCGGGCGGTGTCATTCGCATTGCGCGCGAACATGAAGAAATCGTCGCCGTAACGCGCTTCGAGGCTTTCGGCGGCGAGCTTCGGAAACAGCGTGGCGATTTCATTTTGCGCCGCGTCGGGAATTTCGCCTTCGTCGCCGCGATCGATTTTGTAACCCTTGATGCCCAGGCTCACGTAGGCGTCGAGCAAATTTTTAAACCACTCGTAGGCTTCGGGATTGGTGACGTCGACGGCGCGGTGCGCACTTCCAGTGGGCGGGAGGAGGAACCCGCGCGCGCTTCCCTCTTTATCTAGCGTGCCGGTGGCGTTATCGCTGATCCACAGCAGAAGTTGCATGCCGCGATCGTTGACGTCGTGAATTAATTTTTGCGGATCGGGGAAGCCGGCGTCGAAATCGAAGCTGCCCCAGCCGTCGGGGCCTGCGCCGTAAGGGCGATCGAGCCAGATGGCGCCGGCGGGAATGTGCAGCGCGCGCAAGTGGTCGGCGTCGTCTAATACTTTTTCTTGCGCGTTCGCGGCGCGGCGCAGATCGTCGTGCTCGTCATCGCGCCACCAGATGCTGCCGAAGGCCCACGTGGGCGGCAGGACGGGCGGGCCGGCGACGGCGTTGTAACGGCGGAAAATGTCGGCGTAGGTAGGACCGTAGAAAATGTCGTAGGTGAGCTGGTCGGTGCGAAACGTGAAACTGGTTTCGCCGGCCTGCGCGAATGCGAAATGGCCTGGCGCTTGGCTTTCGACGTACACGCCGTATTTGCGCGAGGTGAGATAGAACGGGGCGCGGGCGCTCGAGTGATGAACGTAGCGCTCGTTGCCCAGGCCGAGGAAATCGTGATCGGCGCCGCGATCGTCGAGATTGCCACCGAAGGGATATTCCCAGACGCCGTAGTAATGCTCGCCTTGATCGGAGAATTGTTCGGAGATTTGGGGCAGCGGAGGGATGATGCCGCCAACGACGCCGGGATAGATGAATGAAATTGTAATCTGAAGCTCCTCGGGATTCACGAACGTGAATTTCACTTGCGCCTGGTGCGGCGCGTTCGGCGGAAGCGGATCCCGGCCTGCGAGTTCGAGATTTAGATCGGCGGTGAGCGTGCGCGCATCGGGGCGGGCGATGTTGACGGCGTCGGTGACGGGATAGAATTCGGCGTCGACGGTGAGGGCCGTGTTGTCTTGCGCGAGGAGGATTTCCCGCGTGGATTTTTCGATCACGCGATAGGAGTAGGGGTTCGCGGTGACTTCGAGGCGCAGGGCGAAGGAGTCGAGGGTGGTGACGTTTGACTGCGGTGGCGTGGCGGCGGATTGCGCGGGATGCGACGGAGAAACCCCCACACGTAACACCGACGTGTGGCGCACCCGGGGAGAGTCGACGATCGAAGCCGTTGGCGGCACAGACAGGAGTGCCTGTGCGCTTCTTAGCGGTGCGGCGCGGAGAAGATGGACAGGCAGGAGTGCCTGTCCTACCAGGAGCGCGACATTTAGTAGTAGTCGGGAACGGCGGGCGAGAGTTCGAGGCGTCATCATCAGAGGCGTCGGAACGACGGGCACTTCCCCGCGAACGGAACGGTGAGTTTAATTCCCTTCTGGATGCGAGTAAAGAACGAGCTGGGAAAACTGGCTAAGGCTGGGAGTCCCTGGTCAATCTGAGCTGCGTGTGTTCCTGCTTCGGCCGCAAGTACATTTTGTAATTCAGCATGTTGAAGAAATTTGCGACCACAAGGAACGCCCAGTACAGTCCGTTTCGCAAGCCAAAAACCAATCCTGCCAGGGCCGCCAAGAAAAAGACAACGCCGAGGATCCTCGGCCAGTACCATCGATAGCGAAGGGCCTCTTCGGATTGCAGCAGGTCGAACATTGCTGTGATGATGCGCCCGGAGGTCGAGGGATGCCAACGCTCGCAGTCGGGCTTGCCCGAAAGATCATGTTTCTTGGGTTGAGGGCGGAGGTTTGTGTCGCCCCTACGGGGCTCTAAGGATTTATTTTTGCCTCTGCCCAGGGCTTACGCCCTGGGCTATTGGTTTATGCCGCCCCTTGCGGGGCTGGAGTTTCTCTCCTTGCGCTGCGCTGATTCTGTGTGAGATGGGGGCGCGCCTTGTTATGGTTAGGGTGCGTTTAAGGAGGCGCGGCTGTGGACGTTGAGAAACTCAAAATATTGTTGGGGCTTCGGCCGCTTGCGGAGGAGGGCGGATTCTACTCGGAGAGCTATCGTTCTGGCGAGCGCTTGGCGCGGACTGCTTTGCCTGCGCGCTACTCTGGGGAACGCTGCCTTGGATCGGCGATCTATTATCTGCTCACGCCGGAGACATTTTCGGCGATGCACCGGCTGGCTTCGGACGAAATCTACCACTTCTATCTTGGAGATCCGGTGGAATTGCTGCTGCTGCGCGAGGATGGATCGGGGGAGGTCATCACGATCGGCAGCGAGCTCGAGGGCGGGATGCGTCCGCAAGCGCTGGCGCCGCGCGGCGTGTGGCAAGGATCGCGATTGAAAGCGGGCGGCGCGTTCGCGCTGATGGGAACCACCGTTGCGCCGGGATTTGAGTTTGCAGATTTCGAGTTAGGGGCGCGGGAGAAACTGCTGGCGTCGCATCCTGATTATGGCGAGACGATTCGCGCGCTTACGCGTTGACGGGCGTGGTAGGACAGGCACTCTTGCCTGTCCGGTTTTGGGCAGCGCCGGTGTGAAATGGGGGACAGGCAGGAGTGCCTGTCCTACTGGGAGCGCGCGAGCGGGCGGAGGCCAGCTCCGCCCCTACAACCGAAAAACCAACACCATCGGTCGAGTTAAGGTTTTGTCCGCCGTAGGGGCGGAGCTGGCCTCCGCCCGTTGTGGCCATCGTGAGAAAACCTTGGACAGGCCCTTCGCGCGCTCAGGGTAAACAGGAATGCCTGTCCTACTGCGGCGCGGGTGGTGTTGCAAATTTGGGGATTCGTGCTATTTTGCCGTTATCTTATCGCTATGTTTGTGGTGAGGTGACTTATGCGATCATTTTTATTGGCGGCTATCGGGGCCATTTCGCTGTTCGCGGCATCCTCCATTCCTGCGCGGGCGCAGGGGCAAACTCAAGTGCAGGCGGGAGTAATAAATCAAGCTCAAGCGCAGGGGCAGACGGAGGGGCGTCAAGCGCGCGACGCGGATTCGCAGAGCGCCGAGAATCACATTATCACCGTGAGCCGCGGCGGCGACGCGTACGCCAAGCCCGACCTCGGGATCTTGGTGATGAGCATCTCATCGACCTCGCCGATCGCCGATGAAGCGGTCTCGTCGAACGCGGAAAAGGCGCAGGCCGTCGAGTCCGGGCTCGCCGGACTGGGGATTACGGCCGCGGGCTACAAGATTACGTCGGTGACTATTGGGCAGGCGGGCGGGATGGGGCCGCGCTTCCTCGGGCAGTCCGAGATCACGGGCTACTCCGCAACGCAGGACATTTACGTTTTCTTCGAGGGCGCGGACCTGAACGACATCGCGGTCTTGACGAAAAAGACGGCGTCGGTGATTGAGGCGCTGCGCAAAGCGGGCGCGGTGCCCGCGAATGCCGGCATGCAGCCGGGGCTCGTCGTTCCGGGCGCGCAGGGAGCGCTGATCATTTACACCATCAAAGATCCCACGCCATACGAACACCAAGCATTGCAAGTGGCGATTGGCCGCGTACGCGATGCCGCCCAGGACCTGGCCACCGGGTTGGGCGTCCAAATTACCGGGCTGCGGAGTGTGGAGTCCAACTTCCTTTCAGGTAGCTTTATCCCGCACACGGGTCCGAGTCCGCTGGTGAATCTGGAGTATCGCTGGTTCTCTACGACCAGCGACGAATTGGATATCCACGCGACCGCTACCGTGCAGTACGACTTCAAGTAAGAGGTCTTCACGCGGGAAGAGGTAGGACAGGCATTCTTGCCTGTCCGGTTTTGCGCTGCGCCGGCGTGGAATGGGGGACAGGCAGGAATGCCTGTCCTACTAAGGCTGCGGACGAGAGCGGGCGGAGGCGAGATCCCTTCGGCATTGCAGGCGTGAAAAAATCAAAGCCCCTACGCGTGACTCCGACGTGTGGGGCACTCGCTCGGTGGCACGAACCAGCCCTCTGGGGGCGACACACGCCTCCGTCTCTTGCCGGCTTCTATCCCTTGATATATTAAAGGCTTCCTTTAATATGGCTAAACTCTGGCACCGCTGAGAGCCGTGCCGAACGTGCGCAGGGGTGGTAGGACAGGCATTCTTGCCTGTCCTCTTCTCTGCGCCACGTTGAAAAAACCTGGACAGGCAGGAGTGCCTGTCCTACTGGGAGCGGGAGACGACTGGACATGGATCTGCACCAGCTGGAAATATTTCTTACAGTGATAGAGTCGGCCGGGGTGACGCGCGCGGCGGAGAAAGTTCGCCTCACGCCGGGGGCCGTCAGCATTCAGATTCAGCGGCTCTCCACCGAGCTGCACACGCAGCTTTTCGTGCGCGACGGCCGGCAGTTGATGCCCACGCCCGCGGGTGTGCGCCTGGCGGATCACGCGCGGCGCGTTTTGAAACAGGTGCGGCATATCCAGCAGGATTTCGAGGACGACCCGCGCGCGGATAACCGCCCGTTTCAATTCGCGACGGGGGTCACCACGCTGGTCTATCGGCTGGGGAATCCGCTGCGCAAATTGCGGCTGCAATTTCCGCATTGCGATTTTCACGTGTCGGTGGGACCGACGGAGGAGATCGTCACCGGGCTGCTCGAGCGGCGATTGGATCTCGGCCTCATTTCCCTGCCCGTGGCCACGGAGCATCTGGAGATTACGCCGCTCTTTGACGAGGAACTTTTCCTCTTGCGGCCTTCGCCGACTCCGGTACGCAGCGGGCCGATCACCTCGGTATCGCCCGCGGATCTGGAGGGCGTGCCGTTCCTGCTGTATCCGAAGCGCAGCAACATGCGCTTGAAGATCGATCGCTTTCTGAAAGAGGCGGGTGTGACGCCGCGCGTATTGATGGAGGCGGACGACACGGAAGCGATCAAGCGTCTGGTGGAATCGGGATTCGGGTATTCGATTTTGCCGGAGCACGCGCTGCGCGGGCAGCGCAGATTTTTTCACGTGCACCGCATCGGCGATAAACGATTGGTGCGGAAACAGGCGCTGGCGGCCACGCGGTCGGATTTTCCGAGGAAGTTGACGCTGGCGATCGCGAATTTTCTGCAGACGGCGATGCGCGTGGCATGAGGGGTGGTAGGACAGGCATTCTTGCCTGTCCATGGTTTTGCTTGCGGCGAACGCAGCGGAGTAAATGGAATTCTCAGGCCTGCGAAAGGGTTAGGCTTGTGTCGCCCCTACGGGGCTTGGG
>Ga0181538_10002299_pt1 | contig 20030 bp, 11 predicted proteins | sample PEATcosm2014_Bin_40_FD_119773 | JGI IMG/M metagenome (GOLD analysis project Ga0181538, IMG submission 119773) | Peatland microbial communities from MTU Mesocosm Facility, Houghton, MI, USA - PEATcosm2014_Bin23_30_metaG | ecosystem: Environmental > Terrestrial > Soil > Wetlands > Peat | place... | reverse complement strand
GCCGTCTTCTCGCTGGTGTCGCCCGCGCCAATGATCATCACATCGCGGTCGCTCAGCCGGCTAAAGATCTTCTCCGCCAGTTCCACCGCCACCGACCCGACGGAGACGCTGCCGCGCTGGATGTTGGTTTCCGTGCGGATGTGCTTGGCGACGTTGAACGCCCGCTGGAACGCCTTGTTGAGCCGCCCGCCGGTATGGCCGGTCTTGAGGGCGAGATCGTAAGCCTTCTTGAGCTGGCCGAGGATCTCCGTTTCGCCCAGCACCATCGAATCCAGACCGGACGCGACTTTGAAGAGATGGTGCACGCTCTGCGGCTCGCCCCAGGCATAAATCTCATCCGTCAGCGGATCGCGATAGTCATGGCAGTTGACCAGGAAGTCCCGGAGCGCTGCGAAGGCCTGCGGCGGTTCCAACTGCGTGACGGCGTAAATCTCGACGCGGTTGCAGGTGGAGAGGATGACCGCCTCGTCGGCAATGCCCGAGTCGCGCAGCGATTGGAGCGCGGCCGGCACGCGCGCCTCGGCAAAAGCAAATCGCTCGCGCACGGAGACCGGCGACGAATGATGGCTCAAGCCGAGGACGACGAGCATGCTTGCTCCAGGTCAGGGATTGTGGAGAGGCGAGAGGACGTTGGTGCCCCAAAAGGTCAGCAGCACAAAGACGAAGCTGCCGATGGCGCTGAGGGCAAATCGGCGTCCGCCCTGCGCAAATCTCCACCGCATGATCACCAGGCCCAGGTAAAGCAGCCAGACCACGGCGGACCAGACGATCTTCGGGTCGCCCCGGTAGGAGTGGGGGTTGTTGATATGGGCCAGATCGACCACGCCCAGCCCCAACCCGATCGTCAGCAGGATGAAGCCGGCAATCAGCAGCCGGCCGACCGCGGCTTCGAGGCGCTGGATAGGCGGCATGAGCGAGAAGATGGCCTGCAGCTTGTGGAACTTGAGATTGCGCTCCTGGGTGAGATACATCAGGGCCGCCACGGAGCTGAGCCCGAACGCGCCGTAGGAAAGGGACATCAGCGCGGCGTGCAGGCTCGTCCAGACGACCGGCAATTCAGGCCGGACGCCGTGCGTCGCATCGAGGCCGGGCATCAAGGCAAAGACGCCTACGGCAAAAAGGCCGGGCGACGCAAAGGCGCCGAGGAAACGCAGCCGCGACCACAGGCCGATCACCACATACATCGCCACGATGGTCCACATGGCAAAGAGGGTCGCCTCGTAGAGATTGCTCACCGGGCAATGGTCGAGGCGAAAGCCGCGCAGCAGCATCGCCGTCGTGTGGAAGCCGAACGCCAGCAGCAGCAGCAGGTAAGTGACATGATTGTCCCGGCGAAACCCGTTCCGCCACAAGAACACCGAGTAAATCATGCTCACCCCGTAAACGACTACGGCCAGCACGAAGGAAAATCGGTCAGTGAACCAATCCACAGTGAAAGGTTAATCGGTCGAAGGGCGGGTGCAAGCGGCAATTAAGGCCACCTGGGCAGTGTCAATTGCCGGGACCGATCTTCACGCCGAAGTTGTTGCGGAGGAAAGTCTGCGCCTGGCTCGCGCCGTTGTGAGTGGCGTCCATGTAGCCGGCGGCGATGCCGCTGATAAAGGCCGCCGAAGCGGAGGTGCCCTGCACCACCCACGGCTGGTTCTGATAATAGACGATGCTGGTGCCGGGCGCGCCGAGGGAGACGAAGCTGCCGCGGTTGGCGTAGCTGTCAAGTTGGCCCTGATCGATTGCCGTCACCGCCATCACTCCCGGATAGGCCGCCGGATAAAACGGCGTGGTAACCGGCGTGTTGCCGGCGGCGGCGATAAACACGATGTTCTTCGAGCTGGCGTCTTGAATCACGCTGTCGAGAAATGGGCTGTCGCCTGAGCTGCCGAGACTAAGATTGATGGGGTTCGCGCCGCCGTTCACGGCCTGCGCAATCCCGTTGGCGACATCGAACGTGGTGGTGGACACATTCGGGCCATAAACATCCACCGGCAATATCTGCACCGAGGAGCTGCCCTTGGTCATCGAGGCCAAGCTGCGCAAAATCGTCTCCGCCATCGAGGTGCCGTGGGTGGGATCGTTCGGGTCCGGCTGGGCCTGGCCCGCGACGGAGATCGGACTGAGCAGGAAGCTGTCCAAGCCGTTGCCCAGAGGCTGGAGCGCCGTATCCACCAGGCCAACGATAATGCGGCCGTCGCTGGGCGGCGGCTTAAGCTGCAACTGCGGCGGCGGCGGCAAGCTCGAACCCTGCGCCCCGACGGGAGTCGCCGGGCGGTCGATAGAGAAATTGCTGTCCACAGAGGCGACATCTGGATTAGAGGCGAGTTGCTGGCGGGCGGTATCCGCCGCGGCCTGGTCCTCAAATTGGAGGCGATAGGCATTAAGGCTGTCGATGCGGCCGATGACCTTGGCACCCAACAGCTTGGCCAGGTCATCTATCTTCGCGCCGGGTTTGAGCCGCACGATGAGTTCGTTGGGGATCGGTTTGCCCTTGGCGCCAGCCTCTGCGGGGTTGGCGGGACGCACCGACTGCGTCGCATTCTCCATTGAGGAGCTGAAGACGAAGAGCTTCGGGCTGGCATTGGTGGCCGGGACCAGGGCGAAGTTCAAATCGCGCAGCAGCAAATGCAGCGCTTCGCCCGGAGGCAGACGGTCGAACTTGGCCGAAACAGCGCAAGTCGTGCCCGGTTCCAGGAATACCTGCCAGCCTGTGGCAGAGGCGATCTGCTCCAGCAGCGGGATGAGTTTGCCCGATTTGATGTCCGCGCTGACCCGATTTCGGTTGGTCTCCCAGTTCAGCGTGTTGGCGCCCCAGGCAGGGACCGCGGCGAGCAACGCCATCGCGACCCACAAAGTCGCCCGGACCCGGCCTCCGCCGCCCAGCCCAAAAAGGACGCCGCCGCGCCGGGCGCATTTCAATGCGAGTTGCAATGCAATTCCCGGCGCTTCAGACTTCGCGCCCAACCACCGCTGGATGAAGTTCGACATGCTCGCCTAATCAGACTGGTTTTCGGAGTCGGCCATTCAACACTCTACACCTGCTGCACTTAATATACACTCCATAGTGCACAAAGTTCCGGTTTTTCTCACGCCTAATGCGGGCGCCAGCGCGCCTGCCCCAAGAGCGCCAGCCACCGCCGGCAGACCTGCCGATCAGGATGTTTGCGCCTGACGCGCGGGACATCCCGGCATCCGTCAGTCCAGAAGCGGCATTGGCGCCTCAGAAGCTGGGAATTTGGAACAATCGGTAGAATTGCACCGGCGCGTTGTTTGTCCCGGTGTATCTGAATTGTAGCGGCACGCCGTTGGTCAGGAGGCTGTTTGTGGAAATGCGCGTCCAGCTCTTGAGATCAGTCGAGACTTCGATTTGGCAGTCGAGGATCGGACCCGCGACACCATCCAGCGTTACCGCATGATTGGCGGCGGCCCAGTCGGTGAGCATCGGCGGCCCGCCAAACGTTGCCCCCAGGCGGTAGAAGCGCACAGGAAAAGCCGCCGCGTTGGTATCGGAGAGTTGCAGAACCACCGTGTCGGCCGAGACACTGTTCGTGGCGAACACCGTCTTCCAGTTTATCAGATTGGTCGAGGCCTGCACGCCGCAAGTGAAGGCCGCCGCATAGGCAAGCTGGGCCGAACCATTGGTGGCGAAGGTAATGGCCAGCGAAGGGAAGGCCAGAAAGTTCAAGCCACTGGTGTCCGAAGTCAGCGTAAAGGTTTGGGCGGCAGGGGCAAACGCGTAGCCGCTCAATGACGGAGTCACTATCACCGTTGTGCCCTCCGGCAAATTACGATTGGTGTAATAGCCGTTGGCGTCAGTAATAGTAGTGTTCGTTCCCACGGTCACTTTGACGCCCGGCAGCCCGGTGGTGCCCTGTAAGACCTGGCCGCTTAGGGTAAGGAGGGCAATAGCGGCGAAGTTCACTCCGTTTGCATCGGCGGCAGACAGCGTCACAGTATTCGTTGCCGGCTCGAACTGGAAGTTCGGCGAAGAAGCTGTAACGGGGTAAACGCCTGCACACACGTAGGAGAAGGCGTAATTCCCGTCCGCACCGGTCACATAGGTTTGGCCCGCGGCGCTAACCGTCACGTTGCTCAGGCCGACGCCACCCAGGGTGACCTGGCCCCGGATCGAAAACGCGCTGCCCCCGGCAAGCTCGAAGTCCAGACCATCGTCGTTAGGCCCCACGGTTGTGGAACTCGACGGGGGATAGAATTGATAGCAGGCACTTGAGGGAGTCACAAAATATGTGCCGGGGCAAAGGTTGGGGAAGGTGTAGGTGCCGTTGGTAGTCGTCACCACATTCGTCGTGTTCGCGCCCACAATGCTGACGCTGACGGCAGGTCCCGGAGTCATGCTCCTGAGCGTTCCGCTGATCCGATACGTGCCGGGAGTCGCCACAAAATCGACGCCGTTGGTGGTTTGCGCGGACGCAACCATCACCGACTGCGCATTGAAGCAATAATTGCTGAGCAATGGGATAACCACATAGGTGCCAGGGCAAAGGTCGGAAAGCACATAGTTGCCGTTGGCGTCGGTTATATTCGTGCCGGCTCCCGTCGCGGTCACCTGCACGTTGCTCAGGCCTTGCACGCCGTCCGTGACCTGCCCGCGAATCCGGGAGAGATCATTGCTGTAGGTGATGAAGTTCACCCCGCTGGCGTTCGGGCCGAGAGCCACCGGGACGAAAGCCGGATTGAAGAGCCGACAGCCTTGGTTGGGGATAACGCTATAGCTGCCGGGACATAGGCCGGAAAGAACATAGTTACCGTTGGCGTCGGTGTTGGTCGTCTGATTCCCGGCTTGGACCGGCACCCCCGCTACCCCGATGCCGCCATCCGTAATGCGGCCGCTAATGGTGTAAACATCCGGGGACGCGGAAAAGTCCAGGCCGCTCGCATTGCCTGGCGCTACCACCGCTAGCTGGCTGCCCGGATTGAACCTGTAGCAGCTTCCGGACGGCGCGACAGTATATGAGCCGGCGCAGAGGTTGGAGATCACATACAAGCCGTTGGCGTCGGTCACCGCCGAATTGGTTCCGCCCGCGCTCACGGCTATACCGTCCACCCCCGCCACGCCGTTGGTGAGGTGTCCGCTAATGGTATATGCGTCACGCAGCGCAACGAAATCTGTCCCGTTGGCGTTGTTCGGCCCCAGCGTCACCGTGCGGGCCGGCAGGTTAAGATGATAGCAACCCGGTGCGGTTGGCGTTACCACATAGGTGCCGGGGGGAAGGTTGCCCACCAGATAGAGCCCGCTGGCGCTGGTGGCAACATTGGTCGCGATGGGGCCGCTGATCGCCACGGAAATCGCGCCCAATCCCGGGCCGTTGGTGCCTTGTGTCACCGACCCGCTGATGCCAAACACCTGCACGGCGGTGAAGTTGACGGCGGCGGCGTCGGGGGGCACGAGGATCGAGTTGGTGGGCGGCTGAAACTGATACCCCGCCTGCGAGGGCACGACGAAGTAGAAGCCGGCACAAAGGTTGGAGACACCATAGACCCCGGCGCCGCTGGTTGCTGTGACCGTGCCATTGGTCCCGGTCACAGTCACCGTGACACCGGCCGGCCCATTGGCAATCGTCCCGCTGACGGAATGATAGTCGTTGGTGGCGAAGAAGTTCACACCGAGGACGTTGGTCGGCCCAACGCTGACGGTGACAGTTGGAGGGCCGAAAAGGTAACAGGCCAGCGAGGGTATGACAGTATATGCGTTGGTCGAAAAGCCGGAGAGGATGAAATCGCCGTTCCCGTCGGTAAGGACCGAGTTGGTGCCGGCTGAAACCGTAACGCCGCTCAATCCGTTGGTGCCAGTCACGTCGAACACTTGGCCGCTGATCGTGAAGGGATAGACCACCAGCAGGGCGGTGAGACTGGTCACGGAGCCGTAGTTGTTGGCAAGGACCACATCGTAACTTCCAGTGTTAGTCGCCTGACCACCGCTTACGGTATAAGCAGACAAAGTGGCGCCGGAGATGTTAGCCCCATCGAACTGCCACTGGTAAGTCAGCGAGTCGCCGAGAGCGACTACCGTGAACGTGGCATTGCTGCCTTGGGCAATCGTCTGGCTTTGGGGCTGAGTCAGGATGGCTGGCAGGGTCACCAGTTCGTAGGCGCCAATGTCAGATAAGCCACCCTGAGGTTGCGGACGGGGTACCCCGCGCTGGTCAATCGCGGGGCCGGCGCTCGGGGGAATCTGGTCAATGGCCGGGCTGGTATTGGTCAGGAACGCCAGGGTCAACGTCGGACCGCCATTGTTGGCCAAAGTCGTGCTAAGTTGGGGATCGGTGTTGTTAAGGCTGGTACCGCTCAGACTGGGCGTGCCGTCGGAGCTGATGTTGTAGCCGCCATCGGTGATCCGGCTCGCGCTCGTATCGTAGGCATTGCCCCCGGCAGCATTGGTCGCGAGGATCGAATTCGCCAAAAGCAGGGAACCGGAGCCCTGGGCGATATCGCCGCCCGCTCCCACCCCCATCGAGCCGTTGTTTCCGGCAAACCTCCCGGTGCCCGCCAGGCCGTTCGTGCCGCCCACCCCGCCACAACCGTAGAAAGTGCAGTTTACCACGAAGACGCTGCCGCCATTATACAAGCCGCCTCCGAGGCCGTTGCCGCCGTTGCCGCCGTTGCCCCCGCTCGCTAACGTGCTGGTTCCGCTGCCACCGCCACCTCCATTGCCGCCCGTCACCTGATTGTTGCAGAAAGTGCAATTCGTTAGGAACCCCGTGTTCACGCTGTACAAGCCGCCCCCCAAGCTGTTCGCACCCGGGGCACCCGAAATCCCGTTGCCATTCGAATCGGTTCCGCCCGGGGCGCTGTCCCCCCCTTGGCCGACGTTGCCGGAGAAGGTGCAGCCCAGGATGACCGCATAATTCGCGCTATACACCGCCGCGCCCGATCCCTCCATCCCGGCGCCGCCCGTGCCCGCAGAACCCGCAAAGCGGCCCGTGCCATTGGTGCCGCCAGCGCCGCCGGTGCCGCCGGAAACACTGTTCCCGAGGAATGTGCAATTGCTCAACGAGAGGTTCCCTGCGCTGTAAATCGCCCCGCCGTCGCTGGGCGCGCCAGCGCCGCCGCCGCCGCCGTTCCCGCCGCGCGACAACGTCCCGCTGCCATTCCCGCCACCGCCGCCAGCGCCGCCGCTGCCTCCAACGGCGCTATTGGTTAGGAACTGGCACCCCAGCGCTGTCAGGCTCCCCAAATTGTAGATCGCCCCACCGAAAGCCGATCCGCCGCCCGTGCCATCACCGCCGTTTCCCCCGTTAACCCCGCCGCTTGAGCCGACGGCGCCAGCCGCCCCATTCGCTCCAGTGGCAAGGTTGCCGGTGAATGTGCAATTCGTCAGCACCACCGTCGCCCCCGGGCTGATGTAGATGCCGCCGCCGTTGGGGTCCTGCCCGCCAGATATGGTCAGCCCGCTCAGGGTGAAATTCGTGACGCCTGGCAGGACGGTGAAAAGCCGCACGAGATTGTTGCCGGAAATCGTCACATTATTTGTGCCGGCGTCGAGGGTGACGTTGTTCGAGATCGTCAGCGTGTTCGTCAAGATAATCGTCGTGCAGTTCGAGAGCGCGAAATAGCCACCTTGCTGCACCGCGGCTAGGAATTGATCCAACTGTGCACAGTTGTTGGTCAGGAGGACATCGACGCTAAATGCCTGGGTCGCGCTCAGAGAGGTACCCGCCTCACTGACGATCACCTGCAGGTTGTCATAATGGCCTCCGACCGTAGGCGTCCATTGGAAAAGGCCGCTTGTTGAATTAATGGTGGTGATGGTCGCGCCCGCGGCCGCAGCAACCGGATCGAGACTGAACGTGAGCGCATTAGCCGAACCATCCGTATTCGTAGCAAAGGCCGTGAACCTAAGCGTCGTGCCTAACGTGATGTTCGTCGCGGTGCTGAACGGCAAGGCGAGATAAGGCGGAGTGCCCGCCGTCGTGCTGTTTGTGACGGTCACGGTGAAGCTCGTGGCAGCAAAGTTAATCGTGTCGAACTGACTGACGGCGACAGTGAAGGTCACCACCTGGGCTGCGGTAGGAGTCCAACTGAAGGTGGTGGTGCCCTGTGGATCGGTATTTGTTGGAGAAATGCTCGCAGTGGTGGGATTACCAGTGAGCGACCAAAATAGCACGCTCGTACCGGTGGTAGTGTTCGTGACAGAGATTGGAATTGAGATCGGCGTGCCTACCAGGACGCTTATATTGTCGATGGGATTGATGCCAAATACCTGACCATCCGCGTGCAGGGGCGCCCAAACCAACAGCCCGCCAAGCACAAGCGGCATTGGGAGCCAAATTGCTCTGACCCGCTTCCGCAGTTGCCGAAGGAGCTCGCGCTCCGCAGTTGCCTGGCGCCGGTCGCTCATAGACTAATAATCTCTTGAACTCATTAAAGGTGCGTGCTTAAGCAACTCAAGTAGCCGCTTTAGCTGCAGCTCTGCCGCGCTGTCCTCCACGCGACTCTCACGGTTGCTCCACCTTGTCCGCCTGCTTGAGGCGTTTCTGCTCCTCATCCCGTATTTCTTTTTCCATCCCCCGCACTCCCGGCATCTTGTTCTTTTCCGCCACCGCCGCCAGCGCCGCAATCTCCGGCGTCGGCAGCACCGTCGGGCGAATCAGCACGATGAGTTCGCTGCGCGTCTCGTCCTTGTGCGAGCTGCGGAACAGATTGCCCAAGATAGGAATGTCCATCAGCAACGGAACCCCCGAAGCGTTGTTGTTCTTATCCGTCTCGATCAATCCACCCAGAATAATCGTGTCGTGGTCCCGCACCGAAATCTTGGCCTGGGCCTCCTTCGAGCTCGTGATCGGCACGTCGCCCACGTTCTGAATCGTCACGTTGCCCTCGAAGCTGTCAATCTTTGTGTGGATATCCATCACGACCAGACCGTCCGGATTGATCAGGGGCGTCACCTCGATCGTCACGCCAATCTGCAGTTGTTGGATCGAAGAATACCCGCCATAACCCCCGCCACCGTAATAGCTGGAGGTGGGATAGGGCCGCGATTCACCCACGAACAGACTGGCCGGCTCGTTGTGCGACGTCTGGATTCGCGGGCGCTGCAGGATCTTGGCCCGGCTGTTCGCCGCCGCCGCCGTCAACGACACATCCAGGTCCTGGCCAAAACTGGCCAGGTAACTGAACCCGCTGGGAAGGCTGCTGGCAGCGTTGGTCGCCGCACTGACGAGCGGACTTTGTGAAAGAGTGTTGCCGTTGTTGATGGCGCCGAGGCCCTTGAAATAGTTGCCGCCGTGGGGCTGCTGCTCAAGATAACTAACGCCCAGGTCGCGGCTGTCGGTCAGCGTCACGGAGATGATGGCCGCCTCAATCAGCACCTGCGCTAGCACCACGTCCAGCTTGGCCACGATCTCCTTGATCGTCTTCATGTCGTCCTTCCCGGCGTAGATCAGCAGGGAATTGGTCCGCTCGTCCGAGATGATCTTGGTCTGGCCCAGCACCTGAATCTCTCCGCTCTGCGTGGCGCGGCTGATGATGCCCTGCAGCCGTTGGGAAAAGGAACTGCCGGCCGCGCCGGCGGGAGTCGTACCGGTTGCCGTGGACTGCATGCCCATCCCGGGCGCAGCTTGCCCCGGATAGCCGCCGGTCGCACCCACGCCGCTCCGGTTCATTCCGGTCGTCCGGCTGCTCCGCGAGCCAGTGGTCCCGGTCCCGCCCATCGTCGCGCCTCCACCACCGGAGCTTAAACTGTTTAATGCCCCGGCAATATCCGCAGCCTTCGCATACTTGATCGGGATCACCTCTGAGACAAACTCCGAAGGCACCGCCACGTCGATCTTCTTGATGAGTTCCAACATCCGCTTGACGTTCTCCGTGTAATCCCGCAGCACCAGCATCTGGTTGCCGTCAATCGGCAGAACTGCGTTCGGTATCTTAATGAAGGGCTGCAACACCGCCATTAGCTCGCTCGGCTTGGCGTACTTCAACTGCACTACATGTGTAATGTACTGCCCCATCTCGGGCAATTCTGCCGCGCTGTTCGTGTCGAAACGCGCGCCTGCCGTGTTACCCTGCGCCTCGGGCATCGCCTTGACGAATTTCTCCCCCATGTTGACCATCGTGATGCCATTGAGCCCCAGCACCGCTTCCAGGGCCTGGATCCCCTCTCGCACCGTAAGCTCCCCGTGCGTCGTCAGGGTGATGGTTGGCGCCGGCAAAGTCGCCGGCCGCAAGACTGTGCGATTGACCATCATGCTGTAGATGTCCAGCACTTGGTTCAGGTCGGCGGACCGGAAGTCGATCATGCCTTGCGGCAGCGGCTCCTCCAGCGAGGGGTTGGTGATTACCGGCGGACGAGCAACGGCGTTGGTGGGCGTCCCGGACGCCGCCGAAAGCCCGGGCGGCACCGCGTTGGACGCGCCTGGAAACCCGGGTATACCGAGGCTGCCAGGCCGGGTCGCCGACCGCAGCGGACGCGTTGTATTCGGTAAGGCAAGAGTAGGCGCGGACGAATTCGTGCCCAGCGGAGCCTTGACGGGGTTGACAAGGATCGCACCCGGGACCACCGCATTCGTGCCGCCGTCAGCGGCCTGGCGCAGCTCCCGTTGGAGGGCTTCCATACGGTTCGTGCGCCTAACACCACCGGTGGCGGCGTCCGGCAGAGCAATAAGCGCAGGCGAGGACTGGTCGGTGCCCTCGGGGACCTTTGCCGGGATGGCGGAGGTTGCCGGAGCCGTCGCGTTCGTGCCTTCGGCGATGGCGCGCGCCAGAGCCTGTTCGAGCGTTTGGTCGCGATTCGTGCCCAGGCCGGCAGGCGTGGCGTTCGTAGGCAGTGGCGCAAACGAAGGAGTTTGGGCCCACAATCCGAAGCCCGACAGGAGTAAAGTGAGCAGTGTCTTTTTCACGGTCATTTGACAGTTGAGGTTACCATTTTAGCACCGGCGCCTGGCGGCTTGGTAGCCGGCCCCGACTTCTTGGGCGGGTTCTTTTGATAGCTGGCTACCAGCTTAACGCTCCCGCTCAGCGCCTGCCGCGGCGCGTTGGGTTTCAACGCCAGATCGCGCACGCGAATCAGCGAATTGCCGGAGCCAAGATTGTACAAGAAATCCACAAGCTGTGCTTCTCCAGATTCAACACTGATCAACTGGGTTAGTTCCAAGAAAAACTGGTTGGTCTTGGTAGTCGTTCGCCCGAAGTTCTGGATGACAAGGCCGCTTTGGACCTGCTGATTCTGGATGGTGCGAGCGAATTGGTTCTGCTGGTCTTCGAGCGGCACCTCCTTTCCCTCCGTGATAAACTTGTTGATCCCGGCCTGGTATTTCCGGGCCTGGTCGATTTCGGCCTGCCAGGTATCGAGTTTCTTCAGCGCCGTGGCGCGCCGTTCCTTGGCCTCGCTCAAATCGGAAAAATGCGGGAAGACAAACCACGCGTTCAGCACCAGAAAGAAGACCGCGACGACGCCAACCACAAGGCGCTTTTCAAAGGGACGCAAGTTGAGGCGATCCAAATAGCTCGTCATAGCGCTTCCGTTCGTTTGAGCTCGAGCACGCAATGCCAGCTTACTACGCCACCCCGCGCGTCCCACGTAACATGGTCGCCCCCATTGGGATCGAACATCGGCTGGCCATTGGGAGCCACCTTCCGGATATCCGCGTCGAAATCCAGCAGCCGCTTCGTCTGGTCGGCCGGCGCGGTTCCGCTGAGGATGAGCTTTTCCCCGTTGTTGAAATTGAAACCTTCGAGCGTAACGCCATCCGGCAGCAACTCGGCGACGGCTTTCCAGCAATCCAGCGCGGCGAACTTCAAGTCCTCGCGGATGGTCAACACTTCATACTTCGCTTTGAGCTGCAGGGCGTTGGTATAGGTCGGCCCCTGTTCCGCCACTTTCTGCTCCACGGCGCCGGTGCCATAGAGCTCCCATTCAAGCCGGGCGAAATAGATCAGCACACCCACCACATAGAGAGCCACGATGGCGCCCAGCCCGCGCATCCAGAGCCGATCCACGAATTGCTGCTGGTAACGCGTCGAGAATTCCGCCGGCATCAGGTTCGCCAGTGGGCCTGCCTTGGCCGCTCGCGTGGCGGTCAAGGCCGCCAGACCACCCACCGGCACTGGCGCGATGACCTCGACGGGCTGTTCCAATCCCGAGCGCAAGGCCGGCTCCCACTCGGCGGCCGTCGCCGCATCGGCCACCAGGTGCCAGACGGGCGGAGAGGTCAGCCAGCCTTCCAGCTCACCCGCCCAGGCCATCTGCAGCAACTGCTCCTTCAGGCTCTCCGGGCGTTTGGCCGGCGGGAGCGTAATCAAAGCAAGGTCCTGCAGCACACCGCCATACCACCACGCGACCAGCGCCGCGTTTCTCCCGCCCGGGGCCTCCGGATAAATCCAGGCGCCGTTCTGGCTGACGGTCGTGGCCTGTAACTGGTCGAGCAGCGGCAATTCGAGCCGGTCCGCCAGATAGCCCTGCGCCTCGAGCTGGCCGAGAAACTCCTCCACCGTATTGCGTGAAACGATCATCACCATCACGGTCTGCAGGTTGCCCTCGGCATGCGGCAGGACGTGGATGCTCCAGACGATCTGCGCGACGGGCATCGGCGAGAGCTTCTCCAACTGGAACTCCACCATCGAGAGGGTCTCGTCCAGGTCGCTCACCGGTAACTGCACCACGCGCAGGAAAACATGCTCCGGCGGGAGCCAGGCAACATTAAGCTTGCGCTGCCACAGCGAGCGCCAATCTTTTGTGACAAGCCGGGCCGGCAAGGGCTCGCCCGCAAAACTGGTCTGCTCGCGGTTCAAAACGAACCCCCGGCCGCGGGCGTCGAATTGCCAAAGCTGCCGCGCCTGGGCGCCGACCTGGAACACATTGCAGGAATGGATTGCGACTGCTCTCGCCTTCTTCCTGGCCGGCTTGGTCGCCGCTCTCGCCATCGTCCCCGGTGGCGCCCCCTTTTCTGCCTTGGCGGCCCGTGCCTTCAACAGCCTGGCTACGAGCACTACCGCCAGGCACAAACAGACAAAGATAACGCCCGCCGCGGGGTAAAACGCGGGGTTGGCTTGCAGACTGCGAAACTTCTCGGCAAAGCCCGATTTGGCTCCTGCGGCTGAGGCCGCGTTCTTGCTCGTGCCAGTCCGCGCTACGGTTGGCGCGGCATTGGTCTTGGCGACGGGTCGCCCGGCGGCCTGAGCCGCCTTCACCTGGGCGGCGATTCGTGCTGCGGCGTTCGTCCTGGCAGCCGCCAGCGAGTTGGCCGGAGCGAGGTTCGTAATGCCGCCGGGTCTTGCTGTCGGGGCCGGGATCTTCTTCGCCAGCGTTTGCGGCGCTGCCCCATTGGTTCCAGATGGCTTGCCGGCCTTGTCCGACGACGGCCCGCAGCCGGTCAGGGTGACCGCCAGCAGTCCGGCTCCGATCAGCAGCCGCCCGGCCAGGCGCAGCGTGGGGGAGAGCTGCCGAGATGGAGTGGTGGAGTGATGGAGTGGTGGGGTGCCGCAATACTCAATCACTCCATTGCTCCAGCACTCCGCTTTCCTGTGGTCCATCACGCCATTGCTCGGTTCAATCTTCACTCCGCTTTATCCTCACTTCGTCGCCAAGGCTCCCGCCTTGCTGTCCTCGACCAGCGCGTCGAGGTGCTCCTCGATTTGCGTTACGCGCAGCACCTCTTCAATTGTGGTCTGCGCATTCCGCACCTTGTTCCAGCCGTCAATGCGCAATGTGCGCATGCCGAACGCAATGGCCTTCTGGGCAATGGTCGAAGCCGCTGACCGGTTTAAAATCAGCGGCCGCAGCGACTCATTCAGCACCAGCAATTCATAAATGCCCATGCGCCCCTGGTAGCCCAGTTGCCGGCACTGCTCGCACCCGACGCCGTGCCAGAACTTGGCCGTCTCGATTTCATCCGCCGGGAAGCCGATCCGCAGCAGGTAATCGCGCTCGACCTTTTGCTCCTCCTTGCAATGCGGACAAATCGTGCGCACGAGGCGCTGGGCCATGACGGACTCGACCGAGGAGGCGACCAGGAAGGGTTCGATGCCCATGTCGATCAGGCGCGTGAAGGCGCTCGGGGCGTCATTCGTGTGCAGCGTGCTGAAGACTAAGTGCCCCGTCAGCGCGGCGCGAATGGCGATCTCCGCCGTCTCCAGGTCGCGAATCTCGCCGACCATGATCACATTGGGGTCCTGCCGCAGGATATGGCGCAAACCCATCGCGAAGGTCAGGCCGATCTCCGGGCGCACCGCTATCTGGTTGATGCCTTTGAGTTCGTATTCGACGGGCTCCTCGATCGTAATGATGCGCTTGTGCACCGAGTTGATCGTGCTCAGAAACGCATAGAGCGAAGTCGATTTGCCCGACCCGGTCGGGCCGGTGACGAGGAAGATGCCGTGCGGCTTGATGATGATCTCGCGGATGGCCTTCTCCTCCAACGGCGAGAAGCCGAGTTTATCCAGGCTCAGGAAGATCTTGCCGCGTGTCAGCAGCCGCAATGAAACGCTCTCGCCATAGACTGTCGGCACCGTGGAGACGCGGATGTCGATTTCCTCGCCCTTGATCCGCACATTGATGCGGCCGTCCTGCGGCAGGCGCTTTTCGGAGATGTTCATCCCCGACATGACCTTGATGCGGGAGATGAGCGCGGCCTGGTACCGCTTCAGTTGGGGCGGCATCGGCGTCTGGTGCAGGATGCCGTCGATGCGGTAGCGGATGCGCAATTCGTCTTCCGCCGGCTCGAAATGGATGTCCGTCGCGCGGTCTTTGAACGCCTCCCAGATCACCTGGTTGACGAACTTAATGACGCTTGCCTCCTGGTCGCTCTCGGTGATTTCCTTGTCCTCGCCCACCAGTAATTCGAGCGGCTCATCTTCCGCCATCTCGTCAAGCGTCTCGGCGCCGACGCCGTAATACTTCTTGAGCGCCTTCTCGATCTCAGCCTTGGTGGCCAGCGCAAACCGCACCGGGCCCCGCGCGTCGAACCGCACCGAATTGAGCATCGCCGTGTCGAACGGATTGCTCACGACCACTTCCAGGGTGCCGTCACTGACCTGCGTCGGCAGAACCGAGTATTGGAAGGCGACCTTGGTCGAAATCCGGTTCCGCGCTTCCGCGGGCACCGTCAATTTGGGCAAATCGAGATAGGGCCAGTTGAGCGCCTGGGCTAACTGCTGGAGGAAGAGGTCCTCAGCCAAGCCCCTCTCCCGGCAAATGAAGGCGAGCAACGTCTCCTGCGAGCCGCTAGTCACTGCCACCTTCCAGGCCTTGTTCCACTCGTCGAACTGTTCGGAAGTGGCCAGGCCCATCTGGGCGAGAAACTGTTTCAGCGATAAAAATGCCATCTGTCAACGGGCATACTGCCCCATTATCATGCTTCTGATACACAGCAAACTAGGAAAAGTTGCGGATGGGGTCAAAGTATTTAGACTGCCTCCCATGCGACATTTCGCCACCATCACCGTTATCGGGCGCGACAAGACCGGCGTGGTCGCCCGCATCACCAACCTCCTCTTTCTCCAGAAGGCGAACATCGAGGCGCTCGAAGAACAGGTCACCCGCGGCCAGTTCAGCATGACCGTCCAGAGCTCCTGGAAGGACCACGACCTCGATCGAGACGCCGTCCGCCGCGGCCTGGAGAAGCAGGCCTCAGACCTGGATATGGAGATCAAGCTCCGCTTCACGGAACCGCGCCGCCGCCAGCGCATGGCCCTCATGGTGACTAAAGAACCACACTGCTTTGAGAAGATCCTCGGCGCCATCCAGTCGGGCGGACTGAAGAAAGCGGACCCGGCCCTGGTGTTGTCCAACCGCCGCGACCTGGAGCCGTTGGCGCGGGCCAACCGCTTGCCTTTCATCCATATTCGATGGGAGGAACGGCAGCGAGCGGAGCAGCAGGCCTTGCGGGCGCTCGACGAGCACGAGATTGACTTCATCGTCCTGGCGCGTTTCATGAAGATCCTCTCCCCTAACTTCGTCTGGCGCTTCAAGAATAAGATCATCAACATCCACCCCTCCCTCTTGCCCAGCTTCCCTGGGCCCCAGGCCTACCGCCAGGCCTACGAGCAGGGTGTGAAGATCATCGGCGTCTCCTCCCACTTTGTGACGATGAACCTCGATGAAGGGCCGATCATCGCCCAGGATTGCTTCACTGTGCGCCCTCACATGACCTTGAAGCAGATCGTCGCCGCCGGGCAGAAACTCGAAGCCGCCACCCTCCTGAAAGCCGTGAAATTGTATCTCGCCAAGAGGTTGGACGTGTACTGGGGCATCGTGAAAGAGGTGTGAGAGGTGAAACGTGAAACGTGAAACGTGAAACGTGAAACGTGAAACGTGATCTCAGCCGTCAGGTGCATCACGTTTCACGCCTCACGTTTCAGGCATCACGTTTCACGTTTCACGCATCCCGCCCCACGTTTCACTTTGGACTTCTCCCTCGCCATGCTAGCTTGACGCCGTGAGAAGATTATTGATCTGCATGCTCGGCGTCCTCGTGGCAGCAGGCCGCCTGGCGGCGGCCACTAACCTCGTTGCCGGGCCCACGAACCCGCCAACGGCAGCCGTGCCCGGCACGAATGATCCGGTCGAGAAGGAATACAAGAAGCTGATGGAGGATGACGACGCGGCTCAGGCCGAGGTGGACGAGTGGATCAAGGACAATCAGGAGGCGGCGACCCGAGGCGCCGCCGTACCGGCCGCCGATCTGCAACGCCGCATTCGCGAGCGCTTCGACCCGATCCGCAAAGCCTACGACGACTTTATCAAGCGCCACCCCGACCACGCGCGCGCACGCGTTGCCTATGGCAGTTTCCTGGGCGACCTCCAGGACGAAGAGGGCGCGCAGGAGCAGTGGGAGAAGGCGCTGGCGCTGAATACCAAAGACCCGGCGGTGTACAACAACCTCGCCAATCTCTACGGCCACCTCGGCCCGGTGAAGAAAGCGTTTGAGTATTACGCCAAAGCCATCGAGCTGAACCCGAAGGAGCCGATCTATTATCACAACTTCGGCACGACCGTTTACCTGTTCCGCAAGGACGCCATGGAGTTCTACAGCATCAGCGAGCAGCAGGTTTATGACAAAGCCCTCGGGTTGTACAGCAAAGCCCTGAAGCTTGATCCCCAGAACTTCCCCCTCGCCTCCGATGTCGCCCAAACCTACTACGGCATCAAACCGCTGCGCCTCGAAGACGCCCTGAAGGCCTGGACCAACACTCTGGCCCTCGCCCACGACGAAATCGAGCGCGAGGGCGTCTATCTCCACTTCGCCCGGCTGAAACTCCAGGCCGACCGCCTCACTGAAGCCCGCGCCCACCTCAACGCCGTCACCAACGACATGTATGCGGTGCTGAAAAAGCGGCTCGTCCACAAGCTCGAGGAGCAGGAGCAAAAGGGGCGAGGAACGAACGCGCCGCCAGCCACAGAGAAAGAGGAGTGAGAATTGTTGCCGGTACGGCGTGCCGAAGGCCGGCAGAACCGTCTGGATACGATATTAAGGGCTGGATCGATATTCCAAAGGTGGTCCGCGCCCGCGTCCCGGCCCCAAGCGCCTAGCGACGATTGCTGCCGCCCCCTGAGGCTGTTGCCCAAGCCCCGTTTGGCGGGAGGGCGGGTGTCCTCGCGAGCCCAGACCGCTTTTGAATGCCCGGGAATCAGGGCTCGCGGGGACGCTCGCCCTCCCGGCGCTCGTTTTGCCGGGGAACTCCACTGTGGGCACCCCGTTGCCTCGCCGTTACTTCGCCGTAGTACCTCTGATAGCGAATCAGAGGTACTACGGCGAAGTAACGGCGAGGCTCCCATGAGGTTCCCATGAAGCCCTGGGGGTATCCTTGTGCGGTTTGAACGAGGAAGGCCGCCTCGCCAAGCGCAGCAATGAACCCAGTAACTGATTCTTCGCTGTTTTCAGTGGAATTAGGCTTTGGGGCAGCTCCGTTAGGAGCGCCATGTTTATAGCACACGAGCCCCAAAACGCCATTCAAGCTCCGTCAGGAGCGGCATGGTTCGAGTTGAGTGTGTGGCCACACAGGAGTTTGTAACGTTCACCTCCATGCCGCTCCTAACGGAGCTTTTTTCAATCAAGGACGGCTTCAGCTATAAACGTGGCGCTCCTAACGGAGCTGTCATCACGAGCCTGTATCGTATTCCACTGGAAACAGCGAAGCGCCGTCTATGCTCAAAGTCGGAATTGGCCTTTGGTCTGAAGCGCTTTCTGAAGTGCTTCCTTCACCGCGTCCAGCCGCGCGGGCAATTCGATCGGTGCGTTTGCATGCCGGCTCGGGAACTCCAGCTCGCGCTGGTGGTACTTCACCTTCATCTCCACGAACTTCAGCCCGTGCGCGGTCGAGATTACTACCACGCGGTCCGATTTGCTGATCTTGCCCGCTTTAAGCAGCTTAATGAGCACCGCCAGCGCGACGCCGGTATGCGGGCAATTGAACATCCCGGTGCGGTCGCCCAGTGCCGCCGCGTCGGCCAGTTCTTCCTCGGTGGCCTGCTCGACGATGCCGCTAAACTGCTTGAGCGTGCGAACGGCTTTCTCGAAGCTGACCGGGTTGCCGATCTGGATCGCGCTCGCCAGCGTCTTCTCCGCTTGGATGGGCTCAAAGCTCTCGAAGTTGCGCAGGTAGGAGCGATAGAGCGGGTTGGCCCGTTGCGCCTGCGCCACCACGATGCGCGGCAGCTTGGCGATGAGCCCCAAGTCTTTCATCATCATTAACCCCTTGCCAAGGGCCGAGACGTTCCCCAGGTTGCCGCCGGGGATGATGATGACGTCGGGCGCCTCCCAGTCAAATTGCTGGACAATCTCAATGCCGACGGTCTTCTGGCCCTCCACACGGAGCGAGTTCATGGAGTTGGCCAGGTAAAGGGTCGGGTCTTTGGTAATCTCCTGCACCAGCCGCATGCAGCCATCGAAGTCCGTTTCCAGGTAGAGCACCGGGGCGCCATTGGAGATCGGCTGCACCAATTGCGCGATGGAGATCTTGCCTCGCGGCAGCAGGACCACGGATTGGATGCCCGCCGCCGCGCAATAGGTCGCCAACGCCGCCGAGGTGTCGCCCGTCGAGGCGCAGGCCACCGCTTTGATCGGCGCGCCCTCGGAGATCATCTGTTTCACCTGGGAGACCAGCACCGTCATGCCGAGGTCCTTGAACGACCCGCTGTGGGTGTTGCCGCAGAGTTTGATCCAGAGATCGTCCACCCCAATGACCTTCCCAAAGCGTTCGGCCCAGAAGAGGTTGGTCCCTCCTTCATACAGCGACACGACGTTATCGTCACTGATCTCCGGCAGGATCCACTCCTTCTTGCCCCAGACGCCTGAGGCGTAGGGCCATTGGTTGCTCTTGTAGCGGTCCTCGAAGAGCTTCATCCAGGCCGCGGCCCCGCGGCGGGCCAGCGCCGCCGTATCGTGCTGCACCTCCAGCAATGATTGGCATTGCGGGCATTGGTACACGATGGAGTTTAGCGGATAAGTGGCTCCGCATTGCGCGTTGATGCACTGAAACCAGGCTCGATAAGACATGAGTCGTTGTTTCTGCGCCCCTGGTCTGCGGGCAGTTCGCGCCCGCGCCAATGGCGGCGCAAATCAATATCAGACGGATGATGCCATCGCGAGGGTGCTTTTCAAGCGAAGAGCGCTTCGGGCGCACTCCGGCCCCAAAGCCACCTTTCTGCTTTTCCCCGAGTGTGGCTTTCCCAGAGCCTTTCGAGCGCGCCGAACTGCGTCTCAGCACTCCGTGCCCGGGCAAGACAGCTACGCCACGTGGCCAATTATCTCGCGGGTTGTCCAAGGAATGCATGTGAATAACGTGGCGCCGATCAGCGGCGGGATCAGGGCGGGGCGGCTGGTGAGGGCCTGAGACCGCAGTTGGCGACGGACCCAGCCGCTTACAGCCGGGCGAATCGCTCTATCGCTTCTCGATCGGCGAACCGAACGGTCTTGGTCCCGCAGTTCTCAAGCTCGGTGCAGATTTCCTGGGCGGCAGCCTCATGCTGTCTGTTGCCCGCGGGCTGCTTGACGGTAAACAGGAACTCCTTGGGAAGGCATTTGATCCGACCCAGGCGGCGAACTGTCGAGATCCAGGCGTCGCCGTGGCGGTAGATTTCGGTG
>Ga0181538_10002294_pt1 | contig 20058 bp, 17 predicted proteins | sample PEATcosm2014_Bin_40_FD_119773 | JGI IMG/M metagenome (GOLD analysis project Ga0181538, IMG submission 119773) | Peatland microbial communities from MTU Mesocosm Facility, Houghton, MI, USA - PEATcosm2014_Bin23_30_metaG | ecosystem: Environmental > Terrestrial > Soil > Wetlands > Peat | place... | reverse complement strand
CGCACCAATGATCAAAGCCCCCCAGCAGGCTAGAACGGTCACAACTGGAAATACCTTCCAGGCGCCGAAGAAGACGGTGATTTCGCCCGCGAAGTTGGCAAAGCCGGGCAAGCCGCAACCCGCGAACGCCGCCATCATCAGCGCCCCGCCGATGAAGGGCAACCGACGGAGCAGGCCGCCGAGCCGGTCCATCTGCACCGTGCCGGTTTGCTGGTAGATGTACCCGCTCAGGCCGAACGTGAGCGCGGCGAGAAAGCCGTGCGCGATCATCACCAGCACTGCGCCCGTCACCCCGATGACATTCAAGGTGGCAATGCCGAGGAAAGCAAAGCCCATGTGCGCGACGCTGGAATAGCCGATGAGCCGGTTGAAATCCTCCTGGCGCATGGCAACCCAGCCGCAATAGACAAGGTTGCCCAGGCAAAGCCAGGCAAGGAGCTGCGTCCAGTGCTGGGCGGCTTGGGGAAGCAGCGGCAGGGCGATGCGGATCAGGCCGTAGAGACCGAACTTCTTCAGCACGCCGGCATGGAGCATGGCGGTAGCTGTGGGAGCGGAGGCATAACCGAGGGGCGCCCAGGTGTGAAACGGCCAAAGCGAGACCAGGATGCCGAAGCCGAAGAGCAGCAAAGGGAAGATGAACTTCTGGGCGCCGCCAGAAAGCCGGTGCTCAGGGGAGCGCAGATACTCTGCAAGCTTCGGGATATCGAACGTGCCGGCGCCCACTTGCAGATAAAGGGCAATCAGCCCGACCAGCGCGATCAAGGCCCCAATGCTCAAGTAGAGCGTGATCTGGAACGTAGCGTAGTTCTTCTGCTCTCCCCTGCCCCACACGCCAATCATGATGAACGTCGGCACGAGCGCCAGCTCATGGAAGAAGTAGAAGAAGAACAGGTCCAGCGAGGCGAAGGCGCCCAGGATGCCGCCCGTCATCACCAGCAAGAGTATGTAAAACTCCTTCTCGCGCTCCTTGATTTCCCAGGAGACACAGGCCGCCGCGAAGGCGACGATGGCCCCCATCAGGATCAGGCCCACATTGATGCCATCCACGCCGACGTGGTAGCTGATGCCCAGGCTGATCACCCAGGGAATCTGCTGCTCGAACTGGTAGCCCGGCATACCGGCATGGAATTGGCAGAACATCTTCAGCGCCAGCACCGCCGAAACGAGTGTGGCCAGAATGGCTACCGCGCGCACCACCGGCCGGAAGGTGCGCGGCACCAGCAACAATACGAGCGCTGCGCAGAACGGCCAGCCGATGATGTACGTTAAGGGCGACATGGCTATTTCAGCACAAGGTACAGAACCAGCGCCACTCCGAGAGCGAACAGGAAGGCGTAGGTCTGCAGGTTCCCCGTTTGGAGCAGGCGCAGGGCGCGGCCGGTCAGCTCCGTTGTGCCGTGCGTCCCGCGCACGGCGACGCCGGCAATGATCCAGCGATCGAACCAGTCGGCCACCGCCGCCAGGAAATCATGCAGCCGGATGACCGTGGCCTGGTAAAGCTCGTCAAAGTAGAAGCGGTTGCGCATCGCGCGTGACAGCCCGCCCAGCTTCTCCGGCAAGGGGTCCTTGTTCGCTTTGGCATAAAGCGCGTAGGCCGCGGCAAAGCCAACGAGCACAGCCAACAAACCGGAGGCTGCCGCGAGTGGTGCGTGGCGGAAGGGAGCGACAACTTGCGCGAGAAACGGAACGTCTGTTTCGACGCCCACAGTTGGGAATTGCCTTGAGTAGAGTTGCTCGATGCCGATAAGCCCGCCAATCACACTGAACACGGCCAGGACTCGCAAGGGCCAAGCCATTGCCGGCGGGGATTCATGCGCGTGGCCGGCGGCGTCGGATTTCGGCGTGCCGAGAAGCGCCACGAACACCAGGCGGAACATGTAGAAGGTCGTGAGGGCGGCCACCACCAGACCCAGAACAAAGAGCGGCAGGTTATGTGCCGCGGCCTGCGCGAGGATGCTGTCCTTGCTGTAGAACCCGCTGAACGGCGGCAGGCCAGCGAGCGCCAGCGTGCCCGCCATGAAGGTCAGGAACGTTACCGGCATCTTCTGGCGCAGCCCGCCCATCTTCCAGATGTTTTGCTCGTGGTGGAGGGCAACGATGACAGAGCCGGCGCCCAGGAACAACAGCGCCTTGAAGAACGCATGGGTCGTCAGGTGGAACATCGCCTGCAGCGGGCCGTGGAGGCCGACGGCCATCACCATGTAACCGAGCTGCGAGAGGGTCGAGTAGGCCAGGATGCGCTTGATGTCGTCCTGCTGGATGGCGATAACGGCGGACAACAAGGCTGTGAACCCGCCAATCCACGCGATGACTTCCAGCGCCTGGGAGCCGGGGATATCGAGCAGGAAAAACACACGGCAAAGCATGTACACACCTGCCGCCACCATCGTCGCAGCATGAATCAAGGCGCTGACGGGAGTAGGGCCTTCCATGGCGTCGGGCAGCCAGACATGCAGCGGGAATTGCGCGCTCTTGCCCATTGCGCCGCAGAAGATCAGCAAGCCGGCGGTCGTCGCTAGGGCGCCGAGAGCCTGCGGATTGGCCAACAGGGCCTGCTCGATCTGGTCGAACTTCAGGGAATGGAAGGTCGCCCAGACCGTCAGGATGCCGGGCAGGAACCCGAAGTCCCCCAGCCGGGTGGTGATGAAGGCTTTCTTGCCCGCGTCCGCCGCGGCCGGCCGTTCGAACCAGAAGCCGATGAGCAGGTAGCTGGACACTCCGACCAGCTCCCAGAAGATGAAGAGCTCGAGGAAGTTGTTGGCGAGGACGATGCCCAGCATCGAGAAGGTGAAAAGGCTCAAGCAGGCAAAATAGCGAGGGAAGCTGCGATCCTCGCTCATGTAGGCCCAGGAGTAGATGTGAATTGCGCTGGCGATGCCGGTCACGAGCAGCATCATCAGCAGGCTTAACGGGTCGAGGCGGAGGCCGAAGTCCACCTGGAGATCGCCGATCGCCAGCCAATTGAGGGGAGATTCACGCGCTGGGCCCCAGCCATTCAGCTTCACGAATATGAGGCTCAGGGTGAACCCCGCCACCACGGCCCCGATGGAAAGGCCCGCGCTGAGCTTGCGGTTGTGCTGCGTGAACAGCGTGATGAACCCCGCCGCCAGTAGCGGTAGAAACAAGATCGTCCAGGGTAACAGGTCTGGGTTCATCAGCTAGAGTTTCAGCGTGGTCAGGTCCTCGACGTGGGCGGTCTGGCGCTTGCGATAGAGCGCCACAATCAACGCCAGGCCGACGGAGACCTCTGCGGCGGCGACCGTGATGATGAAGAACACGAATACCTGGCCGTCGAGGCTGTCGGTGTAGCGGGAGAAGGCAACCAGCGCGAGGTTGGCCGCGTTGAGCATTAGCTCCAGCGACATGTAGATGACCAGCAGGTTGCGCCGCACAATCACCCCGAGCAGGCCGAGGCAAAACAAGAGCATGCTGACGACTAAGTAGTGTTCCAGTCCCACGTTCATTTAAGGTCCTTCTTGCTGAGCAACACCACGCCGACTATGGCGACGAGCAAGAGCACGGAGACGATCTCAAACGGCAGCAGATATTGGCTGAACAGCAGCTTAGCGAGGGGGACGGTTCCGCCCTCGACTGCAGGAGACTGGACGGCACCGAGCGGGGCCTTGAGCAGGCTGTTGAGGAATATGGTCAGGATAGCCCCGGCGGAAACCAGCCCGCCGACAATGCCCAGCGTCTTAATCTTCCGCCGCTCCTCCTCCTTCAAGTCCAACATCATGATGACAAACAGGAAGAGGACCATCACTGCGCCTGCGTAAACGAGTATCTGCACTGCGGCCAGGAAGAAGGCGTGCAGGAGGACGAACAGCCCGGCCAAAGAGACAATGGTCAGTACGAGAAACATGGCGCTGGTGACCGGATTGCGGCTGAAGGGATTGGCGACGACGAGGAAGCCAAATACCAGCGTCAGGAACGCAAAAGTATAGAATAGCGCGTCCTGCATTTGCTAATTCACTGTGCTGTAGATCATCTGACTCATTTCACTTACTTGACTCACATAGCCGTTGTAACCCATGCGACCCTGCCGGAGGTCATGGCTCCATGCCCTGCGTGCGCGCTTCCTGCGCTTTCTTCTTCCACTTGCCTATTTTGTCCTGGTGAACGCCCCCAAGGGCGAGCAATTTTTCCTTGTCGTAGAGCATCTCGGCGCGGCTGGCGCCTGTGAGCGAGTAGTCCTTCATCAGGAAAATGGCCTCCTCCGGACAGACTTCCTGGCAGTAACCGCAGAAGATGCAACGGAGCATGTTGATCTCGAATTCCTTGGGCGCCTTCTCGACGTTGCCGGCTTCCGGAGCGCCCCCTGGGCCGGGCGGCTTGATCCGTATGGCTTTGGGCGGGCAGACGAACTCGCACAACTGGCATGAAACGCACTTGGTGCGGCCATCCTGGTCTTTCACCAGGTACGGGGCGCCGCGATAGCCCTCGGGCACCACCCACCGCTCTTCAGGGTACTGCATCGTCACTTTCTTCTTGAAGAAATGACGCAGGGTCACCGTGAACCCGCCGATGATCGCCGGCAGGTAAAGGCGTTCCCAAAGATTCAGTTTTCGGCGTTTGATAATCATCTAGCTCTTTGCCCAAAGGACCACGGCCGTTACCACGATGTTGGCCAGCGCCAGCGGAATAAATCGCCGCCAGCCCAAATCCATCAATTGATCATAGCGGAAGCGCGGCCACATCCAGCGCACCCAGATGACCATGAACAAAATGAAGCAGACCTTCGCCAGGAAGAGGCCGATTTGGAGGAGCCCGATCCAAATCGTTGCGGCGGGCTGGTTCAAACCGGCCACCGGCAGCGTCCAGCCGCCAAGGAACAGCGTCGTCATCAAAGCAGCAGCCGCAGTCATATTGGCGTATTCGCCCATGAAGAACAGCGCGAACTTCATCGAACTGTATTCGACGTTGTAACCCCCGGCCAGTTCCTGCTCCGACTCGGGCATGTCGAAGGGCATACGGTTGGTTTCCACAAACATGGCGGCCAGGAAAATGACGAACGAGAATGGCGCGTAGAAGATGAGCCAGCCGTTGGCAGCCTGCCAGGTGACCAAACGGTTCAGGTTTAGCCCACTCGTCCCTTCGAGCAACTCCTGCCACGCCGCACTCAACTGCTGGACATCCAGCCCACCGGCGATCAGGAACAAGGGGATGACCGACATGCCCATGGCGATCTCATAGGAAATCAACTGCGCGCTCGAACGGATGCCGCCGATGAAAGGGTATTTCGACCTTGCCGCATATCCTGCCAGGACAATGCCGTAAACCCCGAGCGAGACGATGCCAAAGGTATAGAGGACGCCCACGTTCAGGTCCGCGATGATCATCTTCTGGCTCCCAATGAGCGAGCCAAACGGGATGATGGCGACAGTGAGCAGGCTTGGGATCATCACGATTGCCGGAGCAAGCCAGTAATACACTTTGCGGACGTGGGCCGGGGTAAAATCCTCTTTCAGGAAGGCCTTGATGGCATCAGCGGCAGGCTGCAGCAGGCCAAAGATGCCGACGCGGTTGGGGCCATGACGATCCTGGATGGCAGCCGAGACTTTGCGTTCCACCCAGACCGCGTAAGCGACGATGAACATGAGCACGGAGAAGACGCCGAGAATCTTCACCGCGCTGAAGAGCACGGACTGCCCCGCTGGGCTTCCAAACCAATCTATGATCGCATGAATCATCGCCTAAATCTTCGCGGTGATGCCCGCATCGCCAAGGCCCGCCCACGTTAATCCGTTGAAAGCGGGGATCTCGGTGGCCATCTTGTTAAACAAACCTTCTATGCTCACGAAGCCACTTTGGTCCGCGATATCCAGCGCGAGCTTCCGCAAGAACTCCCATTCCGGCCGGGCATCCCCGGTGGGTTCAACCGCCTTCATGAACTTTTGCACGCGCCCTTTGGTGTTGGTGAAGCTGCCGCGTTTCTCAGCGTGCGCGCAGCCGGGCAAAAGGTAGTGCGCCAGCTTTGTCGTCTCGTTCGGGAGAATGTCGCTCACGATGAGCGTCTCCAGTTTGCCGAGCAGATCTGCGCCAATTCCATGCCGGATAACATCTTCGCCAACAACGATGAGGGTCTTGATGCGCCCGCTGCGGATGCCTTCGGCGATCTTCGCCAGGTTTGAGCCCATCGGCTCGGCGGCAATGCCAGTGAGCCGTGCGCCGTTGCTGTTCGGGTTCCGGTCCGCATTCAACAGCAGTTTGTCGCTTTCGCCCGCACGAGGCACCGAATCCGTCAGCGCGCCCAGTGCCTTCGCCAGTTTCGCCAGCAGGTAGAGCTCCTCATTGCTCTGACGCGCTGAGACCACCATGGCGACCGACCCCGGCGGCGCTGGCTTCAGCTTCTCCGCGATTTCCTTCAATACCGCAGTCCAGCCTGCTGTTTGACTTCGGCCTTCGGTCTTCGGGCTTCGGATTTCCGTCAGGCGGTCCTGCCGCCCGATCCATTTGTAATTCAGCCGGCCATAGTCACACATCCAGGAGGCATTGACCGCGTCGTTCTCGCGCGGCTCATACCGATAAATCCTGTTCTCCCGCGACCCGATGACAATGCTGCAGCCCGTGGCGCAGCTCGTGCACAGGCTCTTGGTCTCCTTCAGGAACCAGACGCGCATCTGGAACCGGAAATCCTTCGACGTGAGCGCGCCGACCGGGCAGATGTCCACCGTGTTCAGGGTGTAATTGTTGTCAAACACTCTCCCGGGATAGGCGGTGAGCGTGTTATAACTGCCTCGATTTACGATGCCGAGCGCATCATCACCCACGACGTCTCTCGTGAAGCGAATGCAGCGCGTGCAAAGGATACAGCGCTCGTCGTCCAGCACGATGCGCGGGCCGAGATCAACCCGCTTGGGCTTGTGGACCTTTGTCTCGGCAAACCGGCTCTCAGACTGGCCATATTCCACGGAGTATTCCTGCAACTTGCATTCGCCGGCCTGGTCGCAAATCGGGCAGTCGAGTGGGTGGTTGATGAGCAGGAATTCGAGCACACCCTGGCGCATGAATTTCACGGCCGGCGTGTCCGTGTAGATCTCCATGCCCGGGGAAATCGGCGTGGCGCACGCGATGGCCGGGCGTGGCGCCTTGGCGATCCTGGGCGTGCCATCCGGGTTAAGGATCGGCTTGCGGTCCGGGCCGATGGCCGGCGTGCCAAACTCGACGAGGCACATGCGGCAGTTGCCGGCGACCGGGAGCTTGGGGTGGTAGCAATAATGCGGCACATCCACTTTCGCGATCGCGCAGGCCTGGATCATAGTCGTCGGCACGGGCTTGCCGGAGACCGGGTCCGGCATCGTCCTCGGCGCTACGACCTCAATGCCATTGACCCGCACCTTGATCACGTCGGTAGGAGGCGGCGCGGGCTTGGTTTCAGTTGTTGCGGCTGTGGGCATCTTCTTGGGTCACATTTGCGGGCTGGCGGCCAGTTTCATCGCTGCCGTAGGGCCGGCGCCTTGCCGGGCGCGGCGTTCTTCGTCGGCAGCTCCGCGCGCAACGAACTCGTCTTTGAACTTCGCGACGAAGCTCTGCACCGGCCACGAGCAGGCCTCGCCAAAGGCGCAGATCGTGCGTCCGCCGGGAATGTTGTCGGCAATCTTGATGAGGTAATCCGCGTCGCCCTTGCGCCCTTCCCCGTTCGCGAGGCGGTGGAGGGCTTTGAACATCCAGAGCGATCCTTCCCGACAGGGCGTGCATTGGCCACAGCTTTCATGCGCGTAGAACCCCGCGATGTTTGCGAGCGCTTTAACAATGTCCGTCGAATCGTCCAGCACGATGATCGCGCCGGAGCCGGACATGCTGCCCGCGGCAATAAGCGAATCGAAGTCATACGGCAAATCGAGCATATCGAGCTCTTGCTCGGTCTCCTTGCCGTCGGGGCCCCTGCGCTTGAGTTTAAACCTCTCTCCCGCTTTGAAAACCTTGGCCGAGGCCCCTCCGGGGATGACGGCCTTCAGCTTTCGTCCCTCGCGCAGGCCTCCGCCGAACACCGAGTCGTTGATGAGTTCGCCGATGGTGACCTTGCCGACCTCGACCTCGTAATAGCCGGGCTTCCTGACGTGGCCGCTGATGCTGACGATGCGGGTGCCGGTGTTGTTGGGCGCGCCGAGTTTCGCGTATTGGGCGCCACTCATCGCGACGATGTGCTTCACCGCGCAGAGTGTCTCGACGTTGTTGACGATCGTCGGGCACAAGTAGAGGCCGAGCACCGCGGGGAAATAGGGCGGCTTGATCCGGGGATAAGGGCGCTTCCCTTCCAGTGACTCAATGAGGCCGGTCTCCTCGCCGCAGATATAGGCGCCGGCGCCACGATGGACATGGATTTCCAGATCGTAGCCGGAACCCAGGATGTTCTTGCCGAGAAAGTTCCTGGCTCGGGCTTCCCTAAGCGCGCGATTGAGTATCTTCGCGCCCTCAGCAAACTCGCCGCGGACGTAGATGTAGGCGAGGTGGACGTCATTCGCGTAGCTGGCGACGATCATACCCTCGAGCAACTGGTGCGGGTCTTTGTGGAGGATCTGCTTGTCCTTGAACGTGCCGGGCTCAGATTCGTCAGCATTACAGATCAGGTAGATCGGCTTGCCACTTTTGCGGTCAACAAACGACCACTTAAGCCCACAGGAAAAGCCCGCGCCGCCGCGGCCACGCAAACCGGAGACCATGACCTCCTGCCGAAGCTGCTCCGCGCCGCTGAGCGTCTTGCCGTTCGGCAGTGTGTTCGGCTGAAGCGCCAGCGCTTTCTTAAGGATGTCATACCCGCCATGGCTCAAATAGCAGTCCAGCTCAGGCGTGTAGCCCGGCTGATCAACGTGCTGTAAGATTTGGCGGCATTCCTGCGGCATATCAGCAGCTTGACTCCTGGCGGGAAAACTCTAGGTTTGTGGCCGCGCCGGCTTGCCCGATGGTGTAACGGTAGCACAGCAGACTCTGGATCTGTTTGTCATGGTTCAAATCCATGTCGGGCAGCCAACTATCCACTGCGGAGTGTAGAGTGCAAAATGCGGAGTAAGACGCGCTCATTTGCATTCCCCCAAAATCTCGTCCGCCCGCTTCTCAGAAACGCCCTCGTGAAATTCGTCGTTACACATCATGACCGGGGCCGTGCCACAACTCGCAAGGCATTCAACGAATTCCACGGTGAACTTTCCATCCTTGGTCGTTTGCGCGCCGTGAGCGTGCGGGTCCAGGCCGAGCTTGCGGCAAAAGTGCTCGTGTAGTTCGTACGACCCACCCAGCGCGCAACTCAGTGTGCGACACACTTTCAGGTGATACTTGCCGACCGGCTGCGCATGGAACATCGGGTAAAAGGTCACCAACTCATAGACGTTGATGGGCTGAAGCTCAAGCTTGGCGGCGACCCATTCTACTGCCTGACGCGACAAGTAACCGAAATGTCCCTGGACCGCATGCAGCAGCATTAAAGACGCGCTCCGCTTGTTGGGATAGTGCGTGATCAACTCGTCGATCTCAGCCTGGAGCGCTGCGGGCACGGCGAAGTCCGGCTGGTCCCGCAACGGATTGGCAATCGGCTCAGTTGGATGAATCTCGCTCATCGGTCACACTCTCCCATTACGAAATCAAAGGAACCCAGGATCGCGACCACGTCGCTGAGCATGTGGCGCGGCAACAGCCAGGAAAGGATGCTCAGGTTCACAAATGACGGCGAGCGGATCTTCAGCCGGTGCGGTGTGCCCCCCCCTTTGCTGTTGATGTAGAAGCCTAATTCGCCCTTCGGATTCTCGTGGCCGAAATAAATCTCACCGGGTGGCGCGTTCACCCCCTGTGTCACGTTGATGAAATGATGGATCAATTCCTCCATTCGGGTCAGCACGCGGTCTTTGGGCGGCAAGACAATCTTCCCATCGGGCACGTTGATGGGGCCGTCGGGTAATTGGTCCAGACATTGGTGCACGATCCGCACACTCTGGCGCATTTCCTCCATGCGCACGAGATAACGGTCGTAGCAATCACCCGTGGTGCCGACTGGCACAGCGAATTTCAGTTGGTCGTACACCAAGTACGGATGCGCTTTGCGCAAATCATGCTCAATGCCGCTGCCGCGCAGGTTCGGGCCGCTCAGGCCGTAATCGATGGCCACGTCTCTGGGGATGATGCCCACTCCCTGGGTGCGGTCCACGAAAATGCGGTTGCGGGTGAGGAATGTCTCGGTCTCGTCGATATTCACGACGACCTCGTTCAAGAACTTCCGGCACTGCTCGGCCCAACCGGGCGGCATGTCGCGCGAAAGCCCCCCGATGCGGGTGTAGGCGGTCGTGAACCTCGCGCCGGTGAGCGACTCGCAGAGGTTATGTATCTTCTCGCGCTCCGTGAAGGTGTGCAGAAACACGGTCATCGCCCCACAGTCCATAGCATAGCAGCCGACGCCCAGGAGGTGGGAGGAAATGCGCGCCAGCTCGCAGCAGATGACGCGGATGTATTGGCAGCGCGGCGGCAACTGGCGGTCAATGCCGAGCAGTTTCTCGACCGCCAGCGCGTAGGCGACGTTGTTGGCGAGCGGAGCGAGGTAATCCAGCCGGTCCGTATAGGGGATGAACTGGGTATACGTGAAGTTCTCTGCGATCTTCTCGTCGCCGCGATGCAGATATCCGACCTCGGGCCTGGCGCCGATGATGATTTCGCCGTCCAGCTCGAGGACAATGCGCAGCACGCCATGAGTAGCCGGGTGCGAAGGCCCCACATTCAGGACCATCTTTTCGCCCTCAAGCTCGCCAGGCTCCTGGCCCGGCGCCAAGCTGGCCGACGCGCGCTCGGCATCCGCGACTCGCGCTGCCGGGTCCTTAAACTCAACATCTCGAGCCTCGGCCATGGTCAATGCTTCGGTTCAGTGGGGCCGGGACCGTGCGAATGGCCGTGGGCCTCTTTGATGTCCTGGAGCTGCTCCAGGCGTGCGTTGGTTTCCAGGGCATTCGTATTGGGAACTCTCACGCGCGGCTCGCGGGCGATGGTGTCTTTGCCGCCGGCAATGGTAACAAACGGCCCGCCGGCCAGCGGTGCGGTTTCAGTGAAAGCCACCTCAGGGACATCGGTCGGCTTGCCGGCCAGGGGGAAATCCTTCCGCAGCGGGAAATGAGGATAGCCTTCCCACATCAGGATGCGCCGCAGGTCGGGATGGCCGCGGAAGCGGATTCCCATCATGTCGTAAATCTCGCGCTCGTGCCAATCGGCCGTGCGCCATACCCCGGTCACCGTCGGCGCCTCGCTCTTTTCCTCGCTCACGTCGGTCTTGAGACGAAGCGCGCATAGGTGGCCAAAACCATAAAGATGATACACCACAGCGAATCGCGGGTCGTCGCCGTAATTATCCACGCTTGTAATGTCCACGAGGTAGTCAAACCCCAGATCCTGCTTGGCGATGGCGCAAATCTCCGGCATCCGCTCGGCGTCGGAGACTTTCAGCGTGACTTCGCCCCGGAATTCGACCGGATCGGAAATCAAGCCGCCAAACTTGGCTTTAAGCTGTTGCGCTAGTTCCAGGGCAGTCATTCTTAGAAGCTGGAGCGAAGGGGCGGGCCAAATGCTCAGGCCACTTTCTTCAGCGTGGCCATAGCGGGTTCCTGGGCCACTTTGTTTTGAAGTTTAATCAGGGCGTCGAGGAGGGCCTCGGGACGCGGCGGGCACCCGGCCACGTAAAAATCCACGGGCAGGATACGGTCAACTCCCTGGAGGACGGAGTAGCTGCGATACATGCCGCCGGTGGAAGCGCAGGCACCCATCGCGATGACCCACTTGGGCTCGGCCATTTGTTCGTAAATCCGTTTGACCGCCAGCGCCATCTTGTAGGTAACGGTGCCCGAGACGACCATGACGTCGGATTGGCGGGGAGAGAAACGCATGACTTCGGCGCCAAAGCGCGAGATGTCGTACCGGCTGGCCCCGGTGGCCATAAGCTCAATCGCGCAGCACGCCAACCCCATGGGCATGGGCCAAAGCGAGTTCTTGCGGCCCCAATTGGCGCCCGCGTCCAGATTCTTGCGGAACCAGTTCAGCGCGGCGTCAAGCCGGGTGACGATTACATCGCCCTCGACCTTCGAATTATAGCCGATTTCCGTATTTGTTTGCATAGGAACGGACGGAGCCCGGGACTGCTCCACCCCGAGCAAACTAACCATCGTGGAAAACGCCAGCAAGTCCAATCTGCGCGGAATGTCTGAGAATTCGGCTGACTCCACGCCGGCCGCAATGTCCCGCAAGCCTGCCGCTTCTCGGGTTGGTTCCTCCCGTCCCTCCTCCGGCGTGCGAACTCGTTTTGCCGCTCAGAATCAGAGGGGCACATTGTATGTAGTTTGTCCAGCCCTGCCCCGGCCGATTGTCTGTCTTCGCTCATTCTGAGGCATCAGATTGGTCTGGCAAATCGCGCCAGTGCGTCGGTCTGTCAGAGCCGGCTGGCAACGCGTCGGAAGTGGTAACCGATGACGGCCAGTTCGATGGCGCAACGGAGCTGGCCAGGTCGGCGCAGCAGCGTGCCACAGAAGAACCGCCAGTAGCTGTGACGGCCACGGTCCCAGATGCCAAGGAGCCAGAAGGACTTCAGGAAGGCCTGAAAGTCGGAGTGCGACAACCGCAGCCGCGGGCCGCTGGGCCGGTGATGTTTCAAGAAGGTGCGGATTCGCTGATAGTACGCCTTCGGCTCGTAGAGCTTCTTCATCAGGTCGCGATAACCAGACTGCAGGAACTCACGATTCAGCTTGGGTCTGAAGTTGAGCACGGGTTCGGTGTTATTGCCAGTGCTGTCGGCCTCCAGGCGGCCTTCCTTCTCGAGCCGCTGATAGAGCCTGGTCTGTGGCAACGCGCTCAGCAGCCCCACCATGGCGGTGACGACGCCGGAGCGCTGGATGAAGTCGAACTGTTGCTTGAAGATATCCTGCCGGTCGCTGTCGAACCCGACAATGAAACCGCCCATCACTTCCAAGCCCGCGCGCTGGAGCGTCTGAACCGTTTCCACCAGGTCGCGGCCTTTATTTTGCACCTTGTGGCATTCCTGAAGGCTCTCGGCCGACGGCGTTTCGAGGCCGACGAAGACTCTCTTGAATCCGGCCCTCACCATCAGCTCGCACAGCTCCGCATCGTCGGCGAGGTTGACCGAGGCCTCTGTGAAGAAGCCCATGCCGGGCTGGACCCGCTCCCGCCAGGCGATCAACTCGCGGAGCAGCGTCTTGGTGCGGTTCTTATCGCCGATGAAATTGTCATCCACGATGAACACCATGTCCTTCCATCCCCGGAGCCTGAGGGCCTCGAGTTCCGCGATCAGTTGGGCCGGGGTCTTGGTGCGTGGGACGCGCCCGTTCATGATAATGATGTCGCAAAACTCGCAGTCATAGGGGCAGCCGCGAGAGAACTGGACGGCCATCGTGACGTAGTGCCTGAAATTGACCAGGTCCCAGCGGGGCGCCGGCACCCGAGTGAGGTCTGGCCGGTCAGTGGCTTGGTATTGTGGCTGCACGGTCCCCGCGCGCAGGTCAGCCACCAGTTGCGGCATGACGTCCTCCGCTTCGCCTAGCACAAAATGCTGAATCGCCGGGAAGGCCTCATGGCCGGTCGTGAACAGAGGACCGCCGGCGATAACCGGCTTCTTGAAGGCAGTGCACCGGGCGACGATTCCCTGCACGGATTCCTTGTGGATGATCACGGCGCTGATCATGACGTAATCCGCCCACCACAGGTCGCTGTCTTTGAGGTGCTCGACGTTTAGATCGACCAGCTTGAGTTGCCAATCGGACGGCAGCATGGCGGCGATCGTAAGCAAACCGAGCGGAGGGAAGGTGGAGCGCTTCGAGACGAAGCGCAGGACATGCTTGAAGCTCCAGAACGTTTCCGGGTTCTGCGGATAGACCAACAGTATCCTCATGGGTGTTTAGTGGCTCACGAATGAGCCAAAGCACCATAGCATGCCCTCGCTCTTATTCCACTAGAATTCTCTCACCTGCCGGAGTGGCCGGCGTAGGGTTCCTGCCGATTGCGGCGGCGGGCCAGTTCGCCGGCATAATGTCGTCCCAGTGTTGTGGCGTTTGCTCGCGCCCAGTCAGTGAGCCGCGTTGAGCCGGCGAGCGGCGACTTGGTGCAGAGCAGGTCTTGCATCAGCCCTTTTATCTCCTCGCGGGTGATCACTACGTCCCCGGTGAACTTGCCGATGAGCCAACCCAAAACGTAACCCAGCGAGGGCGGAACCGAAATGACCGGCCTGGGTTTACCGATGATCGCGCCAATCTCCCGGACCAGGTTGCGATAGGTAAAGGTCTCGGGGCCGATGGCGTCAACGGTGGTGTCGGCTCTTTCGCGGCCTTGCTTGACGGCCAGCTCGGCCAGGTCATCCACGTAAATTGGTTGCAGGCGGTACTGCCCATCCCCAAATACGCCGAACACCGGAAGCCGGCGGAGGCACCAGGCGATGTTGTTGATGAGAATGTCCTCTTTGCCAAAGAGGACCGTGGGCCGGAGGATCGCGTGGGATAGGCCCGATTCTGCCAGCATGCGTTCAAGCAGGGCCTTGCCGCGGAAGTATTCCAGCGGGGAAGCTTCGGAGGGATTGGTGATACTAACGTGGACCACCCGTCCCACGCCCGCCTCCTTGCAGGCCGCGAACAGCTTCAACGTGTTGTCCACCGCCGCCGAGTGCGAGAAGTCGCCGTGGTTGAAGCGCACCCAATACGTATTGTAGAACACCGCCGCGCCGCGCAATGACTCGACCAGTTTCGCCTTGTCGGTAAAGTGGAAAGGGCGCGCCTCGACCTGGTCGCCGAAGGGGTTGGAGCGGCCAATAGAATTCGTCAGCGTGCGCACGCGCTGCCCCGCCTGCAATAACCGCGCCGCGATGTATTTCCCGGAGTAGCCGAAGGCCCCGGTCACCACATGAAGTTCCTGGGCTGACATCGCAGTTATGATAGCTTGTTTAGCTGCGCTCCGCTCATCACCAAAGCCTCACGCGGGCATAGCTCATCGTCATCGGCACTCCTTGGCGCTGGCCAAGCAACTCAAGCGTCTTTGAGGCGGGCGACCCGCCCCGCACCGTCGCCGTGAAATACGAAGTAAACGGCTTATTGAAGGGTACCTTCACCGGCGCGCTGAATTCGCCCCCGGGATGGATCTCAACCAAGCGGTTCTCGGCAACCGCCTTGCCATCGGCACCCTGCCCGCTCGCGTAGCAGATGACAACGAGCCGGTTGTCCGGCGTGGCCTGAAAACGGGGGCATGATCCGATCACGCCCGGCTTGCCTTCCTCGGCCAGCATCAATGTGCGCCGGAGAACAACTTTGCCCTCGCGCACGACGGCGTAATTGATGGCATTGCTCTGTTTGGCTTCGGGAAAGAACTTCGCCCGCAGCCGCTCATCCAGAGCGCGCTCGGTCCAAACAAGGTGTGCCGCGCCGTCCGGCCCCAGCCAAAGGTCGCCAGGCATGATCCAGCCGCACGTCTTGTCGCGGCTGGCGACTTCCACCCAATCGCGGAACCTCTCGCGCTTGATGTCCGGCGTCCAGGTGTAGAACAGGCGGCGGAAATCGTAATCCCACTCGTTGCCGGTAAGCTGCTTCTTGTACGCGCGCCACTCCGGGTATGGCTCCACAATGTCGCTGACGCCACAGAAGTGCACGGCGCCACCTTGGAGCGCCACGTTTGGATAGCAGACGCGGACAGGTTCCGGCCTTGGATACTCCGAACCACTCGGCCAGCGCAGTTGGCCATTGGCTACCCAATTGCCTCCTTTGTCACGGAACGCCCACTCGGCGTGGGTGTAGCCGATATTCTGAAGCAGAATCAACCCCCGGCCTGGTCCGTCCGCCGCAAAGCTGCGATATGAGTGCTCAGTGAAGGAGGGAGTGTCGTCCCAGATTGGCAGCAGGCGCTCGAATGGCGCTTTCACGTCCCGGGCTGAGAACAGCAGGATTTCCGGTCGTGCCGGGCCGGCGTAAGTTCCTGCGGGGGTGAGTGTGGGATTGGCGGAAAGAAAGAGCGGGCCGTGAGGAAAACCAACCATGGGAACCGGCTCGCGCGTGCGCCCGGTCTCGTCCACCTGCTGGAGTTGCCACCCACGCTTGCCGCGCTGGTAGAGTGTCCAGCGGCAGTTGTTGAGTGGCTTGATGTTCGTGAGCGTCTCAAGGCCGCTGGCAAAGACCTCGACGCCGATGCGCACGAGGCAGGTCGAGCCGTGGCACCAAAGCGGCCCGGCACCATTATCGGCGTTCGTGTAGGAGTAGATGTCTTCCTCGGCCTCGATGAGCGGCCGAAGCGCGGGGGGTGTGCCAGCGGCTTGAGCGTAGGCAAAGACCGCCGTCAGGAAGAGCAGCATTGCGCAGCGCGGCGAGGCTGAAAGCAGGGCAGGCTTCTCGCCTGCCTTCTCGGACGTGGCGCCCGCGTTGACGGATTCGAGGGCGAGACGCCCTGGCGGCAGGCGAGAGGCCCGCTCCACTATCCCACTCATTGTTAGTGTCGAATTCATGGGAAGGCGTCCTGAAACTTGGGCGCAACCAACATCGGTGCGTGCCCAAGAAGGAACCTATCTCGCCCGCAAGCGAACGAGCACCACCCCATGCCGGGGCACTGAGGCCGTAAACTCGCCCTCATACTTACCCAGGTCCTTTTGCCGCCAGAGATCGCGCACGATCCGCTTGCCTTTAAGGCCAAGGTCTGCCCACTTAGCGGTCACAGTCGTTGCGTCTTCTCCGCGATTGAACAGGCCGACCGCTTTGGACCCGTCTTCCATGTCCCTGCCCCAGACTTCGAGATCGCCGTCAATGGCCACGCGGCGGCCCGGTTTGCCGAGCGGGTCCTGGTCCACCTCGATGACTTCGTCATTGGTGAGCAGGCTTAAGGTGAAGTCGTCGAGGCGCGTGATGTCCCCGCTGAGAATCAGCGGAGCGGCCAGCAGGCACCAGAGAGAGACGTGCGTGTATTGCTCGTTGGGTTTGAGCGGGCTGGGCGCGGTCTGGCCTTGCCAGTTGCTCAGGTAACCGAGCAACAAGTAGTCGGGATCATTCCAGCCCCCTGGGCCGCCGAACTTGTGCAACTCGTTCCGGGCATACACGTCGAAGCCATCCCGGAACAGCGCGGCGGGAATGCCCTTAAAAGAACCGCCCAGGTCGCCCGCAGTGCGCCAACTGTGCCCGCCGACTTCCTTGCCCCATTCCCAAACGTTGCCCATGCCGTATTGGCAGAGATTGAGCACCAGGTCGCGGTCCTGCCGGCGCAGGATAGCACCCATGAGACGATACGGCTTCTCAAGGGCGGCACGATCCGGGTTCTTCGCAATGTCGCCATACGAACACCAGTCATATTTGAGGAAGTCATAACCCCACTCGGCGAAACGCTGAGCGTCGAGTTCCTCGTGTTGATACGCTCCAACGTGACCGGCGCATGTCGTCGGACCCGGCGAAGTGTAGATGCCCGCTTTGAGGCCCTTGGCGTGGATGTAGTCGGTGAGGGCCTTCATGTCAGGGAAACGCTGGTTGGCATTGACCTTGCCCTGCGCATCGCGGGGCTCGCCGCCAAGGGTCGGGTCGGCGGCACCCGGTTTCACCGCCCAGCAATCGTCGATGTTCACGTATTGGTAGCCGTGATCCATCATGCCGCTGCTGACCATTGCGTCGGCGGCGGCGCGCATGATCTTGTCGGTCACGTGGCCCTCCCAGACATACCAACTGTTCCAGCCCATGTGCGGCGTGAGCGCCAGGGTCTCGCCGCAGACGATCTTGAACCTGCGCTGCGCCTTGCCGAGCTGATTGGCAGCCCGGAGCGTCACCACATGAGTGCCGGGCTTTTCAATCCGGCCCTGGATCTGGCCGGTGCTGGCATCCACGGTCAAGCCCTTCGGCAGATGGTCCGCGCCGAAAGTCATCGGGCGGTCGCCTGTTGCCGGAATCGTGAACAGGAGCGGGTGCCCCGGGTGAACGCCGAAGATGCGCGCGCCGTTGATGCGCGGCGTGCGGGGAGGCTTGGGTGTGAGGATGACGGCCTCTTCGCGCGGCTGGCCGACAATGACCGGGCGCTCGCCTGTCACGAGCAATTTGGCATCGGCCCAGTCCGCATGGCCAAAGGAGATGTCGCCGCCTGAATCCGCGAGGAGCAATAGCATCTTCACTCCCTTAACGGCCACCTCGACCGGTCGGGCGGCCTGGCCGCGTTTCATCCCGGGGGACTTCCATAGCGTCTTTCCGTCAGCAGCCACCCTGAACACGATGGTGGCCTGGTCACTGGTGGCAGCGTCATCGACGCCGACGGACGCCATGAACTTTTCCGCCCCCCCTTTGAGCTGAATCCGGACCAGGCTGTCGGTGTGCGTGCCCAACCCACGCTCGAACGTCGTCCCGCCTATGGATAGCGGCTTGCCGGTGACAGCCTTGTCGGCTTGGGCTTGTCCCCAGCCCTGGGTAATCGGAGACAGGTCCAGCGAGGAAACCCAGACCGTCTCCGCTTCGGCGGCCAGAGTTCGAGAGGTAAGTAGGGTGAGCGCCAGAGCGGCGGAAGGGGTGAACAGGTTCAGCTTCATGGCTTGGCATGTTCCACGAACTGGCAGATGACTTCCAGCGCAAATTTGCACGCGGCAGGAAACGCCGGCCTGCATTCAGCCTGCGGGAACCGCGCGCACTTGGCAGGGCGACCGGTTCTGTCCGCCGTCGCGTGACAACCGTCGCTCACCTGCTTTGCACCGTGACCCAACCCGGGACAGCGTCTTTCGGCCCGCCCCTACCTCCGTAGCTCCTCCGTAGCCACGCCGTTGCCACGCCGTTACCTCGCCGTAGTACCTCCGTTGCCCATACGGAGGTACTACGGCGAGGTAACAGCGAGGCAACGGCGAAGCTCCGGCGAAACACAGGCGAATCTAGCGCCCATGTCCAAAAACAGGACAGGTCACTTCACTTATCCACGCCGCCCAGTCCGAGCTACGCGAGCATCAGCGCCCCCTGGTTCGCGCCGCCCGGCAAGGCGATCTGGTGCCGCGTGGGCTCTCCCGCCTCGACTGACCCTCGCACCGCATAAGAGTTGAGGGCTGAGAGGCGGCGGAGGTTGAAGGTCGAGAGTTCCGGGCGCATCGCCGCCGCCAGAGAGATCCTGGCACCCGCCTCCTCCCCACCGCCTTTCTACTTTCTGTCACGCCTCACGCCTCACGTATCACTCCTGGCTTTGGGCGGCTTTGGCCCGTCCTTCATCCTCCAAACGGCCATCCTTTTTGGGCTTTGCCATCTCATCAAACGCCGGGTAAGATAGGGGGAATACTTGACCCAATGCGTACACAGCCGCCTCCCTTTCAGACGCCGCCGCCAAAGCAGCTAGTTTATTGGCAGAAAGCCCTCCTTTGGCAGAGCCTGGGATTTCTGATCGTCGTGGTCCTCACCTGGTCCGACGCGATCTTCGATTTGGCCCATGCGATACTGGGTCTGCCGCATCGGGAAATGGACATAGACAGAACGGCACTTACCACGGCGGTAATTTTGCTCCTTTGGATGTTTTCGGCGTATAAGATTTACTTGGTCGTCTCGCGGCTCAGTTACCTGGAGAGCTTTCTCCATGTCTGCGCGTGGTGCCGCAAAATCGAACACAACGACCGATGGCTTTCGCTGGAGGCGCATTTTATGCAGAAAACCGGCGGCAGAGTGTCGCATGGCATCTGCCCTGAATGCTCCGAGAGGTTACAGCGCCAACTTGAAGAAAACTCACCCCCGTCTGGTGCGTAGCGCCGAAAGCAAAAAGGCGCCGCCGGTGAAGCTGCGCCCGATGATCGAGGGCCCAGTTCCGCAGGCATCGCCGCCGTCCCAGAATACGCCAGCCGAGCAAAGTGCCTAATGCGGACAAGGCGAAGATATCTGGCTCGGGAACTGCCGTCGGTGAGAACTGGACATCATCAAAATACAACCGTGGCGAATTCCCAAGCGGGGTGGCGGCAGCGGTTCTTGCTTTGGAGGATGACGCTGCCCAGCCTGTGTGATGATGAGAGAAGTAGTTGTCTTGCTCGTGCACCTTTCGGCCCGGCTGGCAGATTTGCTGGGCACCCGCGGAACCAGAGCTGTCGTTGCCGAAAACCTAATCTTCAAGCAGCAGCTCCTGGTG
>Ga0181538_10002293_pt1 | contig 20058 bp, 19 predicted proteins | sample PEATcosm2014_Bin_40_FD_119773 | JGI IMG/M metagenome (GOLD analysis project Ga0181538, IMG submission 119773) | Peatland microbial communities from MTU Mesocosm Facility, Houghton, MI, USA - PEATcosm2014_Bin23_30_metaG | ecosystem: Environmental > Terrestrial > Soil > Wetlands > Peat | place... | reverse complement strand
TGGAGTCGTTTGCTTTATCTTGTTCGATGGTAGTGTGAGTGTTGCCGCGAAAATCTGGAATTAATTTTACCAAATAAGCAGCGGTTTGATTTCCGTCATGTTTAATTGTCCATCGCTCAACACCAGTTTTTCCGTTTAAGCAGAGAGTGATGACTTTGATTTCAACAATTTCTCGCTCCTTCACATTCGGGAAAATTGCCTCGTCCATCATCGCAATTCCTCCTATCCCACCGAGCAGGGCGCGAAACTGCGCATTGTCAACATGGGACATTTTACGAATTTCGGACGAACAGTTCAATTTTACCTTGGGCTGATAACTATCAATATCAATGTTAGTGCCGGCGGGGATCAATAAGCAGCGATAGAAGGAAATCTCTTTTATGGCGGTGGCCTGATCTATTTCTTTGGGAACGACGCGCCCGGCAAGCCAACTAAAGCCCCGTCGGAACTCGATATATTTCTGCTCTCCGGCAGCAAGTCTGAAATTGTATCTATCTGTCCGTTCAAAAGTCTAACATTTCACTTCATAATCACCCGGTTGCCGGTCTGTGAAAAAATAACATCCCACAACGATTTTGCCGATAATTTCACCGTTCAGAAACACAACGGGTGCGAATGTTGGCTGGTTGTCGTTGTCATAAGGCCGATAAAACCAAATTCGCCCTTGTCCAGTAGTCGGGGGAGCTATGCTTGTCAACGGTTCAGTGGCGCAACCAGCCACGAAAACAGCCAAGGCAAGTATTGACAGAAGAATTTTCATTCAACTATTCGAGGCCATAAAATCAAACCCACGAATTTTCATCAAGGATTATCATTGCAATGACTGCACTTCAACTTGACGCGGCGGGCAAAGAGGCTTTTCATTCGGGCATGAAAAAAATTTCGCTTTGGCTTTTCATTCTGGCCTTTACCACGGTGGCGGCACGCGCGCAGGACGCGGAGTTGACCGAGCGCATCAACAAGGTGGAAGGTTACGTGCAGGATTTGCTTGTGGCGCAGGCTTCGCAGGACAAACGCATCGAGGCGCTGGAAAAGGAAGTCAGCGAGCTGCGCGACAAATTGAACCAGTCCGGCGCGAACAACTATGCCAGCGCGGATGATTTGCAAAAACTCGCCGGGCAGGTCCAGGAACTTGCCAAAAAACAGCAGGCCGACAACGACTTGATTCTAAAGGAAATCGAAAAGCTCGGCAAAATCAGCGGCGGTTCGACTTCGAGCCACAGATCGCCGCCAAACGTAGCAACAACCACAACTTCAACGGACAATCCAACCCCCGGCGGGCCGCAGAAGGGTTATTACTATACGATTCAGGACAAAGACACGTTGTCCGCGATTGCCAAGGCGTATCGCGCGCAGAACATCAAGGTGACAGCGGACCAGATTTTGAAGGCGAATCCGGGGTTGGACCCGAAGAATCTGATCGTGGGGAAAAAGATTTTCATTCCCGCGCCAGCACAATAATTGGAGCTGGGAGTTGGCAGATCGGATCTGGGGAAGCCACGGGTTAAAGCAGCAGCGGGAAAAAAATCACGATGGCCAATGTGAGGCGAAGCATTCCGCCGCGGTCAGTCGGGGAGTCTGAAGTGGATGATCAGCACGCCCGCCGCCGCGACGAGACAATAGTAGCCGAAAAGTTTCCAGCGTCCGCCTTCCAGCCAGCGGGAAAGCCATTTCAAGGCCAGCAGTCCGGCGAGGAAACTGAAGACCATGCCGACAAGGCTGGGGACAAAAAGTTGCAGCACGGAACCGTGGCCGTTCACGGTGTGGGCCTTGAGCAAGCGCAGCACTTCCCTGGCAATCACCGGCGGCGTCAAAACCACGGCCAGCGCGAAGCTGAACTCCTCCAGTTTCTGCTTGGGCAGGCCGAGCAGCAATCCGGTGGAGATGGTCGAGCCGGAACGCGAGAAGCCGCGAAACGGCAGGCAGATGCCTTGCACGATGCCGATCCAGCAAGAGTGCGCCGGCTGAATTTCCGAATGGCGTGGTGATTTTTCCTCCCGCCACCCGGCGTAAATGATCAGCAGCCCCACCGCCGCCAGCGCGCACGCAATCAACGGCAGGTTGGAGAACAAATCCTCGACCTCCGCGTGCGGCACATGGCGCATGAAGATTTTCTCAATGAGCACCTTCAGTCCGTAGCCGACCAGGCCCGTGCAAGCGGTCGCCATGAGGACCTGGATGGCAACCCATTGGAGCTGGCCGGTGGAGGCAAAATAATCGCGCTTCCAGCCGCGCCAGAAATAAACAATCACGGCGAACATGGTTCCGGTGTGCAACATGACCAGCAGCATCGTCATTTCGGGACTCGACGGGTCCAGCCGCATGAGTTTTTCCACAATAATGACATGCGCTGAACTCGACACTGGCAGCAGTTCACACGCACCCTGGATCAGCGCCAGAATCAGGATTTGAAAATAATTCAACATGTTCGTGAAATCGTTTCGCCAACCCCAAGGATGGCAACGGCCATCCCGTCAAGCATGGCGCGTGGTTAGACCCGAAACGCGGCTGGCTGGCAAGGAAGAAATGTCACGGGTTGGAACGGGTTCACTTGTCCACCGTCGCTCAAGGCAGTGGTTGTCCATTTCGGAAAAAGAAGAGATAGCGGCCGAGAATGGGGGTGTTCAAACTGTTATAGACGAGTCCGGTCACGGTGTTGGTGTCCATGAACGCGCCGTTGACGCCGGAGCCGGACAATTCAATGTCCGTGAAGCCGTCCGAGAAGCCCGCGCGCGGCGGATCGCCTACAGAGACATCCCCCCATTGCCATTCTACCCGGTTATAGTTGAATTCCATGTCAAAATCGCCAGGAGCAATGTCTGAGCGGTCAATGATCACCAATTGACAGCTTAACAATGCGTCCGCGTGGTCAGCATAGTAGCCGACATTCACCCAGTCCGCGCCGAAGGCATTGCGGCCGTGGACGACGTTGGTTCCGTATTGCACGACGGCAGAAGCGGGGTTGCGGGTGTCCACGTCTGCCCAGAAGGGAGCAATAATCTTCATTTTCACATTAGCCAGGGGCGAAGGCGTATAAGAACCCAAAGAGCCGTCAAAAGTTACGTTGCCATTATTATTTACGTACAGGGCGGATTCGGAGTTGCTGAGGAAATTGATGGTGAAGGACAGTGGCACCAAAAGCGTTGAACCGTCGTCGTTCGCAGCCAAACTTTGCTGGTCGAAACCAAGCCGGATGGGGCTGTCTAGCATGAAAAATCCATGCGTCGGCGGAAGGTTGGTCACAACCGGATTCGTCTGGCCCGGCTCACAACGCATCACCCGCCTCCATGGACAAGGGGGATCATTATTCGTATTGAAAAACAAATTGTAAACGTTGTTCGTTGCCGTCCCCGGAACATTGATGACGAGAAACGCCGTGTTGTTGGTGAAGCCGGTTAGCTGAAGCCAAATGGTATTCGAGCCATACGCGGTCAGATCGTTTGCCCGAGCGGATTGAACCGGTTGACCAAGCGGGGCGTTTTTCTGGCCATGCACGAGGGAAACAACTGAAAGAAAAAAAATAACGCTGGTCAAAACCGCCCGGGCCTTTTTCATAAAACACGTTTGAAAATACAAGTAATTCTAGCGCATCTGCTTATCGGGTGTAAAGGCAAAAGATTGGAACTTTGTGCGCGAACGGGGTGCCGCGCCACTTGGTGGCCGGGGAAGCCGCCCGGAAACGCCTCCGGCCGTCAAAAACAGCCGGAAACAAAGATCATTTGCTCTTGCCGAAGAAGGTTTTTGATTCCTCGGCATGTTGTTTGACCTTGAGCTGGCCGAGGATGGAGTGCCAGCCGATGTAGATTTTGTGCCACTGGGTCTCGATGCCGCGCAGGGCGCCTTCGCTCATTTCGCTGAGGTAACGCAGCGATGGGGCGTTGCCGATGAGGCCGTGGACTTCGTCACGTGTGGGCGAGGCAACCTCGACAGCGGCGTAAATCAATTCCAATTCCTGCACGATGATGCTTTTGATCTCGAGGAAATGGTTTTCCTCCGTCGGCCCGAATTTTTTGTTGCGGGCGATGGAGACAAAGTGGTTGAACTGTTTCCAGCACTCAATATGGGTTTCAATTTGAGTGACCAATTGGTTAAGTTCTTTGGCGGTCATAGGCATGATCAGTTTGGCGAAAGCGCGGTTTGCGGGAAGAGGAAAATGACGGCACCGCCACGCAACTCGCGGGCGGTGATGCGCAGGCTCACGAAATTGATGGAAACCTCGGCGAGCGGCATTTGGGCCTCGCGCGCCTCGCGAAAGAGCGCCAGGACGTCCCGCCCGATTGCGTGCAGCATCTCTTTTGAATAAGCGGAGGACACGGTGGACGTGACCACGTTCCCTTGCCCGTCCACGGCAATACTGCCGCTCGGCAGTTGCTGGACCGCTGCGCGGGAACGAAAGCGGAATAGTCTTTTTAAGAATCCCATGACGCGACAAGTTTTTTGCTTTTTTCCAACAACGGTCCGGCTTCAACGTTCGGCGGCCAGCCGACGAGGAACGATTTGTCCTCCCGGGGTAAAACGAGCAGTTGGCGTTCCAAATTGTGCCCGCCAAGGTGTGACAGCGGTCCGGCTTCAATATGTTCGCCGAGCTTTTTGGCGACTTCGACGGCGCGGCGCGTCCAATGGGCAAGCGGCGGGACGGATTGTACGCCCAAAGCTTCGACTTCGCCCCGGCCTTCAGTCGGGACGGCGACCACGAATTCCGCGTTTTCGCGTGTGAGCAGCGCCAGTTTCCAGATGGTTTTGCGGTGCGCGGCCTGTTCGACGGATTCAGGCTCGACGGGGTTGGCCGTTTCGTCCATGGCTTGCGCGGATTCGAGAAGCAGGGCATTGACGGATTTGGTGATGGTGTGTTCGCGGGTGGGTTCGGCCGGCAGGTTTTCAAACGTGCCGGATTTCCACGCCAGGATTCGGCGGAATGCCACCTCGCCACGCGCACCCTCGGCCTCGGCGTCAATCAATTCGCCGTCCTGAATCCACAATTTTGCCACGAGCGCGCCGCGTGTGAGGCGCAGTACGGTGGAACTGCGCGAGAGACATTCCATCTGGATGATGTCCATGAGGCTTTTGCTTTGAATACCGCGGAAGCCGCCATCGGTTTCGCGCCCCAGCAGCGATTCGAGACAGTCAAGATACATCTGCATGTTGCGCTGCATCTCGGTTTTCAGCCAGAACAGGTCCACGCCCAGCGCGTAGGCGCGGGAACGAAATTCCTCGTCTTCAAGCCCGCTCAAAACAACCGTGCGCAGTTCGGGGAAGCGGCGGCGGACGATGGCGAGCACTTGTAATCCGTCAATGCGCGGCATTTTCAAATCGCATATCAACAGCCGGAATGGCTCGGTCTCCATCAGCGCCAGGGCGCGCGCGCCGGACGTGACGGTGCGGATTTCGGGCTTGCTGGGAAGATGCGTCAGCATCTCACTGCTCAACTTGAGCCAGTCCGTGTCGTCGTCCAAAACCAGGATTTTATGCCTTGTCTCCATTCCGATGGCCACAATCGCTAACGCTGTTGCTGCACAAATACAAGCGCGAAAATACACAAACAGCATTATTTGTGGCAGAAGCAATCGCCGTTCCCGCCGGGCGGAAAACATTTAAGGCCGCATTGTGGACAAACAACAGACAAATCAGTCCAACGGTGGGACAATCTTTCCACCCGGTTGCCCCAAATTGAAAACTGCGCGCGGGAATCGAAACAAAAAGAGGTCGTGGCGCGCTTCCTGCTAAAATTCGTGGCAGACCTATCTGGTGATAGGGAGCGGAACATGCGTGTAATACCAAAGATCATGAAAACAAAGTTTGTCGGGCTGCTCCGAGGCCTACTCCACCGTTTCGATGAAAATGGAGTGAACGCGGTGGAATTGCCGCGATCTATGACTGCCGCACCGCCCGCAGAAACTCCCACCGTCGTGGCTGAGCAATCGCAACCAATTTCTTCTTCGCCGTCAACGCCAATCGAAAGCCAGAGTGAGACGGATGAGTTGGAGCTGCCGTTGCAAACGGTGCTCGCCGCATTGCCCATGGATTTGCGCGCCAAAATCATGCAGGTGCCGCCGGCGGGCGCGACGATGATCATCGCAATTGAAAAAGTCCTTTCGCAGCTCGCGCACGGCTCGGTAAAAATCAGTTTCGGTGAATTGCGTCTGGCGGCGCCCACCCTTTTCGCGAACTCCGGTGGCGAGAATGATTCCCGGCCGGTGACCTTGCCGCTGAACGAAATTCTCGCGCGGCTTAATCCGGCTTTGTTGTCGCGTCACGCCACGCAGAAAAAAGTCGAGGTTACCGACGATGTCACCGGGCCATTCGATGGACGTGGTCAAGGCATCTTTTTTTCCACCACACCGCTCAAGCCCGCACCAGCGCCGACGCCGGCGCCAGCCCCGCGGACCAATTCGCCGGTTTCGTGGCCAGCCGTTCCGCCCCATCCGGTCGTGCCGCGGCCGTCGTTTGCTTCACGCACCATTACTCCGATGCCTGCGACCGCCACGGCGGCGCCGACAACTGCCGGCCCGGTTTCGCGCAATGGCACATCCCGAATTAATTCCGTTGCACCCGTGCCGCCGGCGATGCCCGCCGCGCACCCGACCGTCCTGCCGGAGCACACGCAGTCAACCATTTCCGCGCCCCTGGCCGCACTTTCGGAAGAGTGGCCGGAGGCACTGCGGCTGGAAATCGCACAAACGAATTTGACGAACGCCCAGGTTGCCTTGCCGGTGCATCTGGTGGAGCCGGCGCTGAAACGCGGACGCGTGATTTTCTCGTGGCGTTACGTGCGCACCTGGATCAGGCCGGTGCCGCCGGGGGTTTCCGTCCATGACGGGATCGAACTCGAACTGCCTTTGAAAGTCATCGCGCCGCTGTTTTTCGGACAACAAAAAACCGTGGCCAGACTACAGCGGAAAATCACCCTCACCCCCGAAATCCCGGATCTGTTTTTCGGTTTTCCGCAGCCGCAATCACAGCCGGAAACCAGTGTGCTGCAACCGGAGGTGACTGCGTCGAAGCCGGAAACTGCTCATTACGTGCCCAAGCCGGCGGACATTCAACCAACCGACACGAATTATTACATTTGGGGTGACAACGGCGATACGCCAAAGGTGGAGGAGGATGAATATAAACGTCCGCGCACGCCCCCAACCGATTTCACCAGCCGTCGGGCCATGCCGAAGGACGTCGTCGCCCACGCCATGGAATTGCCGGGTGTGGCGGGCGCACTCGTGGCACTGCAGGACGGTTTGAAAGTGGCCAGTCAGGTGCCGGCGGATTTGAACGCCGACACGCTCGCCGCGTTTTTGCCGCAGATTTTCGACCGGTTGGGCCAGAGCACCCGGGAGTTGCGCATGGGTGCGCTGAACAACGTGAATTTCACCGTCGGTAACGTGCCGTGGAAAATTTACCGCGTGAACTCGGTCTATTTCGCCGCATTCGGTCGCGTGGGCGAAGCGTTGCCCACGGCACAACTGGCCCTGCTGGCCGCCGAACTCGATCGCAAAAAACAATAATTATTTTATGGCCATCATTAATCAAGCTACCAAAGAGTTGCAGGTCAAAATCGTGTACTACGGCCCGGCGATGGGCGGCAAGACGACCAACCTCGTCCAGGTCCACGACCACGTCCAAACAGCCGCAGGCAACAAGGGCAAACTCGTCTCGCTGGCGACCAGCTCCGACCGCACGTTGTTCTTCGATTTCCTGCCGATCGAGGCCATGACCATCAAGGGCTTCAAGACGAAGTTCCAGCTTTACACCGTCCCCGGCCAGGTGATTTACAACACGACGCGGCAACTGGTGCTGCGCGGCGTGGACGGCATCGTGTTCGTCGCTGATTCACAATACGAAAAAATGCCGGAGAACGTGGAAAGCTTCCAAAACCTCCTTGATAATTTGAACACGCTCAAGCTCAACTTCGCGGACATTCCCTACGTGCTGCAGTACAACAAGCGCGATTTGCCGAACGCCGCGCCGGTTGAGTACATGGAGTTTCTGCTGAACAACCGCGAGTTGCAGGTGCCGTCGTTCTCTGCAACGGCGCACAAATGCGAAGGCGTGTTTGAAACCTTGAACATGATCACGCGCCTGCTGCTGCAAAAATTCATCAACCAAAGCGTTCCGCAATACGCATGACATGGCCACTCTGCCCCAACTTGTCGAGCGCGATATTCAGCTGCTGGACGAAACGCTCCGCGAATTCATCGCTCACACCGAAGCGACGACGGCGCTGATTATTGACAAGGGCGGTTTTCTCATCACGCATCAGGGCGATGCCGTGCAATTTGATTTGACCACCATCGGCGCGCTCGCGTCCGGCGCTTTCATGGCCAACCAGACCATCGCCGGCCTCGTCAACGAATCGAACTTCAACAGCATTTACCAGCAGGGCGAAAAATTCAGCATGTTCGTCGTGAACGTGGATGAACATTGCATGCTGGTCGTTATTTTCAAAGCTCAAGTGGGGGTGGGGGTGGTGAAATACTATGCCGGCAATACGGTGAAACGTCTTGCGCGCCGGCTCAAAACCGCGCGTGAGCGCAATCCTGACGGCGGGCTCGACCTCTCCGTGCTCAACGTGGCCGACCCGCAAAACCTTTTCCGGAAAAAGGGGGCGTAACAGACCTCGCCGCGCCTGGAATAGCGCGGATCCGGCGTTTTCGCCAGCGCCGCTGCAAAGTTGGGTCAGCCACCCGTTACAATAGCGCGTGGCTGCCGTCGCAGAACGGCGCGTTCTCCGTGTGCTTGCAGCCGCACCACGCGACGGTTCTGGCCTCGGTGATTTCAACTTTCTTTGGCGTAAACCCGGTGCCCTTGTGCGAACCGTCGCAAAACGGCTGGCCTTTTGATTTTCCGCACGCGCACCACCAATATGTGCCGGGTTCCACTTTTTGGACAAACGGAGATTTCTGGGCGATGACTGGTTCTAGCATATTGATTTTCCTTTCTGGACGATGAAATAATGAAAGGACCGGAAAGAAGCAACCCCCAAAATCGTTCCCTTTAATCATCACCGCCCGGCGGCCTCGCGGCGGCGATATTCATCCAGGATCGCGGCTGTGGCCGACACCCCGCAACGGCTGGCCCCGAGATCGCGCACGAGAATCAAACCGTCCAGGTCGCGCACGCCGCCAGCCGCTTTCACCTGAACCTTTGGCGAGCACGCCGCCCGCATCAGTGCCAAGTCGTGCGCGGTTGCGCCCTGGTAATTGTAACTGCCGTCCGGCTGTTTCACGAAGCCAAAGCCCGTGGACGTTTTCACCCAGTCGGCCCCCGCGCGTTCGCAAATCTGGCAAAGCTTGCGCTTGAAACGGTCGCTATCCAGGCCGGCGCCGCCTTTGGTGAGATAATCGTTTTCAAAAATGACCTTCACTTTTGCCCGGTGCCGGTGGGCCTCGTCACACACGGCTTTCACATCACGCTCGACGTAATCCCAATCCCCGCTGAGGGCCTTGCCGATGTTGATGACCATGTCAATTTCCACGGCGCCGTCCCGGCAGGCCAGTTCGGTCTCGTACCGCTTTGATTCCGTGCAGGAGTTGCCGTGGGGAAATCCGATAACACCGCCGACGAGCACATCGCTGCCGGCCAGCAGTTCGGCGGCGCGCTTGACGGCGTAAGGCTTGATGCAAACGGTCGCGACGCCGTATTTCACAGCGAGTTTGCAGCCATCCTCCAGTTCCTGGTCTGTGAGGAACGGTCGCAGCAGCGAATGGTCAATCATTTTGGCAAGTTGTTCGTAGGTGTATTTCATTATGCGCCAACCCTATTCCAATCCACCGGAAACGTAAATTACTTTGGAGTGGCAGGACATTGACGAGGCCATGACCTCCAAAGGCCGTCTCGCATTTCACACTTCTCACTTCCGTTTTCCGGACTTAACTTGCCTTTGTCATTATGCCCATCACTTACCGCCAGTGGGGCACAGATTTGGACGCCAACGCGCGCCAGCAGATGGAGAACGCCTGCCAACTGCCCGTCTCCGTCGCCGCGGCGCTCATGCCCGACGCCCATGTCGGCTACGGCCTGCCCATCGGCGGTGTGCTCGCCACCGACAATGCCGTCATTCCCTACGCCGTCGGCGTGGACATCGCCTGCCGCGTCAAACTCACCGTGCTCGATTTGCCACCCGACTGGCTGCGCCGCCACGAAACCGATCTCATCCGCGCCATCGAAGCCGAGACCCGCTTCGGCATCGGCTCGGAATTCAAACACCGCCGCACCCATCCGGTCATGGACGTGGACTGGTCGGTCAGCCCGGTCACGCAGCGTTTTCGCGACAAGGCGGCAGCGCAACTCGGCACCAGCGGCAGTGGCAATCATTTCGTCGAGTTCGGCGAATTCACCGTCGCGCACAAGCAACTCGGCCTTGAACCGGGCACGTATCTCGCCTTGTTGAGCCACAGCGGCAGCCGGGGCACCGGTGCGCAAGTCTGTGACCATTACAGCCGCGTCGCGCGGGCAAAACACAAGGATTTGCCCAAGGAACTCAGCTACCTCGCGTGGCTCGACCTGGATTCCGCTGATGGTCGGGAATACTGGGCCGCGATGGAGTTGATGGGCCAATATGCCTCGGCCAACCATCATCTCATCCACAAACACATCGCGCGGCATCTCGGCGCGGACGTGCTGCTGGACATCGAAAATCATCACAACTTCGCCTGGAAGGAACGCCATGGCGGACGCGACCTCATCGTCCATCGCAAAGGCGCGACACCGGCGGGCACAGGCGTGTTGGGGGTGATACCCGGTTCGATGGCCAGCCCGACGTTTGTAGGGCGCGGCAAGGGCAACGCCGCGTCGCTCAACTCCGCCTCGCACGGCGCGGGCCGCGTGATGAGCCGCAACAGGGCCAGGGAAAGTTTCAACTGGAAGATGGTTAAACCCTACCTCGAAGAACGCGACGTGAAACTGATTTCCGCCGGCCTGGATGAAGTGCCGATGGTCTATAAAAACATCGAGGAAGTCATGGCCGCGCAAACTGACCTGGTCGAACCACTGGCAAAATTTTTACCACGCATTGTAAAAATGGCTCCGGCCGGCGAGCGCGCGGAGGATTGAGCTGGCATTGTAGTGGCACTCTGTGAGAGCCGAACGTCGGCGGTCATAGACCGCCACTACAGCCCCAGCGGAGCAACATCTTTATAGTGATGTGAGGGAAGTGAATTCAAGCTCCATCAGGAGCAGCATATTCGGTGGGGCGAGACTATTGGCGAGCCGAATTTTCCAGTGATTGCGGCTCGCGGGGACGCGCGCCCCACCCAATGCAGATTACCGCAAGAGCATGTTTCTTACTGCGTCAATGAACGCGTGCACAATGGCCGGCACCGCCAGGTTGCCGCTGCGCCGCCAGCTTAACGATAGGAAAACGCCCACGGCGATGTGGATGCAAGGCAGCACAATGATGAGCGTCATCAACTGTGTTATTCCCTTCGTGTCCACAATCGGCAGGTGCCACAATCCCCACAAGGTGGAAACAAAAAACGCCGTCCACCACTGGCCTTTGTCTCCGGGTTGAAATACATGCGAATCAATGGCGCCCCGAAACACGACTTCCTCCAACACAAAACAAACCGGCACGTAGAGTACGAAACTTTCGACCCCGGCCAGCACGTTGGCCCACGTGAAGGTCACCGGCGTATGATGCATGGATTTGACGGCCAGCCGCGCGAGAAAGGAAAGCAACATGGTCAGGCAGCCAATCGTGCCGGCAGTACCCGCGCAAAAACCCAGTTCCTTCCAGGTCCGCTTCGTGAAATGGCTGAACGCGAACGCCGCGCCAAAGGCCCCGACGATGCAACATAGATACCACAGGATTTCCGGCAGGTGTGACCACCGGGAAGTTGACGACAAATTTTGAATCAATTTGACCGCCGGCAGCACGGCGAGGCCAAGTCCCAAGAGTATCCCATAAAGGTTCAGCCGGAATCGGGTTGCCTCTCGCACCCAAAGCGTCACCAGAGGTTTTTTACGAACAAAAAGCTGGAAAAAATGCGACCAGCGGAACTCCAACCACCAAATAACTGTTGGCATCAAGATGAAACACCCGGCCAATCGCCATCCAGACGCCAACGAATGCCACCGCGTGAAGGCATCGCTGGAATTGATTCGGCGAAGAGTTCCTTTGGAGAACCGGAGGCGTTTCGGGAATGGTTGTTCCTGCCATGCTGTTGGTCAAAGCACGTTCCCGGGCAATGCCTTTTTCCGGTACTCGTCAATGTAAATCGTCATCGGCTCGGCCATCAAATCGCGATACAGCCCCATCTTGAAATAAAACCGGCCGGGATGGGTGTAGCCAGTTTGCTCATTTTCGGGATAAGCGTTCACGCCCGTGTAATCAACCACCTGTTTGCCATTGAGCCACGCCTTGATGCGCCCGGTTTCATTGGTCGTGAAACGAGTTTGAAATTTAAAGTCGAGCCATTGGCCCCGCGCTTCCTCCTTCGTTTCATAAAGCGTCGTTTGGTGGCGACCGGTTTGATGGGTGATTTTAAGCACACCGGAAACGTAGCGGATGGCCACCACCGGGCTGTCGTCCGAACAATTGTCGTTGCCACCGCAATTCTGCTTCCATTGCGCGATGACCAGCCGCACCGGCACGATGGGAAAATTCGTCGGGATGAACATACTGAAGGATTGTTCGTAAGCCGCGTCTTCCTTCGAGGTCAGCTTTCCCGCTTCCAGCAACTCGTCCCGCTCGCTGTCTTTGCTGCCTTTGATGCCCGCTTCAAATTTATCACGGGGACGAACCGTAATTCTTGCCGCGCTGTGGCCGGCCCGGAAAATGTTCGTCTGCATTTGCACCGCCCCGGATTCAAATCTGTCCGTGTCCCAAACCTTGCTCAAACCGGTTGTTTCAAAGCCGTCGTAAACGTCAATCGCGGCCGCCGCCGCGTTTGCAACCTGGGCGCGGGAAACGCCACCAGACCAAAGCGCCCAGCCAACAACCGACATGGAAATAAATTTAAGCATAAGTCACCTGGGTTCTTCCAACCCGATGCCTTGGACGTTAGTTCGCGTCAGAAATGGACCGTCATAGCCGGTGACGCGAATGTCTTGGAGGACGGTATTGGTCAGGTTGGCCAGCGTGATGGCCTTTGTGCACATGCCTTTGATGTCCATGAGCGAAAATCCGTTGATTGGCTTCTCCGGGGAAGTATGGTCGGCATCCACCAGTATTCCACAGTCGACCTTAACGCCCTTGAAAATGAAATTTTTGGCCGAGGGAATCCCCTCGTCACCGGAGACCGGCTCGGGGTCTTGAATGCCGCTGTTCAAAAGATTCACGCGCAGGAAACCGCCGGGCGCGGTGGCGACATCAAGATTTTTTGCGGAAATATTTTCGATGAACGCGCCGCGGCCGGGCCGGCTTTTGATGTAAATGGCGCAAGTTCTGGCGTGTGTGAATTTGCAATCCTCAATCCGCACATCACGGATGCCGCCGGAGGTTTCGCTCCCGATGCCGATGCCGGCAAAATTGCTGTCGGCGAACGTGCAGCGGGAAATGAAAACGTCTTCGGTCGGTCTCGCAATACGATAACCCTCCATGCCGCGGCCGGATTTGAGGGCGATGCAGTCGTCGCCCGTGTCAATGTCGCACGATTCGATGCGGATATTTTTGCAGGAGTCCACGTCAATACCGTCGCCGTTGCCGCCGGTGCTGCGGATGATGAGATTTTTCGCGATAACATTTTCGCAGTAAACGGGGTGGATTGACCACATGCTGTGATGTTCGGTGGAAAAACCTTCAAAGAGAACGTCGGTGCAATTAATCGGTTCGATGATGACCGGATGACGCGGCATCTGCCGTCCGCCGAGCACGGGATTGCCGGAAATGTTTCCCCCGCCCATGATGGCAATATGGTTCGCATCGTGGGCAAAAATCAGCGCGCGATATCCGTCAATCCATTTCCCTTCCCAGCGGACTTTCATAATCGGGTAATCCTCAAGGTTGGGACTGCCGAGCAGATTCGCGCCTTTTTCCAGCCGCAAAGTTGTATGCGATTTCAGTTCGATGCTGCCGATGAGATAATTTCCGGCGGGCACGATGACGGTGCCCCCGCCCGCAGCGGCGCAGGCATCAAGCGCCTTCTGAAATGCGGCGGTATCTTTCGTTTTCCCGTCGCCCGTTGCGCCAAAGGCTTGAACATTCAACGGCGCACGGGACAGGCTGGCGCACCCGGCTTGCGCGAGCAGGGCGAGCGAAATCGCCGTGGGATAAATCCATTTCATGGCGCGACCATCGTGTTCGTTTTGGCTGTGTCCGGTGTTTGCGGCACTGATTCGGGTGGGAACCGGTCGAAGTGCCGATGGTGATCAATCCCGCGCAATTGCTGATCGGCAAAATCCAGCGCCGCCATCCAATCGCCAGCCGTCAGCATGTGCCGATGCGGTTCGTAATTCACGCCCGCGCGGTCCGTGCTCACTCCCAAAAGCGCATACACCGGTTTGGCCGCGAGCACGGTTTGTTTCACGGCGTTCGGCACGCAGTTCTGATCGTCCGTGCCTTCCACCGAAATCCACGGACGCGGCGCGGTCAATGCGGCAAACCAATGTGCATCGAACGGCAGTTTCTCCATCTGCCCGGTGAATTCGTTCAATCGCGGCACGAAGTAATATGGGAATTTTCGCGTCATGTCCTCAATGCCTTCCTTGCCCCCGCGACCGGGACCGCAGAAACGATACGCGCCCGTCCCGGCGCCGCTCGACCCGGCTGGCGCGCCGAGCGAGATGCGTTCGTCGAAGGCCGTCGTCACCATCACCAGTTTGCCGAGCCGCGAATGGCCCAGCGCGATTATTTTGGTTTTGTCCGCGAACGGTTGCGTCTCCAGATAATCCACGACGCGCGACAGGCCCCACGCCCAGCCGAGCAGCACGCTCCAGTCGTAACCCGGATAGGCGGGATAAAATGACGAACGGCGGAAATTGGCATTGTCCTCGCCGCATTCCGTATAGTGATAAGTTACAATCGCATAGCCGCGATCAAGCTCGTTGGTGAAACCTTCAGCCGCCCTTTCCGGTGTGACGGGCGCGTTAAAATTTAATCGTAGTCGTGCCGCTGAATTTGTCGTCACCGCCGCTGAAGCGGAGGGATTATTCGTGACCGCAATGCCCGGTGTGTTGAAGAACGACGGATTGATGATGGTCGGAAACGGGCCGGCGCTTTTCGCCGGTGTAAAAATCGCGATGTCAAACCCCGGGTTTTCCTCCGGCCCGAACTGCAAATGCACCAGCCGGTATTTCACCGTCCCGTCCAGCAGGATGCCGGACTTGACATCCTGTCCGCTCACATTACCCGGCGGCGGTGGCGCATGGCCGAGTTCGTAATGCTCCAGAATAGCCTTCATCTCCTCGCGCCGCGCGCGCCATTGCCCGGCCGTCGTCACCTTCGTGCTGTCGTTCATCGTCAGCACGTCCGGCATTTCTTTGTGAATGGGTAAATCATTCACGTCCGGAAATGTTTCCGGCGCGGCCCTGGTCGTGGGAACGACCGTCATCATCGCGGCGACGGAAAAAACAATTGTGCGCCAAAATTTCATGCGAACCAATCGGCGTGATTGAAGCGCAGAGTTGCGGAGAAAAAATCAAAGTAAAGAAAATTCAGGGAATTGGTGAATGCGAGTTACATGTCTTCCGCAAGAATAACCCACCGTTCATGATCCTTCCAACGTCTGCCGACTTTCAGATAACGACGGGAGAAACCTTCCCGCACAAACCTGCAACTCCGCGCCAGTGCGATGGAGGCGAGATTGCCCGGCTGAATGTTGGCTTCCAGGCGATGAAGTTTGAGTTTATGAAAGGCGTGTTTAAGAACGAGCTGCATGCCTTCGCGCATCAACCCTTGTCCGGCGTGGGGTGTAAAGGCGTAATAGCCAAGAAACGCGCCCTGCAATGCTCCGGGAATGATATGATTCAAATGAATGGCCCCGACCAAATCACCCGACTCGCGGAGGAAAACCAGGAATCCGCGGTGCGAATCGGAAGCCATGCGTTTCACGTAAACTTCAAACTTTTTGCGGGTGTCGGGCGGTGAAACCCACGGGTGATGCAGGGCACGGCTCCGCCGGACTGCCGCGAGAAACGCGGGACCGTCACGAAGGGTCGGCGGCCTGATGATTACGCGTGCTTGCAAAAAATGGTTCGCCTTCGCCATGTTCCATCTCGGCAGGCTGCGCGTTGAGTCGGCCGAATTTATTGTTTTGCCAGCTTGAGCAGGGTATCCACCTCGTTGCCGAAGTTCATTCCTGCCGGGTGTCCGGCTTGGATGATTTTGCCTTGGCCATCAATGATGTAGGTGGTCGGTACGCCGGTCACCCGGAAGGTCGTTGCCGGTTTGGATTGCCAGCCGCCATCGCCTGCCCAAACGTTGAACGTGTTGGTCCAGCCGCGCTGATCCACGTGCTTGCGGACGACGTCGCTGGTGTCGTCAATGCTCAGCGGAACAATGGCCACCCGGTTCTGCCAATCCGGATGCTCCTGCCGGAGGGTCTGCAATTTAGCCATCGGCTCCTGGCAAGGACCGCACCAAGTCGCCCAAAAATCCAGCACCACCACCTTGCCGCGCAGGTCGGACAGTTTCATTTTCTTTTCACCGTCGAGCGTGATGAAAGTGATCTCCGGGGCGGCGGTTCCGGGCGGCAAGGCGCGATGTTCGGCGACGTAGTCATCAAACTTCATCGCCGCGACGGCCTTTTCGTCAGCGACCCCGCCCGGCCATTGATACCAGCGAAGATCGTTCATGACTCTCCAGTCATCTCCGAAGCGCGTGAGTTCATTGGCAGCCAGAATGTAATCTCCTGACAGGGATGTACCATTTTTCGCTTTGCCGTCCGTCTTCACCGCCAGCGTCAGCTTGAACTGTTCACCAATCAAGCCGTCCAGCGAACCGGGAGCGCCTTGGGGCTGGGCGTGTTCGAGGGCGGCTTCCTTGATCTGGACGTCCGCATTTTTTAGATCAATGCCCGCATCGTCCATCTGTTTGAGCACGGAGCGCGCGATTTCAACCTGTTCGCGCAAGCGTGCGTCCATTTCCTGGTCAACTTCCTGCCGGGTAGGGCCGGTGCGGCCGCTCTTTTGAATTTGCGCCCAGATCAGGTCACTGTTGTAAAGCGCTTCCTTTTCGTAAATGGCCGGGTCGCGATCGCGGAGGAAACGCACCAGCTTCTCGCCCAGCTTGAGCAACGCGGGATCGTCCTGTCCGGTGAATGCCTTGTAAGCCGCGATCTTGCTCAGGAGCGCCAGTTCGCGGGTGGTTTTTTCATCGGCCACGCCCGCGGGAAACGCCGTCCATTGCGCGCCCTCCTGGCAGCGCCAGCCACCGGGAAACTTGAGCAAATTCCGGACCGCGATTTTGAAATCGCCCTGGGCCGGCCGGTTGGTGACAGAGTCAGATGGCAGGACAATTTCCACTTGTTGCGCCCAGGGCACGGTTTCGTCCTCGGCTTGCAGGTTGGGATAATGTGTCGTCCCCAGATATTTGGGCGGAACAACGCGGGCATGCAGCTCGCCCTTGGAAAAGTCCAGATGGAGCGCATCGGCCCGGGCCAGGAGCGCCCTTGCGCTGGCTTCCATCTTCCGGCGTTGATAGGGGACCGTATTTTGAAAACCTTTCAACGGATCCACGCCCGTTGCCGGTAAATTGGTGGAGAGCATGGCCTTCCAATCCTCAATGGAAGGCGACATGGCCGCGGCGAACCGGGCCGGGTCGCGGGTCTGGAGCAAGGTGACCACGGCCTGGCTCACGGCCGAAAAATCCTCGTTCGTTCCATACATCGGCTGCATGGCCGGCGGAGCCGCATCGCCTCTTGGCAACAGCAGGAAAAGGAACAGGGCGGCCAGATAACCCGAGAACCGGTGGCCAAGGCAGGAGAAGACTGGGGAAGTTTTCATGGTGAAGCCAAGCCTCGGACGAACGAGCATTCAAGGCAAGGCCAATTTGATGGCCCGAACACCTACGGGAAAGCACTAGATTCCATAAGGTAAATAATTGCGATGCTGTCCCCGCCCACTCTTTAAGGTCGCAATTTGCGACCTTAAAGAATCCGCTTCCTGGAAGGTGAGTTGAAACATGAAATCCGGAGGAAAACGTCTGATGTTTAGTTTGACCTGCTCGTTCAAGCGCTTCGTTGGCAGGCCGTAGTTCCATGCAGGGTCAGAGTCGAGAATGACCTTCTGTCCGCAAATTGTCAGGATCAGCTAGCCGATGTCGTCCACGCGCGCTGACGTTTGATTGCTCATAGCGTTCCCTTCCCGATGCGATCGCAATCAGCAAACTCCCGTTCCCCATTTCCGGCAAGGCCAATGGCGGGTGGCGACAAAGAATCCGCTCTCACGGTGTAGCGTCGAGCCTGCGGCTCGAACGGATCGGCACACCCGTCCTCCGTAGCAGTACTGCGGAGGGTGGACAGCGCCGACAACCAGACGGGGCGATGGCTGAAGCACCTGTCAGGGAGTGAGCCGGTAGTAGTTGTCGGGGTTGTACAGGTAATAGCAGTCCGCCGGATTAAGGCGCGGCAGCAGGACGTACCGATTGCCGTTGGCGTCCACGCGTTCCGGCAACACGGGTTGGTGATTCAGCTGCCCCGGCGCCGGTGAATCGTTCAGCGCAGACGGAGCGTCGGGATTTTTGTCATAAGAATCTTCCCGGATCGTATCCACAATCTGGTCCACCCACTTCAGTTTGCGGGCGCTGTCGCCAAACTCTTGCCAGTCACCGGTGCTGCGGTTCTGGTACATGCGCTTGATGAATTCATCGAGGCTGATGCCCATTTTGGCGGCGACCGGCGCGGCGAGACGTTTCCACCATTCATCCAACTCTTTAACATTTTCCCTTTGCATGGTCAGATTGCCGCCAGTGAGGCCTTGAATTTGGTGGTGAAGGATTATGGCGTTCGGGTAGGCGAACGATTTCTTCGATTGCGTGGCGATGTTGGCGGCCATGCTGGCCGCAAACGATTTCACAACCACGTAAACCGGCGCCGCGCTGCCGTCCATTGCCTTGAGGATTTTGTATCCGGCCATGACTGAACCGCCCGGCGATTCGTCAATCACAATAAAGATTGGATAGTCATGGCTCTGGTTGTTGAAATAATCAATGCGCTCCTGAACGTAATCCGCCGTGTCTTCCCAGATGGGACCGTTCAGGGCAATCCGGCGGTCGCTGATCGTCAGCACGCCGTCCTTGAATGGTTCCTTGGTGTATTGAATGTCGCGGTTGACACGGTTCTTCCACAAATCGCGTTTCGTGCGCAGATCGAGGTCGCTGTTCAGCCTGGCCACCTTCAGATCGAGGTCCGCGCGCTGGGTCTGCAGCTCTGCCGTGCGCACCTTCAATTCCTGCTCGCGCTGGGCCAACTCCTGGCTCTGGTCGGCGACTTCCGCGGCAGCAAGGTCATTGGTCAATTTCATTTTCTCCAACTTTTCCCGATCCGCCGCCAATTCCTCGTCGAGCTTCGCCTTGCGTTCGGCTTCCTTGAGCGTGGCGCGCTTGGCCAGCAGGTCGGCCTGCTTGGTAAGCTTGTCAAGCTCAGCCTGGAGTGCGGCGACTTCGGCTTGAAGCTTTTGCTGCGCCAGGCCGTTTTCGAGTTCGAGTCGCTGCTTCTCGGCGGTGAGTTTGGCCAGGTCCTCGTGTAACTGCTGTTCGGCAATGCCGTTTTCGAGATCGAGCCGCTGTTTCTCAGCCGTGAGCGTCGCCAGATCTTTTTGCAATTGTTGTTGGGCGATGCTGTTTTCCAGCGTCAAGCGCTCCTGTTGCTTCTTCAACTCCGGAAACGTGCTGTTCGTGTCCGTCTGTCCGACGGTTCGCGACGATAACCCGATGCTCAGAAGCGCGACACCGACATACACAATCAATTTACGATGACGTATTTTCATTTGATCACCAACCTTTTTAAATTGCTGCCCATTTCATCATGGCGAATTGTTGAACCGATTCCAATTTGTGACTCATTTCTTTCTTGAATCAAGTTTTAAGTGGAGCGAGTGGCGACAAAAATTCCGCTCCTCACGGGGAGCGGCGGGCGTCTCTCCCGCCATTCACTAAAGCGCCTGATTCTGTGTTTGGTAGGCCCCTTC
>Ga0181538_10002292_pt1 | contig 20058 bp, 16 predicted proteins | sample PEATcosm2014_Bin_40_FD_119773 | JGI IMG/M metagenome (GOLD analysis project Ga0181538, IMG submission 119773) | Peatland microbial communities from MTU Mesocosm Facility, Houghton, MI, USA - PEATcosm2014_Bin23_30_metaG | ecosystem: Environmental > Terrestrial > Soil > Wetlands > Peat | place... | reverse complement strand
CGTAGTGTGCAACTTCCCGCTGGAGGTGGCTTCCATCGGAACGCGCCGCCTGGCGCTTCCCCGGCCCCATGCGACGCACCGTTGATATCGCCGGCAAAATCGAGAATCTCTTTGGCACGCTCGACGAAAACCTGAAGTTGCTCGAATCCGCCCTGCAAGTCACCACTGAACTGCACGATAATCGGCTTTCCGTTTTGGGCGAGGCCACGCAGGTGGAACGCGCCGTCCGCATACTCAACGAGTACAACGAGCTGGTGCGCGAAGGCCGCCCGATGGAAAACGGCGAGGTGAAAGCACTGTTCCGCGTGGCGACCGAAGATCCCAAGGCGTCGCTGCGGGGAATCCTCGATCCGGGGGGCGCGCGGCCGCGCAGCTTCGGCAAGAAACCGATTGCGCCGAAGAGCGCGAACCAGCGCCGCTACATGGAATACATCGAGCGGCACGATATGGTGTTCGCCGTCGGACCGGGCGGATCGGGAAAAACCTATCTCGCAGTCGCGATGGCGGTTTCGGCGCTGTTCAATAAGCAAGTCAACCGGATCATTCTTGCGCGCCCGGCGGTCGAAGCGGGCGAGCGGCTGGGATTTTTGCCCGGCACGCTGCAGCAGAAGATCGACCCGTATATGCGGCCGCTCTACGACGCGCTGTACGACATGCTGGACGCAGACAAGCTCGAACGATTTCTGGAAAAAGGCGCGATTGAAGTTGCGCCGCTGGCGTTCATGCGCGGCCGCACTCTCAATGATTCCTTCGTGATTCTCGACGAAGCGCAAAACACCACCAGCGAGCAGATGAAAATGTTTCTGACGCGCCTCGGTTTTAACTCCAAAGCGGTGGTCACCGGGGACGTCACGCAGATCGATCTCCCCACCGGCCGGAAATCGGGATTGGTGGAGGCGCTCGAAGTTGTGGGAAAAATTCCAGGGATCGGCTTCGTGCACTTCAACGAGCGCGACGTCGTCCGCCACAATCTCGTGCAGCAGATCATCAAGGCCTACGAGGAATTTGATTCGAGTCAGGCCTCTCGCCGCGTCGGGCGCACTGAGAAAGACAAGAACATTTCCGCGACGTAGCTGCTCACCACCATGGTTGTCAATCGCCAGCGCAGCGTTGCCGTAGCCGTCAAGCCCCTTGAGGATTTTGCCGGCCAGGCGAGGCGCGCGTTGCGTTTCCGGGAAGACGGCGTAACCGTCTGCCTCATCAGCGATGCCGCCATCGCTCGCCTCAACCGCCGTTACCGAGGGAAGAAGGGGCCGACCGACGTGCTTTCATTCCCGGCGAATGGGGATGGCGGCGGTTCGCGCCGAGCTGTATCGCGGACCCGCACGCGCGATTCGCGGGGGGCGTATGTGGGCGACATTGCGATTTCCCCCGCAGCCGCGCGGCGCAATGCGCGCCGCTCTTCGCGTTCGCTGCCGGAAGAGCTGCGCATTTTGATTTTGCATGGCATGCTGCATCTCGCGGGCTACGATCACGAAAGCGACGACGGCAAGATGGAGCGTTTGGAGCGGCGGATGCGCCGCCAGTTGGGATTGCGCTGACATGGAAATCATTCTTTACACTTGCGCCGTGCTGCTCCTGAACGTGGGCTTAACCGTGTTCGGCTATCTCGATCGCGTTTACGATGAGTTGGGACGCGTTACGAAGGGCCGCCTGCACGCGAACCTCGAAGCATTCGAGGCGGAGGTCGAACCGAAATTCAGATTGGAGCGGCGCCGCGCCGCGCATGCCTTTCGCTTGCTTGTAGATTTGTGGCTGGTCGTGGTGGTCGTCGCGACCGCGCGCGGCGTGCTTACGTTTGTCCCCTCGGCGTGGGACGCGCTGGCGCAACTCGTGGTGTACGTCGTCGCGGAAGTGATGCTGTTCGCGCACTTTCTTCCCGAATTGTTGCTGGCGCGCACCAAAGGCCTGTGGATCGCGCGTATTGCTCCCGTGATTCGCGGCTTCGTCCTCGTGGTGTGGCCACTGCGCGCCATTTTCGATTTGGCGGTTTCGCTCACGCATCTCGACGACGAAGAACCTTCCGTGGGCGCCGAGGCGCAGCAGGAGGGCCTCGAAGCGCTTGTCGAGGCAGGGGAAGAAGAAGGAATTCTTGAAGGCGACGATGCGCACCTGATTGAGCAGGTCGTCGAGTTCGGCGATAAGCGCGTCCACGAATTGATGACGCCGCGCCCGGACGTCGTGGCGATTTCAGGGACAGCCTCCATCGAGCAGTTGCGCAAGCTGTTGGTGCAAACGCGATTCTCGCGACTGCCGGTTTACGGCGAGAGTTTGGACGATGTGCTGGGGATGGTGTACGCGCGGGATCTGCTGGAGCTTCCCGATCAGGAGTCGCGCAAACGCAGCGTCCGCGAACTGATTCGCCCCGCGCTGTTTGTGCCGGAAACCAAACGTGGTTCGGAATTATTGAAGGAGTTGCAGCGCAAGCAGCAGCAGATTGCCGTGGTCGTGGACGAGCACGGGTTGCTGGCGGGCGTAGTGACCGTAGAGGATTTGGTGGAGGAGATTGTCGGGGAGATCGGAGAGGAGGATCGTGCCCCCGCGCCAGATGTGCTGCGCGAGGCCGACGGGAGCCTCGTGATGCGTGGCAGCGTCGCGCTCGAAAAAGTGGAAGAGCTGTTTGGAGTTGAGTTCGCTTCAAGCGCGTCGAAGGCTGCGACGACGATCGCCGGCCTGCTCAATCACGTCGTCGGCCACGTCCCCGCCGCGGGCGAACGCCTCGACTATCAAGGGCTTCATTTCGAGGTGCTCGACGCCAACCAGCGAAAAGTCCTCCGCCTTCGCGTGCGCCGAGCTGCCGCCGTTCCCGCCGCATGATCTGCCCTATTGATTTGCCGTGTGTTGCGAGGTGCGTCACGAGAAAAGGAGCCGGCCGCCTTCCGCAGGTTCAATTTCCAGATTTGGGCCGAACCACCGAAACACGAGATCCAGCGCCGCCCCAAACAGGATCACGAGGCCTCCCAGGTCTCTAATACCGTGTGAGCTGTAACCGATTCCGAGGAAAGAAAGAGTAGCGCCCAGAAGCCCGGACCAGGCGAAGATATTAGTCGCGATCTTATTCCGCTGGGCTCGTAGCAATTTATGACAACAAGGGCAGGGGAATGGACCTTTCCGGTCGACATCTTTCTTCTCAAGGAACATTTTACAGAATGGGCACAGCATGGCTAATGCTACTCCTTCGGTTAGCTAGCGCAAGCGCTAAAACTTAGAACTACCCCCAGTCGGGGACTTTCAGCGAATCAGCTGTGCAATAAAAAACGCGGCTGTAGCAGCGATGCCTCCGATCAACACGGTCTGCGCAGCGCCTTTGAAGGGGCTGATGGCGGTGAAGTGCCCTTTGATGCCACCAAATACGGCCAGCGCCAGTAGCGTCACGCCCACGGAAAACCACAAACCTTTCACAACGTTCGATTGGATCATGTACGGTGCTAGGGGAATCAATCCGCCTACGACGTAGGAAAGCGCTATGGTAAACGCACTGATGAACGCGCGGCGCGGGTTCGGTTTTTCGAGGCCCAGCTCGAAGCGCATCATGAAATCCACCCAGCGCTTTTGATCCGAGCAAATTGCATCCACCACGGGAGTCAATTGCGCCTCGGTCATTCCGTAGCCGCGAAAGACTTCAGCTACCTCGTCAATTTCACGATCGCGCAGCTCGACCGTTTCGCGGTATTCGCGGTCGAGCTCGGAGGCGTAGTGCTCGGCATCAGTGCGCGCGGCGAGGAAACCGCCGAGGCCCATGGCAATTGAACCGGCGGCAATTTCGGCGAGTCCGGCGGTGACCACCAGCGCACTTGCGTGCGGGCTGGCGGCCACGGCGCCGGTGATGCCCGCGGCAAGCGCAAAGGGAACCGTTAATCCGTCCGACATTCCGATGACGATGTCGCGCACTGTTTCAGTTGCGGTGAAATGTTTTTCCTCGTGCGAAGTGTCGTGCATGGGCGCTCCCGAAGACGCAGTGTAAATCTACTGAGTCGCGCAGTTTATCATGGGCGACCGGCCGGATCGCGGTTCCCGGCGTGCGCGGCTGGTCTGCAAAGCGTAAGATACAGTGTGGGAATCGCGCCGCGCGCCAGTCTGCGCGGCCGTTCACTTCATGGAATCGCCCTTCAAATCCGGTTTCGTCGCGATCGTCGGGCGTCCGAATGCCGGCAAGTCCACGCTCGTTAATCGCCTCGTCGCGCAAAAAGTTTCAATCGTCACCGCACATCCTCAGACCACGCGCAATCGGATACAGGGAATTGTGAATCGTCCGAACGCGCAAGTGGTACTGATCGACACTCCCGGGCTGCATCGCCCGGATTCCGTGCTTGGCCGCCAGATGGTTCACGAAATTGAAGCAGCGCTCGATTCGGTGGACGTCGTCGCGCTGGTGCTCGATGCGAGTGAAGACCTCCGTCGGGGCGCCCAGCTGGCTCTCGAAAAAGTCGCGGCTCTCGATGCGGTGCGGATCCTCTTGCTGAACAAAGTGGATCGCGTCGAGAAGACGAAATTGCTCCCGCTGATGGAGCAGGTGAGCCGCGCCGGGGATTTTGCGGCTATCGTGCCGGTGTGCGCGCTGCGGGGCGAGGGCGTAGAAGATGCGCTCGCCGCGATGATCGCGCACCTCCCGGAAGGCCCTGCCTTCTTCCCGCCAGATCAGGTCACGGATCAACCGGAACGTTTTCTCGCGGCGGAATTCATACGCGAGCGGGCCATGGCCGCCACACGAAACGAGGTGCCGCACTCGCTCGCGGTGATGGTGGAAAGTTTTGAGGAAGGCGAAAAAATCATTCGCATCCGCGCGAAGATTCAAGTGGAACGCGATGGCCAGAAGGGAATTTTAATCGGTAAAGGCGGTTTGACCCTCAAGAAAATCGGAACCGAGGCGCGCCAGGAGCTCGAACGGCTGCTCGGTACGAAAATTTATCTCGAACTACAGGTTGGAGTTGCTCGCGGCTGGCGCGACAACGCCGAGCGCGTTCGGCAACTCGACTGGCGCACCCAGATCGAGGCCATCGCGGAAAAGCAAGTCGACGAGAAGTGATCTCGCAGAAAGCCGACTCGATCGACTGCTGGCAAGAATCGCCCGTGCCTTTGAAGAGTGTCATTCCGAGGAGCCCGCAGGCGCGGACGACGGGGAATCTCTCGGCTCTCTCGATTTCAAGGCGAAGAGAGATTCCTCGCTGCGCTGGGAATGACTCGCTCTAGTGCGGCGGTACCTAGGTCTCGACCGAGATCCCCAGCGTTTTCATCTTGCGATACAGGTGGCTGCGCTCGAGGCCGATCGCGGCGGCGGTGCGCGTCATATTCCATTGATTTTCTTCCAGCTTGCGCAAGATGAAATCGCGCTCGTAGGACGACCGCGCCTCGTGCAGCGTGGACGGAAACATATGCGAAGCGGGCGAAGCGCCGCGGAAAAGCTCCGGGGGGAGATGCAGCGTCTCAATCTTCTGATACGGGCAGACGATCACTAGCCGCTCAATCACGTTGCGCAATTCGCGCACGTTGCCCGGCCAGGGATAGCGTGCCATCACTTCCAACGCGCCTTCGGACAATTCCTTCGGCTGGCGGCTGTAGGTCCCCGCGAATCCGGCCAGGAAATAGCGGGCCAGGATGGGCATATCTTCAATGCGCTCGCGCAACGGCGGAATCACGAACGGAATCACGTTCAGGCGATAAAATAGGTCTTCGCGAAAGCGGTCATGCGAGATTTCATCTTCGAGTTTCTTGTTGGTCGCGGCGATGACGCGCACATCCACGCGAAAGGATTGATTGGACCCCACAGGCTCGACCGTTTGTTCCTCGAGAACTCGCAGCACTTTGGACTGCGTGCGGTGGCTCATGTCTCCTACTTCATCGAGGAAGAGCGTCCCGCCATCCGCGCGCTGAAACTTGCCGACCTTGTCGGCGCTCGCGCCTGTGAAACTCCCGCGAATGTGCCCAAACAATTCCGATTCGATCAGCTCCTCGGGGATGGCTGCGCAATTCACTTCCACGAACTGCCGCGCGGCTCGGTGACTTGCGGCGTGCAGCGCGCGCGCGACCACTTCCTTCCCGGTTCCGCTCTCGCCGTAAATCAGGACGCGCCCGTTGGTGGGAGCGGTCAGCGCAATCTGCTGGCGAAGCGCCTTCATCGGCACGCTATCGCCGATCACCTGGAAGCGCGAACCCAATTCCTCACGCAGGCGTCGATTCTCATTCGTCAGGCGCAGATGTTCGAGCGCGTTTTTCACCACGACGCTGATCTTCTCCAGCGCCAGTGGTTTCTCGATGAAATCAAAAGCGCCGAGCTTTGTGGCGCGTACCGCGGTCTCGATATTCCCGTGGCCTGAAATCATCACCACCATGGCGGAATGGCCTGCTTGCCGAATGCGTTCCAGCGATTCGAGCCCGTCGATTCCCTCCAACCACACGTCCAGAAAAACGAGATCGAACGGCCGGTCGGCCAGCCGCTGCAGGCATTCTTCGCCCGACGCAACTGCCTCGACCTCGTAGCCTTCTTCGGAGAGCACAGCCGAGAGCGAGCGGCGGATTCCTTCTTCGTCATCGACGATCAGCAGCTTGGGTTTCATGGTCCTCGGAATTAATTTTCAGGGCTTCGCCGGCACGGATGCCGCGGCGGGGACTTCGGCCGCCGGGAGACGCAAGATAAAACGCGCCCCGGCGGGAATATTGTCTTCGACGCGAATTGAGCCGTGATGTTCGGCAAGAATCCGGCTGGCAATCGCCAGTCCCAGCCCGGTCCCGCGCCCCTTCGTAGAAAAGTGGGGCAGAAAGAGTTTGTCTTTGTCTTCGGGAGAAATGCCGTGTCCGCTGTCCGCGACAACGAGCGAGACGGTTTCGCGGTCATTGTCGGAGCGAGTTTCGATGCGGAGTTCCCGGGTGGCGGCGCCTTCGAGGGACTCCGCCGCGTTGTCGATCAGGTTGACGAGCACGCGGCGCAACAATTCCGCGTCCGCGCGCACCGGCGGCAGACCCGATTCCAATTCCATGTTCACTCGGATGCCTTCCAGCCTGCCTTCAAAGATGCCGACGGCTCTCCGCACGATCTCGTTGACATCTTCCGGGACCAAATGCGCGGCAGGGAAGCGCGCGAATTCCGAAAATTCCTGGACGAGCGAGGAGAGCGTGCCCACTTCGCTTTGAATAAGCCCGGCACATTCTCGTACCAGGCGAACCAGTTCGGGCGCCGCGGCTCCGGTCGCGGATGCGCCCTGGCGATCGAGAAATCGCGTCAACCGCTGCGCCGAGAGCTGAATCGGCGTCAGCGGATTCTTGATTTCGTGCGCAATGCGCTGGGCCACTTCCTGCCACGCCGCAGCCTTTTGCGCGCCCAGCAATTCGGTAAGATCGTCCACCACAATCACGAAACCCGGATTCGCGCTGCGCGGTCCCAGCGCGCTGACCGTCACGGCAGCGTGCACCACTCGGCTTGGGCCGGCAAATTCCAGCTCCTTGGATGCTGCGCCCATGCGCAGCGAACGGCGCATCAGCGCCTGCGTATCCTGCGCGGCGTCCTTGCCGAGCAATTCTGTCAGCGTGTGAGCCTGCCGCGCCTCCGGGCCGAAGATTTTTTCTCCGGCCGGATTCACGCGACGCACGGAGCCGTCGGCCGCGAGCGAAATCACGCCGGTGGGAATATTCTCGAGAATCGTTTCGAGCAGCGTGCGCCGCCGCTCGATCTCCTGAACGGCCTGCTGCAGATCGCGCGTGAAGTCATCGAGTTGCTGGCGATTGTCGGCGAGCTGTGCGGTCATTTCGTTGAACGAACGCACCAACGAGCCGAGTTCGTCCTGGGCTTGCACGTTGACACGCGTCTCGAAATTGCCGGCGCTCACCTCGCGCGTCGCTTCCGCCAAGGCTTGAATTGGCACAGTGAGTTGCCTCGACAAGAACATTGCAAACCACGTCGCTGCGAAGAGCAGCAGCAGCGTGAACAGCAGCAGCGTCAGCATCAGCTGCGCTTTGTACGTCCGCAACCCTTGCCGCTGCGTTTCGTAAATCGCTTTGTAGGTCTGAATCTCGTCAATTCGCCCCAGATACTGATCCGGAACCGCGCGCGCGGCCACCACGGCGCCTTGAGCGAATGGCTGCCGGGCCGCAACAAAGAGGTCCCGGCCCTGCTTCCATAGCTCAGTTTTTCCGGAGAGCGTCATCACGAACTCGGGTGCGACGGGGACCAGCGCCCGGCCTGACGCGTCATGCGCGGTTGCGGTGATCGTGTCGTCGGGGCGTTCGGCGCGCAGGCCGTCCGTAACTTGTCCCTGCGGACTCAAAATCCATGCGGCGTCGGCGCCCCAGCCAAGCGCGCGTAAAAGTACCGCGGAGTCCGTGTTGCCGGTTGGGACGCCGCTTGAAGAGTCCACAGGCGGCGAAGCCGCCGAACGTGCGATGCGCGCCAGTCGGCCCGCTTCAGTGGAGCGGCCTTCTTCTTGAAGCTTGTCCACCGATTCCATGGCCAATTCGAGCGGCCGCGGAAACCAAAGGACGAGCGTGCGATTCAGAAGCGTGTAACTTACGAGAAAAAGAAAAATCAGAGGCAGGAGAGAAAGCGCCATCGCCGCAAGAATGGCCCGCGTTTTGAAGCGCGCCCCCGGCTGGCGCGCTCGCCGCTCCGCCCACGCGCGCAGCACGATCCGTGCAAGCACCAATCCAAATACTGCCAGCGCCACAACGATGAAGGTCGATAGCGCATACAGCGCGACGATCTCGTTCGCCGTATGCGGTTGGATCGGCAAGCGCAGCGAAGTCAGCGTGAACGCTCCACCGAGGAGCAGCGCGAACGCCAGCCCGGCGATCCAGGGCCAAATTTTCGCTCCGCGGCTTGATAGAGTCACAGGGTTGCCTCTGCCGCGACTTCTGTACGGGCCATCGCGGGGCTCAATTTCAACGGCGAGTCCGGCGGCAGGAAACCGGCCAGCGGGCACTCGCCGCAGCGCGGCGCGCTCTTGCGACACCAATTCTTGCCCGTATTCACGATCAGCGCGTGAAATTCATTGTAAAGCGCGGCGTCACGCGGAAGCCGACTCTCGAAAAATTCTCGCGCGCGTTCGTAATCGGGTATTCCGTGAACGAACCCGTGCCGCTCCAGAATCCGGTGCGTGTATGCGTCCACCACAAAAACCGGATGCCTTCCCGCATAGAGCAGAATGGAATCGGCGGTCTCTCTCCCAATGCCATGAACGCTCAGCAATTGCTCGCGCAGCTCGGAGGTGGGGGTACGAAACATCCGCGCAAGCGATCCACCGTGTTGATTGCGCAAGAATTCGACGAATGCCTTCAGCTTTCTCGCCTTCTGCCTGAAATAACCCGACGGGCGCACCAGCCGCTGGAGTCTCGCCAGCGGAACGCGTTCGAGAGCCGCAAACGTCAGCAGCCGCTCGCGGCGCAAATTCTCTATAGCTCGTTCGACGTTCGACCACGCGGTACTTTGCGTGAGGATTGCGCCAACGATCATCTCGATAGAAGTCCTGGCCGGCCACCAGTGCATGGGGCCGAGAGCGGCGGAGAGGGCGGCGTAGTAGTCCTGCAACGCTCCCGGCTGATGCTGGTCGCGCAAGTCGTGGGAAGGTGAGGCGCTTCGTGATTCGGGAACTCGGCGAGGTGAAACGGAGAACTGCCCGATCTCTTGGACTACCTCAGCATGGGACCTCGGTTTGTGCCGCAAATGCATTGTTTCTGCAAGATAGCGAGCGTCCGATGGCAAGTCAAGGTGGGTGTGGTGTCTTTGCCACAGTGCGCTTCGGGGGCAGGGTGTTGCGCCTTTAACTACGATGTGCCAACCAGGAGATATTGGCCGCACGTTGGTTCTGCTACCGTAAAGTTCTAAGGGTATACGCCCACCAGGAGCACTTGAATGTCCTCGCGACTCGGCGAGATGCTAATCAAGGAGAGTCTCATCACGGCGGATCAGCTCCGCCAGGCGGTGGACCACCAAAAGAAACAAGGTGGGCGACTCGGAACTGCCCTGATTAAATTGGGATTCGTTCGGGATGACGACATCACCAGCGTCCTCTCCCGCCAGTACGGAGTCCCTTCAATCAATTTGAAGTATTACGATGTGGACGCCGCGGTGATAAAGCTGATCCCGCAGGACACTGCCATCCGCTACCAGATTGTGCCGTTGTCGCGGGTTGGTTCCACGCTCACCATCGCAATGACCGATCCCACGAACGTCTTTGCGATGGACGATATCAAGTTCATGACCGGCTTCAACGTCGAGCCGGTCGTCGCCTCCGAATCGGCGATCAACGAAGCTATCTCGAAATTCTACGGCGACGTGGAAAGCCACGAAGAACTCACGAAGGTCATGAAGGACTTGACCGGTGAGGATGCTGCCGACCTCGAGCTCGCCGCCGAAGAGCAGGAGATGGACCTCGCGACACTCGAGCGCGCCGCCGAAGAAGCGCCGATCATCAAGCTTGTGAATCTGGTTCTCACCAACGCGGTCAAGAGTGGCGCGAGCGACATCCACATCGAACCCTACGAAAAAGAATTACGCGTACGCTTCCGCGTGGACGGCATCCTCCAGGAAGTGATGAGTCCTCCGATGAAATTGCGCGACGCCATCACCAGCCGCATCAAGATCATGGCCAAGCTGGATATCAGCGAGAAGCGGCTACCGCAAGACGGCCGCATCATGATCAAGTACCGCAAGGACGGCCGCATCAAGGAGCTCGATTTCCGCGTTTCCAGCGTGCCCACGCTGCACGGCGAAAAAATCGTCATGCGCTTGCTCGACAAGGAAAATCTGCGTTTGGACATGACTAAGCTGGGATTCGAGCAGGAGTCGCTGACGAAATTCGAGCGCTCGATTCTCCGGCCGTACGGAATGGTGCTGGTCACCGGCCCGACTGGTTCCGGCAAGACGAACACGCTTTACTCCTCGATAGCGCGGCTCAACACCCCCGAAACAAACATCATGACCGCCGAGGATCCGGTCGAGTTCCAGTTATCCGGGATCAACCAGGTCCAGATGAAAGAGCAGATCGGACTGAACTTTGCCGCCGCCCTGCGCGCTTTTTTGCGCCAGGACCCCAATATCATTCTGGTCGGCGAAATCCGCGATTTTGAGACGGCGGAAATCGGCGTCAAGGCCGCGCTTACGGGCCACCTCGTGCTTTCCACTCTGCACACCAACGACGCGCCGTCCACGATCAGCCGTTTGATGAATATGGGCATCGAGCCGTTTCTAGTCGCGACTTCGGTCAATTTGATTTGCGCGCAACGCCTGGTGCGGCGCATCTGCTCGGAATGCAAGGAACCGCTGGAAATTCCCAAACAGGCGTTGCTTGATGCCGGCTACACCCCCGATGAAGCGGACAAGACGACCATTTATCACGGGCGCGGCTGCGCCAAGTGCAACAAGGGCGGTTACAAGGGCCGCGTTGGCCTGTACGAAGTGATGGAGATCAACGACGAGTTACGCGAACTGATTCTCGTGGGCGCGTCGGCGATCGAGTTGAAGAAGAAAGCTCTGGAGCAGGGAATGATCACGCTCCGCCGCAGCGGTCTGACGAAGGTCGCCCTCGGCCAAACCACATTGGAAGAAGTCCTGCGCGAAACGGTTCTTTGATGGGAGGAGCAATATGGCCGGTCTAACACTGAGCGAGTTGCTGAAGAAAATGATCGAACTGGGTGGGAGCGATCTGCACATCGCGACCAACAGCGCGCCACGGGTGCGCGTCCACGGCCATCTGCGCCCGATGGATCTTGCTCCGCTTACGGCTGCGGACACCAAGGCTCTCGCCTATAGCGTCCTCACCGACGCGCAGAAGCACCGCTTCGAGGAAAACCTCGAGCTCGACTTCTCCTTCGGCCTGAAAAATCTCGCGCGCTTCCGCGGAAATATCTTCAACCAGCGCGGCGCCGTGGGAGCGGTGTTCCGCACCATTCCGTGGGAGATCAAGGGTTTTGACGCCCTCGGCCTTCCCGCTGTGGTTCGCGGTCTCTGCGACAAACCGCGGGGGCTTGTCCTGGTCACCGGGCCCACTGGCTCCGGCAAATCCACCACGCTCGCCGCCATGCTCGACAAGATTAACAACGAGCGCGAAGAGCACATGATTACGATCGAAGACCCGATCGAGTTCCTACACAATCATAAGAAGTGCCTGGTCAACCAGCGTGAGGTCCATTCCGATACCCGTTCGTTTGCCAATGCGCTCCGCGCCGCCCTCCGTGAGGATCCGGATATCGTCCTCATCGGCGAAATGCGCGACCTTGAAACAATTGAATCGGCACTGCGCATCGCGGAGACCGGCCACCTTACCTTTGCCACGCTGCACACGAACTCCGCCGTCTCCACCATCAACCGTATCGTGGACGTTTTCCCCTCTTACCAGCAGCCGCAGATTCGCGCCCAGCTCTCGATGGTGCTCGAAGGCATTCTCTGCCAATCCCTGCTGCAACGGGCCGACGCCCGCGGTCGCGCCATGATCATGGAAATCCTGATCCCGACCGCCGCCATCCGCAACCTGATCCGCGAGGACAAAATTCACCAGATCTATTCGGCCATGCAGACCGGGACGGGCGCGAGCGGTATGCAGACCTTTAACCAGGCACTGGCAAACGCTCACGCCCAGAAGTTGATTACTTTGGAAACGGCGCTTGCGCGGTCGTCGAATACCGATGAGTTGCAGGATATGATCAATCGAGGTGTTGTCTCGAACCCGCAGCGGGGAGTCGTTACGTCCACGCGGCGGTAACCGGGTCCCGCGCCGGGATGTCTTGTTAGCTCGGAAGGCTTGAAGGAGGAAGGATGCCAGTCTACACGTATCGCGGCACGAACCGCACGGGCGCTTCAGTGACCGGTGAGATGTCCGCGACCAACAAGGCCGAACTTGAGACCTTGCTGCGCAAGCAGCAGATCAGCGTGACCAAGATGGCTGAGAAGGGCAAAGAGTTCAACCTTCCCACCTTCGGCGGCGGCGTCAATGCCAAGGAACTTGCCGTGTTCACCCGGCAATTCTCGGTCATGATTGACGCAGGCCTCCCGTTGGTTCAGTGCCTGGAAATCCTTGCCAGCCAGCAGGAAAATAAGACTTTTCAAAAGGTCCTCACAGGCACGCGAAGCGCCGTCGAAGGCGGCGCGACGCTCTCCGCGTCGATGCGGCAATTCGAGAAGGTGTTTGACGCCCTGTACGTCAATCTCGTAGAAGCGGGAGAGACCGGCGGTATTCTAGACACGATTTTGCAGCGCCTTTCCGCGTACATCGAAAAGAACGTCAAGTTGAAGCGAGCCGTTCGATCTGCTCTGGTGTACCCCGTCGCGGTTCTCTCAGTCGCCGCAGGCGTCATCGTGCTCTTGCTCTGGAAGGTGGTTCCTATTTTTGCCGGTCTGTTCCTGGGGTTGGGAGTCGACTTGCCCTTGCCGACGCGGATCGTCATCGGCCTCAGCAATTTCATCGGCAGCATCTTTGGACTCTTGATTTTGGTCGCCCTGATCGGCGCGTGTATCGCTCTGAAGTTTTGGTACGGCACCGAAGGCGGCAGGTACGCAATCGACGCCACAATTCTCAAGATTCCCTTGATCGGAATTCTCATGCGCAAGATCTGCGTCGCCCGTTTTACGCGCACCCTGGGAACTCTGATCTCCTCGGGCGTTCCTATCCTTGAAGGTCTGGACATTACGGGCCGCACCGCGGGCAACGCGGTTGTAGAGAAGGCCTTGGGGCAGGTCCGCAAAGCCCTGGAGGCCGGGCGAAACCTGGCCGATCCGCTCCGCGAAACGAACGTGTTCCCCGGCATGGTGACGCAGATGATTGGGGTCGGCGAGCAGACCGGCGCGATGGACGCCATGCTGCAAAAAATCGCAGATTTCTACGAAGACGAAGTGGATGCGGCCGTCAAAGATTTGCTGTCCGCTCTAGAACCCATCATGATCGTCGTCCTCGGCACCGTGGTCGGCGGAATCGTGATTTCGATGTACTTGCCGCTTTTCACGCTCATCGGCAAGCTGAGCGGGCACTAGAGAACGCGGTTGTCTTCCACATGCGCGCCAAACGATCGCCGGGAGCCAGTCTGCTTCTCGCTCCCGCGGCGATATGCCGCGAGGCGCGCTTCGCCGGCAATCGTTTTGCTCTCGCCTCTTAGGGGGACGCCTAGTGGTGCTGTTCTCACTGTGACAGGTCCGCCTCGATGGAATTGACACAAAATGTCAACGAATGGCTTAACTGGCTCGCACGCATTCGCCTACTCGTAGTCACCCTCCTACTCTGTACGGTCTTACTTCTACGGCAGTATTCGCTGCTTTCGGTTCAGACCCGCCATTTCGTTCCGCTGATCGTGCTCTGGTATGCGCTGGGAATTCTCGACGCGATGCTGCTGCGCTGGTTGCCGGAGGCGAATTGGCACGCGCCGTTGCAGCTGGTATGCGATCTTCTGTTGATTACCGGTCTGGTGTACGTCACGGGGGCGCACGAAAGCTATTTCGTTTCTCTGTATCTGCTGACCATCATCGTCGCGAGCATCCTCTTCTCCCCGAAGATGACCTTTATCATGGCCCTGTTCAGTTTCGGTCTGCTCTGCGGACTCGAAGACCTGATGTACTACGGCGTCCTCCCTCGGACCAGCTTGACGACTCCGAGCGGCAAAGCTCTCTTAACCTGGATCTTTTTCAATCTCGCTGCGTTTCTTGCTGTGGCGTATCTATCGAGCCAACTCGCGCATAGCCTTCGGCGCCAGGGCGCCGAGTTGGAAGTGAAGCGCGGCGAGTTGCAAGATCTCCAGGCGTTCAACGAGGACATTATCCATTCGATGCGCGGTGGTCTGTTCACCACCGACCTAGATGGTCGGATATTGCTATTGAATCGTACGGGCGAGGAGATCACCGGTTACCGATTTCCTTCCGTGCGGGGCAAAAGCATGCAGGAGATTCTCCCGGAGTTTTGGCTGCCCGGCCGCACTGGGCGGAACGGAGAGGCGCTCTCTCGGACCGAAATTGATTTCCGCACAGGGGACGGCCAGCAGCGGTTCCTAGGTATCTCGGTTTCCCCATTGCGAACGGCCGAGCGCCGCACCACGGGTTACGTTTTCAACTTCCAGGATTTAACCGAATTGCGCCACCTTGAAGAGGAAGTGGCCACCAAGGATCGCATGGCGGCGCTGGGCCGGCTCTCCGCCGCCATCGCCCACGAAATTCGCCAGCCCTTGACGGCGATGGCCGGCGCTGTGAAGGAACTCGCGCGGCTCGTGCCGTTGCAGGAGGACGAGCAACATCTCGTCGGTATCGTCAGCCGCGAATCGGAGCGTCTGAACCGCATCATCACCGATTTCCTGAACTATTCCCGTGAGAGCACGTATGAGTTTGGAGAGGCCGATCTCACCGCATTGCTGGACGAGACGCTCACCCTGATTGAGCGCAACCCGGAGGTGAATGGCCGCTATCGCATCGAGAGATCGTTTGCTGTGACCTCCGTGCGCGCGCGAATCGATTCCAGCCGCATGAAGCAGGTCTTCTGGAATCTCTGCGACAACGCGCTCAAGGCCATGCCCGACGGCGGAGTCCTGACTGTCGGACTCGAACTCGCGCCGTTCTGCGTGCGCATCCGTTTTCGCGATACCGGCGTCGGCCTGGATCCTCGGGCCCAGGCCAACATCTTTGAGCCGCTGCAATCCGGTTTTGTGGGCGGTACCGGTCTGGGCCTCGCGATCGTCTATCAAATTGTTCAGGCCCACAGCGGCCGAATTCACGTGATATCAGAGCGCGATCGCGGGGCCGAGTTTACGGTGGAATTGCCGCGGGTGGCATAGGCGGTTTACCGCGAGCGTCCACGGCGAGCGGCGGGAGTTCTCAAGATGGCACACATACTGGTCGTTGACGACGAACGCTCCATCTGCGAATTGCTGGAGATCACCTTTCGTAAGGAAGGCCATCGTGTGGAAGTGGCGTCGAGCGACGCCGCCGCGCGCAGCAAACTGGAATCGCAGGTCTTCGACATCGTCATCTCCGACATTTTGCTTGGCCAGGCCAGCGGGGTGGACGTCCTCAAGTTCTCGAAAGAAATCTCACCTTCTTCCGTGGTGATTTTAATTACCGGAGTGCCCACGCTTGAAACCGCCATCGCCGCCATCAACGCCGGCGCGGATCGCTATGTCATCAAGGACCACGATCTGGTCGATCAGCTTCGCCGCGCCGTGCATCAAGTGGATGAGACCCTGCGCCTCAAAACCGAAGCAGGTTACCTTCGCCGCGAATTGCGCCGCCTCACCGGCCAGGACAACATCATCGGCCGAAGCCACAAGATGCGCGCGATTTTCGATCTCATCCTCACCGTCGCGCCCCAAACCAGCCGCATCCTGATCACCGGGGAGTCCGGCACGGGCAAGGAGCTGGTCGCTCGCGCCATTCACGAGAATAGCCCGCGAGCGCAGATGCCCTTCATCACCATCAATTGCGGCGCTTTCCCGGAATCGCTTCTCGAATCCGAACTATTCGGCCACCTGAAAGGCTCTTTCACCGGTGCGAGCGAAAATCGCCGCGGTCTTTTCCTCGCCGCCAACGGCGGCACAATCTTCCTCGACGAAATCGGCAACATGAGCCTCAGCATGCAGGTGAAGCTCTTCCGAGTCTTGCAGGAGGGGAAGGTTCGCGCCGTCGGCAGCACCGAAGAATCGGATGTGGACGTGCGCGTGATCGCTGCTACGAACAAAGACTTGGAAAAAGCCATCGCCGCCGGTGAATTTCGCGAAGACCTATTTTACCGGTTGAGTGTCATCCCCATTCACCTGCCGCCCCTGCGCGAGCGTCGCGACGATATCCCGCTTCTGGCTCGGGCGTTCCTCGAGCGTTTCCGCAAAGTGATGGAGAAGCCCGTGGAGGGCATCGATCCGGAAGTGATGAAGCGGCTCGAGGCGTACGATTGGCCCGGCAATGTCCGCGAGTTGGAAAACACCATGGAGCGCGCCATGGCGCTCGAGAGCGGCAACAGTATTTCGGTGAGCGTCCTGCCGGAAAAAGTGCTCGGCTACGCCAGTAGGCAGGCCGCAAACAATGGTTCCCCAAGTGGCGCCGTTGTCATACCGGAAGAGGGGATGGACTTTGAAAAGTTCGTCGCGGAGACGGAGCGAGCGCATATTCTCGCTGCTCTCGAAGCGACCGGCGGGGTAGGCACGCGCGCCGCGGAACGCCTCAAAATCAGCTACCGTTCTTTCCGCCACTACCTGAAGAAATACGACATCGGTTGACCGGCGAACGATTCGCTTTCTCATCCTGCAGGAAGTGGACCGCGAGGGCATTAGACCGGCGTTCGAGACGCGAGAGCCGGCGCGTGCAAGCCGCGCCACTTTGCAACCGCCAAAGCCCCCAATGAAAAAATGCCATTCGCCGCAAGCACGATCATGATCGGATCCATCGGGAAGCGGTAGCGCAGCGACGCGTGCGTGAAATAAAAAACCAGCGGAAAGAAAAACAGCACGGCCACATACGGGATCAGATCGCGATTCTTTGTCCGCGACGCGAAAAACGCACCCAACAGAGCGAGAATTGTATAAAGCACGTCAATGACCTGTTCCATCCGTGCAAAGAGACTCGCCGTCGCCCAGGAATCCTGAATCGGATCCCATGTTTCGAGCCACGTGCTGATGAACCGGTGATAGATCAGCACCGCATCGTGCGCAGGTTGCGCGCGCATATAGGCGGTCGCCTCGTGCAGCTTTTGATCCATGTAGGTGGTTTCGCCGAGCTGTTTGTACTTCAGCCCCTCTTTCAAATCGTCGTTTGGATGCTCGTCCCAGGAGTCGTTGTCGACTGTGCCGGGGTTGTTCCCGAGCCAAAGTTCGAGGCCGAAATTCGAGCGGAGCGGAATTAGCTTATGGAACACCACGTAATTGCGAATCGTCCAGGGTGAGATTCCCGCGACGAAAACAAAGCCCGCCACTGCACAAACGCGTAGCCACGGCAACGCGCGTTTTCGCAATTGAAGCGCCAGCCAAATCCCCAGCGCCGGCAGCACCGCAACCAGGGAAGGGTTGATCAGCGCGCCCACCGCACACAGCGCGCCGTAGCCCATCCAGTCCACCGTTCGCGCCGAGTCGCTCAACCGCAACGTCGCATAGAGAATCAGGGCCATCCACAGCGCGGAGAGCGAGGTGTCCCAGATCCACAAGATGGGGAAAAGCACCGCACTCGGTAAAATCACCCATAACCATGCCGCGCAACTACCCACTCCGTTTCCGAATGATCGTTTCCCGATGAGATAGATCGGAATACAGGTCAATGCGGAGAATGCGCAGTTCAGTGTTTGCAGGACGAGGAGGGAACTAAGACTATAAATCCCGAACAGCTTGAACACACCAGCAGCAAGGTAAGGATAGATGGGCCCAAACCATGCCGTCGGGCCAGTCTTGAACCAGCGCAGTGGCGACGAAAATCCTTCGCCCGCCGCAATCGAGCGTGCAACCGCCCCAAGTTCGTATCCGAATGGAAGATCGTTGCGCACCGTGTTGTGGACGATCTGGTGCGCATGGATCAAAAATCCAATCCGTACAAGATAGGCCACGATCGCAATGACCACCGGAGACGAAACGATGCTCTTCAACGATATTTTCACGGGTCTTGTGGGCCGCGGCGGAGTGCGAAGCCGTGCAATTCCCAGTATAGTTTTCGCTCCCTCCGCAGACAACGGGCCCGCATCCATTCTTATCGCATCCATGCCCAGTGAGTAATCGAGTCCGGCTCTTCGATTAAACTTCCGCAGAAGCCAAACTCATTCCTGCGCATCCATTCGTTGTGACGCAAATCACAGAAAATTGATGAATCACGTTAATCCCAATGACAAAAAATGGCGTCCGGGATTAGCGAGCGAGGGACATCTGCCATGTTGCAACCTCATCGCCTCCCTCCCCGGATCCTCATATATTGTTGATTTAGCAGGCGATATGCCGGAGTTCCGGTTTGTTGGTTTGCCCACAGAGCCTTGGCATTTGTATTGCCTTAAGCTAGGCAGGAGTCCGGACTGGATTCCGAACCTTACGGGAGATATAGATGCGAAATAAACAGAAGGGCTTCTCTCTTATCGAACTTTTGATCGTTGTGGCAATCATTTTGATCATCGCAGCGATTGCAATTCCGAACCTCCTGCGTTCCAAGATGGCGGCCAACGAGGCTTCCGCCGTGGGCTCCCTGCGCTCGCTCAACACGGCGTCCGTGACGTATTCCACATCGTATGGCGGTTTTCCATCAACGCTCACAGCTTTGGGCGGTGAGGGTTCAGGCACCTCGCCGAGCTCTACCTCAGCACAGCTGATTGACAACGTCTTGCAGACTGGCACGAAGAGCGGTTACAACTTCACCTTCTCCGCGGGCACTGCCGACAGCGCGGGCAACATCGACTACTACATCATCAACGCCAACCCTGTCACGCCTGGCTCGACCGGCCTGCGCTACTTCTACACAGACCAGACCGGCGTCATTCGCGCCGACACGGCCGCCGCAGCCACTTCGGCCAGCACCCCGATCAGCTAAGAATCCGGACAGCTTCGAGATCGCACGAAGAGGGCAGCCGCAGCTGCCCTCTTCTTTTTTGCTCCAGGCTTTTATCATGGGGCCGTATTGAATAGTTCGCGCGCGAAGTGAGTTTTCAGCAATCATGCCTTTAGTACGAGAGTGGCTGCGCACCTGCTCTCTCCTGGGATTTGACTAGCTCTACCCACGATTTACAACGCCACAACAGTTCGACAGTGGTACAGTTCAGAGTGTCCCTTTTGCGCTTCCCTGGTGACGAATTGCAGCCATCCGCGCCACGCGCATCGTCGTTCGTCTCTGTCTCCCTGAAGCCTGCGAAAGCTGACTACGGCCAACCATAAGAAAGGACAGGCTGAAACCCTCTGATCGAGTCTGTTGCGGCTTTCCTCAGTGCGATGGCTGGCAGCGTGCACTACTCTAAGCAGACCCTCGATAGGGACATCAGTTCTAAGGCCTACTTATTAAGATTCCTAAGGAGATTTCATGAGAAGCAAGCAAAAAGGATTTTCGTTGATCGAGCTCTTGATCGTTGTGGCGATCATCTTGATCATCGCGGCGATTGCCATCCCGAACCTTCTGCGTTCAAAGATGGCGGCCAACGAAGCTTCAGCCGT
>Ga0181538_10002291_pt1 | contig 20060 bp, 17 predicted proteins | sample PEATcosm2014_Bin_40_FD_119773 | JGI IMG/M metagenome (GOLD analysis project Ga0181538, IMG submission 119773) | Peatland microbial communities from MTU Mesocosm Facility, Houghton, MI, USA - PEATcosm2014_Bin23_30_metaG | ecosystem: Environmental > Terrestrial > Soil > Wetlands > Peat | place... | reverse complement strand
GAAACTCTTTCTCCAAGTCCTCGCGTCGGTCGAATCGAAGGTGAATTGATCCACGAGTTGTCCGGCAGTCTGCTCGGCGAAACCAAACCCGCAGGCAAGAGTTGGAAGCTCGCCGAAGTCGCGCTATTGCCGCCGGCGGCGCCGTCGAAAATCGTGTGTGTGGGCCGCAACTACTACGCCCACATCGCGGAGATGCAGCACGAAGTCCCGCCCGAGCCGCTGATTTTCCTGAAGCCGCCGTCCTCCATCATTGCGCCTGGCGAACCCATCGTGATACCGGAGTCTTCGCATCGCACGGATTACGAAGGGGAGTTGTGCATCGTGATCAAACGCCGCTGCGCACAGCTCGCCGATGCGGACGACGTGCATCCCTATATTCTCGGGTTTACATGCTTGAATGATGTCACCGCGCGCGACTTGCAGGAGAAGGATGATCAATGGACGCGCGCCAAAGGATTCGACACGTTCTGCCCGTTTGGACCGGTGCTGGAAACGGAAATCGATCTCCAGAACACCATCGTGGAGACATTCGTCAACGGGCAAAAAAAACAGTCCGCTCCCATCAGCCTCATGATTTTTCCCATTGATGTTATAATCCGTTGGATTTCGCGCATTATGACCCTGGAACCCGGAGATATCATCGCCACGGGAACTCCGGCAGGCGTCGGGCCGCTCGCGGCCGGCGACTTGGTGGAAATCAGCGTAAGCGGGATCGGCACGCTGCGGAATCCCGTTCAAGGGCGAACTGCTTAAGAATTTTCGGTAGCCATCATAAAGATCCGCGCAGGAGGCAAAGGGCCATGAAGTTCTTCCTCGATACGGCAAACCTGGATGAGATTCGCCGCGGCATGTCGCTTGGCGTGGTGGACGGCGTCACGACAAATCCGACGCTGGTCGCCAAGGAAAAGAAACCGTTCCGCGAGCACATCCTGGAAATCTGTGAATCGGTCGGCACAGGCGCCGTGAGCGCCGAGGTGGTTTCGACCGACACGCAGAACATTCTGAATGAAGCGCACGAGATCGCGACCTGGCATCCGAATATCGTCGTGAAGATTCCTTGCATTCCGGACGGCGTGCGCGCGCTCAGCGTGCTCTCAAAGGAAGGCATTCGCGTCAACATGACGCTGGTCTTCTCCGCCAGCCAGGCGCTGATCGTGGCGAAGGCAGGCGCCTATTTCGTCAGCCCGTTTGTCGGCCGCCTGGACGATGTGGGGACGGACGGTTTGCACCTGGTGCGCGAAATCATCGAGATTTATCGCGCCTACAACTATTCGACGCAGGTGCTCGCCGCCAGCTTGCGCGGCCCGCTGCACGTGATCGAAGCGGCAAAAATGGGCGCGCACATTGGCACGATGCCCTACAAAGTTTTCGAGCAGCTCTTTAAGCATCCCCTGACCGACCGCGGTCTGCAGGGCTTCTTGAGCGACTGGGCCAGCGCGCGCGAGGTGCTGGGCGACGTTTTCGCGCCGGCCGCGGCACCCAAGACGGGGCGTTGAACCCGCTACCCAACGATTGGCGCATTTTTGCGGCCGCCGGAGCGGCCTTTGCCGCTGCCATCGGCATCGCACTCTTCTGGAAATATCGCCGGCGACCCGATGCCGACGAAATTGAACGCAAGCGCCGGTCCTATATCAATCAGGTCGGCCGGATTGCCGAAGGCCGCGTCACCGAGTTGATGGAGCTTGCGGCGCAATCTCAAACCGTCACTCGATTCGGCATCCTCGGGCCGAAGACCAGCAAGATATCCCCCGCTTCCAAGCACCACCGCCAGCTGGTTTGCTACAGCTATTCGATCTCCGGCGTCACGTATGAGACTGCCCAGGACATCACAGCCCTCGAAAATCGCGCGCTCGTTGCGCGCCTGGTTTCCGGCCAGATCGCCAGTGTCAAGTACGATCCTTCCAATCCCAGCAATTCCATCGTTGTGGCGGACGATTGGTCTGGCGTCGCCTAAAATTGCCATGCGCAAGATCGTTCAGAACGCTTTGGGCTGTGTGATTGCGCTGGGCGTGCTGCTTGGCGCGGCGGCCGCGTTGATTCTCTGGACGGACCGACTCGGGGGAATCGCGAGCCCAGTTCTACGCACCGTCGCCATTGTTGCCGAGTTGGCCGGCGGCGTGCCTGTCTTGTTGGGCGCGTTGTACGTTGCGACGCAAACGGCCGTGCGTATTTTCGCCGGCGGCACGGAAACCCCCGCACCCGCGCCCTCGAGCGTAGAATGAGCGCAGATTGAAATGACGACCGCACCCAAACCATCCAAACCGCCCGAATCACCTGACCGCGCGCAGCAACAATTTGACGAGCTGCGGCGCCGAAATACTGCCGCCGAAGAAGGTGGCGGGGCCGAGCGGCGCGAACGCGAGCACAAATCGGGAAAGCTCTCGGCTCGGGAGCGCATCGCGCTTTTACTCGATGAAGGCAGCTTTGAGGAACTCGATAAATTCGTGGCGCATCGCTGTACCGATTTCGGCATGGAGCAGCAGCGCCCGCCGGGCGACGGCTTTGTGACCGGCCACGGCCAGGTGAACGGGCGGCTGGTGTACGTTTTCGCGCAGGATTTCACCGTGTTTGGCGGCTCGCTCTCGGAATCGAACGCCCATAAAATTTGCAAGATTATGGATCAGGCGATGCTTGTTGGCGCGCCGGTCGTGGGGCTGAACGATTCGGGCGGCGCGAGAATTCAGGAAGGTGTAGTCTCGCTCGCGGGTTATGCGGATATTTTTCTGCGCAACACGTTAGCCAGCGGCGTGATCCCGCAGATCAGCGCAATTCTCGGGCCCTGCGCGGGCGGTGCGGTCTATTCGCCCGCAATCACGGACTTCATCGTGATGACGCGCGACACTTCCTACATGTTCGTCACTGGGCCGGACGTGATCAAGACCGTGACGCACGAGGAAGTCACCAAGCAGGAGTTGGGCGGCGCGATGACGCACAACCAGACCAGCGGCGTCGCCCACTTCGTCGCGGGGGACGACGCCGAATGCCTCGCACTGATTCGCGAACTGCTGGGATTCCTGCCGTCGAACAACATTGATGACCCGCCGCGTCGCGCGACTTCGGACCCGTGGGATCGCGCGGAATCCTCGCTCGACGGGCTGGTGCCCGCCGATCCCATGCAGCCCTACGACATTAAGGATGTGATTCACGGAATCGCCGATGAAGGATATTTCTTCGAGGTGCATGAACATTTCGCGCGAAATATCGTGGTGGGCTTCGCGCGCCTGGAGGGACGCCCCATCGGCATCGTCGCAAACCAGCCCGCTTTTCTCGCCGGCGTGCTGGACATCAACGCTTCGGTGAAAGCGGCGCGCTTCGTGCGCTTCTGCGACGCGTTCAACATTCCGCTCGTCACGTTTGAGGATGTCCCGGGATTTTTGCCCGGCACGCAGCAGGAGTTCGGCGGAATCATCAAGCACGGGGCCAAGCTGCTGTTCGCCTTCGCGGAAGCGACTGTGCCGAAGCTCACCGTCATTACGCGCAAGGCGTACGGCGGGGCGTATTGCGTGATGTCCAGCAAGCACATCCGCACCGACGCGAATTTCGCGTGGCCCACCGCCGAGATCGCCGTCATGGGACCCGAGGGCGCCGTCAACATCGTCTACAAACGCGAACTCGAGCGCGCTCCTGAAAATCAGCGCGAGGCGCTTCGCCGAGAAAAGATCGCAGAGTTCCGCGAACGCTTTGCCAACCCTTACGTCGCGGCCGAGCGCGGCTACATCGACGCCGTCATCGAGCCGCACGAGACTCGTGCCCGCCTCATCACTGCATTGCGCGCCCTCGAAAATAAACGTGACTCAAATCCCAAGAAAAAGCACGGCAATATCCCGCTGTGATCAATCATTTTGCGAGTGGTGTCCAGCTCCGCTTTGACCGCGCGAACTAACCCAACCCCGGAAAGACGACACATACCAAGAGGCCGGGCGGAGGCAAGCTCCGCCCCTACCCACGGAAAAACCGTCGCGCGATGGAGATTGGTGTTTCTGCCGTAGGGGCGGAGCTCGCCTCCGCCCGCTCTGCTTGTTTCCCGTGGGTACCCCACACGTAACTCACGGGTGGGGGGCCCTCGCACCAGTCACAGCGCCGGAAATGGAACCGGGGCCCCGAAGAAATCGGGGCCCCGGAATTTGATGAGCCAGTGAAACTGAACTTACTGCGTGACCGTTTTCGCAGCGTCGCCCGCCTGGAAGCCGGAACCTGAAACGACTCGACATACAGATGATCCCGCATCCACGTCGGTGACTTCTACGATTCCGAGTGGGGTGGTCATCTTGCGCAGCACTGCGCCCGTGGCTGGGTCTTTGATCACCTTCGTCACGCGCTCAATCGAGAGCTGATCGCCGACCTTCAGTCCGGCGTTCGCGCCGACATTCAAAATCACCTGCCCGCCTTCGACGTCAGCAACAAGGCCTTCGACGATTACCGTGCGCGGGTGCAGCTTTGAATTGTCCGCGATCACGTCCGCCGTCATCTGCGTGACCGCCTTGTTGATCGCCTCGCCGATGATCGTGTCCTGGAAATTGCTGTCGCCGAAGTCCACGTTTCCCCCGCCCCAGCCATTCCAATTTCCACCGCCGCCGAGCAGCGAAGTGCTGGAGCGCGACGATTCGCCGTGGCCTTCCGCAACGCCCAGGATTTCCGCGGTATCAATGTCCACGATGCGCGCGTCGAGTCCGACGATGGCCTTGGTATTTTTGTGGCCGATGCCGCCGATTCCGTAGCCGCCCCAGCCGCCGCCGTTGCCGCCTACGTTGGTGTTCTTCGTGTCGGAACCGAATTGCGTCACGCTGCCGACGATAATCGCGTCCACGCCGAGCAGCTTGCCGAGGCGCGCCGCCGAAGTTGGATTCGCGCGGTCGCTATTGGAAAAATTCTGCTCGGCTATAATCTTGTCGAGCGCTTTTCGCTCGATCACCGAGTAGGTCCCGTCCTTCACCAGGTACTTGACCAGGAGATCCGCGATGCCCTTGCCGACGTCCACGTTTGTGCCGAAGACGGCGCTCGAGCTGCTTTGCACGGTAGCGTAATCGAAATCAAATACGGCAACCCGAATCCGGCGCGCTTGCGGCGAACCCATCCCCGGCACCGGCGGGACCGCTGCCGTGCTGGGCGGCAAATTGTCTTGCGCCAGCAGCACGAGGGGCACGATCAAAAATGCTAGAAACACGAGTATCTTCTTCATGAAAACTCTCCTCTGGCCCATCCGGAAAGACAGGTCTGCCAATTTGCGGCGCTCACGTCGCGGCTCAATGGAAACACTCTGAGCGGATTCTAGGGAAGGGTTCGGAAAGTGTCAACGACGGAGCGGGCGAACGGCGATTAGAAGTGACCGGGGCGGGAGGCCGCGGCCTGTGCTATTCTGGATGTGGTATTCGGCCTGTAAATCCTCTCGAAATGTGAACGAGGGCTGCAAGGTCGCACTTGCAGCGCTTCTGGTTCCCCGGCCTGTAACGGTGCGCCCCGAAGCCCCGGCACGAATCGTAAAATAGAGAGAGCGGAGTGTTATGCCTGGAATTCGCAATATCGCCATCATCGCCCACGTGGACCACGGCAAGACCACGCTAGTGGACGCCATGCTTCGCCAGAGCGGCATCTTTCGCGAGAACGAAGCCGTCGTGGATCGCGTCATGGACTCGAACGATCTCGAACGCGAGCGCGGCATCACGATTCTGGCGAAGAATACCGCGTTGTTTTATCGCGGCGTGAAAATCAACATCGTAGACACGCCCGGCCATAGCGATTTCGGCGGCGAAGTCGAGCGCGCGCTCAAGATGGTGGACGGCGTCCTGCTGCTCGTGGACGCGAGCGAAGGCCCGCTCCCGCAGACGCGCTACGTCCTGCAGAAGGCGCTGCAGGCGAAACTGCCGCAGATCATCGTGCTCAACAAGATTGACCGCACCGACGCGCGGCCCGCCGCCGTGCTCGACGAAATCTACGATCTCTTTATCGATCTGGAAGCCACCGAGGAGCAGCTCGATTTCCCCATCCTCTATACCAACGCTCGAACGGGAGTGGCGGAGCGCAAGCAGGGCGATGGCTCCACGACCTTGCAGCCGCTTTTTGACGCAATCTTGTCGGCGATCCCCGAGCCGGGGGGCGATCCCGCGGGAGTGTTACAGGCGCAGGTGATGAACCTCACCTACAGTGATTTTCTGGGACGCATCGCCATCGGCCGCGTCTTCAACGGGACCCTGCGTCGCGGCGCCGATGTGGGCATCGCGAAACTTTCGGGCGAAGTGACGCCGACTCACCTCACGAAGCTCTACACCTTTCGCGGTTTGGAACGCGACGAGGCTGAAGAAGTGCCCTGCGGCGACCTGGTGGCTGTGGCGGGCGTCGAAGGAATTCAAATCGGCGAAACAATTACCGAAGTGGAGAACCCCGCGCCGCTCACTCCGATGAACATTGACGAGCCAACCCTCGCCATGTTGTTCACCATCAACAACAGCCCGCTCGCAGGCCGCGAAGGGCAGTGGGTGACCTCGCGCGACATTCGCGACCGCCTGGCAAAAGAATTGCTCACCAACGTCTCCCTGCGCATCACCGACACAGAAACCCCCGACGTCTTCCGCGTCCTTGCGCGCGGCGAACTGCAACTCGCCATTCTGATCGAAACCATGCGCCGCGAAGGCTACGAGCTGATGGTCGGCAAGCCGGAAATCGTCGTCCGCGAAGTGGACGGCAAGAAACTCGAACCGCTCGAGCGGCTGGTGGTGAATTGTCCGGAATCGTTCGTGGGCGTGGTGATGGAATCGCTCGGACGGCGCCGCGGCGAACTCGAAAAAATGATCAATCACGGCTCCGGCTGGGTCCGTATGGAATTCACTGTGCCCTCTCGCGGATTGATCGGTGTGCGCGGACAAATGCTGGCCGAAACGCGCGGCACCGCGCAAATCAACACCCTGTTCGAGCGCTGGACCGATTACGGCGGCGAGATGGCGACGCGTCCCACGGGCGCGCTCGTTGCGGATCGTCCCGGCGTTTCCACCGCGTTTGCAATTTGGAATTTGCAGGAGCGCGGCGAGATGTTCATCGGGCCGGGCATCGAGGTGTACGAAGGCATGATCGTGGGAGAAAATTCGCGCGATTCGGACATGGACGTGAACGTCACGAAAGAAAAGAAACAGACCAACATGCGCGCGTCCTCCGCCGACGAGGCGATCCGCCTGATCCCGCATCGCGAATTGAGCCTCGAACAAACCATCGAATTCATCGCCGAAGATGAATTTGTTGAAGTCACGCCGAAATCCATCCGCCTGCGCAAGAAAGTTCTCGCCCAGGGAAAGCGCCCGCGCCGCTGGCAATTGATTCGCGCCAGCAACGAAGCCTACAAGAATAGCTGAGACGCAAACGCGCTAGCTCCGTCTGCGTCGCCAGCTCGCGCGATGTCGCGCGCGCCGTGCGTGGTAGACTCGCGAAGCGGGGATTCCACTCGAATGTTTCGCAAAGTCTTGATCGCCAACCGCGGCGAAATCGCGCTGCGTGTTCTGCGCGCGTGCCACGAAATGGGGATCGCCGGCGTGGCGGTATTCAGCGACTCGGACCGCAAAGCACCCCACGTTCGATTGGCCGATGAGGCCTACGCGATCGGCCCCGCTCCTTCCCGCGAAAGTTACCTTCGCATCGACAAAATAATTGACGTCGCGAAGCGGGCGGCGTGCGACGCTCTGCATCCTGGCTACGGTTTCCTCGCGGAAAATCCCGCACTGGCCCGCGCTTGCGCCGGCGCTGGAATCAAATTCATCGGCCCGTCTCCGGAGGCAATGGAGCGACTCGGCTCGAAAACGGCGGCGCGGGAGCTTGCGAGTCGCGCCGGAGTCCCGACCGTTCCCGGAGCGCAGGAGTCCATCGCCGACGCGGCGGATGCGGCGGAAATCGCGCGTCAAATCGGCTTTCCAATTGTGCTGAAGGCGGTGGCTGGAGGAGGCGGGAAAGGGATGCGCGTTGTGGCGTCCGCGAGCGAAATGAATTCCGCGTGGCGCGATGCCGGTTCGGAAGCGCTGAACGCGTTTGGCGACGCGCGTTTGTATCTCGAAAAATATCTCGAGCGGCCACGGCACATCGAGATTCAGTTTTTTGGCGACGAACACGGCCACGTGACTTATCTCGGAGAGCGCGAATGTTCTGTGCAACGCCGTCACCAGAAAGTGGTGGAGGAGGCGCCGTCTCCAGCGGTGAGCCCCGGATTGCGGCGCGCGATGGGCGAAGCGGCGGTGCGGCTGGCACGCGAAGCGCGCTACGCAAACGCCGGGACCGCGGAGTATCTCGTGGACGCTGCAGGGAATTTTTATTTTCTAGAGGTGAATACGCGCTTGCAGGTGGAGCACCCTGTAACGGAAATGGTCACGGGGCTCGACCTTGTGAAGCTGCAATTGCGCGTCGCCGCGGGCGAGCCGCTGCCATTCGGCCAAGCGGATGTGGCGTTGCGCGGGCATGCGCTCGAATGCCGGATTTACGCCGAGGATCCGGCAAATCATTTCTTCCCATCGCCGGGGAAGATTCTCACGCGCACGCTGCCGGCCGGCCCCGGAATTCGCCTCGATGATGGAGTGTATCCCGGCTGGGAAGTTTCTTCGGAGTACGATCCGCTTCTCGGCAAACTCATTGCGTGGGGCACAGACCGCGCGGAAGCGATCGCGCGAATGCGGCGCGCGCTGGGCGAATATTTTGTCACCGGCATTCGCACGAATACGCAGTTGTTCCGCAAAATCCTCGACGATGCGGAGTTTCGCCGCGGCGAAATTCATACACGCTGGCTCGATGAGCGGCTCGCGAGCCTGATCGCGCCAAGGGCGACCGACAGCGGGCGCGATCGCGACGTGGAAGATGCCGCGCTGGTTGCGGCGCTCGTGTGGCACCTCCGGCGGCGCGACGGTACGGACAAATCAGCGATAGCTACGGACTCTGCTTCGCGCTGGAAGCTCGAAGCGCGGCGCGAACAAGTGGACCGCGAGCCGCCACGATGAAATACGAACTGGAGATCGAAGGCAGCGTTCGCAGCGTTGAGATTGTGGGCCCAGACGTAGCGATAAACGGACCAATTTGCGCGCACGTGGACGGTCGTGAAATTGATGCGGACATCGCACAGATTGCGCCGGACATTTTCTCCATCCTCGTGCGCAGTCGCCCGATTGAGGTGCGAATCGAGCCCTCGGCAAGCGGTCTCGTCGTGCATGCGGGCGACCGGCAGTTACACGTGCGCATCGCCGATCCGCGAGAATGGCGGCGGGGGAGAGCTGGCGCGGCCGAACTGGAAGGACGGCAGCAGGTCACTGCACCGATGCCGGGGAAAATCGTAAGTGTTCTCGTCGCAGCGGGCGAAACGGTTCATGCCGGACAAGGATTGCTCGTGGTCGAAGCAATGAAGATGCAGAACGAGATCGTCGCGCCAAAGAGCGGAACGCTCGAAAAAGTGCTGGTGCGCGAAGGGCAGACCGTCAACGCCGGCGAATTGCTCGCCGTCATCGCGTGAGCGCGCAAACTTCGCGGCACTAATTCTGCAAGCTCAATGCAAACTTGCTATGGAGTTGGGGGAGCCGGCGCAACCGGTGCAGTTCCGCTGCCGACCGATGCCGGAGGCGGAGTGATTTCCGGCAGACGGCCGTTCGATTCCATCACTTGTTCGGCGAGGTAATTCACAACCTTCGCGTCGTCGCGCGCCTGGGCGAGATAGGCTGCGCGCAATAGCTGTTCTTTGCGCGTGCGCAACGTGTCCCGGATGCTCTGCTGCACTTGGGGATCGGTCAGTTCGCGCTGGCCCGGGGTTTGCTTGGCAACAAGCTTGATGATCCGGTAGGCATCCTTGAACTGAATCACCCCGCTGAACTGCCCCGGCTGCAAGGCCATCACGGCCTTCTTGAGATCGGGATCACTGGCAATAGCCGACTCGGGAAAGAAGCCCATGTCGCCGCCGGAAGTTGTGGTTTGCGGGTCTTCGGAATAATCCATGGCAAGCTCGGCGAAGTCCGCGCCAGCCTGGAGCTTCTGATAAAGCGCGGCGATTTTGCGGCGCGCTTCGGCGTCAGTGGTGGCGTCGTCGTTCCGGCGATTGCGCACGTCAGGATCCTTCCGGGGCGTGACGACGATCTGCGCCAGCTCATAGCGCGTCTCGGGGACGTCGAACTGTTGTCTATTCTGATTGTAAAAATCGGCGACGTCCTGATCGGTGATGGTGATCTTCGCCACGACTTCGCGATTGATAAGCTTCTGGATGGACAGTTCTTCGCGGATGTCGTTTTTCAAATCATCCACAGTGAGGTGCTGATCCTGCAGTTGGCGCTGGAACTCGTCTTCGGTATAGGGGCTCTTGGATTCGGTAAACTTGTCCTCAACCTCGCCATCGCTTGCCTGCAGGCCCAGCTTTTGCGCCCGTTCCAGCAAGATTTGATTGTTGATCAGCGCGTCGAGGATATTCAGCATGAGGGAAAGCGATTCTTCCTGCGACGGCGGAGGGCCCTGCGGATTGACGCGCAGACGGTAATATTTTTCGACTTCGGTGCGCGGAATTTCCGTGCCGTTCACGACCGCCCACACCCCGGGCGATGGCGTGCCATTCTTGTGGCACCCCGCCGCCAATAGGACGGCTGCTAACACTCCTGCCAACGCGCGTTTCACCACTGCGCCTCCCTTCGGACCGGGCTGGGGCGAATTGACTACGCCGCCTGCCTGCGGGTAGGCACGGCCTTCCGGACGCGACCGGAACGGATGCAGGAGGTGCAAACGCGGATGCGCTTGGAAACTCCTTCGACCACCGCTTTGACGCGCTTCAAATTCGGATTCCAGCGGCGACGCCGGGTGTTGTTGGCGTGGCTGATCACGTTGCCGTAGTGCGGGAGCTTCCCGCAGAGTTCGCATTTCTGTGCCATGACTTCTCCTGGCGGAATCGGAGGACCCGCCCAAACTTTAAGAGTGTAGCAGAGTATCAGATTCTTCGCGCTCGCGGATAGGCGGGTTTTGCAAAGTGCTTATGTTCAATCTCTCGCGTTTTCTTTGGTGCGAGCTTGAAAACGAGGGGTTTGCGGAGGCGGAATTTGCGAGTGAGGGTGCAGAAGGATTTAGGTGGACGGTAGGCGGATCGGGCAACCTGCCGAGCTGAGACACCTCGGAATTTCTCTTCGAGTTCACGAGCTACGCTAGCACGGAAATTGGAGTTTGTTAATAATTATTCTTGGGTTAACTATTCGAATCGAAGTCCAAGTGCGCGCGCTAAGTAACTTCGATTGATGGAGATTCGTCCGTTCGCGTTCGAAGGGCCGGGCACCCGCAAGTTCAAACGCTGCGCCGCCCGCCATTTCTGTCTCTCCGCAAGAACGCCAGAACGGCGGTCACGAAGGCGAACAGACAGCCTAAGAACCAGATCGGCGCCCAAGTCGGGAATTGACTTGGTGTAGAGGATGAGAAAAAGTGTCCGATGCTCCAGATGGTGTCGAAGCCGAGGAGGAGACACTGTAGCGCTCCACCGATAACCGCCCAAAGCCAAGGGCGAGGCAACATCGTTGCGACTAAGACGATGATAATCGCCATTGCCATCCAATCGCCGATGAGCCCGTGTCCGGGAAGCCTCCAGAAAAGTAGGAACCCCACGAACGCTAACAGTGCCCAGAACACCGCCAGCACGTATGTCCGAGGGGCCCCGGCCGAGATCACATTGAGACCCGCTGCAAGCGAGAGCAGGGGTCCACAGAGAAACACAAGGAATGTAAGAGCGGAGGCGAGCGGAAAAAGCGGGGAACCAATGCCGGCCATGCCGAGTGCCATGGGCAGCAGACTCACAACTCCCAGAATGGCGGAAAGGATTTGTAGCACGGCCGGAATTGTCACGTTTGTTTTCATGTCGTTTGCCAGTCGTGGTGAACAAAACTGTTGGCTCGCTTTTCCTAGTACGTGCCAGAAGGACGCCACAGGGTCCCTTCCCTCAATGTCGGACACTGGGCTAGGCGGGTGGCAGGCCCGCTCGTGTTTTCTTCTAATTGCGAATATTCGCGGCTGAATTATACCACTCTAGTACGTCGCCGCCGGGTGACTGCTTTGGCTTCTCAGGGTGCCCGAGCCTTCGCGTCTTTTGGAAGGGCCGGAGGTTTTCCTTCTGGTGGCCCAAGTTTGGATTCCGCGGAAGGTTCGTACGTTCAAGAAGAAAGAAAAGAAAGACCCACCCTCGAAAAGCGCGAGGGCAGGGCACCCGCAAGTGCAAGTTCGACGGCATCCGCGCCCGAAAATTCAACTTCAGTGGCTGCGCCACTCGCCAGGGGCTGGCTGTCCGGCTTCTACGATGTGGCGCTGTAAAGGGGGACAGACAGGAATGTCTGTCCTACTGTGGGTGCTTGGGGGCGCCGCCCAGGCCGCGTAGGCGGCCTTTGGCGGCCATGGAGCCGTATTGCTTCACCATTTGGCGCATCTGCAAGTATTGCTTGAGGACCTGATTCACGTCCTGGACGGAGGTGCCACTGCCGCGGGCGATGCGTTTGCGGCGCTTGCCGTCGATTAGGCTGTGATCGTTGCGTTCAGCGGCGGTCATGGAGTTGATTACGGCCTCGATTCGGGTTAGGCGCGATTCATCCACCTGGGCATCCTTGGGGATATTCGCGAAGGGGCCGATCTTGGGCAGCATGCCCAGCACCTGCTCGAGCGGGCCCATCTTGCGCACCTGCTTCAATTGGTCGCGGAAGTCCTCGAGCGTGAACTCGCTGCGACGCATCTTGCGCTCTAGCTCGACGGCCTGCTTCGCGTCCACGGCGGTCTCGGCCCGCTCAATTAGCGAGAGAACGTCGCCCATGCCGAGTACGCGGGAGACGATGCGGTCGGGGTAGAAGGCGTCGAGGGCGTCGTACTTCTCACCCGTGCCGACGAATTTCACGGGCGCCCCGGTGACCTTCCCGATCGAGAGCGCCGCCCCGCCGCGGGCGTCGCCATCTAGCTTGGTGAGGACTACCCCGGTGAGGCCGAGTCTGCGGTGAAACTCGCCGGCGGAGCGGACGGCGTCCTGTCCTGTCATGGCATCGGCCACGAAGAGGATCTCGGCGGGCTGCAGCTCGCGTTTCAGATTGCTTAGCTCTGTCATGAGATCGTCGTCGATGTGGAGGCGGCCGGCGGTGTCCACCACGATCACGTCGTAGGCGGAAAGTTTCGATTCGCGGATCGCCCCGCGAACGATCTCCAGCGGCTTGTCCGTGCCGGGGGCGGGCCAGCAGGGCACGCTGACGGCCTTGGCGACCTGCGCCAGCTGTTCGCGGGCCGCGGGGCGATAGACGTCGGTCGAGACGACCAGCGGCCGGTGGCCGTGGCCGGCGAGCCACTTCGAGAGTTTGCCGGTGGTGGTCGTTTTCCCCGAGCCTTGCAGACCGACCATCATCCAAACCGAGGGCGGGCGCGAGGCGAAAAGCGGTTTGGCGTGTTTGCCGAGCAGGGCGAGCAATTCATCGCGGACGATTTTGACAACTTGCTGGTCCGGAGAGAGTTGCAGGAGGACTTCTGAGCCTAGCGCCCTTTCGCGGATGTGAGTCAACATCTCGTCGGCGACGTCCACGTTGACGTCGCCATCAAGCAGTGCTTCGCGGATTTCCTTCAGACCCGCATCGAGGTGCTCCTCGGTGAGCTTGCCCTGGCCGCGAAGATTCTTGAAAGCGCGCTGAAGTTTTTCTGTGAGATTGTCAAACATGATCGGCTATGAGCGCACCAAAATATTGTATCAGTTCGCTCCCCGCGACTAAAATCCTCCAAATTGCGCGCGGTGACCGAGAGGCGGAGACTTTGATGAATCGATTCCCGATTTTGTCTTGTCGTGCTGCGGAGGCTATGGGCGATCTCTAATGGCTCGGGCGGAGCGACTCAATCGCCGACCAGCGACAGGACTTCCTCTTCGGCGGGAGCGGGCAGAGTCCGGCCCCACGTTGCTGCGGCCGGCGAATGGGCGTTTGCGGCGCTTAGAGTACGGTTTTTCTGCGACTGAACGAGGCCGATCGTCGCCACCACGAGGCTCCAGGGAATCAGTGGCGAGTACCAAAAGATAGGGGTCGCGTAGCGAAGCAAAGCGAACCAGAGAAGCGTTCCCAGAAGGCCGGCCAGAAATCCAGTCACCCTTTGCCTGTGGTTCCAGGGCAACTTGAAGCAGAAGATAGAAAAAATCATAAGAGTGAATGGGAATGCCACAACGAGATCGATGAAATAGTGCTCTCCGGTACCGAGCGTCGCCAGCACCGTAAAAATCAGAAAAGCGATCGCAATCGCTTTCACCCAACGTGAAGAATCCTTTGCATACCACCACGCAAGCAGGACCCATGACATGTGCAGGGAAGGAATGGCGTTGCGAGGGGTTCGCACAACGACCGGATGTAACGAGAGCCGCATCGCTTCAACGGTGGAGAGGGGGTGCAGCGGGAAAATCGCCGGGAAAAGATGGCCTGGGCCGCACGCTGGAAAGAGATTGTAGAAAATCCATCCCAGCGGTCCCAGATAAAAAAAAGCAAGCATTACAGGAAGCGCCTCTTTTCCCTTGCGCAACAGGTTTTCCACGTAGATCAGCGAAATGATTGCCGGGAGGCAGAGATAGAAGCCGATGCTGAGGGTGCTCAACCACGACAACTTATGGAACGCTTGGCCCACCAGATAACTCGGCTGGATGTGAAGACTGCAATCAAAGGAGTACAGAAAAAGATCCAAGGTCTTTGGAAAAAGAACCTCAGTGAATTTCAGCAGCGGGGGGGCCAGCCACAAAGACCCGACGAAAAGCAGTGCGGCAAGATAGGCCCTCGATAAAAGCGTGCGCTCTTCGCCGCGGGCCCAGATCACCCGGATGCCCATTACGGTCAGGCTGGCGAGGCCGATAAAGGCCATTACCACCTTGTAGCTCAGCCTGAGCTCCCAGCTCCAGAAGGTGATCACGGAAAGCAAGGCGGCCAAAAGCAGCACGAAGATCAGGTCCTCGCGGCGCGGCCGGACTCTAAAATGGATGATGCTGGCGCTGGCCAGACCGTAGCCGAAAAAGTCGCCCAGGAGAGCGATGATGAAAAACTTGATGTTCAGCCCGACGAACAGAGCAGCAGAGAGGAGAAGGCAGCTCAGGACAATCTGAATCGTGACTTTGAGGCGGAAAGACATCGTATTCCTCTGCTCCTCGGGGACGAATGCTTGCTTAACGCTTATGGCAGGTTTTTACGACCTTGTCTGTAGACCGAGTGGCGGCGTTTGCCCATCCCGTAAACTGAGGGAGCTTCGCGACGCAGTTTTTGGGCTGGGAATGCGCTACGGTGGGTGTGCATGCTGAACGGGATCCTCACCTTTGTTTCTTGCGGCCGGACAATTCTTGACCGACTGCACGGCGTCGCATAGACTATGCGTTTCAGGTGTATGCGCTGGCCCGCGTGAGACGGGCCGCTTTGGTTGACGGGGGGATTCGTTGCCGAAACGTACTTTTCAGCCGAAAGTGCGCCGGCGTCACAAGACGCACGGCTTCCGCACGAGAATGAAGACCAAAGGGGGCCGCAAGGTCCTTGCGGCTCGCCGCAAGAAGGGACGCCATCGCCTTACGCCCATCTGAATCGTCAGGTTCCTCTGGCGACGCGGGACTTGGATTCCCGCGCTCGGTGCGTCTGGTGCGCAGGTCGGAGTTTGAAGGCGTCTACCGAGCCGGCCGGAAGCGATCCAGCCAGCAATTTTCAGTTTTTTATCGAGCGAACGGCACACCGGACAGCCGATTCGGAATCAGCGTGAAAAAGGCCCTGGGGGGCGCGGTTGTGCGCAACCGGATTCGGCGCCGGGTCCGCGAAATTCTGCGGCGCAACCAATCGGAGATATCTTCAGGATGGGACTTCGTAATTCATCCACGGCAATCGGTGAAGCGGGCGGAGTTTGCCGCGCTCACGGCGGAGCTGTTGAGCCTGCTGCGAGGCCTGAAAGCCTAGGCTCCCGGCCGGGCGTTACGGCGCGCGTGCTGCTCGGCCTGATTCGCTTCTACCAACTCACGCTTTCACCCTTGGCGCCATCCGCTTGCAAATTCTATCCAACCTGCTCGCACTACGGCGCGGATGCGATCCGTGCACACGGGGCGCGGCGCGGCTCGTGGCTCGCGCTGCGACGTCTGCTGTGCTGCCATCCATTTACGGCGGGCGGATTCGATCCGGTGCCGGATGCCGGAGCTGACCTGATCGAGCGGCGAAGCGGAGGCCGCCCGTGAAGGAAATGTCCGATCAGGTGCGGGTGGCGATCGCCGCGGTGCTCTCTCTCGTCGTCATCGTAGCGTATTCCCTTATCGTCAAGCCGCCGAAGCCCCCGCAGACTCCTGAGCAATCCCCTTCTACTGCAGTTGTGGCGAACGTTCCGGTGGCGCCTGCAGCGGGTCAAGGGACATCGGCTGGGCTGGCAACTACTCCGGCTGCGGCTCCTCCTGCAGCGCCGATTACGGTGCCAGTGGTTTCCGCGCCGGCGGAGAAGAGCGTCATCGTCGAGAGCGGTCTCTACCGCGTGGAATTTTGGAATCGCGGCGGCGTGGTGCAGAGTTGGCAACTGAAAAATTATTTCGACGACAGCCAGCCGCCGCACACACTGGATGTCGTGCACACCGACGCCGCGCGGATGGAAGACGCGTGGCCATTTTCCGTGGTGCTCACCGACCAGCAGCAGCAAGAGGCCGCAAATTCCGGGCTGTACGTGATCACCTCCAACGGCGCGCCCGCCGGCGACACGATCAAAGCGCCCGCGCAGATCGAGCTCACCTGGAGCGATGGCCACCTCGAGGTGCGCAAGGTCCTCAAGTTCGCTGCGGACTACATGATGACCGGCGAACTCACAGTGACGCTGGACGGCAAACCGATTCCGGCGAACCTTGCGTGGCGCGGCGGCTTCGGCAATTTGGTCGTGCGCACGGGCATGATGAGCCGCGGCGTGCTTCCTGTGCAGGTCCTCTACAGCCAGTCGGGCAAACTGACCACCCTGCCGGCGCAGAGGGTCGGGCAATCAAAACAGCCGACGGTGCCCAGCACAATCTACGGCCCGCTCGATTACGCCGGGATTGAAGATCAATATTTCGCCGCGGTGTTTCTGCCGCCGGCGCCGGCTGCGGGCACCGCCGTTACTGCCGCGCCGCAGTTGGCGCTGACCGATTGGGCCGTCGACCTAAACGTGCAGCAGGCCGACAAGGTAGTTCCGCAGCCCAACGCCGAGATGGCTGCGGGAACGGGAACGGCGGGGCCATTTGATTTCCGACTTTTCGTCGGACCAAAAAGTCTGGACGAACTGAAATCGCTTCAGCCCCCGCTCGACGACATCCTGCAGTTCGGCTGGTTCACGATACTTTCGGAGCCGATTTTCTACGCGCTGCGCTGGATTCATCGCTTCGTACCGAATTGGGGATGGGCGGTGATCGTGTTCACGCTCGCGATCAACATGCTTTTCTATCCGCTGAAAATCAAGAGCATGCGCGCCGCGCAGAAAATGCAGAAGGCCGCGCCGGAGATCAAAGCGATTCAGGAGAAATACAAGAAGTACGGCATGCGCGATCCGCGCAAGGCCAAGATGAACGAGGAAGTGATGGCAGTGTACTCGCGCGAAGGCATCAACCCGCTTGGCTCGTGCTGGCCAATGCTCTTGCAACTTCCCTTCTGGTGGGCCTTCTATCGCGTGCTCTATTATTCGATCGAGCTGCGGCACGCCCCCTGGCTCCTTTGGATACGCGATCTTTCGGCGCCCGATCCCTACTACGTCCTTCCGGTCCTGGCGGGAGTGACGATGCTGATCACTACCCGCATGACGCCCACGCCGACCACTGACCCGGGACAAAAGCGCATGATGATGATCATGCCGCTGATGTTCTGCTTCTGGCTGATTTACTATCCGAGTGGATTGGCGCTATACATTTTGGTGGGCAACTTTGTGGCGACCGCCCAGCAGTGGTACTTGAATCGCACGATGCCCATGGCCGTTAAGAGTTCGCGCGGCTGGGGCGGAAAGAAAAATTAAGCGCTCGTTCGGAGCGTTGTGACGCCCATGGCCAAACCCCAGCTACGGCCGGCGACCGCACCTTCGCCTTTAATTGTCGATGGACGCTTGGATCGCGATGCGGTTTCGGCAGCCTTGCGCCTTTGCCTCGAGAAACTGCTTTCCAAGACGCACATGGATTTGTCGTACGAAATCCGCCTGGAAGACTCCTCGACGGCGGACGCCGGCTACGAACACCCCGAAGTCAGCGTGATCTTCAGCGGGCGCGACCACGAATTGCTGCTCGAGCGGAACGCGGAACTCCTGCAAGCGCTCGAGTACGTCGCCCTGCGCTGGATTCGTCTCGATCCACAATTGTACGATCGAGTGCGCTTCGATGCCGCCGATTATCGCGCCCTGCGCATCGAAGAGCTGCGCCTCTCGGCGCGCGTTGCAGCGGACAGGGTCCGCGAAACGCACGCGCCATTTCGATTCAACGCGATGTCGCCGCGCGAGCGCCGCATCGTGCATCTGGCCCTGAAGGATGAGGCTGGAATTCGAACAGCAAGCGAGGGCGAAGGCGATGAGCGCCAAGTCGTGATTTTTCCCACCGACGCAAAGTAAGGCCGCCCGCCGCGACGCGACCGCAACAAATCACAATCCTGAAATGATGTGTGGGTAAGTTTACTTCGATTTCTTCGCGCCGCTCGCGATCGAGCGAATCGGAATCGACATCGGCCGCGCAGCTTCTGAAGCCGCCAGCATGTGGCATTGACCGTCAAAAATTCCACCTGCCTCGATGACCAGGCACGGCGTGTGAATCTCACCGGACACCACACCTTTGGCGTGAATCTCCACCCGGCCCTTCGCAAAGATCACGCCATCGAAGTGGCCTGAAATCTTCACGTGGTTTCCTTCGATCTGGCCTTCTACCTTCGCCGCCTCGCCCAGGATGAGGCTATCGGCAGAGACGATGTTCCCGTGCATCTGCCCGTCCAGGCGGAAAGTACCTTGCAATTCCAGAGTGCCTTCGAGGCGCACCCCTTGATCCAGGAAGCCGGTCCACTCGCCGTGTTTCTTCGTGTCGCGCTTTGAAAATCGCCAGCTCACGGGATTACCTCGATGAAGTCATTTTCCGATGGATTTGCGTTCAACGCAAGAGATTCAGTGGACGCTAGTTATTACTACGTATGTAGTTTAACGCATCAGTTTTTCATAGATGGCAGAGAGCTGCGAGTCCTCATAGTAGTCGATCCGCAATTGCCCTGGAAACTTGCTCGTCGGCGGGCGTAGGCTGACTCGCGTGCCGAGGCTCTTCTGCAGTTCATCGAGCGCCGCGCGGACGTTCGGATCCACGGGCGCGGCGACTGCTTCGCGCTCGCCTTTTCGGGTGCGTCGCGTAGAGATGCGCTCGATCTGCCGAACCGTGAGACCTCCGCGGGAGGCCCGAATCGCAAGGGCTGCGCGAAGCTTCATGTCTACCACTCCGAGCAACGCGCGTCCGTGACCTGCGGTAAGTTTGCCGTCTTCGATCCATTCCAGCAGCGGCTTCTCCAGCCGCAGAAGCCGCAGAGAATTTGCGACCGAGGCGCGATCCTTGCCGGTGCGAATCGCTACGTCCTCTTGCGTCAGATTGAATTCCGTCATCAGGCGCTCAAATGCGCGGGCCTGCTCAACAGGATTTAGGTCTTCGCGCTGAATATTTTCAACTAGCGTAATCTCGAGCGCGAGTTCCTCGGGGACGTCGCGCAGGATGGCAGGCACTCGGTGCAAGCCCGCGCGTTGCGCGGCACGCCAGCGGCGCTCGCCTGCGATGAGCTGGAAACGATCGCCGATTTTGCGCAGCACCAGCGGTTGGATAATTCCGCTGCTCTGTATCGAGCGAGAAAGCTCTTCGAGACTCTCCTCGCGGAAGCGCGTGCGCGGCTGATACGGGCTGGGTTCGATCAGCTCGATATCGATCATCTGCTGGCCGGAGCTAATTGTGGATACCGGCGCCGGAGCGGCCGCCGTGGCAGCACCCGATGAGCCGCTGATTTGCTGCGGCTCGGGCTCACGAATTAGTGCTCCCAGCCCCTTTCCCAAAGCGTTTCTCGCCATTGCTGATTACCTCCTTTGCGAGTTGGATGTAGGCCTCGGCGCCTTTACTACTAATG
>Ga0181538_10002289_pt1 | contig 20062 bp, 16 predicted proteins | sample PEATcosm2014_Bin_40_FD_119773 | JGI IMG/M metagenome (GOLD analysis project Ga0181538, IMG submission 119773) | Peatland microbial communities from MTU Mesocosm Facility, Houghton, MI, USA - PEATcosm2014_Bin23_30_metaG | ecosystem: Environmental > Terrestrial > Soil > Wetlands > Peat | place... | reverse complement strand
CGCGGCTTTTGAGAAAGCGCTCGGAGATTAACGTTGTCGGGGTGAGCCGTCATTCGGAAGGCGTTAAGGACGAGATAATCTCCTCGCATTGTGACGTTGTCTTGACGGATTGCTTCGACAATACGACCCGCTTGACCTTTCTGCAGGAACTCCTCGACGAACCCTCGGGAATGAAGGTGCTTCTATTCGGCATGAATGAGGATCCCGACGTCTTTTTGAAGGCGGTTTATCTGGGAATCTGCGGTTACCTCCTCAAGGAGGCTTCCGCCGCGGAGATCGTCGCCGCGGTGCGTGCCGCTGTCCGCGGCGAAGCCACTTGTCCGCCGAGCCTTTGCATGTCTCTGATTCGGCATCTGAGCAAAAAGAGAGCGGAGAAATGCGAGCCAGCGCTTCCGCAGAATGGCGATCGGAAGGCCCTCACTCCGCGGCAACTCCAACTTATCCGGCTTGTGGCCAACGGCCTGACGAATAAAGAAATCGCGGCAAATCTGAATTTGTCTCAGTTTACAGTGAAGAATCATCTACGCCGAGTCATGCGACAGGTGGAAGCAGCGAGCCGTCACGACGCCGTTAGCCTGATTCGTGCAACTGGGCAACTCACCCCGCCATAGGCCACAGCCCTCCGATAATTCATCCCCCTAATGTTGAGGTAATTGAGTGTCACGTGGAAAGGCGGCGCGAGAAGTTCGAGCAATCTCGAATGATTGGGCGCAAGAAGACTCCACAAGCCGGTACCAAACCCTCAGCACACTTCTGCCGCACGAAGACTCGCATATCACCTCATCTCAAGCGTCATTTTGGGCCCCTACTCCCGCCGTATCCACCTGTGAAAATGCCGGACGTGGTGAGCAGCGCGCGCATCAGCGCAGCAAGCGACCAAAGAAGCACCACGCCGATGACGAGCCATCGAATAAAGGATCGGAGGAAGCCCGTCCGAAGCGGGGTCTTGGTGTGTGTGTCCGGCATTGCAGTCATATTTCAGAATAACAGTCTGGGCTGGTTGCCGCTGATGGATGATCTTATGCGCGCGAACACAGAGTGCTGCGTTGTACTCAGGCCACTCGGGACAAAGCCCCTTGGACCTGACCGCTGCTGGTTGTGGCTCCAGCTTCCATCAGCAGCGTGCTGATCTTGTTCTTCATCTGCACCATCTGGCACACCAGCAGGTTGCGGTAGCGCAGCGTGCGCCGCCGCTCGCGAGTCGCGGTCGAGGCCATGTAGCACGCCGGCAGGGAATCGCAACGCAGGCAGTCGCAAATCTTGTTGCCATCGATGCGATCGTTCTTTTTCTTCGCCACGGCAATGGCCCGCAGCATCGAGGGGTGCGCCACTTTCAGCGCGGCAGCGTGCGGCTTGAGATGATCGTGGATCCAGCCGGTGAATATGGTCACTTCCGGCTGTCCTTCACGCAGTAGCTGATCTTCCGCTTGTGCACATCCAGGCCGATGTAATACATAGATTCCATGGGGGAGCCTCCTTGGTGTCTCTGAATCAGCGGGGTCGCTGAGTTCAGCTTTTGTACACCAAGCGCTCCTCCCTCGACCTATGAATTCGAACTTACCGGGCACTTAAAACGTGAGCGGACGCACTTCCTGAAGTCAGGTCTTTAGTAGGCGACAGGAGTCAAACTCTTCGTCGAAAGGTACATCTGGCTCTGGGGGATCGGTTTCAGGGATCGTTGCGATGGGGCGCCCCTCCGCGGCTGGCTCGGGCGCTGGGGGCTCTGGGAGAGCAGGACTTCTTTCGTTGATCAGGGGCGTGAGCCAGGGACTCTGCAGTGCGGCTAAGGCAAGCTCTTCTTCGAGGCCGTTGTAGAGCGAATCGGCCAACTCCTCTCGTGCTCTGTCTACGTAGTTCTCCCCGTGCTTTCTTCGGAGTGACTCAAAGATGGACCGTGCGGTTGTTGCGCCCACCTTTGCTTCGATGAGGTTTCGGGGTTTGCCGGACTTGTAAGCCCTGAGTGCGTTGCGGAACGCGAGCAGTGATTCGCCTTGGCGCTCATCGAGGCCTTCGGCCAGTGCTTGCACAAACTGCATTTGAAAATCGGATCGATCTTTGAGATTCTGCTCGAGTTCTGCGAACTGTGCTGTCAGCGTTTCTTTCAGCTTCTTGACATCGGCCGCATTGGAATCCCACAGTTTCTGGACTTCCTTGGCTAAAGCCCGCGCGTATTCGTTGCGCATTTGAACAGTGGCTCCGGCCGTAGCGGTTTTTGTCTGTTCGTCGATCATTTTCAGGCTGAATCTGGCAACAAGGACAAACACGCCCGTCAGGATCAGTCCCATGATTCCCAGTGTCCACATTTGCGTGTTGAGGACTTTTTGGTAGTAAGACTCGTACTGCTTCTGCATGCGCGTGATGTAGTCCTTTTCCATCACTGCGCTGCTTGCGGCTTTTTCGGCGGCATCGGCGCGCTCCTCGAGCTTCTTGAGGCGGTCTTCCTGGGTGGGGCGCGAGGCTTTTTGTGGCTGCTCAGATCGAAGGGAGGGGCTGAAAAAAGCGAGAACCGCACCCAGAACCAGGATACGTTGGCGTATGGTAATCACGGGTCCGACTCCTGGCTGGGCCTCCTAATCTAGTTGCTGGGGGGTGTGGTGTCACTGTTTGGAGCCGGGAGCGGTGTCTGAAGGGATACCGGCCGGAAGGGCAAGGCGTTTCGATTGGCGGTGGCGTCGAGTGTTCTAACTCCTTCTCATGGAAGGAGTTAGAGTTTCGGGCTGAGGCTGATCGGCCAAACCTTCATCTTAATCTATAACTTTGGCGATCTTTGGTCTCTCGATTCAGCGTTAGAAATAGCGTCAAATAGCGCTTCAAATTATTGGTGATCAGGAAGTTTTCTTTCACGTGCTGGTGGCCTTGCTCGCCCAGCCGTGTGGCAATTTCCGGGTGGGAAAGCAGGAACCGGATCTGGTACGCGGTTCCTTCCACTGAGTGCGCCAGCATCCCTGTATGTTTGTGAATCACCTGCGTGGGAATCCCGCCGACCGCCGAGGCCACGACTGGCTTCTTCTTCCAAAGCGCCTCGGAAACCGTCAGGCCAAAACCTTCGCGCAGGCTCTTCTGGATGACAATCGTCGAGGCCCGCTGGAGCGCATTCACCTCCAGCGGCGCCCACGCCGGCAGTTCCAGAATCTTGATGTCGGGATCACCCTCCGCCACGCCTTTCACCTCGCGTAATACTTCCGCGCCTTCCGGATCGTCGGATGCCGATCCACCGGCCAGCACCAACTGGCAATCGAAATAGCGGCGCACGATCTGGTAGGCCCGGACCACCCCTACCGGATCCTTAAGCCGGTCAAAGCGCGAAATTTGCGTCAGGATGGGACGCAGCGGGTCAATCGAATATCGAGCCAGGACCTCCATGACGAATTCCGGCTCCAATTCCTGATTCTTCTCGGAGAGCGGATCGATGGCCGGATGAATCAGGTATTGAGGAATGTCCAATTGTCGCGCGAACTGCGGAGAGGAAAAAATCGCACCCTCATACTTGGACACATATCCTTCCAGGAAGTCCCAGACGGCGCGGTTTGGGTGTGACAAATCGATGTGGCATCGCCAAATCCAGCGACTTTTGCCATTCTTGCGCGCCTGGATCAACCCCGCGGGTTGCGGATCGTGGATCACGACGAACTCCGCATCCAACGGGATTCTTTTCAGGTTCAGCCCGTTATACGACCGAAAGACATCGAAATGTCTGGCATCCGCATGATACGGCTCCCCGTGCAGTGCGTTGTGAAAGGCCTTCGTCACTTCAAAAAAATCCTCTCCTCCGGTCATCACTTCCCACCGGATGTTCAGTCCGAGTTCTTCGGCCAGCGGCACGAGACGGTTCAACATTTCGGCAACTCCGCCGCCCACCGCCGTGGAGTTCACCATCTCGACGGTGCGCCCCGCCAGCGGCTTCGCCAGCGTGCGTAGCTCCTCAATCTCCGCGTCGCCGATTACGCTTGCATAGTCAGACAGCGGCACTCGGCTCGCGAATTGTACTGGGCTCATGCTTTCTCCTTTCGCGCTCCACCAGCCGCAGCAGCTTGGCACGTGCGCTGTCCAGTGTGTTGGTGTAGATATCGATGCGGTTGATGTTCTCCGCCAGGTGCTTCAGCCCCAGCGAATTGGCCAGCCAGTGGGAGAAATCGTTCGTGCCCAGGTGCAGCCGCAGCCGCGAGGAAATGAAATGGAAATAGAATGCCGCATGGCTGAGCCGCTTTACCCCGGAGAGAAATTCATCCAGCGTACGGGCGTTCAATCCAAAGGGAAGCGTAACTTCCACACTCTCGCAAAAATAAAACCGTTCTAGCGCCTGCTGGTGCGCGAATTCTGGATACTGCCCGGTGTACTCCCGCACGGCGTGGCACAAATCGTCGCGCAATGCCGCGATCGAGGTGTAGTCGCGAATATCCAACGCCGCCAGTTGTTCGGCAAGGGCATCCCGGTTGGCGTCCGCCAGCACCCACTGGGCAAAGTCGTTCGAAAATCCTTCGGTCAAGAAGTGATGGCTGCTCAGCGTCTGAAAGGTGTGATGAAAAATCGAAGCGTCGCTGCACTGTTCGAGACCACTCAACAATTCGGCCAGTGTCCCCGCCGAAAGATTGCTAATGCGCGTCAGGTGCGCAACGGTAAAAAATTCAAAAGGGGTTTCGGCGATTTCCAATGTTACACCTCTTTTTTGCTCTTCCATTGCGCTTCCCCCTCAAGTAGCTGTCATGCGAGGCCCTCACGAGGCATGGGCAAGCAGGCTTTTCTCCCCATTCCCCACGCGAATCTCGGTCAAATCAGACAGCAGACTCGCCGCCCAGCGGTACACGTTGTGTTCGTAAACGATCTTGCGCATCCGGGTCATTCGTGCGGACTGCTCTTCTTCGCTGAATTCCAGCGCCTCGTGAATCGCGTTCGCTACCTGGTCCACGTTATAAGGATTCACCAGCAGTGCATCGCTCAACTCGCGGGCCGCGCCGGTGAATGTGCTCAGAATCAGCGCTCCCCGATGGTCATCACGCGCCACCACAAATTCCTTGGCCACCAGGTTCATCCCGTCGTGCAGCGAGGTCACCAGACACACAGAAGAGGCCCGGAAATACCGCTCAATCTCCTCGTGCGAATGGTGCCATTTCAACAGCACAATTGGCTTCCACCGCCCGGCCTGAAGTCGCAGATTGATGCGCTCGGCTTCCGCGGTCACCTCATCGAGAAATTGCTGGTAGCGGGGAATGTCCGTGCGGCTCGGCGCACCAATCTGCACAAAACTGAAGCGCCGCTGGTAAATGGGATACAGCTCCAGAAACCGTTCAATCCCCCGAAATCGTTCGATGATTCCCTTGGTGTAGTCCAGCCGGTCCACGCCCACGCCCAGCAACGACGCTTCGATCCCCAGTTCGGCGAAAATCGCCCCTCGTCCTTCTCCCGTGATTCGCATCACCTGGCCGCCGTTGCGTTCCGCAGGAAATGCCACGCTGATGGGGTAGGGCCGCACACGTGTGATATGTCCCTTGCGGCTCACCTCAAAGCGGTCCCAGTCCGTCAATGCCTCGACAGCCCGATCCACCGTCTGCAGAAAATTGTTGCAATGCGTTTGAATGTGGAAGCCGACAAGATCCGCGCCAAGCAACCCGTCCACCAGCTCCCGCTGCCAGGGACAGATTCCAAACGCCTCGGCATTCGGCCACGGGATGTGCCAGAAGACGGCCACGCGCACGTCGGGCCGCGCCTCTTTCACCATCTGTGCCAACAACGCAAAGTGGTAGTCCTGCACCAGCAGAACCGGCCACTTTGTTCCTTCCATTTCCGACAACACGGCATCCGCAAAACGCCGGTTGATCCGCTGGTAGTACATCCAATCCCCGGGCCGGAACACCGGCCGCGTATGCGCGATGTGGCAAAGCGGCCATAGCCCTTCATTCGAGAATCCTTCGTAGTAGCCGCGATCCTCTTCCTCCGACAGCCAAACCCGCCGCAGCGTGTACGCCGGGCGATGCGGCGGCACGCGTAATTGGTCATGTTCGTTCACCATTTCCCGGTCGGCGTTCCCCGAGCCATTCGCCACCCACGTGCCTTCGCATGCTTGCAGCACCGGCTCTAGCGCGGTTACCAGTCCGCTTGCGGGCACTAGCATCCTAATCGCGTGCTCCTTTTCGTCGTACACGTGCATATACGGTTCGCGGTTCGACACCACGAACAAGGCATCTCCGTTCAATTTGGTTTGCAGGCTCACGCGCAGTCGCTCCGGCGTCCACAACGATGATTGCGACTCGCGCAACTGGGCTTCCACCTGGGCCGCCGCTCTCGCCGAATTCAGGTCCCGCGCCAGGTGCCGTGCCTCGGTATGAATCTGGTCGAAAAATTCTCCCTGAGGCAGTGCCGGCAAGAAATCCGAAGGATCCGCTCGCAGGCTTCGCAGCCACTTCGCTGTTTTCACCAACTGCGAGGTGAACGTCCAACGCACCAGAAATAGCGCCAGCCCGGTAATCAACAAGGATTGAAGTAGTGCGTTCACCAGAGAATCGCGCAACGACCGCATCACTCGCTCATGAATCAAGCCGGCATCGTGAACCACCATCAGGCTAGCGCTCGCTTCGTCATCTCGGTGCAGAGGCACGGCGTACAGATACAAAGTCTTGCCATCCACTTCGCGAAATTCTCCTGTGCCCCTATTTGTTTCTACCGCCCGCGCCGCCAGCGGCGGCTGCGAAGCAAACGCGGGCGAAAGCCCAGGGCTTATCGCGATGGCCTTCCCGGAATGTTCGTAGACCGTCACCCCCAACAGGTGCTCGCGCTGCCCATATTTCTCCACAATGTGGCCCAAGTTTCTATCAGTAGCCCGGCCGGGTACAGATTCCAGACTCTCCTGCAGGTTTTCCGCGAGGACTGCGGACCGGTGGGAAAGATCATTGATCAGATTTCGCCGCTCCTTTTGTACTTGGTATGCGCCATAGAGGAAGGACACACTGAGGACGCTCACCCCGAGGGGAACGACGAGTTTGAGCGTCGCGCGCATAGGAATTCCTCCGTTCAGAGGAGAGGCTCACTTGCCGTACTTTTTCGTTGTCGCGGCCGATTCTCTTTTTTTCCTTTGCACTTTGGACTTGAACAACGCTGGGCGGCTCGCAATTGAAGGCCACAGCGGGGCTGGTCGCCTGCGGTTCTGTCGCGCTTCTTGATGGAGGCACCATCATTGGCGACAGTTATTTCTTCCTTAGTGAGACTGCATCCCGGATGCCGGATTCACCAAAACGTGAGTCGCGATATTCTTGCCACCCTCCGAGCGGTAGTCCACGGTAGCTTGTGCGCCAACCGATAGCTTTCCTTCTACCTTGGTTGCGCCATCAACTAGGAATTGAACCCTGTTTTGTTTCTGGTCTTGGTTTACTTCCAGGGTAAATTCTGCGTCCCCTACGGAAGCGATCTTGCCCGAAATGGTTTGTGTTTCGCCTGCGGTGTTCGCCTTTACTGGAGACTGGGCGTTGAGAGGGGACCAGACCGCGACCGAGAAGCAGAGCAGGAAGAAGGATGCAAGAGAAAGCGCGGTTCGGAATCGCATGATGGAAAATCCTCCATTTTCACGATTTCGACTGGGTAGGCCTCCAATGGCAAGATCACGGCCAAACTGGTGCAAAATTCCTGGTGGTGCGTAAGTTCTTGAACGTTCAATGGGATAGCTGGTGAAATGCTGCTGGAGAGGGGGCATTCCGCAAGTACTGCACCGTGGAAAAATTACCTGTCTATTAGCCATTGGGTCTCGCCCAGAAACTGATTCCCGGCGGCCGTCGCAATGTTTGTGACACTTATGCTTGGGGTGCCGCGTCCGTGGGCCCCGGACCCGCGAGGCATTGGAATAGCCTCCGATTTAGACGACCACTGGTCCAACTCAAAATGCGGTCGGTACATCTCGCTATCACCTAAAAAGAGAATCCGCGGTGCTTTTCGACTCTCGTTGCGGCAGCGGTTGGACCTGAATTTGACGTCGCATGGCCGCGGCATTCGTACGATCCGCCGGGCAATTGGCGATTCGTTCGAGCGCGTCTGCAATGCGGGACAATTCGAAGGTAACCTGGTCGGTTCCGCTCGACCTCTTCAGCAGCACAATCCGCTTACGACTGAAGTAAAGCGCCGCCCAGAAAATCACCCCAATAACTAGGGATACCGTCGTCATAAAAAGATCGTGACTGGTAATGGTGAAGCTTCTGCCTAGGATCGTAATCACGAAGTCCGGGAACATGATTTCCTCCCTGTTGGCCTTATGATTTGCCGCTTCCGCCAAGGTCCGCTTAACGCTTGAGTCGTGGAGATGACCTTTCCAGCGCTGCGACCAGGTCATGCGCTGCCGGAGGTGCATCCGCACGCGGTTCGTGGACGATCTTCGCGGCGCTTCTGGAGTAGCCATAAAGATTACGGTTCGCATCTCCATCAGGCCGTAGCGTCGAGCCGGCCAGGGAGACGCCTGCGAAAACGCCTCGCGCACGCGAGTAGCTCAGAATTTCCGCCCGCATGTATGCATCCATATCGGCAGTGGCGGAACGTCCCACCGGTCCGGCGGCGATAGATGCATCCGCTCCCAGTTTCACTTTTGTGTGCATAAGGCTGCCTGCTCCGCGGTCATTCAGGACCAAGAAGACGAAGTCCGTTGCCTCTCCGCCAATCTGGAATCCAATGCTGCCACCTTCCAGCGCGTACATCGCTGGGGCCCCCCAGGGGCCCGTGAAGTCTTTGCCAGTACGGCACACCATCGTGCCGCGGCCGTAGCTGCCTCCCACCACAAACGCGGCCTTCAGCACCGATGGCATCACCACTACGCAACGCGCATGGTCCAGCAGGTCTTGCGGAATGTCGTCCGCAATATTTAGGATTTCCTGCATCACTTTTCCGGAGTTTTGCAGTCGCTCCTGCTCGACTTTCCCTTCACCAGGATTTCCTGCGGACAAACACGGGCTCAATGCGAGCAAATTCGCTCCTATGATCATCCAAGTCTTTGTATATCTCATGCGCTGCGCCTCCTTAAGCGCATTTTGTATATTTCCGTGCAAACTCGTTTTTCGAACGGGCTGAACTCTTTGCAGTTCTCGACCCCACGCTTGGAAAGGCAAGTTTCCCGCCAGACTCACAAATAAATTGCTAGGCGGCTGGGAATTCGACGGCATACCGCATTCGGAGAAACATTTTTTGAGAGGTTGCGCTTCACGCGCCGCGGAAAAAGTTGGTAAATTTTTCAGGGCTTGCTGGAAAAAACGAATCGATATTCCTGTACTAGAACCGCTCACGCCGAGTCGTTTTATCCCTCGTAAAATAAATCACACTCTCAGCTTACGCAGGTTGGCAGAACAAGTGCTCTCTTCAGTCAGCGGAATAACTTTGGTGACGCCCACGCCTAGAAGGAGGAATTTCCGATGGCCCGCGGTCACAAACTCATATCTTCCATTCTTCTGGCTGGTGCACTTTGTTCGCCTTTGATGATCGGCGGCTGTGCGGCGCGCGCTTCCTATCGCGTTTACGATCCGGCTTACGGTGACTATCACGTGTGGGATCACGCCGAAGTTGTCTACTACCAGCGCTGGGAAGCAGAAACTCACCGCGATCATCGCGAATTCGCCAAGCGCAGCGCAGATGAACAGAAGGAGTACTTCACCTGGCGCCACGCTCATCCTGATGAAAAGCACTAAGGTGACGCTACACCTTGCATCATCTTTGGCACGTCCCGCCCTTGCCGGATTGCCTGCACTCAAACGCTTTCCCTGCCCATCTCACAAAGGAAGGTAATCACATGAAAATCGTTCGAGCAATTCAACTCTCCCTGTGCGCTGCGGCTCTCTGCGCCACCTGTGCCCTGGCAGCCAAGGCGGACACTTGGGACAAGAAAACCGTCGTAAACTTCAGCGACTCCGTACAGATCCCCGGACAAGTCCTGCCCGCGGGAACCTACGTCTTCGAGCTCGCCGACCTGCAGACCGATCGCAACCTCGTCCAGATCTGGAACGCAGATCAAACCGAACTCCTGGCCACCATCCGCACCATCCCCGCCGAACGTCTGAATCCACCGGACCGATCCGTCTTCACCTTTGACGAACGCCCGGGCGATTTACCACCAGCACTTCACTTTTGGTTCTATCCCGGCGACACCCTCGGTCAGGAATTTGTCCACCCTGTTTACCAACCGCAATCGCTAGAGTGAACGGGCATCCTGAGCAGATCTCGCTCCTAATCGAATGATTCAATCGCGCAATGAGGCTCCAGCTTCGACCGAATCTGGAGCCTCATTGTTGACAATGCATATTAATCCCGGTTATCTGACATTTGAAGTACTAGTAGCAATATGTCCGTTAAGGTACCAGGAGCTTGCAGAGCCCGCCCACAATCACGATCAGAAAGACGGGATCTTGGTTTGCAAAAATTACAAGACCGGCCATTTCACCAGTGCGATATTTCGTACTGAACCTCCGCTTCGCACATCGGTCGATGAGGAAGCAAGTTCTCGCAGGTGTGTAACTTAATTGAATTGGTGCCGGGCGTGCACTTAAGGTTTGAAGGAGGAGCAGATGAACGCAGAATTTTCTTTCAGGACTGCGGTTTGCGCCGATTACGAAAGTCTTCTCATTGCGTGCCAAAAGGCGCTAGAGACCTTGAGAGAACGGCGCGAGGAAATCACTAAACTCGGATCAAGTAGGAAGGAGCAGGCCGACGAACTCCTGCGTCTGCAGGCGGATTATGCAAAGGCGTACTCGCGCTTGAAAAAGCACCAAGACAACTGCGAACTTTGCCGCTTCGTCTCCGAAATCGGCAAAACCAACTCTGCGAGCATCTCGAAGCTGAACTAGACAGGAATCGTCTTGCCTGATTATTCATCGGACCTTTGATCAGCGAACCGGGAAACCAAGCTTAACCTTCTTGCATTGCGTAACTCATCAAGAATCGAGAAACGGACAGCGTGGACACTGTCCCTGATTAACGCGCTGCTCTGAAAATAGCCCGGAGCGCATGCCGAAAGTGAAAGAATTACGATCAGAGCTATTTTCATGCTTTGTGGTGCGCCAAGGTGACAAAGAATCTGACAGAACACCTCTGAAATGCCAAAGCCCCGTCAGGTGATTCCTGATGGGGCTATTTTTGTGCCTAAAACACTAGTTAACATAATATATAGACTTGCCATTAAATAACCGTGGAAGGCACTAGAACAGGCTTTCTTGGCCAGGGTGGTAGGGAGGTGCAGGAAAACGGGACAAAGGCTGTAATGCCCACAAATGGACCAAGTTCGCCGATCCGCGACCCTCCACAGCCCTGTAATCCAATCGGAGACAAGAGCCTGTTTCGGAGACAAGACCCTTCAAAAAGCCGCTATTTATAAGGGTTTGGAGCGGGCGATGGGAATCGAACCCACGTCCGAAGCTTGGGAAGCTTCTATACTGCCATTGTACGACGCCCGCTCGTTTCTCTAGCTTTGTGATTATACACAACGAGGCAATGGCTCGTACAGACCGGCTATTCCCCCTCTTTTCCAAACCAATTCCGGCAAACGCCCACCTGCACTGCCAGATCGTCGGAGTTTGCTTGTGAAGGCTCACGCACCAAGGGCGCGCAGTGGCCGTGGCAATTGCGAGCAGGCCAAAGGCACAAAAGAGCGTCCCCACAAGTGAACGTACGTCCGGACCTCACCGCCAGAAACACTCAGTGAACTCAAAGACTCCGAGTCATTGGAAAGAATTGGTGGGCCCGCCAGGATTTGAACCTGGGACCAACGGATTATGAGTCCGCTGCTCTAACCGCTGAGCTACGAGCCCCGCGCCATCCCAACATAGTACATCGAAAATAGCGGGTCCACCTACCGCACTTGCGCACGCACCGGGCCTGCCACGCTGGTGCCACTTTTGGCGCGACTTGGAAGCAAGGGTAGAAGCAAATCGAAACCCTCCGTGCAAATGTTTGGTTGAAATGCCGCTCAATGTTCTTGTGGCGCCCCGAGCTGGAGCAGCCTTCTGCCAACCAGAAGGTACCAGGTCATGAGTGAAAGCCCGCCGCAGATGGCAATTACAAACCCCGCGCTAGGCAACCCCCTCGCGAAAGTTGTGATGATTTCAACGACGATGAGCAGCGCATTCCCCAGAATTCCAGCGTAGGCGGTCGCCTTGCTGAAGACCCTGCTTTTCAGCATGACCGCGGAGATTACCAGGCACGCGAATTCCATGAGGGGAACACCAGCACGGCTTTGTCCCTCAGCCAGCATCGCCTGCCCTGCCGCGGCTAACAGAGATCGCTGCGCCTCTGTAGCGGCAACCGCGTATTGGCTGCTCAGGGAAAGCATAGGGAAGGCCCTGCTGCTGGCGAGGTAAACAGTCAGCCCCACGTAGAAAAGGATCGTGCCGAACGCCGCGTACGCTTCGCTGCCTCGCCTCAGAACGTAGTAGATGGCCAAAATCGTCGGGGCTAAAAAGGCGGCTCCAATGATATTCAAGAGACCGAGGTTGCGGAGCGCAAGAAACCAATGGTTCTGAAAGAGAGCGAACCAGTCGATCACGGTTACCGTCCCCCGCGACAACTGCGCCACGCCGGGCAGGAAACCGATAGCGATCTCGGCGAGCGGAATCACCACCATAATCAGGGCAGCGATTCCGCCGACTTTATAGAGGCTTTTCCAGCCGGAATCTGCCGTTTCGGCATCAATAACCTGCCTCAGTGCTGATTGTGACACTGGGTTCTCCCCCCGGAATCTCTTGTTTGAGTTTAAGGCTTTGTGCCCGCGCCCTGCTTCTCAGAGTAAACAAATTGACGGATTTCCGCTCGCTGTCTGTCCAGGTCAGAAAGATGCTTCGCCCGGAGTTGCTGGTACACCTTGAACTCCTCCTGGGCCAGGTCCTTTTCACCCACGCGAACGTAAGCCTGCGCCAGGCGGTAATGGACGTCGGCCAGGTCTGGATTAAGTTCGCGCGCCCGCAGATACTCCGGGACGGACTCCGCGTATTTTCGCTGGTCCGAGTACAGATTGGCCAACTGGAGGTGCGCCTCCGCCAGTCCCGGGTCGAGTGCGACGGCTTTCTTCAGAAGCACTTCGATCTGGCTGAGATCCAAACTCGGATCCTGCGCCCTTTTGCCCTTCCAGAGGCTCATGGCGTAGTAGTAGACGGCTTGACCGTTTTTGGGCTGCAACCCGGCAAACCGCCGGAAGCGTTCGATGACCTCCTCGGCCTGGCTCGGCGAACTGTCATACGCCCAGGACAAGAAGGGATAGCAGCGGGGATCGCTGGGGTTCAAATCCGCTGCGCGTAGCAGCGATTTGACGGCGTCGTCATACTTCCCGAGCGAATAGTAGGCCATTCCCAGGCCAATGGCCATGCGAGGCGAATCCGGGTAGCGTTCAGCGCCCTGGCGGAAAACCTCGATCGCTGGCCCCAGGGTTTGGTGAATCAGAAGTTCGCTGCCCCAATCGAAGATATTGCTTTCACTCGGCTCCATGTGCGCGGCGATCTCCAATTCATTGGCCGCGGCCACAAAATTGCCGTCTTTTTCTTCCACCTCGCCCAGGAGATTGTGCAATTCCGCGGTGTCCTTCCGCTTGGCAAGGTCATGGATCAACTGGCGCGCGTCGCTGAGTCGCCCGGTTAACAGATAAGCGAGAGACAAATCATAGCCGTTGTCATAAGAAGATGGATTGATCCGCTGCGCGCGCTCAAGAAACGGAATGGCCTCGAGAACCTTGTTCGAGCGGACGTAGAACTCCCCAAGGTTGTGGCTGGCCTCATAGTCCCGCGGCGCCAGCGCTGCCGCTTTTTTGAACTGCTGCTCCGCCAGAGGAAGTTTGTCCATGCGAAAAAGATTATTGCCAAGGTTGGTGCGCGCCGTCGCGGAATCGGGCTTCAGGTGAACCGCTTTTTCCAGGTGTGCGTTGGCTTTTTCGTATTGCGACTGGGCGGCGTAGACCAACCCCAGGAGCTCCTGCACTTCGAAGCTTTCCGGCACCTCGCGCACAAGCTTTTCGAGCTGCGTGGCGGCTTCCACGTACTGGCCGGCCTCGTATTGCGCAACGGCCGCCTTGAACTCCCGGTCCAGATCTAGCTTCTGAGCACCCGCTGGCGGCGTCAGAAAGGCCCACGCTGCGAGATTCAGGACCGCACACGCCACAGACAAGTACATTCGCGTCACGATGTTAGCATGGTATCACGAGGCTGCAAGGATGGACCGGGGCCTGAAGACTACTACGGCGGAGGCGCTTCTTGCGAAGCGCCTCCGCCGGTGGGGGGTAAGGGGTCTAACTAGTAGTACAGCTTAAGGGCGAACTGGATCTGCCTCGGATCGTAAGGAGCATCGCGAGTGGCCCCGATTTCGCCGAACGTGGAATCGGTGAAGTTGCCCGATCCCGGGACTCCAACAACGCCGTTGCCGCCGAAATTGGGCGCGTTGAAGTTCGGGTGGTTGGTCAGGTTGAAGATCTCCGCACGGAACTGCAGTTTGACGCGTTCCTTAATCGGAAAGTCCTTGAAGATTGAGAAGTCCAGTCTGTGGAATCCGGGGCCTGGCACTGTAGCTTCACTTACACTACCCAGCGCTGCAGCACCCGTTAACGACACGCATCCCGCCGGCGAGCTGGTTGGCACACCGCCTGCTCCGAGTTCACAAGGCTGAGCGAACGCTTTCGGGTTTCCGAACCAGCTAAGGTGGCCATCTGGATTATCATGCAGTCCGAGATCCAAAGACTGGCCTGGAACACGAATGACGTCGCAGCCCAAACCTGCTGCTGTACCACTCGGACAACCGAGGGTTATGGGCTGGCCGCCTTCCAGTGTCATTGACCAGTTGATGCTCCAGCCGCTAATCGCCTGGCTCTGCCACCCTGTGGCGCCGGCCTCGAATTTCTTGCCTTTGCCGAAGGGTAGTTCATAGCCGCCGCTGAAGTGGAAAACGTTCCTGATGTCAAACCCGGCCAAATCGTAATCGAAATGGATTCCCAGGCCAGGAACGTCTGGCGCACGGAAGCCTTGCAGGCTACCGCCATTGAGCAAGTCACCCGCGTCGGAGAGCGTCTTCGAGTAGGTATAGGTGGCGAGGAAGTTCAGACCGCTCGCAAACCGCTTTTCGAGCTTCGTCTGTAGACCCTGGTAGATGCTGTCCCCTTGCGTTGCCGCGTAGCTACTACCCCCCCCGAAGTCCGGGTAAGCCGACAGAGACAATGAATTCGCGTTTGCGGCACCGATAGACAAGGGGTTGTTAGTGTTCGGAAAGGTCTCCAAATGGCGCCCCTGCGAAGTCACGTACCCAGCCTGAACAGCCAGCGTGGGCGTGATCGAATATTGCACCGTCAGGTTGCCGCTCATGGAGTACGGCGTCTTGTAGAAAAACTGAATTCCGCGCAAGGCCAGCCCAAAGGCATCGACCGAGAGTGGAGAAAGTGAAGTGCAAGAGAATCCGGTTTCAAATGTTCCTGTACCACCGGGTCCCGCGGTAGCGCACGGGGTTCCCACCTCCGTGGCTGTAGAGTTGCTAAAGACGTAGAGAGCGAGGGGGTCGAATGTACCGCCGGGGTTAAGGGCCACCTTCGGTGCATAGTCGAAGTTGAACTGGAAAGGATAGTTTTCGCCTATGTTCGGTGAAAATCCGCGATTTTCAAAACCGTTGTAGAAGACGCCAAATCCGCCGCGCACCACCAGCTTTGGATTGACCTGGTAGGCAAAGCCCAGGCGCGGGGCAAAATTGGCTTTCTGGGACTCGCCAAGTCCGGCGCCGTAATGGTCCGTGATGTCCAGTGTTATGCCGGACGCCGAAAGCAGAGAGAGGAAACTCGGAGAAAGATTGTTCGAGTTCACTCCGGCTGGCATTAGGTACGTCGGCGTGCCGTAGAGATCCGGCACAAAGTTCGCCTGATTCCCATGGTGCTCGTAGACGAGGCCAAAGAAATCATAGCGCACGCCGAGATTGATGGTCAGCTTGGAAGTAATCTTCCAATCGTCATTGATGTAACCACCGTAGTAATTCTTGCCGTCGTCGGTTAAAGAGATGTTGGACACGTCAATATTAGAGGCCCCGCCGGCATAATTGATGCCGGTGACGCCGGTGGTTTCGGCGTAGAGCGACGGCTGCGGCGTTAAAAGAAAGTCCACGCGGCCCGTGTTGCCTGGAGTTCCCCCAAAGGGATCCGTGAAAGTACCGTTGTAATCGAATTCACCGTGAGACCACGGCGGCTGCAACGTCGAGAACTTCACGTGCTGCCATTCAAGACCCATTTTGAAGGTATGCTTGCCGTAAATCTTGGTGACATCGTCCGTGAGCTGGAAGGTGGAGGTAACCTCATCCGAGGGCAAAAAAGCGTTGCTCCCCAAGGTTGACAGACCGTTGATGCCAAAGGCAGGGAGACCGCCATTTTCAGACACCTGCGGAATGTCCTGAATGCCATATTCCGCCGGAAGACCAAACTCGCTCGAAACAGGACCTGTGCGCGTCGTGTGCAGGTAGTTCAGGCCGGCACGCACCTCGTTGATCAGCGTCGGAGAGAAAGTGTGCGTGTAGCCCAATGCGCTCTGCTGGGCCAGCGCGGTCTGCGGGCCCTGCTGGAAAGCGCCGCCGTCCGCCACACCACCGAAGATGCCGGGAATGAATTGCGGATCATCCTTGTAGCTGAACCGGTAGAAGAGCTGATTCTTGTCGTTGAAATTGGCATCCATGCGGGTGTCGAAGGCGTTGCTGTGCTCAAAGAGTTTCGGTGAGCTTGCGAAATTCTCAAACAGTGAAGAAGTGGTTGGCAGCGGATAAAGGTTGAGAAGCTTTATGGCGTTCGTATCCAACTGGCCGCGCGGGATTTGGTTCAAATTGCAGCCGGTCGTAGTCACATAGTTCACCGTGCTTAAGGGGCAAGTGCTGAACGGATCGCTAGCAAATCCAGTAGCAGTTGCAGTCAACCCGGTAACCGGGTCGACTTGTCCCGCAGTAACTGTACGGGTTGTTGCCGGATTAAAAATAGTTCCAATTGGAACCGTACGTCCCAAGTCATCAGTGGTGGTACCTGATTGCCCAGTGATCAGGTCCGAGAAGTCCACGGTGGCTCCGGTCCCATTCAAGCTGTTTCGTTCCGCGACCGTCGGGACCGAGCCAGTCAAAATGGTTCCCTGGACCCTGCGGAGTCCTTCGTAGTCCGCGAAGAAGAAAAGCTTGTTCTTGCCATTGAAGACATGGGGAATGATTACCGGTCCACCAATGGTCGTTCCAAACTGGTTCTGCCGGAGTTCGCCCTTTGGGACGTCGCCCGCATTTTCAAAGAAGTCCGCCGCATCCAGTTTGTCATTGCGGAAAAATTCCCAGCCCGAACCGTGAAACTCGTTGGTGCCGGACTTGATGGTGGCATTGAGAACAGCGGCGCCCGAACGGCCAAACTCGGCGCTGAAGTCCGAGGTCTGCACCTTGAATTCCTGAATGGCGTCAACAGGGGGAAGGACAACAAAGTTCGTGCCGTTCAGGAAGTCCACGGTGTCCGAGTTATTGTCAATACCGTCTAGGAGGTAGTTGTTCTGAGCGGGCCGGTTGCCATTGGCGGAAAAGGCCCCGCTCGCGGCGTTACCGCGGGTGTCTGCCTGCGGCGTATTCACGCCCGCGGAGAGTTGCGCGAGGAAGGTAAAATTCCGGCCGTTGAGTGGAAGATTGTTGACATTGGTCGAGTCCACCACTTGACCGACAGAGGCATCCTGCGACTCCAGGAGAGGCGCGGCAGCGCTTACTTCGATGGTCTGATTAACGTTGCCCGGCTTGAGCGTGAAATTCTGCACCACTTGGGCGCCGACGTCGACGACGACACCCTTCGTCGTGACCGCCTGGAACCCCTGGTAGGTGACGTCAATCTTGTAGGAACCAATCCTGACCGGCGTAAATTTGTAGACGCCATCCGATCCGGTCGTAATTGTTAGGCTGGCGCCCGTCCCCTCGTTAGTGACGATGACCTTGGCGCCATTGATCACACCGCCGCTTTGGTCGGTGACGGTCCCCAAAATGGCACCGGCGTCAACCTGGGCGAACAGCGGACTCGCAGCGAACAACAAAACTAGAAAGGTTACTAGTAATGTGAAACTGAAATTGAACCTAGCCTTCATTCCCAACCTCCTCAAGTTTCCCTAATCGGTAAAATACAAATGATCGCCTCGACGAACCGCGCAACCCAAACTGCCCACAAAACTCCCTTGACGGGAGCCCATGGAGCCAGCCGCAAATCACGTCACGGCACCGATTTCCTCTAACGCAAGAATGCGGAATACCCGGAAGGGCTTTAACAACCCACGACCAGGCACCCCAATAAATGAACTTAACCGCTTAACCTTGCCCCGCACCTTTACACACTGTTTTGATTGTTGTCAAGCATTTTTTTTCATTTATAATGTGCCCACGCTTGATTCTATCTTACAAGGCCGCGAGCGCTTGCATCTGTTCGTCGAGGGCAGGTGTCTGAATTTATGGGTTTGACCATTCGAGATGTGGCAAAGGCCGCTGGTGTTTCGACGGCGACGGTTTCAAACGTTCTGAACAAGAGAGGCAAGGTCGGCCGCCGGACGCAGGGCCTGGTGCTCTCGACGGTCAAGCGCCTCGGCTATCTCCCCAACATTCATGCCCGCCGCCTCGCTTCCCGCGACACGCGCACTCTGGGAATCATTGTTTCCGATATCGTGAACCCCTTCTTCCCAGAGGTGATCATGGGTTTTCTGGCGCGCACCAGGCAACTCGGCTACGAAACCATTCTCAGTGAAACCAACTATGACCCCCGGCGCACCCAAGAGGCTGCCATCCGGATGATGGCGCACAATGTCGGTGGTGTCGCGATCATGACTTCCGAATTCAGCGCGCGCTTGATCGACGAACTGACCCGCAGGAAGATTGCCGTCACATTTCTCGATCTCGCTCCAGCACGGGGATATGTCAGCACTCTGCGCATCGATTACGCTTCTGGGATCGAGCAAATTGTCAAACACCTTTATCAACAGGGGCACCGCGAGATCGCCTTCGTCGCTGGCAGGCCAAAACTCAAATCCAATGAGGCGCGACTGGAGGCCTATGAGCGCTCCATGCTGGCTTCGGGACTGAAACCCGGCCCGGTCCTGCACGGGGACCTGCGTTTTGAAGGAGGACTTGCCGCTGGACTGGCCATCGCTCAAATGTCTCCCAGGCCTACGGCGGTGATGGCCGTCAACGATCTCACCGCAGTGGGCGTGATGAAGGGGTTAACGTCAGCGGGCCTTCGGATTCCTCAAGATGTTTCAGTGACGGGCTTCGACAGAACACGGCTGGCCGAATACAGCATCCCTTCGATCACCACCGTGGACATCCATCGGGATTTACTCGGACAAATGGCGGCCGATTCCCTCCATGAACTTTGCAGCTCCAGCAGTCCTCAAGGCAGGGAATACGAGATTCCCGCGGAACTGGTGGCGGGAAATTCGTCCGGACCCTGGCCCTCCTAGTGCCGTTCCAACTATCTTGACCAAATGGCTGGGAGGTTCGATGAACTACTCCTACGTTTTGCTGAGCGAGCAGGATGGCAGATTCTACATCGGCAGCACGGGCGACTTGCGAGCGCGGTTGCAGAAACATATCTCAGGCGCAGTGCGTTCCACCGCTCATCGCCGGCCCTTGCGCCTGATCTACTATGTATGAGGGATGTTTCAGCGTAGACGACGCCCGCCGGCGAGAGCGTTACCTCAAAACGGGAGGAGGAGGGCGCTATCTCAAACAACGCCTCGCTTCTTGGCTGGCCGACATTCGTAGCAACAAGTTGGAACGGCACTAGCCACACTTCCCTCTTCGTTCATTAATCCCGCCAATCTTGCGCTCCCGCGCACTACACGAGTTTTGTTCTTGCTGAATCTGCGTGGCTCGCGGCGCGCCGCTGCACGGGCTGAACGGTTTTTTCGGGGTTCCGGAAAAACGCCGGCGAGTTTGGCCTGGGTGGATTTCGGTGCTAGCATTTCAGCGCTGGTGTGGAGTTCCTCGAGCGCCCAGGGATGGCACGCGACCACCGGAAAAAACGCCAAGTCTCTCGCCGCGCCTTTTTGGGTGGGCTGCGCTGGGCCCCCTTGCTCTTTCTCCCCGCGCCTCTTCCTGCGGCGGCTTTGCGGTT
>Ga0181538_10002285_pt1 | contig 20085 bp, 19 predicted proteins | sample PEATcosm2014_Bin_40_FD_119773 | JGI IMG/M metagenome (GOLD analysis project Ga0181538, IMG submission 119773) | Peatland microbial communities from MTU Mesocosm Facility, Houghton, MI, USA - PEATcosm2014_Bin23_30_metaG | ecosystem: Environmental > Terrestrial > Soil > Wetlands > Peat | place... | reverse complement strand
TTGTGTCGCGCACGTTCTCGAAAGCGCCGGCGCTGGCGGGCTTACGTCTGGGATGTTTGTTCGCGTGCCGCGAACTCATTGCGGCGTTGAAGCGCGCGGACTCGCCGTATCCGGTGAATGTGGCGGCGCTGGTCGCGGCGGAAGCTGTCATTCGCGATCAGCGCAGCGTGCGCGCCTACGCGCAATTGATTCTGAAGAGCCGGAGCGTGCTGGCGGAACGCCTTTTGAAGTTGGGCGTCCGCGTGTTTCCCAGCGCCGCCAATTTCTTGCTGGCGGATTTCGGGCCCGGGGCGAAACGCATGGTCCGCAAACTCGAGAAGCAGGGAATTCTCCTCCGCGATCGCTCCACGGAATTTGGCCGCGAGGGATTTGTTCGCGTCACGGTGGGCACGCCCGCCCAAACGCGCCGGCTGCTGCGCGCCATCGAGGTGTCACGGTGAAACTCGCGCCGGCGATGATTATTTTTGACGTGGATGGCGTACTAGTGGATGTTCGCGGCTCCTTCCACCGCACGATTTTGGATACGGTCCACTTTTTCACCGGTCGCCGCGTGACCTACGCGCAAATTCAGGAATGGAAGAGCCGCTCCGGCTACAATGACGATTGGAAGTTGTCAACGGCATGGATCGCGTCGCTTGGCGGCAATGCGCCATACGACGAGGTGCAGCGGCAATCGAAGAAATTCTATTGGGGCGAGAATGGCCGGCCCGGCAACGTCGAGCGCGAAAAATGGCTGGTGCCCGTGCGGCGCCTCGAACGCTGGGCGCGCCGCGCGCCGCTCGCGATTTTCACTGGCCGCACGCGCACTGAATTGAATTACTCGATGGACAGATGGAAGGTGGGCCACTTCTTCACCAGCAGCGTGACCATGGACGACCTTAAGAATCTGAAGCCGCATCCCGAGGGACTCGCGCGCTTGCTCGATGGCCTGGCGCCGCGCAAGGCGATTTATCTCGGCGACAACGTGGATGATGCGCTGTCTTCCAAGCGCGCGCGTGTTCCGTTCGTGGGCGTCTTACCCACAGGTAGCGAAGCGCGGCGAATGCGCGGCGGCACGCTGCGCAAGCTGGGCGCGATGCGCATCCTGGATAATGTGAACGAACTGGAGAAATACTGGCCATGAGACGCGCGACGCTTCGTCGCACTACGACGGAAACGGACATCCGCGTTCGCTTGAATTTGGACGGTCGCGGCCGTGCGCGTATCTCGACCGGCATCCGCTTTCTCGACCACATGTTGGAGTTGGTGGCGCGTCACGGCGCGATGGACCTTGAACTCATCGCGCGCGGCGATCTGGACGTGGATCAGCACCACACCGTCGAGGACGCGGGAATCGCTCTCGGCGAAGCGGTGCTCAAGGCGCTGGGCTCGAAGCGCGGCATCTTTCGCGCGGGATATTTTCTGATGCCCATGGACGAAACGTTGGCCTCGGCGGCGATTGATTTGAGCGGCCGTCCGCACTGCGTTGTGTGTTGCAAGTTCAGTGCGCGGCGGGTGGGCGATTTTCAGACCGAACTCGTCGAAGATTTTTTCGGCGGCTTCGCGCAAGCTGCCAAGGCGAACGTGCACCTTCGGCTGATTTATGGGCGATCATCACATCATCAGGTTGAGGCCGTATTCAAGGCCTTCGCGCGCGCGTTGCGATTCGCGGTGGCGCGCGATCGGCAGCTCAAACGGATTCTGCCTTCGACGAAAGGATTGCTGTGAAGGTCGCACTCGTCGAATACGGCGCCGGGAACCTGCCTTCCGTTGAGCGGGCTCTGTCGCGTTTGGGCGTAGAGTCCTTGCGCGCAGCGTCGGCTGCGGGACTTACGGGTGCGGACGCCGTCATTCTTCCCGGTGTGGGCCACTTTGGCGCGCTTATGCGGCAACTCGCCGCGCAAGGCATGATCGCTCCACTGCAGGAACACATCGCGCGCCAGCGGCCGTTTCTCGGAATTTGCCTTGGATTGCAGGCGCTCTTCGCCGCGAGCGACGAAGCGCCCGATGACAGAGGACTGGCCGTGTTTTCAAGTCGCGTCGCCGCGTTGCCCGCCACAGCGAAGCTCCCGCACATGGGTTGGAACCAGGTGCAGCGCGCGGGGGAATCGCGCCTGCTCGAGGGGATTTCGCAAGACGAGTATTTCTATTTCGCGCACACCTACGCAGCCATGGGCGCGGAAGGAGCTTCCGTTGCGACCTGCGATCACGGGACAAGATTTATCGCGCTGCTCGAGCGCGGGAATCTGTGCGGCGTGCAATTTCACCCCGAAAAATCCGGCAGCGCGGGCGCGACGCTCCTCTCCAATTTCCTGCGGGTGGCGGCGGGCGCAACATCATGACCTTGGCTCGCCGCATCATTCCGTGCCTCGACACCGACGGTAGCCGCGTAGTGAAGGGCATTCAGTTCGTCCAGTTACGCGATGCCGGTGATCCCGCCGAACTGGCGGCGCGCTACAATCGCGAAGGCGCGGATGAATTGGTCGTCCTGGACATTGCCGCCTCGCGCGACCATCGCCCCACGTTTCTCGAAACGATTCGCCGCGTCGCGGCGGAACTTGCGATTCCTCTCACCGCGGGAGGCGGCGTCGCCAAACTGGACGACGGACGCGCCATCCTTCGCGCGGGCGCGGACAAAGTTACGGTAAACACCGCCGCGATTCGCCGTCCCGAGTTGTTGTCCGAAATGGCCGCGGAGTTTGGCGCACAGGCCGTCATTCTCGCAATTGACGCACGCCGCAGGGGCGATCACTGGGAAGCCTACGTGCGCGGTGGCCACGATCCGACGGGCATCGACGCAATCGCCTGGGCGAAAGAAGGTGTATCGCGCGGTGCAGGGGAGATCCTGCTGACCTCGATGGATCGCGACGGCACGCGCAGCGGTTTCGATTGCGAGCTGACTGCGGCTGTGTCGGATGTCGTTTCAGTGCCGGTGATCGCCTCGGGCGGCGCGGACACCCCGGATGATTTTCTGGAAGTCTTCGAGGAGGGCCATGCCGATGCGGCCCTCGCCGCTTCGATCTTCCACGATAATCTACAAGGCTTTGCCATGTTGAAACGATATCTTGCCGAGCGCGGCGTTCCCATGCGCGTGAGCGCCTGAACGATGCTGGTCCCGTGCATTGATCTGCAGGATGGGCGCGCCGTGCAACTCGTTCACGGTCGGCGTTTACGGTTGGCCGTGGATGACGTGCTGGGTCTAGTCGAAAAATTCAGTGTGTATTCGCGGCTGCACGTGATCGACCTCGACGCGGCGATGGAGAAGGGTACGAACTCGCGTTTAGTTTGCCAGCTATGCCGCGCCGGGCGTCGCGCAGGAATGAAGGTTCGCGTGGGCGGCGGGATCCGCAGCGTTGCCCGGGCGCGGCGGATTGCGGGGTTCGGCGCAGAGAAAATCATCGTCGGCAGCGCAGCATTTCGCGGCGGGCGTGTGAATCACGCGTTTCTCCGGCGATTGCGCGCCGCCTGCGGCCGCCGCAAAATTATGTTAGCCCTGGACACCGAAGGCGGCAGAATCGTGGTTCGCGGTTGGCGCGAGCGATTGCGATTGAGCCCGAGCGACGTGTTGGCCGAGCTCGAGCCGTACGCGTCCGAATTCCTCTGCACCTACGTGGACACCGAAGGCTCGATGAAGGGCACGAATCTCGCCTGGTTTCGCGACTTGCGCCGCGCGACGCGCCTGCCCATCACCGCCGCGGGAGGCATCCGCAGCCCACGCGAAATCCGGGAGCTTGCGCGCATCGGAATGGATGCCGCTGTGGGCATGGCTCTCTATCTCGGAAAACTTTCCTAATTTATTTGGTTGATGAGAAACCGCCGTTGAGACCGTGAGGCATTGAACTTTCCGCTTCTTGCCGCGCGGGAACCGGCCAGAACTTTGCGTTGGGTAGGCTGAATTCGATTGCGACTTCAGTGGTATTCGTTCGCTGCGGCCCGAGGTATACGACCGTGCATTCCAATTCGGCCTGCGTGGAATTGTTGGTCAGAATGAGTTTTTGCCCCGGCCGGACATTCGCGGAGAGCACGAGCAGCCCCCCGTACGCGCTGACGCCCAGCGTATGCGCTTCCTCGTAGAAGGGATCCTTGCCGGCTGCGTGCCCGTAGACGAATACCGGCACGTCCACGGTCCACCTGTGGCTGCGCCGGCGTTCCCAACTCTCACCATCGCTGGTTATCCCGGTTTTGTCTCGTCCTTGCGCGACGCGCGTCCGCTCCGCGCGTTTGATGGCATCGAAAATCCGGCTCACTGGTTCCTCTCCGAGAGGGTGGGCGACCTGTTGAACTCGCGAACAAGATATCGCGAAGTGCCAGGGCTCGTGGCGGCCGCTTGAGGTCTGGCATCACAAAGGGTTAACAGCGCAAAGGAATGGCTGCCGGCCGAGACGCAGACGGAAAGGATCATGGGGCGACGGAAGGGCGCCGGGTGTGCCAGTCCGTGTGCTCCTGAAAAAAACGGGCAGCCGCGACGACGGCCGCGTCGTTGCGCACGCGCGCGAGAAACTGAATGCCAATCGGCATTCCTGCTCCGCTGAACCCACACGGAACGCCGATTGCGGGGAGGCCGCAGAGATTGCCGATCCCGCCGAGCGGGTCGGCAAAGCTCAAATCGGTTTCAAGATTCGTGTCGAGGGTGGTCGCGGTAACTGGCTGTCCCGCAGCGGCGATGACGTCGAACGAATCAAAGAGCGTGTCGATTTTCTCCTGAAGAATTTCGCGTACACGCAGCGCCTGCAGATAGTCGCCGGCGGAAATTTGCTTGTACGCGTAGCCGTTAATTTGTCCCAGCGGATCAGTGAGCTTGGCGACGTCGCCTGAATCAATGAGATCTTTAAACGCCGAAGCGCATTCAACCCCAATCATCACGCCCCCGGCGTCTTCCCACGGCCCGTCGGGCAGCTGCACATTTTCGACGTGACACCCGTTCGCCTCCAGCACTTTCAACGCTGCGTCAAAAGCAGCTGCGATTTCCGCCGCGGGTTTCTGCCAGGCATTCGTGATTCGGCCAATTTTGAGTGGCCGTGGATGGGTGCCGGCGGCGGCGTCAAACTCCGCTTGCCCTGGCGGCAAGGAACTGCGATCTCTCGGATCCGGGCCCGCGATGGCCTCGAGAACCAGCGCGGCATCTTCAGCCGTGCGTGCGAGCGGGCCAATCTTGTCCATCGAGTACGCGAGCGCCATCGCTCCCCACCGGCTGACGCGCCCGAACGTCGGCCGCAACCCCGTGATCCCGCAGAACGAAGAAGGGCAGAGAATCGAGCCCCACGTCTCGGTGCCAATGGCAAAAGGTGCCAGGCCCGCCGCCACAATCGCCGCAGAGCCGCTGGAGCTGCCGCAGGTCCAACAATTTACGTTCCAGGGATTTTTCGCTGGCCCCGTGAGCGACGCGGATGCAAAACGATATCCCATTCCGCCGGCCAGCTCGATCATCGCGGCTTTACCGATTAGAACGGCGCCGGCGCGATCGAGTTTTTCGATGACGGCGGCGTCGTAGTCGAAACGCTGGTTTTCAAAGGGCGCCGCGCCCCAAGTTGTAGGATACCTGCGGACGGCGAGCAAATCCTTTGCAGCGTAGGGAATTCCGTGCAGCGGCCCGCGATAGTGACCTCGCGCGATCTCTTCTTCCGCTTTTTTTGCGTCCGACCGGGCGCGTTCTCCGGTGAGTGTGGCGTAGGCGTTGTAACGCGGCCCCAGTGACTGCCCCCGATGAACGTAAAAGTCCGCCAGCTCGACAGGCGAAAGAGCGCGCGACTTGATCCTTGCCGCGAGCTCGGTCACAGGAAGAAAAAGAACGTCTTCGTCCCGCATGATTATTGCCCGCCCTTCTTGAGCGGCCTGGAGTTCGCGTGTGATTTCGATTGTGGCTCCGGGTAGAGCCGCAGCACGGTCGCGGGTTGGACTCCATTCGCCAACGCGTACTTCCGCAATTCCACGAGCGGCTCGACGCTTTCCTTGATGAGTCGCCGCAGATCCGTTTTCTGGGCGTCGCTCAGGCGGGAGCCGTAGGTGGTGAGTGCGTAGTCAGTCTTGGCGCCCACTTCCTCCAGGCCCGCTGCGGAAAGCTTCTCGGCGGGAGAGGGGGACTGTTGCGCAGGAGCGGCGGCGCTGCCGAAGGCAGCCAGCGGCGCGGCCGAGATTCCGGCTGCCGCTACGGCCGCGCCGGCGGCGCGCCGCGCAAATTCGCGTCTGGAAAGTCCGCGAAGTTCCCGTTTGTCAGTCTGCTTTTCGCCGGTTTTCCGTGGCATGGCGGCATCACCTCCCTGGACTTGCCTGACTGATTTGTCGCGGCGCCGCGGCGGGCGGAGCCGTCCCGAGCATCGTTCCCGGATAATAAAATTCCAGAATTTCTGTGTAGCTCTTGCCGGACATTCCCATCACGTCGGCCCCTTTCTGGCAGAGCCCGATTCCGTGCCCCGAGCCGTAGCCGCGAAATACAAATTGGCCGTCTTGGACCGAGACTTCGTAGAGATCACTGCGAATTGCATCTCCGAGCACTCGATTCACCGCCAGACGAAACTTCGATGCGGAGATTAGCAGCCCCGTCGTGCCTGCGAGCTTTAACAGTTTCACGCGGCCCGATTGACGGTGGGAGACGATGGTCAATGCATTCCAATCCGCAGGCGCTTGAATGCCGTGCGCCACGAGCGCGTGGGAAATCTCCTCGCGAGTTAGCGAGGTGGACCACTGCGTGCGCCCGTGCAGCACACAGTAGGGATCCGCATGCTCGACCAAATAGGGTGTGTTGTGCTCGGGCCAGTCCTGCCCTCCGGCTTCGGTTGTGCCGCCACAATCGAAGAAATAGTACGTCGCGGCGGGCGTGCCGCCATACCACAACAATTGTCCGGCAGTGGCTTGTGCAGCGGCCATAAAGCGCGCGTCGATGTGGCCGAGGCGCAGCGTCTGGCAGTGCGTCGCGTCGCAAAAATCAAATCCTTGCGCCTGATGCCGGCCGCGAAAACGCAACGCATACGTGCGGACGGCGACGGCCATCGCTTTTAACGCTTCACTGGATTGAAAATTGCTCGCTTCGGCAAGGAGCACGCGCGCGACGTACTCTTCTTCGGGAATGGTGAGCGTAAATTGCAGATGGCCGTCTGCGGCGGTCGCGACGGCGCGCTCGTTCGATTCTGCTGAGCTGTGGCTGGGCCGTAACAGTACACCAGGCGAATTCTTCGGAACATTCTCCGGCGCGCTAGCCGGCACAATTCGCCACGCTCCGAGCAGGGTGACTGAGTTCTCGGGGGGCGCGTCGCCAGCGACGACATTCGCGCCTGTCGCGCGCAGCTGCACCGGACCGCTCGCTCGGCGAGGCGCGCAGCCGGAGCAGGGAATCAGTCGAGCAGAAGCGTCACGCGGAATGGCTTGAGCGCTGGATGGCGCGGCGCTCGCGTTCATTCCAAACGTGACGCGGAGCAGAAATTCCTTTTGAGGCGCATCACTAGCAGTTGGAGTTTGCGGCGCTGAAGAAGACGCCGGTGAGTGTTGGACTTGCGGGCGCGCGGCGAGCGTCATGAGACAACTCACCATAATAATTAGAAGCAGGACGGCTGCTGCAGATTGCCGCTTCAAATCAGTGTTTGGCCGCGAAAGGCGTTATCGCCTGGTACGCGGACGAAATATCGTTGCCAGCTCCGAAAAAGTCCCAGTTGCCCTGATGATCCACTTCAAGATGCAGTTCCGTGCCGGACATCTTCACGCTCTTGATGGAGCCCTTGGGGAAGGTGACGCGATCGCAGCGTCCGGTCGGATCAAATGTTTTGGTGCAGTAGTAACTTACGGTTCCGTCGCCCCCGATTGTGAGCGTTCCCTGGCAGTAGGCTTCTTGCCCACCCCGCAAAAGATTGACGTGCCGATGATTCACGAGGAAACGCCGTGCCGCGCCGGGCGCTCCGCCGCCACCGCCTCCGGACGCCTGTTCAATCGTCGCCTTATCCTGCAAGAGTTGCGGATTGCCGGGATAAAACGCCAGCATGTCGTTCACAATGCTTCCGGCGCCTTCAAGATTCCTTTGCGAGTAGAGAAGCTTTATCTGCCCCATCTCGAAATTAATGATCTGGTTCTCGATGGTCGCGCCATCCGGGCTGCCCCCTTGGCGAGCTGTGATGGCCCAATAAAGGGCGCAATCGTTATGTGGTTCGAGGATGCGATTCTGACCCATCTCACTGCGTGCGGTCTGCGCGGCGTTGGCCGTCGGACTCGCTGCGGGCTGGGCAGGCTGCGAGCCTCCCCCCGCGGGTGCCGGTGCAGGAGCAGGTGGAGGAGGGGCAGGTGTGGCAGGCTGTGCGCCCACACCCTTCTTTCCGGTCTTTCCCGGGGGCGCCTCAGGCGGCGCTGCGTGACCAGGCCCCGATGGCCCATGAGCGGTACCACCCCCCGGTCCAGCTGGCGGAGGAGTGAAGACGCCGCCAATTCCACCGCCACCACTTCCTGCCGGCGTGCCACCACCGGTGGATCCGCCTCCGATTGTGCTCCCAGGCCCAGAGCCACTCGCAGGAGGAGCCGGGGCGTAATACGGTGCATTGCCACCGCCACCTCCACCGCCCCCCGTGGAGTAGCGCGTTACGGCCGCGCCGCCCCCACCTCCACCGCCCGCCGTATTCTGTGTCTGATTATGATGTGCGATCGCGGCCGCCATACCGACAAGCAGCACCAGCAGGAGCACCGCTCCTCCCGCGACGATGAGAATATTTTTTTGCGTCCAGAAGTCCGGCTTCGCCCCCGCCTGGCCCATCGGCGGCATGCTCATCTGGGTCGGGCCGGCCATACCTCCGGGGGCCATCCCGGGGAGGGCGCCCGGTGGGCCATCAACCCAGGTTGCGCCTGACATCGATTGTTGGCCCAATGGCGGAGTTCCGCCGCCGCGCATGCCTGGATGTGTTCCTCCAGGAGGAGTCCACTGGCCACCCGGAGGCGGTGTGCCACCGGGCTGTCCCCATGCTGGCGAGGGAGTTCGTGGCGGAGTCGAACGTGGCGGCCCGCCCTGGCCCGGCGCTCCCGGTCCCCAGGTGACAGGCTGTCCCCCGGGCGCATAAATTGGATTTCCTGGCGCATAACCCGGCAAGCCTTGCGGGTGCTCGAGTCCCGCGCCAAACTCCTCCACGGTCTGAAAGCGTTCCGCCGGATTCTTCGCCAGTGCTTTCATAACGCATTGTTCGTACCCCGGCGCGATGTAGGGATAGTGCTGCGTGGGCGGCGGAGGCATGGCGTTAACGTGATCGGACATCACCTGGAAATCGCTATCGCTCTCAAAGGGCAGGTGAGCGGTGAGCATTTCGTACAGGGTTGCTCCGAGGCTGTAAATGTCGGATCGAATATCCACCGGCAAGTTCCGGATCTGCTCCGGCGACATGTAGGCCACTGTCCCCATTCGAGTGCCGGTCCGCGTCAGGCGCTGGCCGCCAAGAACTTTGGCGATGCCGAAGTCCATCACCTTCACGATGCCGCCGCGCGTCACCATGATGTTGCCTGGTTTGATGTCGCGGTGAATGATTCCCGCGCGATGAGCAAAACCAATTCCAAGCAGCGCCTGCCGGAAGTAGGGAACAGCTTCTTCGGCGGGAATCACACCGCGGCGGCGAATCATCTGATCGAAGGATTCGCCTTCAAGATATTCCATGACGATGATGCATTTCCCGTCGATCTGCAGGAAGCTGTAGAGCGTCGCGATGTTGGTGTGATTGAGTCCGGCTTGGGCTTTGGCTTCCGCCCGAAACCGCTCCACTAATTGCGGATTGCCGACGAGCTCGGAGGACAGCACCTTGATCGCCACGAGACGGTCGAGCGTGACGTCCACACCCTTGTAGACGACGCCCATTCCGCCTTCGCCCACTTGCTCGAGAATTTTGTAATTTGCTACCTGTGTTCCGATCATCGTCCGGGTCCTTGTTGCCGATTACTCCGCTGAGGTCTTCTTTAGATCGTTTGACGCCACGCGCAGCAACTGCACGGTTATATTGTCGTATCCCCCGCGTGATTTTGCCAAGTCAATTAGTTCCTTGCAGGCCTGCGTTAGCGGCATGCCGGTGACGGCCTTTTGCATTTCCTCGTTGTTGACCAGGCCGGAAAGCCCGTCGGTGCACAAAAGGAGGGTGTCGCCCGGTTGCAGGGGAATCGGCTCGTCCGGGCAATCCGCGCGCACTTGCCCCCGTGAGCCGAGCGCCATCATCAGGACATTTCTTTGGGGATGAACTTTCGCTTCTTCGGGCGTGATCATGCCCGCTTCTAGAAGTTTATTGACGTAGGAATGATCGTGCGAGATCTGCGTGATTTCAAACCCGCGGATGCGGTACAGCCGCGAATCCCCGACGTGGGCGTAAATCAGCTTGCTGCCAAGGATCGCTGCCGCCGTGCACGTGGTGCCCATTCCTTCTAGCCCGGGATTCTCCCGCGCCTTGGTTAGAATCTCCACATGGGCGAGCCGAAACCCTTCCAGCAGGGCATCAACCGGGTCCTGTTCCGGATCTTTCAGGTATGCCGCACGCACGCTCTCGACCGCGATGCGGCTCGCGTACTGGCCGCCTTCATACCCGCCCATTCCGTCGGCAATTACCGCCAGCCGTCCCCGCTTCGAGTAAAGCTCGTCATCCTCGGGTTCAGCGTAGCAGTAATAGTCTTCGTTGTTCTCCCGCTCGCAGCCCACATCGGTCAGGTTCGCGAGATCGACTCCCGGCCGGATTTCCATGAGTCTCCGTAGCCGTCGCCTACAGGCACTTGAATTTCAGGGCGAGTTTGCCCAGGCGAATCGTGTCGTTGTCCTTGATCTCTTCGCGCGCGATCGAGTCGGTCTTATCATTCACGAACGTGCCGTTGGTCGAATCCAGATCCGTCAGCACGAACTTGCCGTCTTTGTGCTTCAGGCTCGCGTGCTTGGCCGAAACCGTCCCATCGTCGAGCACGATCTCGCATTCCGGTGACGACCCGAGCACGTTGTGCCCTTCGCGGACGCGGAAGTCTTCGCCCATCTGGTTGCCGTTCATCGCCACGAACCAGCCGATGACCGCGCCAGACGGTTTTTCGCCGATGACCACCGTCCTCCGTGCACCGCCGCCAGCCCCGGGCGATGGCATCCCTCCGCGCGGAGCGGCAGGCACGGGATCGGATTCGATCCGTGTCTTGCCCGGCGGGGGTGCGTCAAACCCGGTCTTCTGGCAGTACGGACAAATCTCCCACGAATCCTCCATCTGGTGTCCGTTTGCGCAAAACTTTGCCATGCTGTCCTCCCATCCTTGAGTTCAGTACGAGCAGTTAGCTGCTCAGATACGTGAATGCCGCCGTGCCCTTGCCGAGATAAATTTTGTCTCCGTGATGCAGCTGGACCTTGCTCACCTTCGGCGAATCCGGTGAATTTACGAACACGCCGTTGGTGGACCCGCGGTCGATCAGCATCACGCCTTCATCCACGGGAACAACCCAGGCATGCTCTTTCGACACGGAATCGTCTGTCAGCACGACCTGGCATTTGGCCGAGTCGCGGCCGATCAGCAAGCCCGCCTTCGTAACTTCGAACCGGCGGCCCGCTGCGCTGCCCGAAATGCACTGCAGGCTTCCGTAGCTGCGTGGCGGCAATGCACCCATTGGCGCCCCTCCTGGCATTCCAGCCGGCGGATATCCGGCCTGCATCTGCGGCGGCGCCCCTGCGCCCATCGGCATCTGCATGGCTGTGGCTCCCGCGCCTGCACCCGCCATCGCGGGCGCCGGCTTCTTCTTCATTAGTGCGAATGCGGCGACGATAATCACAAGCAGTAGTACCACGCCTCCCACGACGACATACATCATCGGGAAGGTGTTCTGCTGCACGCAGGTGGCAGCGCTGCTGGATTCCGTGATGTAGTCCTGCACGAACGGGAATCCCGGGTTGAGCTCCTTGATCGTCTCAAATTCCTTCAACGCCGTGCTGCACTTGCCGGCGTGGAAGTCGCTCAGCGCCTGGATGTATTGCTTCGAGAGGTCGCTTTCCTGCGGCTTGATGTTCAGTTCGTTCAAGTACTGGTCGGCGATGCTCATCGGCACGAGGAAGTTAATTCCCGCTGCCGTTGCGGTCGGCACGCCGAACGTGGCGATGCCGATCACTTGGCCCTGCTCGTTGAACGCCGGGCCGCCGCTGTTTCCATTCGTGATGTCCGCATCGGTCTGGAGGGCCTGCCATCCGCCTTCCATCGTCTTTCGTGCACTGATGTCGCCGGATGTAAAGGTTGGCTCGACGCCGACGGGGTTCGATGTTCCCGCTTCATCGGCGACGGCCGGGAAGCCGATCACGAACACCTTGTCGCCGACCTCCATCTTTGTATCGTCACCGACAGGAACTGTCGGCAGATTGGTCTGCTCAATCTTGAGAACCGCAACATCCTTGCCGGGCGTCACGGTTCCTTCTTTTCGCACGTCGCAGACGATGCCCTTGGCCAAAGTAGGCAGGCCGGGAATCGCGATGCCGATCTGCACGCTGACCGCGCGCGGCTGAACGGAGAGTTGGGCGTACTTTCCGTAATACGCAGCCATTGCCTGCGTATACAGCTTCTTCTCATCATCCGTGAGGACGATATCGTTCAGCGCTTTCTGCAGGTTCGCCACGTCGGAATCGGTGAGCTGCTGCAGCAAAGTGTTGACAAATAAATCCGTCACTTCATCCGTCTGCGCCACGACGTGCTCATTGGTCACGATGTAGCCATCGGGCGTGATGATGAATCCTGATCCCGTCGCCTTCACGCCGAGGGGATTCTTCACCGCTGGATCGGGCTGATCGGTTGGGACGAGGTACTGCAGCGGGTTCTTCGCCATCTCGGTGATCATGGCGTTCAGGATGTCCGTCTGCGAGCCCGTAATCGTCCCCGCCTTGATTTCTCGAGTGGCAACAGCCTCCAGGGCCTGGATGCTCGCTGGAGGCAAGGCCCACTGGGGAACCGTGGCGTTCGCGGTCCAGTCGGTTTCCACCTGTACCACGCCGGGTTTGTACATCTCCGCGATATCTTTCCCGGAAAGCGCCGGGGCCTGCTGTGCTGAGACCTTGGGCGCCAGCACCAGTGCCAACGCTGCCAACGTCAGCCCAAGTCCGACGACTAACGCGGTCAAACGCCGCGCTACCCCGCTGCGAACACTCCCGCTCTTCCGCGGGCTTCTTGAGGTTGCCATATCAAAAGCTCCTTTCGATCCATGCAATTTCGCGCGTGCCGATGATGCGGCGCGAAGAAATTTCCGAGTACGAGTTTCTTGGTACGGTAGAACTTGACGCAACGGGGCCGCTCGAAGTGCGGCGGGGCAGGAATCCAGCGAACCGCGTGGGAAGTACGCGAGTCTCTGAAGCGCTTCTTCCGATTGCGTAGGAACAGCCCTCTTCGCTCAACCCGAGCCACCCTAAGTCCGGCGCTTCGCTTCGGCAACCGGAAACAAAACCAGAACTCTCCTCCGCGGACGCGCCCGAATCAAATTCGAGCCTGCGACGAATCCATTCGACGCACGTTCCCGCCCGCCTGCCCAAGCAGATGTGTGTGCGTATATAACTGGTTCTCCGCAGTCTGTCAACGGAATCCTCTCCCCCTCGCTGAAGCGAAAGCCTGCCGCGGGCTCTCTCTACGGGATGCGGCGCTCCCCTACGGCGGCCCGGCAGGCAATGGTGACCAAGAGCGGCTCGAGCTCGGGGTGCTGGTCATCGTGCGCGAAGTCGCCTCTAAGCTGGCGACCGGGATGTTTTGTCTTGATTTCGTAGAGGCAAACGGGAGAAAAATCGAACTGCGTTTACTGGTTATCAGGCGGCGGGAGTATGCCCGGAATGCTCGGCTCAGGCATTCTTGGGGGATTTCGGAGTCACCAACTTGGACTCTTCCTGCTCGGCGTCTTCACCCTCCGTATCCTGTCCCTCCGCGCTCTTCTTGAGCAGTTCGTAAAGATAGGTGCGGCTGATCCCCAGTATTTCCGCCGCGCGGACTTTATTCCCACCGACGTGCGCCAGTACGCGCTGGGCGTGCATGCGCGCAACCTGATCCAGCGACAATTGCTCGTCATTTTTCGCGAGGTCAGTGGCTCGCAGGTTCTGAAGCCGGGGAGGCAGGTCCCGCACATCGATCACATCAGATTCGGTCATCATGCAAGCATGTCCGATGACGTTCTCGAGCTCGCGGACATTGCCCGGCCACGGATATCGTGACACCAATGTTTGCGCCCGCCGCGTCAGGCCGGCCAACGGTTTTTTATATTGCGCGGCAAATCGCTTCAGGAAGTGCCGCTGCAACATGAGGAGGTCTTCGCGTCGTTCCGCAAGCGAGGGCACTTTCAATTCAATCATGCAGAGGCGGAAATACAGATCCTCTCGAAACTTGCCTTCGCTCACCATTTCGGGGATGTCCCGGTTTGTAACGGCGATTACGCGAGCGTCCACTTTACGGAGAACCGGCGAACCCACGCGCTGGATCTCATGGTTCTGCAGGACGCGCAGCAGCTTGGCCTGCAGGGGCATGGGCATCTCGCCAATCTCGTCCAACATGACCGTTCCGCCGTTGGCATACTCAAACGCACCCACCTTGTCTTGATGCGCGCCCGTAAACGCACCCTTCACATGACCGAACAATTCGCTCTCGGCCAAGGTTTCGGTGATGGAGGAGCAATTCAATGCGACAAAATTCCCCTTCTGTCCTGGACTCAGGCGGTGTAACGCCCTCGCAACCAGCTCTTTGCCCACGCCGGTCGGCCCCGTCACCAGGACACTCTGAAAATGCGGAGCGATACGCCGGATTTGCGAGACCAGTTCCAGCATGAGCGGACTGCGGCCAACCATCCCATCGAACTCGAAGGTCTCAAGAAGCTCATTCTCCAGTTTCAGGCTGCGCTGGCGATGCTTCGAGTCCTCTTTAATCTGTCCGATTCGCTCCCGCAACTTCTCCGGAGAAAATGGCTTGGGAAAATAGTCGGCAGCGCCCTTTTGAATCGCCTCGACCGCTGATTCTGTCGAGTAATAGCCCGTCATTAAAATGACGTCGATGCCGGGATCGAATTCCAATATCTGTTGCAGTACCTCCATGCCCTGCACGCCCGGCATTACCAGGTCGAGAAGGACAATTTGCGGGCGCGTGCGGCGGATGGTCTCAATGCCGATCTTTGCGTCCGTCGCGGACTCGATCTCGAGGCCTTCGTTCGCCAAAATGAAGCGCACGAACTTTATGTTCGCGGGATCATCGTCGATAACTACGAGTCTCATGTCCGTCCGGTGCCCCTGTTCAGAAACTGTGGCGCTTCTGCCATTTCGATCGTGCAACTATCCTGCGACGCTGATTGCCGCATCTTCCACATGTCGCGTCAGCTCTTCCCTCGTAAACGGCTTCCGAAGGATTGAGATCCCAGCCTCTGCGACGCCATGCTGCGCGATTACCCGGTCGGTATAGCCGGACATATAGAGCACTTTCATTTCCGGCCGTTGGGCCGAAAGTTTCTCCGCCAAAGTCCAGCCACTCATTCCGGGCATAACTACGTCCGTCAAAAGCAGGTCGATCGCGGCCCCACTTTTCTGGGCGATTTCGATGGCCTGGAGGCCATTCTCCGCTTCGAGAACCGTGAGCCCGATTTCCTGAAGCATCTTGCAAGTCAACTTGCGAAGGGCGCGTTCATCCTCTACGAGCAGTACCGTCCTGTGTTCCGCGTCATTTTTCCTGGCCGGCTCGGCTTCTTTGATCTTTTCAATGAGTTCTGAGTTTCGAGGCAGATAAATTGTGAAGGCGCTTCCTCTTCCTGGCGCGCTCTTGACCGAAATGTCGCCGCCAATCTGCCGGACCACTCCATAGACTGTCGCGAGTCCCAGTCCGGTGCCTTGTCCTTTGGTGGTGAAAAACGGCTCAAAGATGTGCGATTGCAACTCCGCGTCCATGCCGCATCCCGTATCCGTCACCTTCAGCATGACGTAGGGGCCTGGTGTGATGCTCGGATTCAAGGCCGGAGAGGTTCCATCCAATTCAACGTCTCCCATTTCGATCTTAATAGTTCCACCCTGGGGCATCGCCTCTCGCGCGTTCACTGCGAGATTCAAGATCACGCGTTCGATCTGGCCGCGATCGGCTTTCACTGTTCCGATTTCCCCCGCAGGGACAATTTCCAGTTTGATGTCCTCACCGATTAGCCGTTCCAGCATTTTCGCGGCTTCTCCGACGATCGCTTGAACGTCCAGCACCTGCGGCTCAAACACCTGCTTGCGGCTGAATGTCAGCAGTTGTTGCGTGAGCGAAGCGGCTCGTTTCCCGGCGTTCCGAATTTCGTCCACCGCTTCGCGGTAGGGGTCCTCCGGCGGAATGCGTTTCTGCAACTCTTCGGAATATCCGAGGATCACGCCCAGAAGATTGTTGAAGTCGTGCGCCACGCCGCCGGATAACCTTCCGATGGCTTCGAGCTTCTGGGAAAGGAGAAGCTGCTTCTCCAGGTCTTTGCGCTCGGTCATATCGCGATTCACAATCACCAGCTTCTCGATTTTCCCGAACCGGTTTCGGACTACGCTGGCGGTCGATTCGAGCGGCACCCAATGCCCGTCTTTATGCTTGATACGATATTCAACGCTTCGCCCCACCCCCGATCGTTTGGCCTCTTCCGCCGCCTCAATCACTTTTCGCCGATCCTCGGGGTGAATTTGCTCGATGCCCTTGGTCTGTCTTAATTCCTCTGGCGAGTATCCAAGCAATTTCTGGTAGGACGGGCTGTTGTACAGACGGTTGCCGCTTACATCTACGACCGCGATCATGTCGGCGGCATTTTCGGTGATGAGCCTGAACAATTCCTCGCGTTCCGCGATTTGCTTCCGAACGCGGTACAGCTGCACTTGCTGAAAGACAACATAGACATCGAAGAGAAGAACGATACCCACCAGGGCATGTAGGGCGACGCTGGTATCCACCGAATAGGATTGCAGCCCAGGAATAAATTCCGGCAGCACGAAGAACACCAGCCCCACGGAGAGGAGCAGAGTGACCATAATGCCAGTCGAAGAGAGCCACCACTGGCGGTGCTCGATACTGAGCCAGTTCTCAGGCTTGGATTTTGGGGCGCCTGTTTCCGTGGTTGAGAGGATCTTCATCGTGGACTCAGTCGGTGCGGACTCCGGCGTCTACGTTGCAGCTTCTCTAAGTTTGCATCAGGTTGGTTATCGCCAACATCGCCATTCGTGGGGACTTGTCTTTGCAGTCATCGACTGTGAGGAAGGCTCTCTAACATGAGGCTAGGCCCGCGGCATCAGATCAGGATTTGGAAAGTGAATTGCCGCTGGCGGCGCTTCGCACAACCGGAGAGGCAAACCGCGCTTTACAGGAGGATTTCGGCTACATCCCGCGCATATGGGCGGCGCAAGCTACGTTGCTTTCAAGCTGCTGATCGACCAGCGTCGCCACATACTGGGTGCACATGGTCATCTCGGCATCAGCCCAGCGGGCTATGGAGGGAAGCAGTCCTCTGAGCATTTCCACTGCCCGGTAATAGTACCGTACTGTGCGGAATTTGCGTCCCGGCAAGCCCATCTCCCGGACAAACTCGTGAACATTCAGGATGGCTCGAAAGTCGCTCGAGCTTACAGAAGTCGCAGAGATGCCTGCTGCCGCCCGCAGCCGGTCCGAGACCGGCGCCTTGGGCATAATCGCTATGGTCGCCCGCCAGTAATAGACTCCAAACTGGGCGAACGCGGCCAACGAAATCACGAGTAGGATTGCAGCCATCACTTGCTGGGTACCTCCGCCGACATTCCATCCGAACGAGTGCTAAGTCTTCAAACCGCAACCGCCATGGTCATCGTATTTTCGGGGCGGGCCTGCCTGTTGAATTTTGAATCCGGATGACTTCGCGTCCAGTCTTCCGGCGGAAATGACGCATGCCAGAACTCCGGATGTGGTTCGGAGAATTGGATTCGAACGGCGACGAGCCGGCCGGAAACGGCTTCAGCGTTAACGACCGTGCAGACTTCCTCTTGTCCGGTGCCTTCTTGCAGTAGTTTCAGTCGCTGACCCTTGCGAACAGGATTCCGCAATTGCAGGAGTCCGCCGTCGGCGTAGATCGCGGTCGTGAAGCTATCTTCTCTGAACGGCTTTCCGTCGTTGAGTTCGCCCGAGACTCGCAGTGAGATCCGCGCCATGATGCGTTGAGTTCTCCGCATGGCCGGTAAATCAATTCTTTCAGCTTCGAGCAACATGCAGCACACTCCAGTTTCGATTGGCCCGGCGGTTGATCCTGCAGAGCCTTTAAACCTTCCGAATCCTACCGAACTAATCTAATTAACTCCGACGCTGGTCGCCGCCAAATTGGGCAGCGCGCGTCCGGCACGGTTCAGTCTCTGAAGCATGAACTCGGATTTTGCGGTCGATAGCAGACCTTGCTTCATGAGCTCCGTAACGATTTCTTTCAAGACCTCAGATTCGACGCTGTCATGGCAATCCATGGAGCAGGAGCGATCGCAAATCTGTGTTGCCTCCGGCTCGGCTGTTGGCTCCGTGCTGTGCTCTCCCAACCAATTCTCCACAATCTGAAGTTGCTCTGGGTCGGCGGAGGTGAACTTCACGCCCATGCCCATATCGACCAGGGAATAGACGACGACAGCCTGGAACTCGACCGTACGCGTCTCTCTGGTGATTCGGATTTTCACTACGGTTCCCGCGGGGAAGGAGCTAGTCGTGTCCACATAACAACCGCCGAGGCTCAGATCGCTGGTGCGCCCACTTACTCGCGTGCGGGACTTAAGCTCTATAGCCTCCGCCATCGCTGTGAATGGATGTCGCAGGTATCTCCGGCGTTCGTGAGGCTTGGCCGCCGCCTTGCCTTCAAGTTTGTAGTTCAGGTGTTCAATCATGTGCGTCTCTCTCTCGGACTAGTTTTTCAGTGTTGCTCGGTTTCAGACTCTGACATCTACATTGCACGTAGCGCGCCTTTGGTCCTGCTGGCAACCCCTGTAGAATCAGATGGTTAGAACGGAGCAAAAATGCCCCGAGCGCCCAACTGTTCGTGTGGCAGACCCGGTGTACGCGACGAATACAGTTCGCGAACGAGGAGCTCCCGATCCATCGGGATTTTAGGGGCTGCGAGTCAGCGAGTTCAGCGCAAGCCAACACTGGCCGAAAACCACCACCCTCGCTTGAAAAGCACCATTGCTTGCGAACGCCGAAATGTCATGGCTTTGAACTGAAGCGGGCATCGCATTGAAACGAAAGTGTTTAGAACACTCCTCAAGCGATCTATCGTTTGGCAGCGCCCGTGCATTCGTAGAAGTTGTAGTTTGGAATGGAATTCATGGATCTCAGAAGGGGTCCAAAAATGCGATACTTAAAAGTTCTTGCGTTGCTCGGCTTCTGCTTTCTCGTGACACCGTACGCCCACGCGCAGAGAATCGTGGTCGGCCTCGGAGTTGGCCCTGAGTACATTGGCCCTGCTCCAGTCTGCGCCTACGGTTATTACGGATATTACCCGTACGCGTGCGCGCCCTATGGTTACTATGGGCCAAGCTGGTTCTCCGGAGGCGTTTTCCTCGGCGCGGGGCCGTGGTATCACCGCGGCTTTGGTCGCGGAGGTTATTATGGTCGGGGAGGCTACTACGGGCGGCCCGGTTACGGATATGGCGGTGGATACCGCGGTCCCGCTTATGGCGGACACGGTAACTTTGGACGCGGACCAGGCGCCGGTGGCTATCGCGGTGGAAACAGCTATCGCGGTGGAGGCAGTGGTGGATATCGCGGCGGTGGAGGCGGCGGTAACCGCGGTGGCGGGGGCGGACACGGCGGCAGACACTGATACCTCCGCTAATTGAGTGAATAACTGAAACGGTCGACAGCGCACCCTGTCGGCCGTTTCGCTTTATTCTTGCACTCCAGTCCGAACGATTTTAATCCGAAGCTGAACGGCTTGGCGGGGCCGGAGAGAATCAAAAACATGGCCTAGTGGCCAGCAACCCACAAGTGTTTGCCGCCGTTCGTCCCGATGAGAGAAAACAAACTGATTGAAGAACCGCTTTCGAGAGCCTTCCAGTGTATTCCGTCATCCGACTTCAGAATCGTGGCATTGCGGCCGACGACCCAGACTTGCTTGCCGTCATTTGACGCAAAGATCGATTGAAGAATATTGGTTGAGCCGCTGCTGCAAACCGTCCAGTGCTCACCGTCATTTGATTCC